>Ga0102594_1001601_pt1 | contig 13595 bp, 14 predicted proteins | sample AraplaCol_mLB_r2_2_FD_76863 | JGI IMG/M metagenome (GOLD analysis project Ga0102594, IMG submission 76863) | Arabidopsis root microbial communities from North Carolina, USA - plate scrape MF_Col_mLB_r2 (SPADES assembly) (version 2) | ecosystem: Host-associated > Plants > Roots > Endosphere...
AGGATCAGGAAGAACACCACCACCGACATCGCCAGCGTGGTGTTGAGATCGGCCGTGGGCACCCAGCGGAAATAGGTGTGGTGCGCGACTTCGGCGCCGGCGGCGAGCTTGATGGCCGTATACGGCGCATCCAGCGGCAGCAGGTCCATGCAGTTCATCATCACGACCCAGACGAAGATCGTCAGCGCCAGCGGCGTGATCGAACGACGATCGCCGTGGAAGCTGTCCTTCACCTGGCCGTCGATGAACTCCAGGATGAGTTCGACGAACGCCTGACCCTTGGTCGGCACGCCCGCCGTGGCCTTGCGCGCGAAGAACGCGAACCAGCCGATGAAAAGCAGTCCAAGCACCAGCGACACCGCCCAGGTATCGACATGGAACGCACCGCCGAACACTTCGATGGTGTTCTGGTGGAGGTGATGCTGGATGTATTCGTTCAGGCCGCCCGAACCGGTCTGTTCGCTCACGAAAGACACCTTATCGTTTCAAAAGATTGGCCAGTACGAATGCGAGCGTCGCCGCAAGCACTCCCACCAGCATCGGCAATGGCGGCAGCTTGAACCCGGCCAGGCCGAGGGTTAAAACTCCAAACACCACCACCCACTTCAACATCACCCCGGCCAGGAGCCGCCCCATCGCCATGCCGGCCGGCTGGATGCCGCCGCCCAGGGCCATCAGGGCCGCCACCAGTCCGCCTGCGACGACTGCACCGCCGCCCACCGCCGCCGCCAGCGCCATGGGCGCCCCGAGGGGGATGAACGCCAGCGCGGCCAGCGCTGCCGCGGCGGCCTGCCAGGCAGTCGCGCGCGACGCCAGCCGGCGGCCTGCGGACAAAGGATCGTGCACGCGGGACTCGTCGGTCTGGGGCAGGCGCGAAAGCGCCCGGTAGAGCCGCAAAAGTATAAAGGTCGCCTTAAGTCCGGGCAACCGGCGAGGGTCACGGAAGCCCTGTTTCGCCCGGATTCGGGCCAATCGACACGATTCCGGGGTGACCACGCCGGTTTGTCGAACAATAGCCTGCGGCTATCGGCAGGGTCGGATCATTCGATTGGACCTGCTCCCGCGCCTCCACATAATGAGAACCACTCTCAACGAGGCGCCCCTCATGGCCAAGACCTTTAGCTTCGCCGCGATCCACTTCAGCGTCGCCTTCACCGTGGGCTACCTGATGACGGGCAGCGTGTGGGTCGGCGGTGCACTGGCGCTGGTCGAACCCGCCTGCAACACGGTCGCGTTCCATTTCCACGAGAAGGTCTGGAAGCGTATCGAAGCGCGGCGGCAAGCGGCGGCGTCCCGATCGGGAGCCAATGCCGTCGCACTGTGACGCAGGTCCGGTTTCGTCATCGCTGTCGAAGGACTGCGGAACCTTTTCGCAATCCCCCTGTCCTATCCAGTGATCGCCCGCCGACGCTCTCTCCTCGTCAACGGCAGTCCCGGTGGGCCCTCCGAAGCCCCGGCTCGCGCCGGGGCTTCTCCTTTTTTCGAATCGGCACCGCAACGCACGCAAGGCTGCATCGCATTCGCGCAGATGCGAAGCCGCGCGCGTGAGTTGCCTGTGAGTGCAGGCACGCTCCAACGCATCCTCGCCGCATCAACACGCGCATCGCGCGTGCTTTCACTTTTGCTGCATCAAGGATGCGGCTCCATTACGCACTCGCATTTGCTTCGATGGAGTGGACTGATGATGGAGTTGAAGCGTTTGGGCCTTGCCTTGGCCCTGTCTTCGGTATTTTTCGCCGGCGCCGCGCAGGCGCAAGAGAATGATCGATTCACCCTTCGCATCGGCGCGATGGATGCCGATGCTTCCAGTGAACTGACCGCCAACACGCAGTTCATGGGACAGGATTACCGCTACAGCCAGGACTTCGATTTCGGCAGCGACGAGGTGTCGCCGCGCATCGACGGCACGTTCCGCTTCAGCGAACGGCAGCGCCTGGTGTTCGACTACTTCCAGTACGACAAGGAAAAGACGACCACGCTCGACCGCGACCTGTCATACGACCAGTACACGATTCCCGCCGGCAGCTTCGCGCGCGCCGAAGTGGAATTCACGCTGGCCAGCCTGATGTACGACTACGCCGTGGTGAACACCGACACGTTCGAACTCGGCCTGCAGATCGGCGCCGAGTGGGCCAAGCTCGACGGCAAGCTGCTCGCCGAGGCCGGCCCGTACCGCTATGAAGACAGCGACCAGGAAGACGGCTACGCGCCCGTCGTCGGCGCGCGCTTCACCTTCACGCCGAGCGAGAAGTGGCTGATCAACGTGCAGGGCCAGTACCTGGACGCCGATTGGGGCGACTTCGGCGACTACGACGGCAGCATCTCGCGCGCGAACGCCGCGGTGGAATACCGCTTCACGCCGGTGTTCGGCGCGTTCGTGGGCTACGACTGGTTCAAGCTCGATGCACGCCGCGGCGGCCGCGATGGCTCGCTGGGGCTGGACCACCGCTTCAAGGGTCCGGTCGCGGGCGTGTCGTTCTCGTTCTGATCGATCCGACGCCTGAAACGAAACAGGCGCGGAGATCCGCGCCTGTTTCCTTGAAGCACCGAACGCTCCGAAGTTACTTCTTCTTCGGAATGTACAGGTCGGTGATCGTGCCTTCGTAGACTTCCGCCGCCATCGCCACCGTTTCGCTGAGCGTCGGATGCGGATGGATCGTCGCGCCGATGTCGCCGGCCTCGGCGCCCATTTCGATGGCGAGCGCGACTTCGCTGATCAGATCGCCCGCATGCACGCCGGTGATGCCGCCGCCGATGATGCGATGGGTCTTCTCGTCGAAGATCAGCTTGGTGAAGCCTTCACCGCGGCCGATGCCGACCGCGCGCGCCGACGCCGCCCACGGGAACTTGCCCACGCCGACATGCAGGCCCTTGGCCTTGGCTTCGGTTTCGGTGACGCCGACCCAGGCGATTTCCGGATCGGTATAGGCCACCGACGGCACCACGCGCGCGACCCACTCGCGCTTCTCGCCTGCGGCGACTTCAGCGGCGAGCTTGCCCTCGTGCGTGGCCTTGTGGGCGAGCATCGGCTGCCCGACGAGGTCGCCGATGGCGAAGATGTGCGGCACGTTGGTACGCATCTGGCGATCGACCGGGATGAAGCCGCGATCGGTCACCTGCACGCCCGCCTTGTCGGCGTCGATCTTGTTGCCGTTCGGCGCGCGGCCGACGGCGACGAGCACGCGATCCCACACGCCCTTTTCCAGCGCCGGCGTCGCGCCGGCTTCGGCGGCTTCGAACGACACCGAGATGCCGGCCTTGGACGCTTCGACCTTCGCCGCCTTCGTCTTCAGATGGACGATGACGCCCTGCTTCTTCAGGCGATCGGCCAGCGGCTTGACCAGGTCCTTGTCGGCGCCCGGCATCAGCTGGTCCATGAATTCCACGACCGTCACTTCGCTGCCCAGCGCCTTGTACACCGTCGCCATTTCCAGGCCGATGATGCCGCCGCCGACGACGAGAAGCTTCTTCGGCACTTCGGCCAGTTCCAGCGCGTCGGTGGAATCCATCACGCGCGGGTCGTCCCACGGGAAGTTCGGCAGCTTCACCGCCTGCGAACCGGCCGCGATGATGCACTGCTCGAAGCGCAGCAGCTGCGTCTTGCCGTCTTCGCCCGTGATTTCCAGTTCGTTCGGCGAAACAAACTTGCCGACGCCCTGCACCGTGCGCACCTTGCGCTGCTTGGCCATGCCGCCAAGGCCCTTGGTGAACTGGTTCACGACCTTGTTCTGCTTGAAGTCGCGCAGCTTGTCGAGGTCGAGCTTGGGCTTGCCGAAGCTGATGCCGATGTCGGCCGAGTGCGCGGCTTCCTCGATCAGCGCCGCCGCATGCAGCAGCGCCTTGGACGGAATGCAGCCGACGTTGAGGCAGACGCCGCCGAGGCTGGCGTAGCGCTCGACGAGCACCGTATCCAGGCCAAGGTCAGCCGCACGGAACGCCGCCGTGTAACCGCCGGGGCCGGAGCCCAGCACGACGATGCGGCATTCGATGTCGGCCTTGCGACCGGTGCCCAGCGCGGGCTTGGGCGCTTCGCTCGGCGGCGCGGCCGGCGACGGTGCGACCGGCGGCTTGGCCTGCTCGGGCGACGGCGCGGCGGGCGCGGGCGGCGCGCTGGCCTTCGGTGCTCCGGTCTTCGGCGCTGCCGATTCGCCGGCGCTTTCGAGGATCACGATCACGGCGCCTTCGGCGACCTTGTCGCCGATCTTCACCTTGATCTCCTTCACCACGCCATCGTCCGACGACGGGACTTCCATCGTCGCCTTGTCCGATTCCAGCGTGACCAGGCCCTGGTCCTTCTTCACCGTGTCGCCGACGGCGACGAGCAGCTCGATCACCGGCACGCCGTCGTAATCGCCGATGTCCGGCACCTTGACTTCAATGGTCGCCATTGTGGGGGTCTCCTGCGGCTCAGCCGGTGGCGCCGGCGAGCGATTGTTCCAGTTGGTCCAGCGATTCCTCGAGCTTGCGCCAGCGCTTGAAGCGCTTCTCGTCGCTGTCGTCGGTGGCCTCGATCATCAGGCCGACCTGTTCCATGAGCGCACGCGTGGGGCCGCATCCGGGCTGAAGGCCGCTGATGCGCAGCGGCTCGCCGGTGGCCGTTTCGCCGACGACGAACAGCAGCACTTCGCCGTCGTGGAACTGCGCCGCGCGATCGGCCGGCACCTGCGTGCTCAGTGCGCGCTGCCAGTCGGCGACGACGCGACGCGCGAGCGCGGCCGGCATCGGCACTTCGACGACGTCGGGCTGCTGGCCCACGCGCAGTTCGCGCTTGCCGCCGCTCCACACTTCGACGCGTTCGTCGGCTTCGGTGAAACGAAGGCGCCAGTCGCCCTCGCCTTCGCCCGCGTACAACTGCACACCGCTTTCGACGCTGCGCGCCGGCAGGCGGGTGAAGCTCAGCACGGGTTTGGCGCCGGCGAAGAACAGCTGCTCCACGGCGGAGCCGTAGTTCTCCGTCGCCGGCGGCCAACCGCGGCCGAGATCCAGCGCGCACGCGTCCTGCGCGTGCGCGGCGGACGTCGTCGCCAGGGCGGCGAACGCCGCCATCGCCAGGCCCAGCGCGCGGTGCGTCACAGCAGCACGCGCCGCATGTCGGCCAGCAGCTGCGCCAGGTACGCGGTGAAACGTGCGGCCGCGGCGCCGTCGATGACGCGGTGGTCGTAGCTCAGCGACAACGGCAGGATCAGGCGCGGCGCGAACTGCTTGCCGTCCCACACCGGCTGGATCGCCGACTTGGAGACGCCGAGGATCGCGACTTCGGGCGCATTGACGATCGGCGTGAACTTCGTGCCGCCGATGCCGCCCAGCGAGCTGATCGAGAAGCAGCCGCCGCTCATGTCGGCCGGACCCAGCTTGCCGTCGCGCGCCTTCTTCGCCAGTTCCGAGGTTTCCTGCGCGATCTGGATCACGCCCTTCTTGTCGACGTCGCGCACGACCGGAACGACGAGGCCGTTCGGCGTGTCGGCGGCGAAGCCGATGTGGAAGTACTTCTTCAGCACCAGGTTCTCGCCCGAGCCATCGAGCGAGGCGTTGAAGGTCGGGTATTTCTGCATCGCGGCGACCGATGCCTTCATCAGGAAGGCGAGCATGGTCAGCTTGATGCCGGCCTTCTCGTTTTCCTTGTTGAGCGCGACGCGCAGCTCTTCCAGGTCGGTGATGTCGGCGTCGTCGTGCTGCGTGACGTGCGGGATCATCGCCCAGTTGCGCGCGAGGTTCGCACCGGACAGCTTCTGGATGCGCGAGAGCGGCTTGCTCTCGATCTCGCCGAACTTGGCGAAGTCCACCTTCGGCCACGGCAGCAGGTTGAGGCCACCGCCGCCAGCGACCGGCGCGGCGCCGGTCGACGGCGCAGCGCCGCCTTCCATCACCGACTTCACGAACTTCTGCACGTCCTCGCGGCTGATGCGGCCGCCACGTTCGCTGCCGCCGACCTGCGAGAGGTCCACGCCCAGCTCGCGGGCGAACAGGCGCACCGACGGACTGGCGTAGGGCACCTTGTCCGGCATGAGTTCGCTGGAATCGAAGGTCACCGGCGGGCTGCGCGGCGGCATCGCTTCCGGATCCATGCCCGGACGCGAGGCGTCGATCGACGCCTGGGCGATGCGGTCGGCCTGCTGCGCGACGACGACGGGCTCGACGCGCGTGCCGGTCTCGGAAGCCTTGACCTGCTGCGTCGGCGCGGCCGGCTCGGCGCGCGGCGGTGCGGCCTCGGCCTTCGGGGCCTCGGCCTTGGGCGCTTCGGCCGCCGGCGCGGCATCGGTCGGCTCGATCAGCGCGACCACGCTGCCTTCGGCCAGCTCGTCGCCGATCTTGACCTTGATCTCGCGGATGACGCCGGCGAACGGCGCCGGGACCTCCATCGTGGCCTTGTCGGATTCAAGCGTGACCAGTCCCTGGTCCAGCTTCACCGTGTCGCCTACCGCGACCAGCAGTTCGATCACCGGCACGCCGTCGTAATTCCCGATGTCGGGAACGCGTGCTTCTTTGAGCTCAGCCATGTGTGGGGGTCCCGCAGACGCGAAAACCCTATTGTGCGGTTTGCCGGCCCATGCGCCAACCGCGGCCGCCGTACGTCACGGTATCCGGTACTCAGTGTGTCTTTTCGTCGCCCTGCCCGGCCCGGGCCGCTTCCTCGGCGGCGTCGGCGGCCGGGTTGGCCTTGTCCGACCGCCGGGCCTGGAGCAGGCCCAGCGGCTGGCCGTCCGGCAGGCGGAACTCGAGCGCGTCGTCGATCCGGTCCAGGTCGACCAGCCGGCGGCACAGGCCCTGGGCGCGCGCTTCCAGCGCACGGGCCCGCGGCTCGACGCGCGCGTCGATCTGCGCGTCGAGGTTGTCCAGGCGCTTGAGCCGGGAGGCGTCGCCACCGAACGCGGCACCGATCGCGCCGGAGACGATGTCGCCGATCAGGCTCGGGATCACCTCGGCCACCGCCTCGCCGATGCCATTGCCCAGGTCGCGGCCATTGAAACGCGTGGCGGTCACCGAACGTGCCAGTCGCGCGTCGATCTGGGCGCGGGCGCGGTCCAGCTTCTGCTTGACCACCTTGGGATCGCTCGCGAACCCGTTCGCCACTTCGCCCAGCACGGTGAAGGCGATGTCGGCGGCGTCGCGGCCGATGGCCTGCGCCTCGGGCATCGCGGCGCGCGCGCCCTGTTCGAAGTCGGCGATGCGCTGGCGGTCGGCGCCATTCAACTCGACCCAGCGGTCGTCGACGAACAGCGTCCCCTGGCGCATCACGATCGCGTGCGGCGTGCCCGCTTCGCGCGTGAGGATGACGCTTCGTTCGTCGATGGTCAGGTCGTAGTCACTGTCGATGTCGCACGAAGCGTCGATGTGGACGTCCGCCGCGAACGCCGCGGGGGCCACCAGCACCATGCACAGCGAGAACGTCGCTAACTGTCGATTCATGGAGCGCTTCCCCGTCCTTTCCGTGGGTTTCCATCTTGCCTCCTGCGTCGTGCGTTGTCCTCCACCGCGCCTGCACGTCCGTCGGAAAGTCCGTGCGTGGAGGTTTCGTCGATGACCACGCGCACAGGTCAAGCGTGGTTCATCGCGCGCATGGCAGACGCGCGCGCGGCGCGTTGCGTCAACGCCACGCGAAAGTTCCGGCGAGGTCGATCCGCGCGGCAAGAACGGTTCATCGGCGAATCGTTACGTTGGCCGCGCCTTGCAAAGGCAGCCTCCCCCAAGGCGTCAATCAAAAAACAGACAGGAGATTTCTCCATGAAGCATTTTCGTCAGTTGACCCTGGCCGTCGTGGCCACCCTCGCCATCGCGCCTGCCTTCGCGCAGGAGATCACAGGCCCCGACACCAGCGGCAAGCGCTTCGCGGTCGTCGGCGGCTATTCGCTGGCCGAACCGACCAAGAATCCGCTGATCGCCGGCCAGCGCACGAACGTGGATGGCGACGGCGCCGCGACGCTGAGCGCCAGCTACTACGTCACCGACAACATCGCCATCGAGGCGTGGGGCGCGGCCGACAAGTTCGGCAACCGCGTGCGCACGCCCAACGGCAAGGTCGCCAGCGTCGACACGCAGCCCTACGCGCTGAGCGGCCAGTACCACTTCGGCAACACGCAGAGCATCGTGCGTCCGTTCGTGGGCCTGGGCTATTACGAAGCCAATACCGACGGCGAGAAGGCCGAACCGAGCGGCGCGCTCGCCGGCCAGCGCATCGGCGTGGAGACCGCCAAGGGCGCGATGGCCACCGCCGGCGTGGACGTCAACATCACCCCGACGTGGTTCGCCCGTGCCGACGTGCGCTACATGCAGGACACCACCGGCCAGCCGAACGTCACCGTCGACGGCGTCAACGCCGGCAAGGCCGACCTGAATCCGGTCGCCGTGGGCGTCGGCCTGGGCGCGCGCTTCTAAGGCACCCACTTGGCATCGTTCCATGCATGAGAAACGGGCCCCGCTTGGGGCCCGTTTCGTTTCCGATACGGCATTTGGATACACCGCGCTAACGCGCGCTCGACCGCACGCTGAACGCATTCACGCCACGCTAACCGCGTCCCCGTAGGGTCGCGGTGAACCCGGAATCATCCCTGCGAGGAGTTGCAGCATGACCACGAAGCTCGACAAGCCCCTGCGTCGCGAGATCCAGATCGAGGAACGCGCCTACACCCTGACCATCGACGCCGATGGCCTGAAGCTGGTCGAAAAGGGCCGCCGCAACGGCCAGGAGCTGCGCTGGGCCGACCTGGCCAACGGCAATGCGGCGCTGAACGCGGCGCTGTCGGCCAGTACCGAACGCTGATCCGCCCGTGCCCGAAGGTCCGTCGATCGTCATCCTGAAGGAGGAGGCGGCCGGATTCGAAGGGCGCGTGGTGAAGCAGGTCACCGGCAACAGCCGGCTCGATCTGCAGCGCATGCGCGGTGAACGCATCACCGCGCTGTGCAGCTGGGGCAAGCATTTCCTGATCGTCTTCCCCACCTTCGCGATGCGCGTGCACTTCATGCTGTTCGGCAGTTATCGCATCAACGAACGCCGCGAAGCCGCGCCGCGCATGAGCCTGCAGTTCGCCGGCGGCAAGGAGCTCAACTTCTACGCCTGCTCGCTTCGCTACATCGAAGGCGACCTCGATGTCGTCTACGACTGGAGCGGCGACGTGATGGCCGACGCGTGGGATCCGAAGAAGGCGCGTCGCAAGTTGAAGGCGCGGCCGGACATGCTTGCCGCCGATGCGCTGCTGGATCAGACGATCTTTTCAGGCGTCGGCAACATCATCAAGAACGAAGTGCTGCATCGCATCCGCGTGCACCCGGAGAGCGAGATCGGCGCGCTGTCCCCGCGCAAGCTGGGCGAACTGATAACGCAGGCGCGCGAGTACAGCTTCGATTTCCTGGAGTGGAAAAAAGCCTACGTTCTGCGCAAGCACTACCAGGTGCATACGAAGACGATCTGCCCGCGCGACGGGCAACGGCTGACGTATCGCGCGAAACTCGGGCGTGCGCAGCGGCGGGCGTTCTTCTGCGAGCGGTGCCAGAAGCTTTACAGGCTTGAGTGAGGGCAGGAAGTGGGAAGTGAGAACAGCAGCCGCTCCTCACTTCTCACCTCTCGCCCGCTTCAAGGATGCTCCGCCTCGGCGTGCACCTTCTCGCGGCGAATCAGGTACAGGCCGCTGGCGACGATGATCGCCGCGCCCAGCCAGGTGATCGCATCGGGCAGCACGCCCCAGAAGGCCAGGTCGAACAGCACGCCCCAGACCAGCGCGGTGTATTCCAGCGGCGCGATCGCGGACGCTTCGCCCATGCGGAAGGCTTCGGTGATCGCGTACTGGCCGAACGCACCGGCCAGGCCGATGCCTGCGATGAGCCACAGGTCCTCGCGATGTATCGACACCCACTCCGGCCACGCCAGCGCGCCGGCGCCGACGGCGATCATCACCATCAGCCAGACCATCATCGCCTGCGTGCTGTCGGTGCGCGCGAGGATGCGCACGGTGATCGCGCTGATGGCGTACATCAGCGCCGCGACCAGCACCGCCAGCGCGGCGAAGCTGATCATGCCCTCGCCCGTCGGGCGCAGCAGCACGATCACGCCGATCAGGCCCACCACGATCGCCGCCCAGCGCCGCGGCCCGACCTTTTCGCCCAGCACCGGCACCGACAGCGCGGTGATCGCCAGCGGCGCCACGAAGAAGATCGAGTAGGTGGTGGACAGCGGCAGTTTCGATACGGCATAGACGAAGGTCGTCATCATCGCCACGCCCAGCACGCCGCGCAGCAGGTGCAGCGACCAGCGCACGCGCAGCAGCGGCGCAAGCCCGCCCGTCGCCAGCGCCCACACCAGCACCAGCGGCAGCGACGCCGCACCGCGCAGCGACGCCACCTGGAACGGCGGATAGTGCGTGGACAGTTGTTTCAGGCCCGCATCCATCATCGCGAACATCGCCACCGCGACCAGCATGGTCAGCATGGCGCGGCCCTGGTGGGGATTGCGGGAGGGGGACATGGCGCGAACCGGCGGGTGGGGTCCGCACTATAAGCGTTGCGCAGGTCGGCGCGGTTGTAGCCCGGGTAAGCGAAGCGCGCCCGGGGCCTGTCACGCCCGACCCGGGTGCGCTGCTCTTACCCGGGCTACACGCCACATGCGGCGCAGGATGGGTTTCGCTCGCCCGAATGATGGGTTTCGCGATGCGAAACCCATCCTGCGAACCTGCCGTTACTTCAGGCTCGCCAGATCGATCACGAAGCGATAGCGCACGTCCGACTTCAACATGCGTTCGTACGCCTCGTTGATCTCGTCCATGCGGATCAGCTCGATGTCCGACGCCACGCCGTGCGCCGCGCAGAAATCCAGCATTTCCTGCGTCTCGGCGATGCCGCCGATCATCGAACCGGCAAGACGACGACGCTTGCGGATCAGCACGCCCGCGGCCACCGACTCCGGCGCCTCCGGCAGGCCGAGCAGCACCATCGTGCCGTCCAGCTTCAGCAGGTTGAGATAGGCGTTGTAGTCGTGCTCGGCCGAAACGGTATCGAGGATGTAATCGAACTGTCCCGCCAGCTTCTTGAACACCTCGCCATCGCGCGTGGCGGCGAAATCCTGCGCGCCCAGCGCGAGCGCGTCGGCGCGCTTGGATTCGGACGTGCTCAGCACCGTGACGTGCGCGCCCATCGCCGCGGCAAGCTTCACGCCCATGTGCCCCAGACCGCCCAGGCCGACCACGGCGACGCGATCGCCCGGCTTCACGCCGAAATGCTTCAGCGGCGAATACGTCGTGATGCCCGCGCACAGCAGCGGCGCGGCGCGATCGAGCGGGATGGATTCGGGAATGCGCAGCAGGTAGCCGGCGTCGACGGTGATCTGCGTGGAATAGCCGCCGTAGGTCGGACGCGTGCGGTCCTGGCGGCGACGATCCGCGTGATCGCGCTCGAAGCTGTTGTAGGTACCGGTCATGCCGAAGTCGCAGTACTGCTGCTCGCCGGCCTCGCACGACGGGCACTGCCGGCACGAATCGACGAAACAGCCCACGCCGACCGCCTCGCCGAGCTTGAAGGCGGTGACTTCACTGCCGAGCTTGGCCACGCGGCCGACGATCTCGTGGCCCGGCACCATCGGGAACACCGAACCGCCCCAGCCGTCGCGCGCCTGGTGGATATCGGAATGGCACACGCCGCAGTAGAGGATGTCGATCAGCACCTCGCGCGGACCCGGCTCGCGGCGCTCGATGGTGAACGGCGCAAGCGGCGAGGTCGCGCTGAGCGCGGCATAGGCGGGCGTGCTGGACATGAGGTCGGATCCTTGGGGTGCGGGGATCGGGAAAGTCTAGTCCGCGCCACGCCTGCGCGCTGTGCGGTTGCGGCTGGCACGCGTCGATACAGCGTTCCACCGCTGCAGCTTCGCGCCCGCTGCGCTACCCTTTGCGCCCCCGAAACAGCCCGCGGAGCGGCCCATGCCTTCCTTCGACATCGTCTCCGAAGTCGACAGCCACGAACTGACCAACGCCGTCGACCAGGCCAACCGCGAGCTGGGCACGCGCTTCGACTTCAAGGGCGTGGACGCGAAGTTCGTGCTGGAGGACCAGACCATCACGCAGTCCGCGCCGAGCGATTTCCAGCTCAAGCAGATGAACGACATCCTGCGCGCGCGGCTGATCGCGCGCGGCATCGACGTGCGTTGCCTGGAGTTCGGCGACGTCGAAACCAACCTGGCCGGTGCGCGCCAGAAAATCACCGTCAAGCAGGGCATCGAGCGCGAACTGGCGAAGAAGATCCAGACGTCGATCAAGGACGCCAAACTGAAGGTCGAAAGCCAGATCAACGGCGACAAGCTGCGCGTGACGGGCAAGAAGCGCGACGACCTCCAGACCGCGATCGCGCTGCTGCGCGGCATCGAGTTCGAGCGCCCGCTGCAGTTCGAGAACTTCCGCGATTGATGATCTCGCGACCGATGCTTCCGCGAGTGCTTCCATGAACGCCGAAGATCCCATCGCCGCGACCCGCCGCTGGCTGGAGCGCGCCGTGATCGGGCTCAACCTGTGCCCGTTCGCGAAGGCCGTGTACGTGAAGCAACAGGTGCGCTTCGTGCTGAGCGAGGCGACGACGGTGGATGCGCTGCTCGATGAGCTGGCCGCGGAACTGTCGCTGCTGGCCCGTACCGATCCGGACGCCGTCGACACCACGCTGCTGGTGCATCCGCGAGTCCTGGCCGATTTCCTCGACTACAACGATTTCCTCGACCGCGCCGAAGGCACGGTGGCGGCGCTCGGGCTGGAAGGCGAGTTGCAGGTCGCGAGCTTCCATCCGCAGTACCAGTTCGCCGGCACCTACCCGGACGAGATGGGCAACTTCACCAACCGCGCGCCGTATCCGACGCTGCACCTGCTGCGCGAGGCGAGCATCGACCGCGCGGTGGCGGCGTTTCCGGATCCGGATGTGATCGTCGAGCGGAATATCGCGACGCTGGAGAAGTTGGGGCGCGAGGGGTGGGACGACCTCATGCGCTGAAGCGCGATCAGCGACCCAGCGCCGGCTCGATCAACGCCCGCGCATGCACCAGCGAATCGACGATGCGATGCCCCAACGCGCGCACGGCATCGTCGGGAATCACCAGGTCCGGCACCTGGATCGGCGTCATTCCCGCCGCCAATGCCGCGCGCACGCCCGGCACGGAATCCTCCAGCACGACGCAATGCGAAGGCGCGACATTCAATCGCTGCGCGGCTAGCAGGTAGATGTCCGGCGCCGGCTTGGTGTGCTGCACCTCGTTGCCGGCGACCACTTCATGGAAGTGCGGCAGCAGCCCGGTACTGGTGAGCTTCTGCAAGGCACGCTCGCGGCGCGTCGAGGTGACCACCGCGCGCGGAATGCCGCGTTCCTCCAGCAGCGCGAGCAGTTCAAGCACGCCCGCCTTCAACGGCAGGCCCGCTTCGACATGCGCGTCGTAACGCACCTGCAAGCCATGCAGCAGCGCCCGCAGCGTTTCTTCATCGGGGAACCGCTGGCGGAGCAGCTCCTGGCAGGCCCGATCGGACAACCCGACGAACGACAGCCACAACGCATCCTCGACTTCCAGGCCGATTTCCTGCGACGCCTCGCGCCAGCATTGCAGCAGCGCGCGTTCGCTTTCGATCATCAACCCATCCATG
>Ga0102594_1001606_pt1 | contig 13571 bp, 9 predicted proteins | sample AraplaCol_mLB_r2_2_FD_76863 | JGI IMG/M metagenome (GOLD analysis project Ga0102594, IMG submission 76863) | Arabidopsis root microbial communities from North Carolina, USA - plate scrape MF_Col_mLB_r2 (SPADES assembly) (version 2) | ecosystem: Host-associated > Plants > Roots > Endosphere...
CCCGACGCGCTGGTGCTCACGCTGCAGAACGGCGTGGACAACGACGCCCGTGTGCGTGCGGTGCTGCCCGCGAACGAGGTGGCCGCCGCCGTGGTCTACGTCGCCACCGAGATGGCCGGCCCCGGCCATGTGCGCCACCACGGGCGCGGCGAGCTGGTGATCGCGCCCGCGCGCCGCAGCGAGGAGGTGGCGCGCCACCTGGAGGCCGCCGGCGTGCCCACGCAGATCTCGGACAACGTGCGCGGCGCGCTCTGGGCCAAGCTGATCCTGAACTGCGCCTACAACGCCCTCTCGGCCATCACCCAGCTGCCGTATGGCGTGCTGGTGCAGGGCACGGGCGTGGCCGACGTGCTGCGCGACGTCGTCGCCGAGTGCCTCGCCGTCGCGAAGGCCGAGGGCGTGCAGGTGGCCGGCGACACCCAGGCCGCCCTGCGCGCCATCGCGCAGACCATGCCCACGCAGTACTCATCGACCGCGCAGGATCTCGCGCGCGGCAAGCTCAGCGAGATCGACCACCTCAACGGACTCGTCGTGCGCAGGGGCGAGGCACTCGGCGTGCCCACCCCCGCCAACCGCGTGCTGTTCGTGCTGGTGAAGCTGCTCGAACAAAAACAGCACACCAGCTGACCGCCCTTCGCGGCACCGAGGAACCGGCTTTGCCCGGGCCGCAGGCGCTCCCCCGGTAGGAGATAGGCGGAGCGACACGAAGTGCGCGCAGCCCGGGGGCCGAGCCAGACACACCGAGGAACCGGCTCTGCCGGGCCTCAGGTGTTGCCCCCGGTAGGGGGTAGGAGAAGCGACACGAAGTGCGCGAAGCCTGGGGGCGAGCCTTCTACCCCGGCATCGGCTCGCGCATGGTGACGAACTCCTCCGCCGCCGTCGGATGAATGCCGATGGTGCTGTCGAAGATCGCCTTCGTCGCGCCTGCGCGCATCGCAACCGCAAAGCCCTGCACCACCTCGCCGGCGTCCGGGCCCACCATGTGCAGCCCGACCACGCGGTCGCTGGCGGTGTCCACCACCAGCTTCATGAAGGTTCGCTCGGTGCTGCCCGACAGCGTGTGGCGAAGCGACTTGAACTCGCTGGAGAACACCGTCACCTTGCCGAACTTCGCGCGTGCGTCGATCTCGCTGTAGCCGCAGGTGCCGATGTTCGGGTGCGTGAACACGGCGGTGGGAATGAACTCGTAGTCGAGCCGGCGCTTGCCCTTGCCGAAGAGTTCGTCGACCACCACCATGGCCTCGGCCAGCGCCACCGGCGTGAGCTGGATGCGCGTGGACACATCGCCCACCGCGTGGATCGAAGGCACCGAGGTGCGGTAGTGCGCATCGACCGCGATCGCGCCGTTCTCGTCGAGCTTCACGCCCGCGGCTTCGAGGCCGAGGCCCTGCGTGTTGGGCACGCGGCCGGTGGCGAAGAGCACCGTGTCGGCCTCCAGCTGCTGGCCGCGCGCGAGCGTGACGGTGAAACCGTGCCCATGCGCATGGCGTGCGACCGACGCGACCTCGCAGTTCAGCCGCACGTCCACGCCGGCCTTGCCCATCTCGTTGGCGACGAACTGGCGCACGTCGTCGTCGAAGCCGGTGAGCAGATGCGCGCGGCGGTGCAGTTGCGTCACCTTCGAGCCCAGGCCGTTGAAGATCGACGCGAATTCGCAGGCAATGTAGCCGCCGCCCACCACCAGCAGGCGCTTGGGAAAGGGGTCGAGGTCGAACATCGCGTCGGAGGTCACGATGTGCTCGCGGCCCGCGATGTCCGGCACGAAGGGCGTGCCGCCGGTGGCCACGAGCAGGTGGCGCGCGGTGTGGCGCTTGCCGTCGACTTCCACCGTGTGGGCGTCGGCCAGCTGCGCCCAGCCGGTGACGAGCGTCACGCCCGAGTTCTTCAGCAGCGACGCGTAGATGCCGTTGAGGCGGGTGATTTCCCTGGCACGCTGCGACTTGAGATGTGCCCAGTCGAAATGCGGCTCCTTGGGCAGCGTCCAGCCGTAGCCCGCGGCTTCCTCGAACGATTCGGCATAGCCGGCCGCGTAGCTGTAGAGCTTCTTCGGAATGCACCCCACGTTGACGCAGGTGCCGCCGAGGTCGGCGGCCTCGGCCAGGCCGACGCGCGCGCCGGTCTGCGCGGCCATGCGCGCCGCGCGGACACCGCCGCTGCCGCCGCCGATGACGAAGAGATCGAAGTCGAATGTGGGCATGAAAGGTTCCTTCGCCGCCGACTGTAGCGGCGGTGCGAAGGCGGTGCTGTCGACGGGGCTTGCAGACCCGTGGCGGGCGTGGCGGCCGTTCAGCGCGAGTCGGGCGAGGTCCAGAGCCGGCGCGGATCGTCGCCGCGCGGTGCGGCGGGCGCGGTGCCGTGCTGCTGCTGCTGCTGTTGCTGCTGTTGCTGCTGGATGTCGCGCAGCTGCGCCTCCTGGGCCTGGCGCATCGCGTTCTGCTGGGCCTGCTGTTGCGCCAGCGCCTGCTGCTGCATCTGCGCGGCGCGCAATTGCAGTTCCTGCTGCTGGCGAAGTTGCTGCTGCTGTTGCTGCACCTGTGCCGCCTGCTGTGCCGCGCGCTGCTGCTGCTGGAGCAACTGCTGTTGCTGCTGGGCCTGCGCCTGCGCGGCGCGCAACTGCAGTTCCTGTTGCTGGCGCAGGGCCTGCTGTTGCTGCTGCTGGAGTTGCTGCTGCACCTGCTGTTGTTGCCGCTGCTGCTGCCAGCGGTCCTGCTCGGCACGCTGGCGCCAGTCCTGCTGCCGGCGCCAGTCCTGTTGCTGCTGCCATTCCTGCTGCTGGCGCCATTCCTGGTCGCGCTGCCACTCCTGCAGTTGCTGGGCTGCCTGCGCTCCGCGCTGCTGCTCCAGCCATTGCGCCTGTTGCGCCTGTTGCGCCCGCTCGTACTCGATTTGCTGCTCGCGCGCGATCGTTGCCGCCGACGGCGCGGCCGGCTGGACGAAGCGCGAAGGTCCCGGCCATCCGCCCGCGCTGTCGAACCGGTTGCGCTCGGCCACCCAGGCGTCGAAGCTGCTGTTCTGCGCCCGCGTGTTTCTCGCTGCGGCAAGGTTGCGTCCGGACACCGTGGTCTGCTGCCGGTCGGTCAGCCGCTGCGAGGCGCCGTTCTGCCCGCGCAGCGTGAGCTGGCCCGAAGCCACCGCCACCCAGGTGGTCGCCGAATCGGTGGAGAGGCGGTATTCGCCCGGCGCGCCGATGTCCGCCGAGAGGTTGCCGGTGTCGATCCGCAGGCTCTGTCCCGACGGGTCGTCGCCCACGCGCAATTGCACGTCGCCGCGCCCGACGCTGATTTCGTCGGGCCCGGAGAACTCGACGTCCGTCGCGCCGTCGAGCCGCAGCGCGGCCTGGCCGATGTACACCTCGGCACGTGCGTTGCGCTCGGTCCGCAGCCGGTCGCCGATGCCGAGCGCGCGGTCGGGGCGGGCGGCGTACCAGCGGTCCTGGCCGGCGGGCGAGACGCTCACGGCGCCCTCCTGCACGTTCAGGCGCGCGACCTCGCCCTGCGGGCCCTGTTGCGCACTGGCCGAGAGGCCCGCGCACAGCAGGGCCAGGCCGAGCACCCATCGGTGCAGCGGGCGTTGAAATGCCGGGAGGCGTGTTCGATTCATGTGGTTCCCTGATCCCCTGATTAACGAAGCGATGAACTTTGTAACGCGCGAGAATCCGCTGCCGCTGTCACCGCCCGTCGGTACGTGAGTGAAGCGTGTGTGCAAGCGGCAACGGGATGTAAGGAGGAAACAAACATGAAAACTCGCGGAATCGCCAGACGGGTGTGCATACCCTGCTATCAAAGATGTAGTGCTGTTGCCCTTGCAGTCGCGTTCGGCGCCATGCTGGCCTCGGCGCCCGCCGCCGCACAGCTGGCCCGCAAGCCTTCCTACTACCAGCAGCAGAACCAGCCGCAGCCCGAGGGCCCGGCCGCGCAGCGGGTGCCGCGCCCGTCGGTGCCGTCGTCGCTGCCGGCACTGCGCAGCCAGGGCGACTTCGACCAGCTTGCGCGCACCTACGACGCCGGCACGCCGATGCAGCTGGCGCACGTGCTGTTCGTCATCGACCGGCAGGCCAGGCCGCCGCGCACCTACTTCATCGACACGCCGCGCTACCAGCTGCACGTGCGCTTCCTGCGCGACACGCGGCTGGCGCCCGGCACCGCCAAGCGCGAGATCGACCGCAACTACCTCGTGCCCGACCGCCGCTTCCTGTTCGGCACGCTGAGCTGGCAGCAGAACATCGGCAGCTTCACCTACGAGTTCTGGGAAGGCGACCGCCTTACGCCCGCGCTGCTGCGGCAGGCCGATGCGCAGGTGAAGGCGAGCTTCTTCGCGCCGGTGAAGTTCAAGACCAACTCCACGCTGCACGACCGCGTGGCGCAGGAAGCCGGCATCGCGTCGGTGAGCCAGGAGGCGCTGATCCGCGAGCAACCGTACCTGCCGATGAACCTCGGGACCGCGACCGGGCGCGTGCGCATCGTGGAGGACGAATCCGCCATCAACGCGCTGCTGCCCGACGACATCGCGGTGCTGCGGCAGGTGCCCATCGGCCTGCCGCCGGTGGCCGGCGTTCTGACCGAGCGGCCGTCGACCGCGCTGTCGCACGTCAACCTGCTGGCCAAGGGATGGGGCATTCCCAATGCCTATGTGCGCGACGCCGCCGCGGTGCTGAAGGAACACGCAGGCCAGTGGGTGGCGCTGAAGGTGGCGGCCTCGGGCTACCAGCTGCGCCGCCTCACGCCCGAGGAAATCGCCGCGCTGCCGCCGCGCGCCGCGCGTGCCGCGCATGTGGCCGCCACCGGCTCGGTGCCCGGCGGCGCGCGCGCCATCAGGCCCGACCTTCGCGAGGACCGCCTGCTGCCGCTGGCCGCGCTGCGCGCACGCCACAGCGCGCAGTGCGGCGTGAAGGCCGCGAACCTCGGCGCCATGCAGGCCGCGCGCATACCGGGCACCTCGGTGCCCGACGGCTTCTGCATTCCGTTCGCCCACTACGACCGCTTCATGCGCGCCAACGGCCTGGCCTCGCGCATCGCGCGCATGCAGCAGGAGCCCGGCTTCGCGAGCGACCCCAAGCTGAGGCAGAAGGCGCTGGCGCAGCTGCGCGACGAGATCGTGCAGTGGCCGGTCGATGCCGCCACTGCGGCGTCGTGGCGCGCCGCCTGGCAGTCGCGGCTCGGCGGCGGTGGCGTGTTCGTGCGCAGCTCGTCGAACTCCGAGGACCTGCCCGGGTTCAGCGGCGCGGGCCTGTACACCACCGTGCCCAACGTGAAGACGGGCGACGCGCTCGAGGCGGCGGTGAAGAAGGTCTGGGCCTCGGTGTTCAACCCCGAGGCCTGGGAGGCGCGCAGCGCCGCGGGCTTCGGCGCCGAGTCGGTGCTGATGGGCGTGTTCGTGCAGACCGCCATCGACGCGACCAATGCCGGCGTCATGATCACCCGCGACCCGTTCGATGCGGGCCACGCGTACGTAACCTACATCTCGGCCAAGCGCGGCATCGGCATCCGCGTGGTCGAAGGCCAGCGCGTGGCGGAGCAGGTGATGTACTCGAGCTGGTCGAAGGCCATCCAGGTGCTGAGCCGCTCGGCCGAGGACACCGCGCTGCAGCTCGACAAGGACGGTGGCGTGAAGGAAGTGCCGGTGCAGGCCGGGCGCAACGTGCTCACCGACGAACTGGTGGTGCGGCTGGCCGGCGTGGGCGCGGCGGTGAAGCGCACCTTCAACGCGGTCGACCAGGACATCGAGTGGGCCACCGTGGGCGACCGCATCGTGCTGCTGCAGGCGCGGCCCTACGTGGAGCGCCGCCGCTAGCCGAGCGGCCGGCCGGCGATCCAAGCCACAGGAGATTCCCCGTGAACCTGCACCGCCTCGACCTCGTCTCGCTGTCGCTCTTCAACCTCGTGGTGCGCACCGGCAGCATCAGCAAGGGCGCCGAGCTCGCGCACCTCGCGGTGGGCGCGGCGAGCAAGCGCATCTCGGACCTCGAGGCGGCGGTGGGCACCGAGCTGTTCGAGCGCCATTCGCGCGGCGTGACGCTCACCGTGGCGGGCAACGCGCTGCACCTGCATGCGCAGCGCATCCTCAACGATGTGGACCATCTCGCGGCGGACCTCTCGGACTACGCCTCGGGCGTGCTCGGCGTGGTGCGGCTGTGGGTCAACACCTCGGCGGTCACGCAGTTCCTGCCGCGCGAGCTCGCCGGCTTCGTGGCGGCCAACCCCGGCATCCGCATCGAGCTCGAGGAGCAGAACAGCAGCGAGATCGTGCTTGCGGTGCTCGACGGCCGCGCCGACGTCGGCATCTTCGCGGACCGCACGCCCTCGCTGGGCCTGCACATCGTCAACTACCGCACCGACCGGCTGGTGCTGGTGGTGCCGCGCGGCCATCCGCTGGCGCGGCGGCGCAGCGTGCGCTTCGAGCAGGCCACCGAGTACGACTTCGTGAGCCTGTCGGGCGGCACCTCGCTCGCGCAGCGGCTGCAGACCGCCACCGAGGCGCTCGGGCGGCGGCTGCGGCTGCGCATCCAGGTGCGCAGCTTCGACGCCATGTGCCAGATGGTGGCCGCCGGCATGGGCGTCGCGGTGCTGCCGCGCGAGGCGATACAGCCGCACCTGCGCTCGATGAACCTGCGCGAGATCGCGCTGGAAGATGCCTGGGCCGAGCGCCGCCTGCTGATCGGCCTGCGTGATGCCAACGCGGTGCCGCGCCACGTGCGCACGCTCATCGACCACCTCTGCACGGACGCTGGGGGTTAACCCTCGCGAGCTTTCGCGTTCCGCGAAAGCTGGCTGCGTGTCTTCGTCGTTCCGCTCGGGGGGGGCGCTGAACAGAATCGGGCCCATGAATCTTTCCCGCGATCCCGACGTTCCCGACCTTTCCTTGAGCTCCGGCGCCCTGCAAGGCCTGCGCGTCATCGAGATGGGCCAGCTCATCGCCGGTCCCTTCGCCGGCAAGACGCTCGGCGAATTCGGCGCCGACGTGATCAAGATCGAACCGCCCGGCGCCGGCGATCCGCTGCGCAACTGGCGACTGCTGCAGGACGGCACCTCGGTGTGGTGGCAGGTGCAGTCGCGCAACAAGCGCTCGCTGGCGCTCGACCTGCGCAGCGAGGAGGGCCAGGACATCGCCCGCCGGCTCATCGCCGAGGCCGACGTGCTGATCGAGAACTTCCGCCCCGGCACGCTCGAGGGGTGGGGCATGGGCTACGAGGCGCTGAGCGAGCGCAACCCGGGCCTCGTGATGCTGCGCATCTCCGGCTACGGCCAGACCGGCCCGTACCGCGACCTGCCGGGCTTCGGCGCCATCGGCGAGGCCATGGGCGGGCTGCGCCATCTCACCGGCGAGCCGGACCGCGTGCCGGTGCGCTGCGGCATCTCCATCGGCGACACGCTGGCCGCGCTGCACGGCACCATCGGCGTGCTCACCGCGCTCTATCACCGCAAGGTCAACGGCGGCAGGGGCCAGGTCATCGACGTGGCGCTCAACGAGGCGGTGTTCAACGTGATGGAGAGCCTGGTGCCCGAATACAGCGCCTTCGGCGCGGTGCGCGAGGCCGCGGGCAGCGCGCTGCCGGGCATCGCGCCGTCGAACGCCTACCGCTGCGCCGACGGCTACGTGCTGGTGGCGGGCAACGGCGACAGCATCTTCCGCCGGCTGATGCAGACCATCGGGCGCGACGACCTCGGCGCCGACCCGTCGCTGGCGAACAACGCGGGCCGCGTGGCGCGCGTGGCCGAACTCGACCAGGCGATCGAGGCATGGACGCTGCCGCAGCCGGTGGCGACGGTGCTCGGGACGCTCGGCGAGGCGCGCGTGCCCGCGGGCAAGGTCTATACCGCGAAGGACATCGCCGACGACCCGCACTACCGCGCGCGCGACATGCTGCTGCGGCAGCACACGCGCGACGGCCACGAGATCGAGGTGCCCGGCGTGGTGCCCAAGCTCATGGGCACGCCGGGCACGGTGCGCTCGTCGGCACCGGGGCTCGGCGACGACACCGACGCGGTGCTCGGCGAACTCGGATTCACGGCCGCAGGCATTGCCGCCTTGCGCGAAAGGAAGGTGGTGGCATGAACATGGTATGGAACGGCAACGCGCAAGGCGTGCGGATGTGCGAGGTCGGCCTGCGCGACGGCCTGCAGGTGGAAGCGGCCTTCGTGCCGACCGCCGAGAAGATCGCGCTGTGCAACGAACTCTCGCGCGCGGGCATGTCGAAGATCGAGGTGACGGCCTTCGTGTCGCCGCAGGCGATTCCCTCGCTGCGCGACGCCGAGGTGGTGCTGCGCGAGATCGAGCGCGTGCCCGGCGTGGTCTACACCGCGCTGGTGCCCAACGTGCGCGGCGCCGAGCGCGCCATCGATGCGCGCGCGGACGAGATGAACCTCGTCATGTCGGCCAGCGAGAGCCACAACCTCGCCAACCTGCGCATGCTGCGCGAGCAGTCGTTCCGCGCGCTGTCGGAGGTGGCGGCGCTGGCGCGGCAGGCGGGCGTGGCGGTCAACGTGTCGCTGTCGTGCAGCTTCGGCTGCCCCATCGAGGGCGACGTGCCCGACGCCGAGGTGCTCGGCTGGTGCGCGCGCTTCGTGGACGGGCTCGGTGCCGCCGGCGTCACGCTGTGCGACACCACCGGCATGGCCTGGCCGGGGCAGGTGCATGCACTCACGCGCGCCTTCCTGCAGCGCTGGCCCGGCACGGGGCTCACGCTGCACTTCCACAACACGCGCGGCATGGGGCTGGCGAACGTGCTCGCGGGCATCGACGCCGGCGCGCGCCGCTTCGACGCATCGATCGGCGGCATCGGCGGCTGCCCCTACGCGCCGGGCGCCACCGGCAACGTGTGCAGCGAGGAGATCGTGCACGCGCTCGATCTCATGGGCTACGACACCGGCGTGGACCTGGCACGCGTGATCGATGCCGCGCGCCGGCTGCCGGCGCTCATCGGGCACGACATCCCGAGCCAGGTCGTGAAGGCCGGGCGCCGGCTCGACCTGCATGCGCCGCCGGCCGACTTCGCAGCCACGCGCGAGCGTGCGCTCGCACGCGAGCAGGCCCGCACCCGCTGACATTTCCGCATCCCCATTCGCGCATCGATCCCAAGAACCAACGGAGACATTTCAATGAACACCTCGAGCCACCCTCTCTTCACGCGCCGCCGCATCGGCGCGCTGGCCGCCGCCGCGCTGCTGGCCGGCACCGGCACCGCGCTCGCGCAGACCTATCCGTCGAAGCCCGTCACGCTCATGGTCCCCACTGCCGCCGGCGGCACGACCGACATCGCCGGACGCATGCTGGCCGACCCGCTGGGCAAGGCGCTGGGCCAGCCGGTGATCGTCGACAACCGCGGCGGCGCCAGCGGCGTGATCGCCGCGGTGGCCGTCAAGCGCGCCGAGGCCGACGGCCATACGCTGCTGATGCAGTACTCGGGCTACCACGTGATCTCGCCCCACGTCACGAAGCAGAAGCCGCAATGGGTGCCGGAAGACTTCCGCGCCGTGGCCAACGTGCTGAGCGCGCCGCAGGTGGTGGTGGTGCGCGAGGGCATCCCGGTGAAGAACATGGCCGAGCTGATCGCCTATGCCAAGGCCAACCCGGGCAAGCTCACCTATGCCTCGTCGGGCCCCGGCTCGCTGCAGCACGTGACCGGTGCCATGCTCGAGCAGCAGGCCGGCATCCAGCTCACGCACATCCCGTACAAGGGCACCGGCCCCGCGCTGCAGGACCTGCTGGGTGCGCAGGTCGACATGACCTTCAGCACGCCGCCGCCGTTCATGCAGTTCATCCAGTCAGGCAAGCTGCGCGCGGTGGCCGTGACCGGCAAGTCGCGCGTGGCCTCGCTGCCCAATGTGCCGACCGCCACGGAGGTCGGCCTTCCGAACCTCGACGCGACCTCGTGGTTCGCCGTGTTCGCGCCTGCGAAGACGCCGCAGCCGGTGATCGAGAAGCTCAGCGCGGAGATCGCCAAGGTGGTGGCCACGCCGGCCTTCCAGCAGAAGGCCGCCGAGCTCGGCGCCACCGCCGACTACATGAGCCCGCAGAAGCTCGCCGACTACAGCAAGGCCGAGTACCTGCGCTGGGGCAAGGTGGTCGAGGCCGCGAAGATCGAGGGCGATTAACCCACCTGAGCGATGCGCATGGCGGGGCGGTGGTCACCCGCCGCCATGCGCTGCCGCCGCCGCTACTTGTAGAGCAGCTGCGGCAGCCACAGGCCGATCTGCGGCCACATGTAGAGCAGGAAGATCGCGAAGATCTGGATGCCCATGAAGGGCAGCATGCCGAGGAAGATCTGGTTCAGCGTGACATGCGGCGGGCTCACGCCCTTGAGGTAGAAGGCCGCCATGGCCACCGGCGGCGACAGGAAGGCGGTTTGCAGGTTCAGCGCCACCAGCAGGCCGAAGAACAGCGGATCGACGCCGAAGTTGTCGAGCAGCGGAATGAAGATCGGCATGAAGATCACGATGATCTCGGTCCACTCGAGCGGCCAGCCGAGCAGGAAGATGATCACCTGGCTCAGCAGCAGGAACTGCACCTTCGTGAGGTTCATGCCCAGCACCCATTCCTCGACCAGCGCCTGGCCGCCGAGCAGCGCGAAGGCGGCCGAGAAGATGGCCGAGCCCACGAACAGCCAGCACACCATCGCCGAGGTCTTGGCGGTGAGGAACACCGACTCCTTGAGCACCGAGAGGTTGAGTCGCCGGTAGGCCGCCGCCAGCAGCATGCCGCCGAGCGCGCCCATGGCCGCGGCCTCGGTGGGCGTGGCCAGGCCCAGCACGATCGAGCCCAGCACCGAGAGGATCAGCAGCACCAGCGGGAAGAAGGAGGCCAGCAGCATCTTGAAGATCTCGAGCCGCGCGAAGCTCAGGAACAGGTAGAACAGCGCCGTGAGCGCGCCCAGCACCGAGAAGGTCGCGACCCACCAGGTGGGCGGCGGCTTGGTGGTGGCGCCAGCCGGCGAGGTCTGCGCGGTCTCGGTGGCGGCGGGCGCGGGCGCTGCCGGCGGTGCTTCGGCGCCCGGCGGTTCGGCAACGGCGCCGGCCGCGGGCTCCTCGCCCGGCGGTTCCTGCAGCCCGCCTTCGCTCGGCGGCTCCTGCAGGCCGCCTTCGGCCGGCGGTTCCTGCAATCCACTCGAGCTGGCGCCGCTGCTGCTTCGGGAGGCACCGATCTCCTCGATGTCGTAGCGCGCCTCGGCCTCGACGGTGGTCACGGCCTGGTAGCTGCCCAGCGCCAGCAGCGCGTAAATGACGGCGGGCAGCGCCACGATGCCGAGCTGCCTGAGCACGTGCGAGAGCGGCACCTCGGCATTGCGCCGGCCCTTGAGCAGGCCCAGCAGCGCATGCGCCGACGGGCTGGCGGCGATCCGCTGCGTCAGCGGCGGGAGCGGCACCACGCGCTCGGCGGCCGACAGCGGCGGCGCCCACTGCGGCTTGAGCTTGGCGATCAGGATCACGTAGAGCACGTAGAGGCCGGCCAGCATCAGGCCCGGGAAGAAGGCGCCCGCGTAGAGCTGCACCACCGACACGCCGGCGGTGGCGCCGTAGACGATCAGCAGCACCGACGGCGGGATCAGGATGCCGAGACAGCCGCCCGCCGTGATCGCGCCCGCGGCCAGCGGCACGCTGTAGCCGCCGCGCAGCATCGCGGGCAGCGCCAAGAGGCCCATCAGCGTGACCACCGCGCCGACGATGCCGGTGGCGGTCGCGAAGATGGTGCAGGTCACGAGCGTGGCGACCGCGAGCGCGCCCGGCAGCCGCGCGAGCGCGAGGTGCAGGCTCCTGAACAGCGATTCGATCAGGTTGGCGCGCTCGACCAGGTAGCCCATGAAGACGAACAGCGGCACGGCGATCAGCACGTCGTTGGCCATGGTCTTGTAGGCCGACTGCACCATCAGGTCCAGCGTGCGGTGCCAGTCGCGCTCGTAGGCCAGGAAGGTGAAGAGCATGCCCATGCCCATCAGCGTGAAGGCGGTGGGAAAGCCCAGCATGATCGCCACCACCACCAGCGACAGCATCAGCAGGCCCAGGTGGCCGTTGGTGATGGTCTCGGCGCGCAGCAGCATGGTGGCGCCGGCGATCACGACCAGCGCCATGAAGGTGAGACCGAACCAGAGTTCGCGGCGGATCTTCATCGCGCGCCCTCCCGTGCCTCGTTGGCGACCACCACGCGGTCGAGCGCGGCGATGTCGGCGTCCTTCACGTGCACCATCTCCTTGAGTTTCTCGACGTCGACCTCCTCGACGTCCTGCTCGCGCGAGGGCCAGGCGCCGTCGCGGATGCACTGCACGCAGCGGATGATCTCGACGAGGCCCTGCAGCAGCAGCGTGAAGCCCGCGAGCGGGATGATGAACTTGAACGGGTACAGCGGCAGCGGCTCGGCCGAGAAGGTCTGCTCGCGGATCGCGAGCGCCTCGCTCGCGTAGATCCAGCCGGCCCAGGTCAGCGCGACGATGCCCGGCAGGAAGAAGACGATGTACAGCACCACGTCGACCAGCGCCTGCGTGCGCGGCTGGAAGAAGCCGTAGAGCACGTCGCCGCGCACGTGGCCGTTCTTCGAGAGCGTGTAGGCCCCGGCAGTCATGAACATGGCGCCGTACAGCATGATCTGCGCGTCGAGCACCCAGGCGTGCGGCTTGTTGAGCACATAGCGCGAGAACACTTCCCAGCTGATCAGCAGCGTGAGCAGCAGGGCGCACCAGGCGAAGGTCTTGCCGATCCATGTGGAGAACCGGTCGACCGCCAGGAGAAAGGATTGCATCGGAACGAACTCCTTGCCGCGAGCCTTGCGGGGCTGTCGCGGCTTGCGTGCAGGCAAGAAAAGAGGGCACCCGCCGGGGTGCCCTCGCGTCGAAGGTGGCGCGTCAGCTCTTCTTCGCCTGTCGTCCGAAGTAGTGGTTGTAGGCCATCTTGAAATCGACCGAGTAGTCGTTCTGCCACTGGCCCGCGCGTTCGGCGAAGGCGCGCTGCGAGTCGAGCACCTTCTTGAACATCGGGTTCTCGGCGGACTTCTTCGCGATGGTCTTGTCCCACGAGGCGAGCTGGGCGCGCAGCACCGCGTCGGGCGTCTTATAGAACTTGATGCCGCCCTTCTTCAGCTCTTCGTAGTCCTTGGAGTTGCGGTCGATGGCCTTCCAGCTCATGTCGGCGCTGGCGGCCTGCGTGGCGTACTCGATGATCGACTTGAGCTCACCCGGCAGCGCGCGCAGCTTGGGGCCGTTCCACAGCACTTCGAACTGCTCGCCGCACTGGTGGAAGCTCTGCAGCATGCAGTTCTTGGCCACGTCGGGAAAGCCCAGCACGCGGTCGCTCGAGGCGTTGTTGAACTCGGCCGCGTCGATCAGCCCGCGGTCGAGCGCGGGCACGATCTCGCCGCCGGGCAGCGGGTTCACGGCCGCACCCATGTCGGTGAACACGTCCACCGCCAGGCCCACGGTGCGGAACTTCAGGCCCTTCATGTCCTCGGCCTTGGCCACCGGCTTCTTGAACCAGCCCAGCGGCTGGGTGGGCATGGGGCCGTAGAGGTAGGAGGCCACGTCGAGGTTCAGGCTCTTGTAGATCTCGTCCATCAGCGCCTTGCCGCCGCCGTAGGTGTGCCAGGCCAGG
>Ga0102594_1001613_pt1 | contig 13499 bp, 11 predicted proteins | sample AraplaCol_mLB_r2_2_FD_76863 | JGI IMG/M metagenome (GOLD analysis project Ga0102594, IMG submission 76863) | Arabidopsis root microbial communities from North Carolina, USA - plate scrape MF_Col_mLB_r2 (SPADES assembly) (version 2) | ecosystem: Host-associated > Plants > Roots > Endosphere...
AACGCCGGCCCACAGGCACGTGAAGTTCTAAAAACACTCCTAGGGGAAATCGTATGAAGAAGCAGCAGGGCTTTACCCTCATCGAACTGATGATCGTCGTCGCGATCATCGCCATCCTGGCCGCCATCGCGCTGCCGGCCTACCAGGACTACGTGGTCAAGTCGCGTATCTCCGAAGCGATGGTCCTGGCTGACGGCCTGAAGGTCGTCGTTGCCGAGAACGCCGCCGCTGGCGATGCGAACCTCGGCAAGGGCGCCACCCTGACGACCGCCGCCGACAACTCGCCGAACGTCACCAGCACCACCATCGTTGCTGGCTCGGGCGTGATCAACGTCGTGACGACCTCGCGCGCCGGCAACGGCACCGTGACGCTGACCCCGACCGCTGGCGGCGCCGCGCTGGTCGCTGGCACCCCGCCGGCTGGCACGCTGGTGTGGACCTGCACCGCGACGATCCCCCAGAAGTACCTGCCGAGCACCTGCACGGGCACCTGATCCACTGCCTGTAGCACTCGCTTCGCATAAGAAGCCCCCGCCTCGGCGGGGGCTTTTTTTATATGGGTCCGGCGCCGAAAGTGGCATCAATCTTGCTAGCAGATTCAAGTGTCAAACATCCATCCGGGGGGAATATGGAACGCAGATCGGAAGCAGGCTTCACCTTGATCGAACTGATGATCGTCGTGGCGATCATCGCGATCCTGGCGGCCATCGCACTACCCGCCTATCAGGACTACGTCGTTCGTTCGCGCGTTTCCGAAGCGCTGGTCCTCGCCAGCGGACTCAAGGCGTCGGTCGTCACCAACGCGTCCGAAGGCTCCAGCAATCTGGGCCGCAACGCGACGTTGACCTCCGCGACGGACAACTCGCCGAACGTCATGACGACGGCCGTCAATGGCACGACCGGGGCGATCACCATCGTTACCCGCCCCGCAGCTGGCGGGGGCAACATCATCCTGACGCCGAAGGGCGCTGGTGGGGCCGCTGTCGCCGCCGGCACCGTGCCGTCGGGGAACATCTTCTGGACCTGCACCTCGTCGCTTCCGCAGAAGTTCCTGCCGGGTTCCTGCACGGGGACGTGAGCGCAGGACGCCTGCGGAGTGTGAACGGGGTGCACGCCTGAACAGTGCGCCCGTTCAACTCGCGCGGGCCGAAGTTGGAGTAAAGTCGGGGCCGGGGAAGTACAGGGGAAATCATGAGTACCGTTGCCACGGCCAATCTGGTGGGCATCACCGGCATTGCCCGCCGTTTGGTGCTGGACGGCGCCATCGACGATGTCGCCGCACGGCAGGCGCTTGCAGGCGCGAGTGCCGCCAAGCAGCCCATCACGGCGTTCCTGGCCGAGAAGCGACTGGTTGCCCCTTCGCAGTTGGCCGCGGCCAACTCGATCGAGTTCGGCGTACCGCTGATCGATGCCACCGCCTTCGATCCGTCGCAGTCGGCCATCAAGTTCATCAGTGAAGCGCTGGTGCGCAAGCACCAGGTCCTTCCGCTGTACAGGCGGGGCAACCGGTTGTTTGTCGGTATTTCCGATCCGACGAACACATCGGCGCTGGACGAGATCAAGTTCCAGACCAACCTCGCGATCGAGCCGATCCTGATCAGCGAGGACCAGATCCAGCGTTGCATCGAGCAGTGGCTGGAAGCGAACGACACGCTGGCCGATACCGTCGGCGGCGACGAAGGCCTGGAAAACCTCGATGTATCCGGTGGCGAGGACATCAGCAGCGACAGCGGCGTCGAGGTCAAGACCGACGACACGCCGGTGGTCAAGTTCGTCAACAAGGTACTGGTGGACGCGATTCGCCGCGGCGCGTCGGACATCCATTTCGAGCCCTACGAAACCGAGTACCGCGTACGCCTTCGCATCGACGGGCTGTTGAAGCAGGTCACCAAGGTCCCGACGAATCTGTCCGGTCGCATCGCCGCGCGCATCAAGGTGATGTCGCAACTCGACATCGCCGAGAAGCGCGTGCCGCAGGACGGCCGCATCAAGCTCAACATCTCCAAGACCAAGCAGGTCGACTTCCGCGTCAGTACGCTTCCCACGCTCTTCGGCGAGAAGGTCGTGCTGCGTATCCTCGACGGCAGCGCGGCCAAGCTGGGCATCGACAAGCTCGGTTACGAGGACGACCAGCGCGCGCTTTACGAAGCCGCGTTGGCCAAGCCCTACGGCATGGTGCTCGTCACCGGCCCTACGGGTTCGGGTAAGACCGTCTCGCTGTACACCGGCCTGAACATCCTCAACGAGGAACAGCGCAACATCTCCACGGTCGAGGATCCGGTCGAAATCCGCGTGCCGGGCATCAACCAGGTGCAGATGAACATCAAGCGCGGCATGACGTTCGCCGCCGCGCTGCGCAGCTTCCTGCGACAGGACCCGGACGTGGTGATGGTCGGCGAAATCCGCGACCTGGAAACGGCCGAGATCGCGGTCAAGGCCGCGCAGACCGGTCACCTCGTGCTCTCGACGCTGCACACCAACGACGCGCCGCAAACGGTGTCTCGTCTGATGAACATGGGCATCGCGCCCTACAACATCACCTCGTCGGTGACCCTGATCATCGCGCAGCGACTCGCACGACGCCTGCACGACTGCAAGCGCGAAGTCCATCTGCCGGACCACGCGCTGCTCGCCGAAGGCTATACGCCCGAGGAAGTCGCCACCGGGTTCAAGATCTACGAGCCTGTCGGTTGTCCCGACTGCACCGAGGGCTACAAGGGTCGAACCGGCATCTATCAGGTCATGCCGATGACCGACCAGATCCAGGAAATCATCCTCGAGGGCGGCAACGCGCTACAGATCGCCTCGGCCGCACTGCGCTCCGGCGTGCGCGACCTGCGTCAGTCGGCGCTCCTGAAAGTAAAGAACGGCGTCACCAGCCTCGCCGAAATCAACCGCGTAACCAAGGACTAACCCATGTCCGCGACCCGTACCGCCACCAAGTCCGCCGCCTCCGGGCGCCGCCTCAGCCCGCTGGAAACGTTCGTCTGGCAGGGCACCGACAAGCGCGGCAAGGTGATGAAAGGAGAATTGCCTGCGAAGAATGCCAACGCGCTGCGCGCGGAGCTTCGTCGTCAGGGCATCACGCCTCGCACCGTCAAGCCCAAGGGCAAGCCGCTTTTCGGCGGCGCGGGTCGTCGCATCACTCCGCTCGACATCGCGGTCTTCAGCCGTCAGCTTGCAACGATGATGAAGTCCGGCGTTCCGATCGTCGGCTCCATGGAGATCATCGGCAACGGCAACAAGAACCCGCGGATGACCACGCTGGTCGAGACGATCCGGACGGACCTCGAGAGCGGCTCTTCGCTCTACGAGGCGCTGAGCAAGCACCCGGTGCAGTTCGATGAGTTGTACCGCAACCTGGTCAAGGCTGGTGAAGGCGCCGGTGTGCTCGAGACCGTGCTCGACACCGTCGCTACCTACAAGGAAAACATCGAAGCCCTCAAGGGCAAGATCAAGAAGGCGATGTTCTATCCCGCGGCGGTGGTCGCCGTGGCGCTCATCGTTTCGGCCATCCTGCTGGTCTTCGTGGTGCCGCAGTTCGAGAGCGTGTTCACCGGATTTGGCGCGGACCTGCCGGCCTTCACCAAGATGGTGATCGCCATGAGCGACTTCATGGTGGCGTACTGGTGGCTGGTGCTGCTTGTCGTGGTGGGAGCCGCCGTTTCCTTCATCATGGCGAAGAACAGATCGGTCGCGTTCTCACGCTTCCTCGATCGCATGATGCTGAAGCTGCCGGTGATCGGTCAGATCCTCCACAACTCCGCCGTCGCGCGCTTCTCGCGCACGCTCGCGGTGACGTTCAAGGCCGGCGTGCCGCTGGTCGAGGCGCTCGACATCGTCGCCGGCGCGACCGGCAACGTGGTGTACGAAGACGCCGTGCGCAACATCCGCGACGACGTGGCCGTCGGTTATCCGGTCAACATGGCGATGAAGCAGGTCAACGTCTTCCCGCACATGGTCGTCCAGATGACCGCCATCGGCGAAGAAGCCGGCGCGCTGGACACGATGCTGTTCAAGGTCGCCGAGTTCTACGAGCAGGAAGTGAACAACGCCGTGGATGCGCTCTCCAGCTTGCTGGAACCGATGATCATGGTGTTCCTCGGCGTCGTCGTCGGCGGCATGGTCATCGCGATGTACCTGCCGATCTTCAAGCTCGGCGCGGTCGTGGGCTAAGCACCCGCGATCACGCCGCACGGAACTTCGGGCACAATCCAGCGCATGGCATTCCTCGATCAAAACCCCGCCATCGGATTTCCGCTGGCGGCCGGGCTCGGCCTGCTGGTCGGCAGCTTCCTCAACGTGGTGATCCTGCGCCTGCCCAAGCGGCTGGAGTGGCAGTGGCGCCGCGACAGTCGCGAGGTGCTCGGCGAACCCGACACCTACGATCCGCCGCCACCGGGCATCGTGATCGAACGCTCGCACTGCCCGCACTGCAAGCACCAGCTGTCGTGGTACGAGAACATCCCGGTGTTCAGCTACCTCGCGCTGCGCGGGAAGTGCCGCAACTGCAAGGCGCCGATCTCGCCGCAGTACCCGCTGGTCGAGCTGCTGACGATGATCCTGGTCGTGGCCAGCGTGTGGCGTTTCGGCTTCGGCTGGCAGGGCTTCGGGGCGATCGTCTTCACCTGTTTCCTGATCGTGCTGTCGGGCATCGACCTGCGCACTCAGCTGTTGCCCGACCAGCTCACCTTGCCCTTGATGTGGCTGGGCCTGATCGCCGCATCGGACAACCTGTATTTCCCGGCCAAACCGGCGCTGCTGGGCGCGGTCGCGGGCTATCTCAGTCTTTGGATCGTGTGGTGGCTGTTCAAGCAGCTCACCGGCAAGGAAGGCATGGGCCACGGCGACTTCAAGCTGCTGGCCGCCATCGGCGCGTGGACGGGCCTGAAGGGCATCCTGCCGACGATCCTGCTGTCGTCCGTGGTCGGCGCGGTGATCGGTTCGATCTGGCTCGCCATGAAGGGGCGCGATCGCGCGACGCCGATTCCATTCGGCCCGTATCTGGCCATCGCCGGCTGGATCACCTTCTTCTGGGGCGGGCAGATGGTCGACGCCTACATGCAGTTCTCCGGCCTGAAGTAAGCGCCCGCCGGCCGCAGCGGTTTACCCTAGCCGCTGCTGGGCGGCGTACAGGTCCATGAGCGGATTCATCATCGGCGTCACCGGAGGCATCGCCTCCGGCAAGAGCGAAGTCACGCGCCGGTTCGAGGCGCTGGGCGTGTTCGTGGCCGACGCCGACGTGGCGGCGCGTGTCGCGGTCGCGGCCGGCTCGGACGGACTGGCCGAGGTGGTCGCGAGCTTCGGCGCGGACGTACTCGCGCCCGATGGCAGCCTGGATCGCGCCGCAATGCGTCGCCACGTATTCGGCGATGAGGCCGCGCGACGCCGCCTGGAAGCCATCATCCATCCGCGCGTGCGGGCGAGCCTGCGCCATGCCTGCGAAACGGCCCCTGGGCCGTATGCGATCGCCGCGATTCCCCTGCTGGCCGAAGGCGGCGGGCGCGAGGCGTATCCGTGGCTGTCGCGCATCCTCGTCGTCGACGTGCCGGTCGATGTGCAGCGTGCGCGGGTGATGGCGCGCGACCGCGTCGATGCGGAGCTGGCGCAGCGGATGATCGCGGCGCAGGCCACGCGCGATGCGCGGCTGGCGATCGCCGACGATGTCATCGTGAACGACGGAGCGGTCGAGCTGCTTGCCTCGCAGGTGGAAGCGCTGGATCGGCGCTACCGGGCGCTGGCGGCGGCCTGCGCCTGATCGGTCGTAGTCAGGCCGGCGGCCAGAAACCGCGGATCCCGGCGATGCCCTGCGCACCGTGCGACCGCGCTTCCTCGACATCCGCCGGACCCAGCCCGCCGATGGCGTAGATCGGCAGCGACACGCGTTCGCGCATGGCGGCGAAGCCGTCCCAGCCGATGCCTTCCACGCCCGGGTGGCTCGGCGTCGGTTTCAGCGTGCCGAGCACGGCGAAATCGCAGCCCAGCGCTTCTGCGGCGAGCAGGTCCTCCACGCTGTGGCAGGAGGCGGCCAATAGTTTTTCCTGTGCGATCGGGCGCTGCGACAGGCCCTGCAGCATGCGCGAAGGCAGATGCAGCCCCAGCCCGAACTCGATCGCCAGCGCGGCGTCGCCGTTCACCAGCGCTTCGGCGCCAACCTGGCGACAGCGCTGCGCGGCCTGCGCGACGAGCGAACGCCACCGCCCCGCATCGAGCCCCGGCGCACGCAGCTGCACGCGACGCACGCCGTTGGCCAGGGCCTGCTCGAGCTGCGCCAGCCAGAGGGCGTCGTCGCCGTCAGGAAGCGGCGTCACCGCATAGTGCGACGGCTGCAGGAGCGCCGCGACGACGGGCCGGTCCGCCGGCGGCATCGCATAGCTCGCCAGCTTCTGCGGTGGCACCCAGACCAGCGCCTGCCCCTCCAGCCCGCGCGCATGGCCGCGCCACGCGGCGATGCCGCGAACGTCCAGGCGCAGGCGTTTGTCGGGGTAGCGCTGGGGAACGTTGATCAGCGGTGCGCCGATCTCCACGTCGATGCCGAGTTCTTCATGCAGTTCGCGCGCGAGCGCCGCTTCGGCCGATTCGCCGGGCTCGTGCTTGCCGCCGGGGAATTCCCACAGACCGGCGAGATCGCGGCCTTCCGTGCGGCGGGCGAGCAAGACACGGCCGCGCGCATCGCGAATGACGCCGGCGACCACTTCGACGTGACGCAGCGCGCCGTCGGCGGAAGCCGCCGCGGTGCCCGCGACAATCGCGGACGGCGCGTCCTTCGTGGAGGCGATGCTCATCGGTTTACCGGAAGCCGGTCGGCGTTCCGGTGACCGCCCTCCCCCGCTCGCGGGAGAGGGCGTCTGGAGCGGCTGCCGTCAGGCGATCTGCCCATGGCAATGCTTGTACTTCTTGCCGCTGCCGCAGGGGCAGGGATCGTTGCGGCCGACGTTGGCGAACACATCGCCACCGGCTGCGGCAGCCTGCGCCTGCTGCGCTTCCTCGTCGGCGCCGTAGCCACCGGAGGACGCGTGCTGGAACTGCATCTGGCTGGCCTGCGCTTCGGCGGCGGCGCGCTCCTGCGCTTCCATCGCGGCGACTTCCTCTTCGCTGCGGATGCGCACGCGGGCCAGCAGCGTCACCACTTCGCGCTTCACCTTCTCCAGCATTTCGGAGAACAGCTCGAACGCTTCCTTCTTGTATTCCTGCTTCGGCTGCTTCTGCGCGTAGCCACGCAGGTGGATGCCCTGGCGCAGGTAGTCCATGCGCGCCAGGTGTTCCTTCCAGTTCTGGTCGAGCACGTTGAGCATGATGTGCTTTTCCAGCAGGCGCATCGTCTCGCCGCCCAGCTGCGTTTCGCGCTGCGCGAAGTGGCCGTCGGCGGCTTCCTGCACCAGGCGCTCGATCGTCTCGGCGTCGACTTCCTCGCTCTTGCCGACGAACTCGTTCAGCGACATCTGCAGGCCGAACTCGGAGGCGAGCGTCGCTTCCAGGCCCGGCAGGTCCCACTGGTCGTCCACCGAATTGGGCGGAACGAAACGCGCGACGGTGTCGGCCACCACGTCGCCGCGGATGCCGTCGACGTTCTCCTGCACGCTGTCGGCTTCCAGCAGTTCGTCGCGCTGGCTGTAGATGACCTTGCGCTGGTCGTTGTTGACGTCGTCGAAGTCCAGCAGGTTCTTGCGGATGTCGAAGTTGTGGGCCTCGACCTTGCGCTGCGCGTTGGCGATCTGCTTGGTCACCAGCGGGCTTTCGATGATGTCGTCTTCCTTCAGGCCCATGCGCGCCATCACGCGCTGCACCCAGTCGGCCGCGAAGATGCGCATCAGGTTGTCTTCGAGCGACAGGTAGAAGCGCGAGGAACCCGGGTCGCCCTGGCGACCGGCGCGGCCGCGCAGCTGGTTGTCGATGCGGCGGCTTTCGTGGCGCTCGGTGCCGACGATGTGCAGGCCGCCGGCGGCCTTCACCGCTTCATGGCGCGCCTGCCATTCGGACTTCAGGCGGGCCTTGGTGACGTCGTCGATGTGGCCTTCGTTCCTGGCCTCGTGTTCGCTGATCTCGTTCTCCAGCGAACCGCCCAGCACGATGTCGGTACCGCGACCGGCCATGTTGGTGGCGATGGTGATCGCGCCCGGGCGGCCGGCCTGCGCGACGATCTGCGCCTCGCGCTCGTGCTGCTTGGCGTTGAGCACTTCGTGGTGGATGCCGGCCTGGCGCAGCTGCTCGCTGAGCATTTCCGACACTTCGATCGAGGTCGTACCGACCAGCACCGGCTGCTTGCGGGCGTTGGCGTCCTTGATCTCGTTGAGCACCGCGCGGTACTTGCCGTTGCGGTTGAGGAACACCGCGTCCGGGTGGTCCTTGCGCTGGATCGGCTTGTGGGTCGGGATCACGATGACTTCCAGGCCGTAGATGCTCTGGAACTCGTAAGCCTCGGTATCGGCCGTACCGGTCATGCCGGACAGCTTCTTGTACATGCGGAACAGGTTCTGGAAGGTGATGCTCGCCAGCGTCTGGTTCTCGCGCTGGACCGGCACGCCTTCCTTCGCCTCCACCGCCTGGTGCAGGCCGTCGGACCAGCGACGACCCGGCAGCGTGCGGCCGGTGAATTCATCGACGATGACCACTTCGCCGTCGCGCACGATGTATTCCACGTCGCGCTGGTAGATGGCGTGCGCGCGCATGGCGGCGTTGAGGTGGTGCACGACGCTGAGGTTCTGCGCGCCGTACAGCGAATCGTCGTCGCCCTGCAGGATGCCGGCCTGGCGCAGAAGGTGCTCGGCGTGTTCCTGGCCGGCTTCGGACAGGTGCACCTGCTTGCTCTTCTCGTCGACCCAGTAATCGCCTTCGCTTTCCTCGGTCGCCTGGCGCGTGAGCTGCGGGACGATGCGGTTGACCTTGATGTACAGCTCCGGCGATTCGTCGGCCGGGCCGGAGATGATGAGGGGCGTGCGCGCCTCGTCGATCAGGATCGAGTCGACTTCGTCGACGATCGCGTAATGCAGGCCGCGCTGGAAGCGGTCTTCCTTCGACAGCGCCATGTTGTCGCGCAGGTAGTCGAAGCCGAATTCGTTGTTGGTGCCGTAAGTGATGTCCGCACCGTACGCCGCGTGCTTGTCGCTGTGCGGCATGCCCGGATAGACGACGCCGACGGTCAGGCCGAGCCAGTTGTACAGACGGCCCATCCACGCCGAGTCGCGGCGGGCGAGGTAGTCGTTCACGGTGACGACGTGGACGCCCTTGCCTTCCAGCGCATTGAGGTAGACCGGGAGCGTCGCGACGAGGGTCTTGCCCTCACCGGTGCGCATCTCGGCGATCTTGCCCAGGTGCAGGACCATGCCGCCGATCAGCTGGACGTCGTAGTGGCGCATGCCGAGCACGCGCTTGGACGCCTCGCGGCAGACGGCGAACGCCTCGGGCAGGATCTTGTCCAGCGACTCGCCATCGGCGATGCGCTTCTGGAACTCCGGCGTCTTGGCCTGCAATTGCTCATCGGAGAGCTTCTGCATCTCCGGCTCAAGCACGTTGATCTTGGCGACGGAGCGTTGCAGTTGGCGCAGCAGGCGTTCGTTACGGCTGCCGAAAACGCGGGTAAGCAGGCTGTTGAGCATGGAGTGCGACTGGGTCCGTTGAAGCGGAACAGGGATACCGGCGGGTCGGACGCATTCAGAGTCCGGGTCCGCCGGCAAGTTCCCCGAAGGAAGGCTGTGGCCGGCTCAAATGAAATCGGGGCGCCGCGCGCCCCGATTGTCTCGAGCCTGAACTGTGGCCACGCCGATTGTAGCGTGTGGGCGAGGACCGATGCTTGCAAGGGTATCGCCTTGCATCGGGCCGATCGCCCTGGCCGTGCCGCGGGACCGTCAGGAACCGCCCCCGGACCCCGGAAGCCGCTCCATCGCCCCTCGACCTCAGCCCTTGATCTCCATCTTCAGCGGCGACTGCTGGCTGAGGAATTTGCGCGGGTTCACGACGCGGTTGTTTTCCCACACCTCGAAGTGCACGTGGGCGCCGGTCGAGCGGCCCGTGGAGCCGGCCTTGGCGATTTCCTGCCCGGCGCGGACCAGCTCGCCGACCTTGCGGGTCAGGCGCGAGTTGTGGGCGTAACGGGTGACGTAGCCGTTGCCGTGATCGACTTCGATCACGTTGCCGTAGCCCGAGCGCACGCCCGAGTAGCTCACGACGCCGTCGGCCACGGCCAGCACCGGATCGCCGACGTTGGCCTTGAAGTCGATGCCCTTGTGGTTGGCATGGCCGCCGCTGAAGGGATCGGCGCGGCCGCCGAAGCCGGAGGTGATGTAGCTGTTGGCGATCGGCTCGCGGCCCGGCACGGAGTTCATGTCGAGCTGGCGATTGAACAGCAGCGATTCCAGCACCGACAGCTGCTCGCCCGACGCCTTGAACTGCGCGCCCAGGGTGGCCATGCCCTCGTCCAGCTCGGGCTTGGTCATGTCGCGCACCGGGCCGACACCACCGACGCCGACCGGCTTGTCGAAGTCGAATTCGCCGTCCTGGAGCTGGCCGATGCGGGTCAGGCGCTCGCCGAGGGCGTTGAGGCGGTTGGCCTCGGCCTGCAGCTCGCCCATGCGGGCGGCCAGGGCGTTGATCTCGCGCTGGGCGTCGCGACGGGTCGCTGCGATCAGCGCCTCCTGACGGTCCGCCTTGCTGCGCAGGATGGCGTTGTCCGCCAGGGTGACGCCCGCGCCCAGCGCGGTGCCGGTACCAACCAGCAGCGCCATCGCGATCAGCGGACGCTGCGCGCCCCAGTGGCCCGCACGCTGCAGCCAATACGAAAGCTGCACGCGGGATTTGTTTACGATGGTTGAATAAGTCATGTCCAGTTCTGATTCCAAGCCCAGGCCCCGCAAAGGCGGCCCATCGACTCCACGCGCGGCGCTTGATGCGCTGCTCGCCGAGCCCGCTGGCGGTCCGGTGCGTCGTGCCATGTGGCTCGACGAACTGGACCAACGGTTTCGCCCGCTCCTGCCGCCGTCGTTGGCCGCGCATGCGCGACTGGCCAACTTCGAGCGCGGCAGGCTCGTGTTTGTCGTCGATGCCCCGGTGTGGCGAGCCAAGATGCGGCTCGCTGCCCCTGAACTGCTCGACGCGGCCCGTTCCATCGGGCTGGATGCGGCTGAACTCATCGTCAAAACGACAACGCCGGTGATCGCCTCCCCGCAATCGGACCGGAAAGCCAAACCCATCTCCACTGCCTCGTTACAAGCCTTGCAGGCAGCGCTGGAATCGCTGAAGGAGCCCGGTTCCACCGGATCCAGTGATTCCACCTGAGCTTTCTTCGCGTTGGCAGGTTTGTTGCCGCCGCGTCGATACGCCAAGGTTCGGGGCATGCTAAAGGCCTAACCCCTTGAATTTGTTAAGAGGTTAGAAACCTTTCGGAAGAAATTCGTTAAATAAACGTTAAGGCGTCACGCGAAGTTCACGTCTGTGACGCTCGCCCAATTCATGAAAACGCTTGCGGCGTGTGCCCAGCCGCTTTGCGTGACCCGCTCAGGCGGTGGCGGGAATTCCGTAGGTCACGGGCGCTTCGCGCGCGTCGAACTCGGTGAACGTCACCTCGTCCCAGGCCGAACGTTCGGCCAGCAATGCGCGCACGAGCTTGTTGTTGAGCGCATGGCCCGACTTGAAGCCGACATAGGCGCCGATGATCGGACGGCCCGCGAGATACAGGTCGCCAACCGCGTCGAGGATCTTGTGGCGCACGAACTCGTCGGCGTAACGCAGGCCGTCGTCGTTGAGGACGCGGAACTCGTCCAGCACGATCGCGTTGTCCATCGAGCCGCCCAGGCCGAGGTTGCGTTCGCGCATGTACTCCAGGTCGCGCATGAAGCCGAACGTGCGGGCGCGGCTGACTTCCTGGATGTAGTTGGCGGTGGAGAACTCCACCACGGCGCGCGACTGCGAGGCCGGGATCGCCGGATGGTCGAACTGCACGGTGAAGTCCAGGCGGAAGCCGTCGTAGGGCTCGAACCGCGCGACCTTGTCGCCTTCGCGCACTTCCACCGGATGCTTGATCCGGATGAAACGCTTCGGTGCGTCCTGCTCGTAGATTCCGGCCGACTGCAGCAGGAACACGAACGGACCGGAGGAGCCGTCCATGATCGGCACTTCGGCCGCGGACAGTTCCACATAAAGATTGTCGACGCCCAGGCCCGCGAGCGCGGACAGCAGGTGTTCGACGGTCTGGATCTTGGCAGGGCCGCAGGTCAGGCCGGTGCACAGCGTGGTCTCGGTGACCAGCTCGGCGCTCGCCGGCACTTCCACCACCGGGTCCAGGTCGACGCGACGGAACACGATGCCGGTATCGACCGGCGCCGGACGCAGCGTGAGAAAGACCTTCTCTCCACTGTGCAGGCCCACGCCAGTGGCGCGGATCACGTTCTTGAGGGTGCGCTGACGCAGCATGGGGGTGACCTTGGGACGGCGTGCTTCTTGGGCGTGCCTGTTACATGTGTGCGACCGCAGGCGGATGCAAATCGTTCTCGCCTGAACGGCCGGCAAGAATAGCACCGCGTACCCTGAACCATGACGGAAACAAGTCACGATCCTGTGAAGGCAAGACGGCCGGCCGGACCCGCGGGACGGGCCGGCCGACCCCTGCCCCACCTGGGGCCAGAAGGGACGACGACTACGCGGCCCTCCCCATGGCGGAGGAGGGCCGGTTCTGGAACCCGGCCCGCCTTCCCGCCCGTTCAAGGGCGGCCGGCGGGCCGACTGACTCAATCCGCCTGGCGACGCAGGAAGGCGGGGATATCGAGGTAGCTGCTGTCGCTGCCGAAATCGGCCACGGCCGGGGACGACGACGGCTCCACGCTGCGGGAACCGGCGCTGCCGCGCAGGCTGTTGCCGAAGCTCGGGCGTGCGGTCGGCATTTCGTCCATTGCCGAGAACTCCGGCTGGCCGGTCGTGGCGTTGCGGACCAGCGAGATCGGGGCGCGCTGCGCCTCGCGCTCGTTGCCGCGCACCGACTGGCGGGCGACCGCGCGGTTCAGGCCCGTGGCGACCACGGTGACCTTCACCTCGTCCTGCATGTCCGGATCCAGCACGGTGCCGATGACGACGGTCGCGTCCTCGGAAGCGAAGTTCTCGATGGTGCGGCCGACTTCGTCGAACTCGGCCATCGTGAAGTCCGGACCGGCGGTGATGTTGACCAGGATGCCGTTGGCGCCGGACAGGTTCACATCGTCCAGCAGCGGGTTCTGGATCGCCGCCTCGGCCGCGGCCTGCGCACGGTCGTCGCCGCGTGCGGCGCCGGTGCCCATCATCGCCAGGCCCATCTCGCTCATCACGGTGCGCACGTCGGCGAAGTCGACGTTGATCAGGCCCGGACGCACGATCAGGTCGGCGATGCCCTGCACGGCGCCGAGCAGCACGTCGTTGGCGGCGCGGAAGGCCTGGATCATCGTCGCGTTGCGACCCAGCACGGTGATCAGCTTCTCGTTCGGGATGGTGATCAGCGAGTCGCAGTGGTGGCTCAGTTCCTCGATGCCCTTCAGCGC
>Ga0102594_1001614_pt1 | contig 13495 bp, 15 predicted proteins | sample AraplaCol_mLB_r2_2_FD_76863 | JGI IMG/M metagenome (GOLD analysis project Ga0102594, IMG submission 76863) | Arabidopsis root microbial communities from North Carolina, USA - plate scrape MF_Col_mLB_r2 (SPADES assembly) (version 2) | ecosystem: Host-associated > Plants > Roots > Endosphere...
GCATGCCGGCGTGACCAGCCTGGCGCTGATGATGGCGCTGCTGTTCGTCGGCTATGGCTGCCTCGGCATCCTGCTGCCGACCGCCTCGGTGCTGGCGCTGGAAGAGTATGGCGAGGCGGCCGGCATGGCCTCGTCGCTGATGGCGACGCTGCAGCTGGCCGTCGGCGCCACGGTGATCGGCGTCAGCGGCAAGCTGACCGGCGGCACGGCTTACGGCATGACGGCGGGCATCGCGCTCTGCGCCGTCGCCACGCTGGCGGTGGCGCTGCTGACCCTGCGCCGTCGATAAGGGGCGCCGGCGCTGGTCCGCCCGGCGGGATTTGGCTAGAATCGAACCATGGCAAAGACAGCGATCAAGAAAACCGGCGGCCCGATCAAGCTCGCCACCTGGAACATCAATTCGGTGCGCGCGCGCCTCGACCTGATGGCCGGTTTCCTCAAGCAGCATGATCCCGACATCCTCTGCCTGCAGGAAACCAAGGTGAAGGATGCCGAGTTTCCGCACGAGCTGTTCGAGCAGCGCGGCTATGCCCATCGCCTGATCCATGGCCAGCCCGGCTATAACGGCGTGGCGATCTTCGCCAAGGCCGGGATCAAGCTGAGCGAGAAGCTGAATCTCGCCGGCCGCGACGACCGCCGCCATATCGCCGCCGAACTCGCCGACGGCACCATTCTTCACAATTATTATGTTCCTGCCGGTGGTGATATTCCTGACCCGGTGAAGAACGACAAGTTCCAGCACAAGCTGGATGTGCTGGCCGGCATGACCAAATGGTCGGCCGCGCTGAAGAAGAAGGGGGGCCGCGAAATCCTGGTCGGCGATCTCAACATCGCGCCGCTGGAGCATGATGTCTGGTCGCACAAGCAGCTGCTCAAGATCGTTAGCCACACGCCCATCGAGACCGAGGGCATGCTGAAGATGCAGGCGGCGCGCGGCTGGGTCGATGCCGTGCGGCATTTCGTGCCGGAGACCGAGAAGCTGTATTCCTGGTGGAGCTACCGCTCGCCCGACTGGGCCGCAGCCGACAAGGGCCGTCGCCTCGATCACATCTGGGTCAGCCCGAATATCCAGCCGCAGTTGAAGAGCGTTTCCATCGTCAAGGCGATGCGCGGCGAGGACAAGGCCTCGGATCACGTGCCGATTATTCTCACGCTCAATCTCGGCAAATAAAAACCGCCAAATAAAGCGCGGTTTTCCAGAGGACCGCGCTTTTTCTGCAGCCCTGCTGTGACCGTTTCCCCGGGCGGGATGCAATCTGGAACTGATCTATTACGTGACAGTTGTGCTTGGCCTGCCTGCACAGATGCCGGCAGGCCTGAGCCGACCCGCAACCATGCAGATCCTCGTGACGCCGGTTCAAAATCCCGGCTGCTGCAGGTTTGCGGATGTGTCCGTGCATTTCAGTAGGGGCCTTGCCGATGTCCGACGCCAAGACCACGACCGACACCAGCCCGAAAACCATAGAACGCCGGTTCCGCGCTGCCTTCCTGCGCGAAATCCCGCTGCTGCAGAAACGCGCCCGCGTGCTCAGCCGCAACCGCAGCCTGGCCGAAGACCTGACGCAGGAAGCGCTGACCAAGGCCTGGGCCCGGCGCGACAGCTTCACGCCCGGCACCAACCTGCGCGCCTGGCTGCATGTCATCCTGCGCAACGTCTATTTCAATTACCTGCGCAGCCGCAAACGTGAGGTCGCCGACAGCGACGGCGTCTTTGCCGAGCAGGTGCCGGTGCCGCCCGCGCAGCAGAGCAAGCTGGAGCTGAAGGAGGTGGCTGGCATGATGCAGCAGCTGCCCGACCGCCATCGCGAGGCGCTGATCCTGGTCGCCGGCCAGGGCAAGTCCTACAAGCAGGTGGCGCGGCGCTGGCGCTGCAATATCGGCACGGTGAAAAGCCGCGTCGCCCGTGCGCGCCAATCGATGACGGCCCTGCTGGAGGCCAAATCCTGATTTGAGTCTGGCCCGATCGACCCAGGCCTGACCGGACCGTGACTTGTCGGCCCCCCCGTTGTTGTACCGGCCGGGCCTTGCTAGGCTGATCCCAACAATAACTGGGGGTCCGTCACATGCGCCTGTTCCATTGTCTTCCGGCTCTCGGTCTTGCCCTGGCGCTTGCCGCCTGCGCGCCGCAATACCAGCATCCCACCGAACCGCCCAGGCCGGTCAGCCCGCAGCCTGCCGCCACCCAGCTCAGCCCCGGTCTCAAGCCGATCTATTTCGTGGGCGAGCTAGAGCATGTGAACAACATGCCGCGCAACGCCGAGGAACTCTCCAAAGGACGTCCGGGCCAGCCGATCCTGCAGCTCAACCTCGCCACCGGCGGCGCCATGTGGGACTCCCAGCGCGTGGAGAACTACTACATCCACATGACCGGCCTGATCCAGCTGGAGGCCGGCGTCTACAAGTTCGCCGCCATTTCCAACGACGGCCTGCGCATCACCGTCGACAAGACCCGCATCGTGGACGACCCCTATGTCCATGCCAACCAGCTCTCGCCGCTGACCGAGGTGACGATCAGCGAAACCGGCTGGTATCCGATCGTGGTGCAGTATTTCCAGAAGCGCGGTACCGCCAGCCTGCAGTTCCAGTACCAGCCGCCGGGTGCCGGCGGGCTGATGCCGGTGCCGGCCGCGGTTTTTGCCCATATACCGGGCCAGTAATCGCGCCCTGCAATCCCGCCAAGGGCTTAAGCGAAGCTTGGCCGTAAAGTTTTTTCGGAACAGCCAAGCCGTCCCTGTGTTGATTCGATGACGGCCCGCCGCGTGCGGGTCGTCGCGTATCGCAGTCAGTGCAGGGAGAGAAGCGATGTCAGAGTACAAGAGCGCCCCGGACTCCAACCCGCCGATCACGGGTCAATCGAACGCCCCGCATCACGGCGACCAGCAGCATTCCGCCGCCGAGCAGCAGCCGCAGGACAAGCCGCGGAAGGCCCCGCGCGGGTTCGCCGCCATGGACCCGGAGCGCCAGCGCGCCATCGCGTCCAAAGGCGGCCGCAGCGTGCCGGATTCCAAACGCAGCTTCTCGCAGAACCGCGGCCTCGCCGCCCAGGCCGGCCGCAAGGGCGGGCAGGAAAGCGGCGGCAATTTCCGCAACGACCCGGAACGCGCGGCGGCCGCCGGCCGCAAGGGCGGATCGGAAAGCGGCGGCAATTTCGCCAATGACCGCGCCCGCGCCGCGGAGGCCGGCCGCAAGGGCGGCCTGAACTGATCTCACGAAAAAGGCGGGCTGAAACCCGCCTTCTTTTTTACCGTCAGAGCGACCAGTCCGGATCGGGAATGGTGAGGAAGACCTTGCGCAGGCCTTCACCCCACAGCCCGCGGATACTGGCGAAATAGGCGTCCTGCTCGGAGATGCGCTTGCGCAGCGCGAACTGCAGCGCGTCCTTGCGCAGCACCGCCAAGTCGAGCGGCAGGCCGACCGAGATGTTGGAGCGCAGCGTGCTGTCCATCGAGACCAGCGCGCATTTCGCCGCCTGCAGCAGCGGCGTCTGCGGCGTGATGACGCGATCGAGGATCGGCTTGCCGTATTTGATCTCACCGATCTGCAGGAACGGCGTGTCTTCGGTCGCGCGGATGAAGTTGCCGGCATAATACAGCAGATAGAGTTCGTGCGGGCGTGTGCCGATCTGGCCGCCCAGCAGCATGGAGAGATTGGGCTCGACGCCCTGCTGCTTCAGGCCTTCGCCGTCGCGCCGGGCCACTTCGCGGATCGCGGCGCCGACCATGCCGGCGGCCTCGAACATGCTGGTCGCCTGCATCAGGTCGCAGACCTTGCCCTCTTCGTCACTGAAGCCGTCCTTCAGCAAGGTGACGACCGACTGGCTGAGCGACAGGTTGCCGGCCGTGGTCAGCACCAGCGCGCGCTCGCCCGGCTTTTCCCAGCTGTACATCTTGCCGAAGGTGGAAATGGAATCGACGCCGGCATTGGTGCGGCTGTCCGACAGCATCACGATGCCATCCTGCAGCAGGAGGCCGACGCAGTAAGTCATGAAAGTCCCATCCCCAGACGAAATCAGCCCGCATCAAAGCAAGCGGAACGGTACCGGGTCAAGGTGGAGAAGCGGTTACCAGACGCCGAGCCAGACGCCCCAGCCATGGATCACCCCGATAGGGAAGAAGATGGCGCCCGCGATCAGGAAGCCCCAGGCATCCTGGGTGAAGCAGGTATAGAGATGCTGCAGCCAGCCGGCGAAGCTGAGGCCGACGACAATGAAGACAACAAGGGCGAAACGGCGGAAGAAATCCAGCATGGATGGCGGTCTCCTGCCATCTTAAACGATCCTGAACGGTTTCAGTTCGGCTGCATGAAATCGCGGGCGATCGCCGCGCCCAGCTCGATATTGGTATCGATCAGGTTGGTCAGGTATTCGTGCAGGCCGCCGGTGAAAATGGTGTCGATATCGTCGTAGCGCAGCTTCAGCAGCATGCTCTCGGCCAGCCGCACCGACGGATAGTCGCGGCGGTAGCTTTCGCGCAGGTACTGCAGAATCTGGACAATCTCGGCGAAGCAGGCATGGAGCGAGCGCGGGAAATCCTCGCGCAGCACCAGCAGCTCGGCCACTTTCAGCGGCCGGATGCTGTCGCGGTAGATCTGGCGGTAGATGCGGAAGGCCGAGACCGACCGCAAGAGCGCGCCCCACTGGTAGTAATCCACCGCGCCGCCGATATCGCCCGGCGAGGGCAGCAGCACGTGGTATTTCACGTCCAGGATACGCGCGGTGGAATCCGCGCGTTCCAGCAGCGTGCCCAGCCGCATGAAGCGATAGGCGTCGTCGCGCTGCATGGTGCCTTCGGCGACGCCGCGGAACAGCTGGCTGCGTTCGCGCACCCAGTCGAAGAAGCTGGAAAAGCCGTCGGTCTCGACCTTGGCCATCGAGAAGGTGCGCATCTCCAGCCAGGCGGCGTTGATGCTTTCCCAGGCCTCCGATGTGATCTGCGCCCGCATGGCGCGGGCATTCTCGCGCGCCGCCTTGAGGCAGGCATGGATGGAGGACGGGTTGTCGGGCACGAAGGCGAGGAAGTCGATCACACCGCGCCGCGTCGCCGGCCCGCCATGGAGCGCGAAGGACTTGTCGCAGCCGGCGATGATCAGCGCTGCGTCCCATTCGTCATTGCGCACGCCGCTGCCATGGGTGGACTGCATGCTCATGCGATGCGCCACGCCCAGGATGCGCGCCATTGCCTCGGCGCGCTCGATATAGCGGGTCATCCAGTACAGATTGTCGGCGGCGCGGCTGAGCATGGGTCAGTCCTCGCCCTCGGTGATGTCGGGCGCGTCTTCCAGCACCCAGGTATCCTTGGTGCCGCCGCCCTGGCTGGAATTCACCACCAGCGAGCCTTCTCTCAATGCAACGCGTGTCAGGCCACCCGGAACAACGCGCATGGTCTCGCCCGACAGCACGAAGGGCCGCAGGTCGACATGGCGCGGCGCGATGCCGGATTCCACAAAGGTGGGGCAGGTGCTGAGCGCCAGCGTGGGCTGCGCGATATAGGCTTCGGGCTTTTTCACGATCTTCTCGCGGAAGGCCTCGATCTCGGCCTTGGAGGATTTCGGCCCGACCAGCATGCCGTAGCCGCCCGACCCATGCACCTCTTTCACAACCAGCTCGGCCAGATGCTCCAGCGTGTATTTCAGGTCATCCGGCCGGCGCAGCACGTAGGTCGGCACATTGGCCAGCAACGGCTCTTCACCCAGATAGAAGCGCACCATGTCGGGCACGTAAGGGTAAATCGACTTGTCGTCGGCGACGCCGGTGCCGACCGCATTGGACAGCGTGACGTTGCCGGCCTTGTAGGCATTGAAGATGCCGGGCACGCCGATCATCGAATCCTTGCGGAAGACCTTCGGATCGAGGAAGTCGTCGTCCAGGCGGCGATAGATCACGTCGACGCGCTTGAGCCCGCCGACCGTGCGCATGTAGACGATGTCGTCCTTGACGACCAGGTCGCCGCCTTCCACCAGCTCGATGCCCATCTGCTCGGCCAGGAAGACATGCTCGAAATAGGCCGAGTTGTAGACGCCGGGCGTCAGCAGCGCCACCGTCGGCTCGCCTTCACAGTTCGGCGGCGCGCTTTCGCGCAGGGTCTGCAGCAGCGCATCCGGGTAATGGCCGACGGGCGCGACACGCACCGCGGCAAACAGATCGGGGAAGAGGCGCATCATCGCCTCGCGGTTCTCCAGCATGTAGGAGACGCCCGACGGCGTGCGGCAGTTGTCTTCCAGCACATAGAACTGGTCTTCCGCCGTGCGCACCACGTCGATGCCGGCGATATGGGTGTAGGTCTGGCGCGCGATCTTCACGTCGCGCATCGGATTGACGTAAGCCGCGTTCTTGAGGATCAGGTCTTCGGGAATGGTGCCGGCGCGCAGGATCTCGCGCTTGTGGTAGATGTCGTCCAGGAAGGCATTGAGGGCGCGCACGCGCTGCTTCAGGCCGCGGCGCAGCTTGCGCCACTCTTTCGCGGCGATGATGCGCGGCACGATGTCGAAGGGGATCAGGCGTTCGGTGTCGCCGCCCTCGCCATAGACGGCAAAGGTGATGCCCAGCCGGCGGAACAGCAGGTCGGCTTCCTGGCGGCGGCGCGCCAGCATGTCGCCCGGCGCGGCATCGAGCCAGCGCTTGTAATCCTGGTAGGGCGCGCGGACAGCGGCCTGACTCTGGCCAGAAGCCCCGGAAGACTGGGACTGGGTTTGGCCGGCAACCTTTTCTCCCGTAGGAGCTGGGCCGACATCCATCTCGTCAAAAGCGGTCAAGGGATCATTATCTCCGCGACGAGAACGACCGGAAACGGGTTCCGTTCGATTTAATCGGAAAAGCGGCGGAGAGAAAAGCGGATAGCGCGGTCCAGGGAACTAAAGCGGCAACTCGTGACCACGCGCCGCAATCCCACCAGGTAGAGAGAAAGAGGAACCCGGGCCGGCGGGTGGGAAGGCCGGCCCGGGTCTCTTCGCGTTGCCTGTTACTGCACCGTCTCGCCGTGCAGGTTCAGGTCGAGACCATCGCGCTCGGTGGCCTCGTCGACGCGCAGACCGATGGTCCAGTCGATGATCTTCAGGATGATCAGGGTCACGACCGCCGTGAAGACGATGGTGATCAGAACACCGTAGATCTGGGTCAGGACCTGACCGCCGTTGCCGTCGAGCAGACCGAGCGGCTCTTCCTTGCCGGCGATCGCCATCTTGGCGAAGACGCCGGTGAGGACCGCACCGATGATGCCGCCGACGCCATGGACGCCGAAGGCATCCAGGCTGTCGTCATAGCCCAGCGCATTCTTCACGGTGGTGGCGGCGATGAAGCAGATGATACCGGCAACGATGCCGATGATCAGCGCGCCCATCGGATCGACGAAGCCGGCCGCCGGGGTAATGGCGACCAGGCCGGCCACCGCACCCGAGACGATGCCGAGCACGCTCGGCTTGCCGCGGGCCAGCCACTCCGAGAACATCCAGGCGAGAGCCGCGGCAGCGGTCGCGATCTGGGTCACGGCCATGGCCATGCCAGCGTTGACGTTGGCACCAGCGGCCGAACCGGCGTTGAAGCCGAACCAGCCCACCCACAGGAGGCCGGCGCCGATGATCGACAGCGTCAGGTTATGCGGGGCATGGCTGACCTTGCCGTAGCCCTGGCGCTTGCCGAGCACGAGCGCGGCGACCAGGCCGGCGACGCCAGCGTTGATATGCACCACGGTGCCGCCGGCGAAGTCCAGCACGCCCATGCCGCCCATCAGACCGCCGCCCCAGACCATGTGGGCAACCGGGCAGTAGACGAAGATCAGCCAAAGGCCGATGAACCACAGCATGGCCGAGAACTTCATGCGGTCGGCGAAGGCGCCGGTGATCAGCGCCGGGGTGATGATGGCGAAGGTCAGCTGGAAGGTCATGAAGACCGTTTCCGGGATGGTCTTGGCCAGATCGTTGACGCTGTCGATGGCGATGCCCGACAGGAACAGGTTGGAGAAGCCGCCGATGATGGCGTTGCCTTCCGAGAAGGCCAGGCTGTAGCCGACGATCATCCACAGAATGGTGACCAGGCAGGTGATGGCGAAGCTCTGCATCATGATGGTCAGCACGTTCTGCTTGCGCACCATGCCGCCGTAGAAGAGGGCGAGGCCCGGGATGGTCATCATCAGGACCAGCGCGGTCGAGGTGAGCATCCAGGCGGTGTCACCGGTATCCAGCTTCGGCGCAGCGGCAGCCGCGTCCTGGGCGAAACCGGCGGTGGGCAGCAGCGCGAAGAGCGCGGCCAGAACCAGGCCGAAAAGCATATAGACGGACCAGCCCAGCGAACGCTGATCAGTCGTCGAGACGGTGGGGAGTTGCATGACGGTTTAATCCTCCTGTCGGTGAAGGTCGCTCCAGTTTCCGGACCGGTTCCGGGCTTTTCGCCCTTCGCCGGCAGACCGTTCCGGTTCCCCCCAATGAGAATCCCGGCGGCCCACCCCTGGCGCATACCTCAGGCGGAAAGGATTACAAGAAGCGTGCCAGTGGGTTGTCCCCGGGCATGCCCCCCTCAAACAGGGTTGAAAGCCGGATTCCGCAGCGGAACCCGGCCTATTCTAAGGCCCAGTCTCGTCAGATGTGATCAATTTTTATGCTACATTGGCAATTTTGGTGCATTTTTGGGCGTAGTTCGCCCATCGCACCGGCCGCTTTCCAGGCCGCCTGGCCCCGTGGCAGGGCTTTGGGCAGGGCTTGAGGCAGCCGGGGCAGGGCCCCGGCCACCGGTTTAGTCCTTGGGTTTGAAGTCGAGCGAGACGCCATTGATGCAGTAGCGCAGGCCGGTCGGCTGCGGGCCGTCCTCGAAGACATGGCCGAGATGCCCCTCGCAATCGCGACAATGAACTTCAATTCTGCGCATGCCGTGGCTGGTGTCGACCTGGGCGGCGACATTCTCGGCGACCGGGGCATAGAAGCTGGGCCAGCCGCTGCCGCTGTCGTATTTGGTCTCCGACTTGAACAGCAAAGCGCCGCAGCCGGCGCAGTGATACTCGCCGGCGCGCTTTTCATGATTGAGCGGGCTGGTGCCGGGCCGCTCGGTGCCATGGCCGCGCAGCACGCGTTCGGCTTCGGCGGACAGCGGCTTGGTCGAGCCGCAGCTGGGGGCGGATTTCGTGTCGGTCATGGTCGATCCTCCGTGGCACCCAATGTAGGGCCGCGCCGTTTGGCTTCAACTGTCACGCTCCCGTCAGCAGGGCAGGGTAGGGATCACGATGACGACAACGGCACGGGAGTGGACATGCTGATCGTTCTGGGCGGCCTGCCGGGCAGCGGCAAGACCACGCTGGCGCGGCTGCTGGCGCAGCGCCTGAAGGCCGTGCACCTGCGCATCGACACGATCGAGCAGAGCTTGCGCGCCGGCGGCATCTCGAAAGTCGGCGTCGCCGGCTATGTGATCGCGCAGCGCCTCGCCGCCGACAATCTTTCACTGGGCCTGAGCGTGATCGCCGACTGCGTCAATCCGGTGCGCGAAAGCCGCGCCGCCTGGCATGCGGTCGCGACGGAAGCCGGCGCGCCGATCGTCGAGATCGAACTGGCCTGTTCCGATCCCTTCCAGCATCGCGCGCGGATCGAAACCCGCACCGCCGACATTCCGGGCCATGTGCTGCCCGACTGGGAAGACGTGCAGACGCTGGCTTATGAGCCCTGGCCCGGCGCCATCCGCATCGACACGGCGGGACGCAGCGCGGACGAGACGGTCGCGGCGGTGATCAAAAAGATCAGCGCCGCCTGATCAGCGCTTGCTGAGCTTCTTGGCCAGTTCGTCGAGCTGTTCGAGCTTCTGGTAATGCACCACCAGCCGGCCGGCTTCCGGATTGCCCGGCTCGCCCTCGATCTCGACGCGCAGACCGAGCGCCGAGGTCAGCCCGCGCTCAAATGCCAGCGTGTCGGCATCCTTCTTCGCCACCGCATCGGCGGCCGGCTTGGCCGCCTTGGTCGATCCGGCCGGACGACCGCCCTTCTTGGCGGCAGCCGGCGTGCCGACTTCGCGACCGACGGCGACCAGCTTCTCGACCTGGCGCACGGTCAGCTGACCCTCGACGATGCGCTGGGCCAGTTCATGGGCCAGCGGGTGGCCGATCAGCGGCCGGGCCTGGCCGGCCGAGAGCTTGCCTTCCATGATCAGCTTCACGACAGGCTTCGGCAATTGGAGGAGCCGCAGGATGTTGGCGACATGGCTGCGGCTCTTGCCGATGACTTGCGCGATCTGGTCCTGGCTGTAGCTGAACTCTTCCGACAGCTTGAGGAAGGCGCCGGCCTCTTCCATCGCATTGAGGTCTTCGCGCTGCAGGTTTTCGATCAGGCCGATCTCGACCGCGTCGCGGTCGCTGATCTCCTTGATCACCACCGGCAGGGCATGCAGCTTGGCGATCTGCGAGGCGCGCCAGCGGCGTTCGCCGGCGATGATCTCGTAGCCCTGCCCGTCCTTGGCGCGACGCACCAGCAGCGGCTGCAGAATGCCCTTGGTGCGGATCGACTGGGCCAGTTCTTCCAGCGCGCCCGGCTCGAACAGCTTGCGCGGCTGGTACGGGTTGGGCTTGAGCTGCTCGATCGGCACTTCGCGCACGCCCCCAGCGGGACCGCGCGCGGCGGCCGCCTCTGAGCCCGGCGCCGGTTCGCCCATCAGGGCGGCAAGACCACGGCCGAGGCCGCGTCGTTTCGGATCGTCGATCATACTCTACCTCTGAACTCTTATTCGGCGGCGTCGCGCAGCGCCTGCTCGCGTTTGATCACTTCGCGCGCCAGCGCCATGTAGGCGGTGCTGCCGGGCGCGCGGTGATCGTAGATCAGCGCCGGCACGCCATGGCTCGGCGCTTCCGAGATGCGCACATTGCGCGGGATCACGGTGTCGTAGACCTTGTCGCCGAGGAAGCCGCGCACGTCGGCGGCCACCTGGTCGGACAGGTTGTTGCGCTTGTCGAACATGGTCAGCACCACGCCCTGCACATCCAGCGTCGGGTTCAGCGTGGTGCGCACGCGCTCCACTGTTCTCAGGAGCTGGGACAGACCTTCCAGCGCGAAGAACTCGCATTGCAGCGGCACCAGCACGGCATCGGCGCCGACCATCGCATTGACGGTGAGCAGCGTGAGCGACGGCGGGCAATCGATCAGCACGTGATCGAAATCGCCAAGCCGGCCCTCGATCGCCTGCTTCAGCCGATGGGTGCGGTGCTCAAGGTCCATCATCTCCAGCTCGGCGCCGGCCAGTTCGACATTGGCCGGCACGATGGCGAGATTGGGGACTTTCGTGTCGCGGATGGTCTCGTGCAGTTCGGCCGCGCCCATCAGCAGCTCGTAGGTGCCGAAGTCGCGCTCTTCATGCGTGAGGCCGAGACCGGTCGAGGCATTGCCCTGCGGATCGCTGTCGATCAGCAGCACGCGCTCGCCGACAGCGGCCAGCGCGGTGGCGAGATTGATCGCCGTCGTGGTCTTGCCCACCCCGCCCTTCTGGTTGGCGATGGCCAGCACGCGCGCCTGGCGGCCGGGTGCCGCCTGCGGGGCCGGATCGCCCTGGTCCAGTTCGGCCTTCAGCGTGGCGTCGTCGCCCCAGCCGGAACCCTCTGCCTCATGTTCTTGTTCTGTACTGGTCACGCCGGGTCCGGGGTTGCAAAGCGGATGATCCTTGCCTCGGCCTCGGTCAGGCTCGGCAGCAGATCGGGAGACCGGAGTGTCCAATATCGCTGGGCCTCGGTCAATTCATCCTCGGCCTGCCGGCCCTTGAGGAACAGGAAGACCGTGTCAGGTCCGGCCAGCGGATGGGCCAGGTCGATCAGGTCTTTCAGCGGCGCCAGAGCCCGCGCCGAGATCACTTGCGGCGCGCCGCCCATCACATGATGAAGTGCGTCGGGCTCGACCGCCTCGATGCGTTTCACATGCACCATCGCCTTCACGCCCATCGCATGCGCGGTGTCGCGCAGGAAGGCCGACTTGCGCTGGTCGCTTTCGACGAGATGGACACTCGCTTCAGATAATGCAGCAACGACGAGGCCCGGGAAGCCGCCGCCCGATCCGAGATCGAGCCAGCGCGTGACGCCTTGCGGCGCATGCTTCAGCAGCTGTGCGGAATCGAAGAAGTGGCGCTGCCAGAGTTCGGGCAGCGTCTTGGGCGCGACCAGGTTGATCGCCTTCTGCCATTTCTCGAGACGCTCGGCGTAGATGCGCAGGCGCGTAAGCGCCGCGTCGCTGCATCCGGTCTGCTTTTGAAAGTCTTCGGGACCATTCATCGCTGCGCGTTATGACGGATGCGGCGCGGCCTGTCACGGTTTCCCGTGAAACCCCGTCATTCCCAGGGATCGTAAGTCCCGAACGACCAGATATGCCCTTCCGGATCGCGGCAGGTATAGCCGCGGCCGCCGTAATCCTCGTCCTTGATATCGATCAGGATCTCCGCGCCGCCCACCTTGGTGCGGGCGTAATGCAGGTCGGCATCGGGCACCACCACGTAGATGCTCATGGTTTCGCGGCCGCCGATCTCGTCGGGCTGCACCATATGCCGGGAAAACGGCGTCTCCAGCACCGAACTGAGCATGATCATCTCGTCGCCGTAGGTCAGCTGGGCATGCGCCACCCGCCCCTGCTCGTCCTCATAGACCGCCTGGGCCTCGAAGCCGAAGAACTTGCAGAGCCAGTCGATCATCGCCTTGGCGTCGCGATAGCGCAGCACCGGCACGATCAGGCCGGGATGCTGGGTGGGCGGTGAGCTGGGCGGCACGGCCATGGGGCAGATCCTCCGTCTTGTTTTGCTCTGATCGGCTTTGCGCAGACTAGCAGGCTATTTGGAGGTAGCGGCGAGACTATTATGGGACATACCCCGATACCTGCCCAAAGCGGATACCGGGGCGGATAATAGCGGCCAAGAAAAAGGGGGATGTTTCACGTGAAACATCCCCCTTTTTGCTTAAGTCATTGAAATCTCGTTATTCAGCCGCTTCGGACGGGCTCCGGCGGGCCTTTTTGACATGCCCCAGCAGGGCCGAAAGCGCCGCCGGGGTGACGCCGGAAATCCGCGCCGCCTGGCCCAGCGTGCCCGGACGATGCTGCTTCAGCTTGGCCCGCACCTCGTTGGACAGCCCGCCGACGGCGTCGTAATCGAGGCTGTCGGGCAGGATCAGGCTCTCGTCCTTCCGGAAGGCGACGATATCGGCCTCCTGGCGCTCCATGTAGCCGGCATAGCGGCCGTCGATCTCCAGCTGCTCGACGATCTCGGGCTCGAGGCCGGCCAGCTCGGGCCAGACGGCAGCCAGACGCTCCACGGTCATGTCCGGGTAGCCCAGCAGGGTCGCGGCCGAGCGCAGCTGGCCGTCCTGGTTGATATTCAGCCCGCGCTTGACCAGTTCCGGCGGGGTCATTTTCAGCCCCTGCACCAGCTGGCGCGCCGAAAAAAGGCGGTTTTCCTTGGTTTTCCACGCTGTTCCACGGGAAACACCGATGCAGCCGAGGCCCAGTCCCAGCGGCGTCAGGCGCTGGTCGGCATTGTCGGCGCGCAAGGACAGGCGGTATT
>Ga0102594_1001620_pt1 | contig 13437 bp, 7 predicted proteins | sample AraplaCol_mLB_r2_2_FD_76863 | JGI IMG/M metagenome (GOLD analysis project Ga0102594, IMG submission 76863) | Arabidopsis root microbial communities from North Carolina, USA - plate scrape MF_Col_mLB_r2 (SPADES assembly) (version 2) | ecosystem: Host-associated > Plants > Roots > Endosphere...
TCCTTAACCCCGACATGCCAGCCATCCATCGCGGACAGATCGTCACGCCGCGCTGGCTACTGGTCCATCCCATCGAAGCCTACGAATTGATCACGGGTGACCTGCCCGATCTTTTGGTCGAACTCGGTGCGGAGGGCTGGCTTGCGCAGCTCAAGGCGCGCTCGGTGGCCGTGCGCGCCCGCGCTCGGGCGTTGTCGATCGAACTGGACGAAGACACGGTGCGCATCCACGTGCTCGTCACCTCGCGCGTGAAGCTGGCCACTGAATGGGAGGAGCGCCGCCGGCTGCTGCCGGACACCCAGCATTCCGGCTTGCTGCATCTAATGGAAAGTCGAACTTTGGGGGAGGAGGACCTGATCGTTTTGCTGAGTGCGGCGATCAGTCATTTCCGCTCCCGCGATGCCATCGTGGACGAAGCCCGCATTCTGGCGCTTTCGCACGGTGTGCACCAGTTCACCGATGCGCTGGCGCAGGATATCGTGCGATGGCCGCGCAATGAAATCATGCAGGCCGTGGCCGAGCGCGTCGAGGGCTTTGCGAGATGCGCGGTCGCTGGCGTGAACGACTGGGCGGACGAGTTTCGCCTGGAAAAACGCATCCCGATCGCGCGTGCGCTGGTGCTCCTGGCGATCCCGCAGGCCCAGTGGCAGGCGTTGCAGAAGCAGGAGTACATCTCACGCATCCTCGATTTCTTCGAGAAGAAAATCGTGGCGACCGTCATGCGAGGCCCCCTTGTACGCATGACCATCGGCAAGACCACGACGCGTGTAGACCTCACGGAGCTCGGATCCGCGCGCGTCGACCCTGCCGCCTTGCTGGACCACCTGCTGCAGCGCTCGGACCAAGTGATGGCGCTCGACCCGTCCAGCTTCGATGTCCCGGAAAGCTCGACCGAGCCGCGCATGCAGAGCCTGGAGCGTCACACGCAACTGCACAAGCGCGACACCGGGATCGATGGCCTTTACCTTGGTTTCCCTTTCCTGCTGGCGCGCGACGCGCGAGCCAACAGTGCCGCGCGGATCGCGCCGGTGTTGCTTTGGCCCGTCAAATTGCATAGCGAGATCGGCACGCGCGGAAATTTCAAGCTTTCCTTTGACGGCGAGCGCGAGGAGGTGCGCCTGAACCCCGCGTTGGAAGGCCTGCTCGGACCGGAGGCCGCTGCGCGGTGGCGCAAATCGGCCAACGAATTGCTTGGTCGCTCGTCACTGCGCGCGGTGGACGTGATCGACGCCTTGGGCACGCTCGCTACCCCGCGCAACCGCACACTGGTTTCCTTGCCGGGGCCCAAGGTGCAGGTGAGAGCGCGCAGTGTCGAGCTCGAGTGTGCCGCTGTGATGTTTCATGTCACATTCTCCGGTCAGGCCATCGGAGAGGACATCCGCCAGCTCAAGGCGTTGCCGGCGGTCGGCACGGGTCTGGAGACGGCGCTGCGCCTGGGTACAGACGATGCAAAACCGGCCGCAGGGCTGACGGGCGCCGATTTGTATGGTGCAAAGCACGGCACGACGAAGTCTTCGACACCGTGGGAGGTGAGCGAGGTCGAGCGGTTTTTCACCGTCAGCAGCGACCCCTCGCAGGAAGACGCGGTAATGCGCGCGCGCGCCGCACCAGGCCTCGTGGTCGAAGGTCCTCCCGGTACGGGCAAGAGCCAGACCATCGTCAACATGGTGGCCGATGCCATTGGCCGCGGACAGAGCATGCTCATCGTCTGCCAGAAGCACGCGGCGCTGGAGGTGGTCCACAAGCGTTTGGTCGCGCAGGGCCTGGGGCACCGTGTGGCGATGATCAACGACGTAAACAAGGACAGGGCACCCGTCATCAAGGCCGTGCGCGAGCAGATCGAGCAACTCGTGCGCCGCAAGGACGACCCGGCCGTTCAGGTACGGCGCAAGCGCCAGGAACTGGGCGCGCGCATAGAGGCGCTGGAAGGTGCCCTGGACGCCCATCACGAGGCGTTGCACCGCGTCGACGAACGCGCGGGCATGAGCTACAGGGAACTGCTGGGCGAACTGATCCTGCTGGAAACGCCGGCCCCTCCATTGGACGTGCCCGCGCTGCGCTCGGACCTCGAGCGCTTGGACACGGGCGCGTTGGCGGCGCTGGAGGAGGAGGTAGCTCCGCTCGTCCGGCATTGGTTGCCGGCGCGATTTGAGGGCAGTGCCTTGTCGCAGCTCCAACCCTTTTCGCCCGATCGCGCCACGTTGGAGGATTTCGGCGCGGCCTGGCAACGGTTCACTGCGGCAGAGAACGTGCGCAGCGAAGTGCTGGTCGCGCGGCACGCCAGGTTCGACCTAGAGGATCCGGCCCAGGCGCGGCAATGGCTGGCAGCGTACGGTCGGGTCTTTCTTGAGCTGCCGGACGCGCACAGGTCACTGCTTGCGCGGTGGTTGCCACTGTTTCGCGGGGAGGTGGGCGGAAGGAGTCAGGATGCTGGTACTCACGATGCCATGGTCCAGGATGACGTGGCCCAGGCCAAGGGATGCCTTTCTGAGAAGTTTCAACCTAGTGGCTTCGTTTTGATGGATGCGCTGCGAAGCCTGCGTGTCGCGTCGACGGCGCTGCCCGTGCAGGATTTCGACGAGGAGCTGTCACCAGTGCTGTGCAAGATCGCCCCGTCCCAGTTGATGCGTTTGCGCATGCTCAGCAAGGAGGCAGCCACGCCAGGGGGACTTCTCGCCTTGCTTAACCCGATGCGCCATGCGCGCCGCCGCCGCCTGAGCGCATTCATGAAAGGGCAGGGGCAGGCGGCTACGCCGCAGCGCCTGCACGCGTTGCTGGCGGCGGTCGACCTCGAGTTTCAGGTACGCCCGCTGCGCGCGTCGCTTCAGGAGATCCACGCGCAGCTTCAGCTCGGTGTTGTTCAGGACGACGCGGTGGCGCAACTGCTGCCGACGGCGTCGTCGACGCTGCAGTCGATGCAACAGATCGCCATATGCGCGTCGCAATTGGCTTCGTCGCCCGACGCCGTGCGATTCGATTCGGTCGCGCGTAGCGGCTCGCGCGATGAGTTCCTGCGCCTGTACGCGGACTATGACGACGCTTTCGCGCGGTACGATGTTCGTGCGGCCAGCCGTTTGGCACTCTCGGGCTTGCAGGCCTGGATGCAACCCGAATGGTTCGACACCAGCAGCCGCGCCGTTGCGGACAATGTCCCCCTGCTGGAGTCGACACGCTCGATCGATGCCGCGCTGCCGGCGCTGGCGCACTACCAGTATTTTCGTGATCGAGCACGACGCTTGGATCCCGCGGCGGCCTCCTTGCTTGTCAAGCTGCGCGCCAAGGAGGCCCAGCTGGACGGCATTGCCAGCGATCAGCTCGAAGGCGAGGTCAGACGTCTCATCAATCGCGAGGCGCGCCTGGGCTGGAGGCGGTCGATGGAGCAACACTCGCCGCAGCTCTTGCAGGCGCGCGCCGAGTTCGAGGCGAAGGTGGCCAATCTTGCCGCGCTGGACGCAGATGCGCGAACTCAATGGGCAGCTGCTACAGGAGAACTACGACCTGGGTGTGATCCGCCCGTTGAAGGAGTGGGAAGACATCACGCGCCTGACAGGCCAGCGCGCGCGGCGACTTCGCGAGTTCATCGACATCGGCTCCAATCTGGGCCTCATGACGCTGCGCCCCGTGTGGCTAATGAACCCGGACGTCGCCAGCCGCGTGCTGCCGCTGAAGGCGGGTCTCTTCGACGCGATCATTTACGACGAGGCGTCTCAGATGCCTGTCGAATACGCGTTGCCGTCGCTTTATCGAGCGCGCATCACGGTCGTCAGGGGAGACGAGAAACAGATGCCGCCGACGGCGTTTTTTGCGAGCAAGGTCGAGAATGACGAGGCGCAGAATTTCGATGGTGAGCCGCTGGACGTCGATGCTACCGATGAGGAGCGAGAGACGATGAACGAGACCTGGAACCGGCGCGAGATCAAGGATTGTCCGGACCTGCTGCAACTCGCGCGTACCGCGATGCCGAAGTGCAGCCTGCAGATCCACTACCGCTCGGCGTTCCGCGAACTGATCAACTATTCCAATGCGGCGTTCTACGGCAGCAATCTGAGCGTGCCCGTGCGCCATTCCGAGGCCAAGCTCGCGCAGCTCAAGCCTATCGAACTGATCCGGGTGGATGGCGTTTACGAGGACCAGACCAATCCGGAAGAGGCCGAACGCGTGGTAGACGTGCTGGCGCAGATCTGGCAACAGCCGTATGCCGAACGCCCGAGCGTGGGCGTGGTGACGTTCAACCGCAAACAGGCAGACCTGATCGAAACAGTGCTCCAGCGCCGCGCGGAGGAGGACGTCGGCTTCAGGGAAGCCTTCAGACTGGAGAGCCAACGCAACGAGGAGGGCGAAGACATGGCGGTCTTTGTGAAAAATGTCGAAAACGTTCAGGGCGACGAGCGCGATGTCATCGTTTTTTCGACCACATTCGGCCGCAACCGCCAGGGTACCTTCCGACGCTACTTTGGCGTGCTGGGACAAAAAGGCGGTGAGCGTCGCCTGAACGTTGCTGTGACGCGCGCGCGCCAAAAAATATACATGGTGACTTCGATGCCCATCAACGACATTTCCGATGCGCTCATCACGCGGCGCAAGCTCGCCACGCCGCGGGATTTCTTGCAGGGCTACATGGAATACGCGAGAAGCATCTCCGAAGGCGACTTCAGCGGGGCCGACGCGTGGCTTTCGCGATGGGCCGGCGCATCGTCCAAGACCGCCGCCAGCCACCAGCGACTGGACGATGGCTTCAGCCAGGCGGTGGAGGATTATCTTCGCTCGCTTGGCCGCACGGTCGCAGTGACAGCGCAGGACGATGCGTTCGGCGTCGACTTCGCGATCGAGGATGACGCCACCGGGCTGTACGTGATCGGTATCGAGTGCGACGCGCCAAGGCACGAGCTTCTTGGCCGGGCGAGAGCGCGAGAAGTGTGGCGACCAAGAGTCCTGCGCCAAGCTATTTCCGTCATTCACAGGGTCTCGTTGCAGGACTGGTATCAAGAGCCGCAGGCCGAGCAGCGTCGGCTGCGTAACGCCATTGATCGGGCGATGACCGATGCGGCTGCCCAAGCCTCTCCAGAGAGCGGCGGCCGCGTCACGAATGAGGCAGCGAAGCCATGAGCGGGCCCAAGGTGGTCCGGATCGTGACGCGCGAGGAGTTGCTCGCGCAGTCCAACGCCATTGCGGCGCGCCTGGAGGAGGCGGTGCGGCGCTGGGAGGCGGCGGCCCGCGCAGTAGGCGAAGTGACAGACGATGAACTAGCGCACAGCCGTGCGACGCAGGTGCGTTGGATGCAGGAGCTTCAGGCGGACCGGTTTGCGGCGTTCAACGAAGGCGCGAATCGGGAGATCGCCTTCCTCACATCCGACGCACAACGGCGAAGAGAAGTCGCCGCGGCGCGCCGCGCCGATGCTCGTTTGTCGCGTGCACGGGCTGCCCAGAACGCGGGCGTGCTCCTCAAAGCGCTGGGGGAACAAAAGATTGACGTGGAGCCCATATTGCGCGAAGCGTTGGAGCTTGCCCGAGCGGGGCGGGGCGGCAGCAAAGCAGGCAATGCAGCGCTTGCTGCTGGGTTCACCCTTCTGGGAGAAAGTGGCCGTATGGCAGTGAACACGGGCTCATCTTCTGTCGCCACACCCGCCCAACACGAGCTCGCGCAACGCTTGGCGGCGAACACGCCGGACGAGAAGTTTGCCGATTGGAAGGAAGCCGAGCGTGTGAGGCTTGTCACCGGAGAAGCCCGGGCCGATCCCCGGCTCGACGCCGTGGCCCGCCAGTTGGAGATTTTGGTTCTGCTGGAATCCCCGTCGGAGGTCCGCGCGAAATTCGAAACGCGTCTGGACGACATCGTTAGCGCCCAGGCGGGGGCGCAGCGCAGCATGAGGCTCGATACCTTGGGCATGGAACTGACGCGCGCCGTGCAGGAAGCCAGGCAGTGGCTGGGGCTAAGGACGAGGCTGTCGGTGTACTAGCTGAACTCGCACAGGTCGAGGGTGATGAGATCACAGCGTCTCGAGACTCTTTGAGCGCGGTGATTGCGTCCCACGGTGCGTCCAGTGATTCGAAGGCACTCGCGCATGCGCTGCAAACTGCACGGACCGCCCTGGACCATTACGCCAAACTTGCGGCAGCACGCTCGCGCCGCGCGGTTGTGCTCGAAGGCTTGGCCAAACTCGGATATTCGGTCACCGAGGGCATGGAAACCGCCTGGACTGAATCCGGGCGACTGGTACTGCAAAAGCCCGGCCTTCATGGCTATGCGGTTGAGCTTGCTGGGCCGGGGGATGCCCAGCGCCTGCAGGTGCGCACGGTCGCATTGGGTGGGGATCGCAGTGCTGCGCGCGATCTGGACGCAGAGCATCTGTGGTGCGGTGATTTCGAAAAGCTGAAGGACGGTCTAGCATTCGAGGGCACCAAGATGATCGTCGAACGTGCGATGGGCGTCGGCACTGTTCCGCTCAAGGTCGTACAGCTGGCTGATTCAACCGAGGTCCAAGGACGACCGACGGCTTCGCGCGCAGCGGCAGCTTCGGGTACGAAGAGCGCTAGGTGAGTGCCGTGGCAGGAGCACATCAATCGCCTTTGGGCAGCGGGCAGTCAGGCGCCAGCGACCGCCCGGCAATGTGCGCACTCTCCGATCTTGTGAATGGCCAAGTTGTTATAACGCCCCATCCTGTTCTCAAGGCTCAGGGGGTCGCTGCCTTCAGGCATCGATTGAGACGCTAGGGCGCTGTGCTCTTCGGGTGTGACATAGACGCCGACCACGAAGGCACGGATGATTTTTTCGACGCCGTCCATATCCCGGATTGGCTGCACGTGCGCTGTTTCGTTGCCCGATCGATCAATACCGAGTATCCAGTTGTGGATGATGTTGACCGGCACTGCGTGTTCTACCTCGGGGTTTTGATTGCGCGCAAGCGCCTCGCACGCCGCCGTTGTGGTGCCGACAAGGTTGAAGCGGGCTACCCGGTTGCTGATGCCCCTCATCTTGGCTCGGGATGACGCCCGCCATGCCGAGCGCAGCGTCCCCCGGTCTTCTTCTCCGATCAACAGGGTGTTAATTTGCGCGTCGAGACGTCTGTGGTCTTCGCGGATGCGCCAGTATTCCTGCGCTGCTTTCCTGAACTGTTCGTCGATGTCCAGTGCGGCCTTGTTCTTTGCCATGATCGGGGTGTTTAGAACCTGTGGGGGAGGGGCCGGCATTCTTGCACCGGAAGGGGCTCACGGCTATCGGGTCGTATAGTTCGTGCACGTTTGGCCGCGCTATCACTCAAAACGCCGGGCCGCTGCGGTCTGCGGCGCGGCCGCCTGCGCTAAGCTTTGCATTTCATGAAGAGTAGATTCCCGGATCAAGGCGGTGAAGATATGTCCAGCGGCGGCGGCTTGCTCGCTGCGTGTCATTCGTCTGCTCGTGTTGTTGATTCCGGCGGTCTTGTTCGTACTGGTCGCCCGCCTTTTGACTGAGCCCGTGCCTTCTGGAACACAACGGGACTTCGTCACCGAGTTAAGCCTTCGCGAGATTCCAGAGATCTTCGAGCGGTTTTCGGCGATTGTCGGAAGCGACGTCTGGGAACGTCGTATCAGGCAATTGAACGCTGAAATCCGTCACAACCCTCTCATCGAACATCATGTGCGCCGGGAGTACATGGTGGCCTACGCGTTGGAGCGTTGCGGCGAGCTGCTTCAGCGCCGGGAGTACTTCCCCGAGCCCGGGCCCGACACGAGTGATTTTTACCAGGCCCTTGGTTTTGCGCGGCAGGTTTTGGGAATGACAGACCAAGCAACTCCTTTGGAGGCTCAGCGAATGATCAGCCGGGTGCGAGACGCTGTCGTGAACCCACCGGCCATGAGAGGGCTCCGCCTTGAGCTTGCCGTTGCAACTCATTTTGCGAGGCGCGGCCATCGGCTTGCATGGCCCGAGATGATTGGCGCGGGCACGTTCGATCTGCTCCTGCCTGAACTCGGCACGGACGGTCTGGAGATCGAGTGCAAATCAATCTCCAACGACAAAGGCCGCAGTGTCCATCGCCGCGAAGTACTTGCACTCCTGCAGCAGATTCAGCCTCTGGTGAGGCCCATCTGTGCGACGCTGAAAGTCGATCTGATCGTTGTCGTATCAGTTCTTCAACGACTGCCGACCAGCAAAGAAGCCCTGCTCGCAATCGCGAATCGCGTGAGGAATCAGATCTGGCTCTCGCAAACGTCCCAGTTCATCGACGGCTATTCTGTTGATGTGTTTCAGCTCGATGCTGGCACGTTGCGTGCGGCGATGACCCCCCCCGGTGACATGCGTGCAGCCATTTCGAAGGTCATAGGCCCCGGGCATCGAGAGGCGATGGTATTTGACGCACGGGAATCCGGGGGCGCGCTGGCCGTTGTCATACAGGGGGTGCGGGCCGACGATATGCTTGGAGCAACTTTCGAGACGTTGCGACAGGCGGCCAAGCGCCAACTGACCCAGTCGCGTGCCGGCTTGCTTGTGGCCGGTTTTGAAGATCTAAGCACCACGCAGCTCGTCGGTATCGCCGAGCAAGAGAATGATCCCCAACGGCCGCCCACCGCACTTGGTCCGCACGTTCATCGACTGCTTGCCGAACCGCAGCGAAACCATGTCATTGGTGTGGCGCTCCTGAGTCGCAGCGAACTGCTTTCGCATGCGGGACAGGTGGTCGACACTGCTGGGGCGAGCTTTTCATTCCTCAACAGGTCGAGCCGATATTGGAAGCTCGATTTCGAGGGCATGTTTGGTGAGCGGCGGGAACCATAGTGGCGACGAATGTGTGGTTCTACTGTTCGCGCACGCCCAATGGCTGGCTCCGTCCTTGCGACCGCGCACACAAGCGATGCGCGTGCAGCTCATCTTGTACAGAATGCAGCAATGCAGAACTGACGTAAACGCGCCATTGATTTCCTGGCGGCGATCAGTTTAAAAAGGCGACACGCTTGTAATTCGGGGTTGAAATCGGTCCATAAGACCGCTGGCTTGCGAACCATGCTGCCGTCCGAAGTTCCAAAAATGCCGACCAAGTCAAGAAGTCAAAATTCATTGACTGAACTGTTTCTAAAGCCTTGCGCGATGCGAGCTCGATTTCCGACCTCCATCAACTCTTGATAATACGGTTTGGCGTCCGTCCCCGTTTTTACTTCCATCCATGACGGAATGCCGTAACTTAGTGCCAGCGGCGTAAACATATCGAGCGCTTGCACCAAAATTCTCGCAGCAGGGTTGTCTTGAATTTCAAGATGACGAGAAATGGCGACATAATTTTTCGGACCGGAAATCAATGGAAATGAGATTTGCCTGTCTAAACACATGGGTAGCCCATGGTGATCAAATCTTTCGATTACAGCGGGTACGTCCAAGAATGGAACCGTTCGCCATGCACCCAAGAGTTTGACCTTGAGATGATATGGCTCGGACCAGTTGGCCAGCTTGAGCAGTCGCTCTTGAATTTCTACCACTCCAATCAGTAAGGCAAAAAGAAAATTTAGATCGACGATACGCACCGATCCAGCGTGTCCACGGTGTCGGTCCAAAACAGAGATGTAAGGTGCCGCAAACTCATAGCCTTCTAACCATTCCCGCAGCTTGCGCCCATCGGATTCGAACATTTGCAAGGGGATGATCACGTCGCTTGTGAGGTCACGACGCAAACGCCAAGTCACCCCCATATTGCCGATGGCATTTCCCTTTAGTTGACGTCCAACAAAGCCCTCAGCGGAGGTATACACTGTGTCGAACGGGGTTGCCGCCACCACGCCGGGCGTTTTCTGCAGAGCAGCCCGGACTTGATCTTCATCGTCAACCCAAAGATCCCGTTGTCGCCACGGGTCGGGCGTGAGCATCAGTCTCACGTAAGGAGACTCGTTCTCTCCTTTCGAAAACTCAGGATCACGCCCAGCCCAGTCCGTATGAAACCGCTTGAGTTCATCACCACGCCGCCAGAGTTGGTCCAACACGAATCGATCGTTCTCGGGCCTAGGCTCTGAGCTGTCGGCGACGCGACGGTAGATGTGGCCGTTCTTGTGGACGTGAGGTGCCGCCGCACTTTGTGACACCCAGGTGCAGATCACAGCACGATCTTCCGCAAGTCCCAATTCGGGTATTGGACCCCATAAGACTTTAGTCTCGAAATGAGGGGTTGGATTCAGCTGGTCTGCAGCCGACTGTCGTAGACGCTGCAAACACGCGTCCACTGCAACCCGCTCAATCCCCAAGAAAGCGCCGGCTACTGCGTTCTCCTTGGACTCCTCTTGGACGCCGAGAAAAAACCATCCGCCATATGTGTTCGCGAACGCAGCAATCGACTTGGCGAGTGTCGAAGCTTTCGGTTCCTCCTGTTTGTACTCAACATACCAACCTTCAGAGACGTTTCTTAAGATTGCGAGATCGGCGGGCTTAATGTCGTTGATTGGTTTGTCAAACGGCGAAAAATACTTCATGGACCGAGTTTCCTCCAAAGTCAATCGATCATTGTATGAGTCAACTGGTCGAACTGAAGGATTGCTGAGTAATAGCAGATCCTCTGGGAAAAAATCGCTCGCGACGATATAAGCAAAACGACGAGAGCGGATCGCCCTGGCGTTAAACTGACCCCAGATTTTGGACGTTTTTAAGCCTTAACAGTTCGATCCCTTAGTTCGACAAGCGCTCGGGAATCTTGGTCTTCCTGCTTGAATCTGGGCGCCAAGGCGGCGAAGGCTGCCGGTGCTGTCACTCTGGGGGAATTGCAAAGCAATCGTAAGCTGTGTGCTGACGGCTTCAGCTCACGACCTCCGTTAATGGCTGAGTGGTTGTGCCAGAGTCGGCAGAGCCGGCCATGAAGAACGGGTGAGGCGAGCCGCGAGGCTTGCGTTGCGCTCTCGCACCGCTAATTCGACGTCGAATCCGTGCGATCTCCGTCGCCTCCAAGATTTGAGACGGCTTTTTCGACCAATTGGTCGGCTGCAGCCGACCATGGGATTTAGCTGGGATCTGGCAGGCGAACGGCCGATGCCGGTTCAAAACAGGCGCGCGTAGCCCGATAGGTCGCGGGCGTCATAGCCTCGGGCGCAAAGTGCGTCACGATCACCCGCCCCTAACTCTGGCGAGAAGCACGCTTGCTGCACGTTCCAGCCGAGAACACTTTGCGGCTGGCGAAGAACGTGGCGCTGGTGGAGGCGGGCCTGGCTCGCAATCAGCCCGAGCTCGACCTTGAGCGTGTTGTCGGCAGGCAGTTCGGAATGGTTGTGCGCGGCCAGGGCGTCAGGCCAATCTAAATGAGTTCTGAGGAGACAGCGCGTTAGCCATTTTGTGGCGATCGCGTTTCGATCGGATTCACCGGAGTGATGTGCCTGTGTACCTTACAGCCGCAACGTGTTCATGTTTCCGAAGTTTTCCAACATGATTCTGAAAATCACGGTCACAGCCCCGCACTCATTCGCCATTCTGACTTGCGCAGCAGACATCCAGCGACCCGGGTGAGATTTCGCGATATTGTGCAAAGCGCAAGCAACTCGTTTAGCCAATGTTCTGCATCGACCGCACACATTAACAACGTTGCTCGTCTACTGGGCCGTCGTGCCGAGCGATCCCCAATTCAGGGGATGCAAAGCGTCAGGACTTGACGGAGCATTCGTCTTCCCCGGACGGAGGAAACGATGCAGAAGCTTCACCCAACTTGGCGTTTTGTCGTGTCGGTTGCAATCCTCGCTTTGTGTGGATGCACTACCAGCTCCAATTTCTCGCGCTCGATGGAGGACCCCATCAAACTTGTCACAAGGGCGAGTTCACTGGCCAGCGATGCTTCAGAGGCATCGATCGTCCTACAGGTTATCGGTGTCAGCTCAGACGTCCTGGTGTCCCCCGTTAATACGCTCGCGTGCGGTCTTCCCAGCACTGGCTTATCCGCAGCAGTGCGAACGTTGTCTGTGTACTCGGACGGACTCGAGATCGTTCAGGACATCGGCGCTGCACCCGAGAAGAAATCGTATGCCGGATACATCCGCCAGTTCAAGAAAAACAGTGAAGCGATGAGGTCCAAGGCGACAAATGATGCGCAGAGGCAGGCCGAGATCGAGAAGATGCTGGCAATGCAGCAAGCGCGCTGCGCGGCCATGCTCGAAGCTGACTTGCGTCCATCGACGCAATTTCATAGCGTGCCCGCCCCCGCAGGCGCGGCTCTGCCCGCAATTTTCGGCACGCTCATATCTCTCGACAATCTTGCAAAGTCGCTCCTTGCGCAAGCCGAGGGAATGCAGCGCGAGGTGGCTGTGCGCAGAACGCTGAATGAACTGACGCCTCAGTTCAAGGCTGCCACGCGTGCGTTGTCCGCCCCGCCAGGCGCTGGATTCGGACCACTGGTCGTCTACGATCCGGCGACGGCCGACGAAGCTCTCCGGATGAACCAATCGGTACTTGGGGCAGTCCTGACCATCGACCGATGGATGACCGCGAAAACCATGGAGCAGCAATGGCGCGCGTTGTCCTCATGCAGGTCCAGCGTGGACGCCGGCACGCAATGCTTGGGTGATGCGTCGAAGCTGGGAACAGCAAGCGCGTTCGCATCCAATGCAAGAAAGTATCAAGCGCAGTCGCAACTCGACGCGCAGAAGATTCTGGCGGAAATCGCGAGGGCGTCGGATGCCGCAGAGAATGCCAGCAAACTCGACGGTATTGGTGGGTTCCTGGATGCTCTGACGGACATGTCAGGCGCGCTGTCGGGCATTGACGCCGCCTACGAGGCCTCTCGGAAGTCAGACTGAGTGGCGTCGTCCTGTTTTTGGAGGCAAGTGATGCAAACGGTGGCTCTGATTTCGCAAGGTCCGAAAATCAGCGGTGCGGAGATGTCTGCGGTTAGCAGCGCTATTCAGATCCAACTGCAGCGCGACTTCGCGTCGTGGGGGATTCTTGCAAGCTGCACCTGGTTCCCACGCGTAGAGGACATGCCGGTAGGAATGTGGCCGGTATTTATCAAGGACAACGCCGCGGGCATAGCGGGATTCCATGCTGCTGCGAACTGCGACGTCGATCCCCCAGTACCCCCATATGCTGTTGTTGCATACTCCCCCGAAGGGGCATGGTCGATCGGCGCCAGCCACGAGATCCTTGAAATGCTGGTTGATCCGCGCGGCGATGCTTTTACCTGGGGGCCCGATCCTCAAGGCTCCGGCGAATCCGTGGAGTTTTTGATTGAAATCTGTGATCCCTGCCAGTCCGTTGCTTATGCCTATCAAGTCGCCGATAATCTTTGGCCATTGGTGTCAGACTTTTGTCTTCCGTCTTATTACCGCAGGGGTACCACGTTGGCGCCCTTCACATGCCGCAACAGCATAGCTGCGCCCTTGACTACAGCTTTTGGAGGACTCATCTCCTATCGAGACTCACGAAAGCAGTGGTATCAGCAAATGGGAGGGCGCATCGTCAAGGTCGATGAGAGCCAACTGCTTGGCGACGCGTGGACACCGGCAACG
>Ga0102594_1001623_pt1 | contig 13421 bp, 9 predicted proteins | sample AraplaCol_mLB_r2_2_FD_76863 | JGI IMG/M metagenome (GOLD analysis project Ga0102594, IMG submission 76863) | Arabidopsis root microbial communities from North Carolina, USA - plate scrape MF_Col_mLB_r2 (SPADES assembly) (version 2) | ecosystem: Host-associated > Plants > Roots > Endosphere...
GCGAAGCACTGCTGGCGCGGCTGCGCACTCCGGTTGAACGCGCGCTGCGCGACTCCACCATCCGCGCCATGGACCTGGATACCGTGGTACTGGCCGGCGGCGCAACGCGCATGCCTATCGTGCGCAAGCTGGTATCGCGCATGTTCGGCCGATTCCCGGCCATGCATCTTGATCCTGACGAAGCGGTAGCCTTGGGCGCTGCCGTGCAGGCCGGCCTGAAAATGCGCGACGCCGCGCTGGAAGAAGTGGTGATGACCGACGTCTCGCCTTACTCCCTCGGCATCGCTATTTCGCGCCAGGTCGGCCCTAACCAGTACAGTCACGGTCACTACCTGCCCATCATCGAACGCAACACGCCGGTGCCCGTATCGCGCACCGAAAACGTGGCGACGATTTCCGACTACCAGAAAGAGCTGCTGGTACAGGTCTACCAGGGCGAATCGCGCATGGTCGACGGCAATATTTACCTTGGAAAGATCTCGTTCCCGGTTCCGCCAAAGAAGGCGGGCCAGATCAGCATCGACATCCGCTTCACCTACGACATCAGCGGCGTGCTGGAAGTCGAAGCGCACGTGCTGGAGACCAAGGAAAAACACAAGATCGTCATTACCGAAAATGCCGGGGTCATGACGCAAGAACAGATCGAGCAGCGCTTTGCCGAACTGGCAGACCTGAAGATCCACCCACGCGACAAGATTGAAAACCGCACCCTGCTGGCGCGCGCAGATCGCATGTATGAGCTGTCGCTGGGCGACGTGCGAAACTACCTTGGCGAGCAGATCAACCTCTTCCAGGCCGCCCTGGAGAGCCAGGATCCGCGCCGCGTGGGCGAAGCCCGCTCTGCGCTGGAAAAAGTGCTGGGGCACCTGGAATCCGACGGAGTGTTCTGATGAAGGGCGCCTGGGAAGTCCTCGGCATTGAGCCGACCAGCGACGAGCGCGCGATCAAGCGCGCCTACGCCAAACAGCTCAAGCAAACACGCCCGGAAGACGATGCCGAAGGTTTCCAGGCCCTGCGCAGCGCCTACGACCGGGCGCTGGCTGACGCACGCTATCTGGAGCAGGACGCCGCGGATGATAACGCATACATGCGCGACGATTGCACCGCGCCCCCCGTCGTCGCATCTCCAGCCGTTGCTGCAACAACAGCCGACGTAGATTCGTCTCCTGTTGGCATCTCACTCAATCGTGAAGCTCCGATCGTGGCACATGAGCGCGATGAACTCCTGCGCTTGGCTTGGGAAGATGCGCAGCAAGTTTGGCATCTGTTCAAGGAGACCCCTGGCGATGACCCCGTGCAAACGCTTACGGATCTGGTGAACCGCGCAGAAATGAGCCTACTGGCGAAAGACGCCTTGGAAGTAGTGGCGGGACGTTACTGTGCAGGGGATGATTTCAAACTTGAGGTGCGTAACGCTTGCGTGCAATATTTTGGTTGGAATGAGGATTGTAGCCATCTTGCACACATGGATGGTGCGACTGCATACAATGCAATGCGACGCTACAGGGCAGATATCGGCTTTCTCAATTTGCGTGGGCGGCCGGAATATTGGGAAAGCTTCAGCAAGCTCCTGGCCAAGGAGGCACCAAACTTCGACGTCGCCTCCACGCGCAAGTCATTCATGAAAGAGATGAGCGACTTGCTGCGAGCCATCCAGTGGCAATATCCCGAAGTGCTGGATTTCTACTTCAACCGGGATGTTGTGCAATGGTGGCAAGATAAGGTGAACGCCAAGAAGTACTACGTTGAGACCGCGGCATTATCTTTTGTTGCCGGTGTTTTTTTGATTATCTTCGTGATGATCGGGTACATTCAACAAATGAATGCGTTGGCGTTTTTTTCGGTAGTAGGCCTCAGTATGGGCGTCACCATGGGCGGCGGCGCACTACTCGCATTCTGTCCGCCGCTGCAATTCAAGGAGGCATGGCACGAACGCGTGCTGCCGCTGCTGTACGATGACGCAACCAAGATGCGCGCCCGCTATGCCTGGCTGTTGCCGTTTTGCGCTGCCGGTCTTGTCATGTTCTACCCCGAGCCTTCACTGCTCCTGCAGATAACGATCGGGCTTGCGGTATTCGCCAGCTCCGGCATGGGGATGATCGCAGCCTCCCCCTTCCTGACCAGGCAGGGATGGATGTGGCTTGTCGCCCTCGCAGCAGTCATGACCTATTTCATGAGTACCTTTGTCTTCCCGGCCTGGCACTGGAGCATCGCCTTCATGCTATGCGTCGGTCTGCAATGCCTGATTAACACTTCCGAAATTCGCGCTGTGGACTGGGCCGGCATCGGTGGCGGCCGGCTGATGACCATTCGCGCCGTCTGGATCGCCGGCGTGATCGCGTTCGCGCTGCTGGCATCCAGCGCACCGTCTTCGGCGCCGCTGCAATTGGCATTAGCGTGGCTGATACTGGTGCTTGGCATGTTCCTGGCGCAATTCGACCTGTCGCTTTACATCGCTTGGCCGCTTTTCTTCATGATCAAGGTGATGGCCCTCGGCCAACTGAAACTATTCAAGGACATGGCCGACCAGCGCCTGCCCACCCTGTTCTATTTCCTGCTGATGCTTGCGATCTTCATTGGCAGTTCCATGTATCGCGCCATGAACGATCCCGAGACAGCAACATCCAACTATTGACACACTGAAAACGCAACAATGTCTACTCAAGCAAACCTCTTTGACGAGCCGACCCCGGAACTCCCGCCAAGCGGTGGCAGCGGCGGTGATGACGGCGGCGAATCCCTGACCCTGTCGACCTTCGCCGAACGCGCCTACCTTGATTACGCGATTTCCGTGGTCAAGGGCCGCGCCCTGCCGGACGTATGCGATGGCCAGAAGCCGGTACAGCGCCGCATCCTGTACTCGATGAATGAGCTGGGCCTGGGACCGACCGCCAAGCCGCGCAAGTCCGCCACCGTGGTGGGCGACGTGCTGGGTAAGCTGCACCCGCACGGCGACCAGTCGGTGTACGACGCGCTGGTGCGCATGGCGCAGGATTTCTCGCTGCGCTACCCGCTGATCGACGGCCAGGGTAACTTCGGTTCGCGCGACGGCGACGGCGCCGCGGCAATGCGATACACCGAAGCCCGCCTGACCCCGATCTCGCGCCTGCTGCTGGACGAGATCGACCAGGGCACCGTGGACTTCATCCCGAACTACGACGGTTCGTACGAAGAACCGGCCCTGCTGCCGGCACGCCTGCCGATGGTGCTGCTGAACGGCGCCTCCGGTATTGCGGTGGGCCTGGCAACTGAAATCCCTTCGCACAACCTGACCGAGGTGGCCAAAGCTGCCGTGGCGATGATCCGCAATCCGAAGATCAGCCACGCGGAACTGATGGAACTGATCCCGGGCCCGGACTTCCCGGGCGGCGGCCAGTTGATCACCCCACGTGCGCAGCTTGACGACATGTACGCATCCGGCCGCGGCTCGATGAAAGTGCGCGCACGCTGGAAGATCGAAGAACTGGCGCGCGGCCAGTGGCAAGCCGTCGTGTACGAACTGCCGCCTGGCACCTCGGCGCAGAAGGTGCTGGAAGAAATCGAAGAACTGACCAATCCGAAGGTCAAGCTGGGCAAGAAAGCCCTGTCGCCGGAACAGGTGGCGCTGAAAGGCCTGATCCTGGGCCAGCTGGACAAAGTGCGCGACGAAGCTGGCCGCGAAGCTGCAGTGCGCCTGGTGTTCGAGCCCAAGTCGAAGAACCAGAACCAGACCGAGTTCATGCACATGCTGCTGGCGCATACCTCGCTGGAGACTTCGGCTTCGATGAACCTGGTGATGATCGGCGGCGATGGCCGTCCGCGCCAGAAGGGCATCAGCGAAATCCTGGGCGAGTGGATCGAGTTCCGCTTCGCCACCGTGACCCGCCGTACCCAGTTCCGCCTGAACAAGGTCGATGAGCGCATCCACATCCTGGAAGGCCGCCAGATCGTCCTGCTGAACATCGACGAAGTGATCGCCATCATCCGTAATTCGGACGAGCCGAAGGCGGCGCTGATCGAACGCTTCAAGCTGTCGGACCGCCAGGCCGAAGACATCCTGGAAATCCGCCTGCGCCAGATGGCGCGCCTGGAAGCGATCAAGATCGAACAGGAGCTGTCCGAACTGCGCAAGGAGCGCGAAGGCCTGCAGGACGTGCTGGACAACCCGTCCACCCTGCGCCGCCTGGTCATCAAGGAAATCGACGGCGACGCCAAGACTTACGGCGACGCACGCCGCACCCTGATCGAAGAAGCGCAGAAGGCTGTCGTTGAACAGAAGGTGGCCGACGAACCGGTGACCGTGATCATCTCCGAAAAAGGCTGGGTGCGCGCGCGTACCGGCATCGGCCACGATCCGGCGCAGTTCACCTTCAAGGCCGGCGATTCGCTGTATGGCGCCTTCGAATGCCGTACCGTGGATACCCTGCTGGGCTTCGGCGACAACGGCAAGGTTTATTCGGTGCCGGTAGCCGCCCTGCCTAACGCACGCGGCGACGGCGTGCCGATTACGACGCTGGTAGACCTGTCGGGCGGTGCGCGATTGCTGCACTACTATGCGGGCAATGGCGACAAACAGCTGCTGCTGGCGTCCGATGCGGGCTATGGCTTTATCGCCAAGGCTGGTGATATGGTGTCGCGACTCAAGGGCGGCAAATCGTTCATTACACTGGATGAAGGCGCGAAACCGCTGCCACCGACCGTCGTAGCCGATGGCGCGAGTGCGGTAGCAGTCATCTCGGAAAAGGCGAACCTGCTGGTATTCGGCATGGACGAGATGAAGGTGCTGTCCAATGGCGGCCGTGGCGTGATACTGATGGACCTGGCGGACAAAGAGAAGCTGGTTGCTGCTTGCGCGATCACCGACAAGGGCGTGACCGTGCAGGGTATCGGCAATGCGCAGAAGGCGAAGGAAGACCGCATGGGGCCGACCGCGTTGGCGCCGCACTTTGGCAAGCGCGCGCGCAAGGGCAAGCCGATGCCGGTGCGGATTAAGCCTACGGGGTTGGTGCCGAACACCTGAACCGGGAAACCGGTGTCTGACCCGCAGGGTCAGACACCAGTATGCGGCCGCCGCAGGCCAAGTGTCAGACCCTGTGGGTCTGACGGGACGGCCATCCGGCTGGTTTACCGGTTTAGCGCGGCGCGTACAGGTCAATCGTCTCCTGCACCGCATCACTACAAACCGCACAAAACTCCTCACTGCGGTCAAACATCAAGCACTGCTGCTGCGAACGATAGTAGCCGGTCGCCTCATAATTCGCCCCCTCAAACGCCCCCACCGCCTTGCGGTTCGGCGCCTTCGAGAACAGCGCATTCGTCCAGGCCAAATCCTCCTTGAACAACTTGCTCATCTCGGACTCGGGACGATTATCCTTGCGCAGCTGGGCACGAATCTTCTGGTACTCGCGCGAATGCGCCTCATACTCCGCCTTCGGCCAGGCCGTCGGCAGCGCAGTCCCCGGCGTCACAAACTTCTTCCACTTCACATTGGCCGGATCCAGCAAAGCCGTCACATTCGGCTCCCAAGGCTCCATGCGTACGCCGCCCGTCGCATAAGCCACCGGCGAGGTGTAATACTCATCTGCCAGGCCCGCGAAGTGATGGCCGAATTCGTGCACGAACAGATAGTTCGCCCAATCGTTATCTGCCGCCGCAGTGCTGAACTGGCCGTAAATGCCGCCACCGCCGTACGTATCGTTATTCACCAGGATCTCGATGAACTCATACGGCGCATGCTGAGCAATCTCGCGCAGCGCGCGGTTATCGATGGTCAGCACATAACGCTCGCTGCCGAAGATGTCATAGCGCGTGCCCAGCCTGGACGCGTGGTGGGTATTGGTCGAAGGACGCGAAACACCCGACTCCTGGGTTGGGACCGCCATCGCCCACACATTGAAATCCCTGGCACGCTCCTTGAACGGCGAAACGGTGAACAGGTAATCGGACAGCTTGCGTGCACGAGCCTCGAACTTGGCCATATCGGCCTTGGTATAGCCATCGCCCAGGATCAGCAAGTCCACCTTCTTTTCGCTCGGACCATTGACACGGATCGGAATCGGCTTGGCTGGCGCTACGTCCTGCTTGCGCACCACGTCCATCGCGTCGGTATCGACATCGACGCTCCACACTACGGAGAACTCATTGCGTTCATCGCGCTTCAGGATGCGCACCTTGACCGGGCGGTCCGGCTTGGGGAATCGGACCGACTCGTGGAAGCCGCGCGTCAGCCTGGACGCTTCTTCGGTGGACTTCCATTCGACGAAGATGGTCGAGAAAGTGCGGGTGTACAGCAGCTTGCCGGTCTTGGCATCCGCCACCTCAACCTTGTTCACGCCACGGTTGGTGGTATCGATTGTCTTGGACATATCGCCCGGCCATGGCAGCGGCTCAATCACAACTTGTTCGATCGCATAACTTTCGTTTAGCGCGTTACCGGTGTGCATATAGTCGAGGCGCACGGTCGCCGGCTGGGTCGCCAGCGCAAGGCCGGCGACGGTGCTGAGCGCCGCTCCCGCCAGCAGTCGATTCAGGTACGACATGAAGTCTCCAGTGTGGTTTTGGTGGCGGCTATTGTAGCTTTGCTTTGCGGAATACAGTAGACCGGCCAACAAGCCCGGCATAAGATGACCCCATGCCTATCGAACCCGAACAGCTAAGAGCATGGCTTGCTGCGGCCGGCCGCCAGGACGCCGTGGCGTTTCGCGCGCTGTACGATGCAGCGGCGCCGAAACTGTTTGGCTTTGCCTTGCGTATATTACGTAAGCGGGAACTGGCCGAAGAGGCGCTGCAGGAAGGCTTTGTGTCGATCTGGCACGCAGCGCCGCACTATGAGGCCGGCCTGGCAGCGCCGCTGACGTGGATGGCTGCCATAGTCCGCAACAAGGCGCTGGATATCCTGCGCCGCACGGACGATACGGTGGAACTGGACCATGAAGCTTTTCGCGACGAATACGCAAGCACACCTGCCGAGGCGAGCGAAATGAGCAGCGACGCACGTGCGCTGGCCGCTTGCATGGCGCGGCTGGAAGGCCTGCACAGGATGGCGATCGGCTTGGCCTTCTTCCATGATCTGTCTCACACAGAAGTCGCGCAGCGCATGTCGCTGCCGGTCGGTACGGTCAAGACCTGGATCCGGCGCGGCATGGAAAGGCTCAAGTCCTGCCTGTCGCAAGGAGAGGCGCCATGAACATCCGTGGCAACGACGCCTTGCGCGACAAGCTGGCTGCCGAATACGTGCTGGGCACCTTGCGCGGCGGTGCACGTCGCCGCTTCGAGGGCTGGATGTACAGCGATGCCGCCCTGCGATTGCTCGTCAAGGAATGGGAGCGCCGCCTGCTGCCGATGCATGAATTCGTGCGCGCGCAGGAGCCTTCCGCCCAGGCCTGGCGCAATATCGAAATGCGCCTGCACTTGAAGCCCGAGCGCAGCAGCTGGCATTTCTGGCGCGGCTTCGGGCTCGGGACTGCATCCGCGGCAGTGGCTGCAGCTTTGGTGGTGGCGATCAGCTTGCAGCACTTGCGTGGTCCCTCATACGATCTGGTTGCTACCCTGACCGACCAGCAGGCGCAACCTGCCCTGCTGGTAAAAGCCGATACCAGCAAGCGGCTGCTGCAAGTCCATGTCGTCGGCGGAGTGCCGGTGCCGGTCGACCGCTCCTTGCAGTTGTGGGCAATTCCCAAAAAAGGCTCTCCGCGCTCCCTGGGCGTGCTGGGCGACGAAGGACGCGGGACTTTCTCGCTGGCTTCCGGCGCCGTCGGGGATGATGTTGTGGTGCTGGCGATCTCGCTGGAGCCACGTGGCGGATCACCAGATCCTAACGGCCCGACCGGGCCGGTGCTGTATAAGGGCCCGTGGGTACGGGCCATGTAGTCACACCGTGGCTCTTTGGACGAGCCACACCATTGCCAATACGGCGATGCCGGCCGAACCGCCCTTCACCATCAGCTGATTGTCGGCCCATGTGCTGCGCGCAGCGTATGCCAATGGGACGAAGGCAGCGACGATAGCAAGCTGCCCCAGCTCGACACCGATGTTGAACGTTGCCAGCGCGAGCACGGTCGCGTCCTTGGGCAAGCCAAGGTCGCCCAGCACGCCCGCAAACCCGAATCCATGCACCAGGCCGAAGGCGAAGGCCGCCAGCCAGCGCTTGCCCTGGACCAGTGGCCAGATGTTGTTCAGTGCGGCGATGGCGACCGAAGCGGCGATGGCGGATTCAACCAGGCGGCTTGGCAGCGCCAGCACTTGCAGCGCTGCGAGCGAGAGCGTAATTGAATGGGCCAGCGTGAAGGCGGTGACGATGCGCAGTACGTCTGCACTCGCCGGACGCCAGCTTTTCGCCAGCACGGCTGGCAGCAGCAAGGAAAGCAGGAACAGGATGTGGTCGTAGCCGGTCCAGATGTGCCAGATGCCGTGGCGCAGGTAGCCAGAGGCCTGGTGCCACCGGCCGCTATCGCCAGCGCCGGCTGTGAGGCGTGTGTGGTCACCGCCGAGAACAGCGGACTGGGTGCTGCCGGCGATCGTGATGCTTGCCATGCCGCGATGCTGGGCATCCAGGTCGGCGAACAGCTTGTAGTCGATGGCGAACGGAACGCCGGGCTCGCAAGCTCCCTGCAGCAGCATGACGGTGTAGGCGCCGTCAGTGTGGCGGTCAATCTGCTGGCCTGTCACGCGCAGGCGGCAGCCATCCGACAGGCCAAGGCGCGGCATGGCGTAGGCTGCGATATCGTCGTGACGGGACCGGACTTCGTCCCAGGTCAGTTGGCCATCGCCATCCGCGTCGAGGCCGATGGCAAAGTCAAGGTCGCGCAAGGCAATATCCCAACGTCCTTCGACAAGCAGCGGTTGGCGCGATTCTGCGCCTGCTTCGATGCGCAGCACCAGGTAGCTGTCGCTCGGCTTATGCGCACGGGCCGTGCTGGCGGCGAACAGCAGCGGCAGAAAGACTAAGGCGGCCAGGCTGCGCGCAGTAAATTGCAGCGGGATCATAAGCGGCCTCCTTCCAGTTGACGCGCCAGCAAGGCAATCCTGCTGTCCTCCAAACCTTGCTGGCGGCGCCACGCCAGCGCCGGGCGCGCGGCAGCGGGATCGTGCGCTGCGAGAGCAGCTTCCAGCAGGATGCGCAGGTCTGCGGGCTCTTTCTGCACTTGCCAGTTGGCCAGTGCAAGGTCCAGCGCGGTACGCGGGTTATGGCGCAGATGCAGTTCGAAGCGGGCCTGCTCGCGCTGGTGGATTGCGTCACCACGGCGCGCAGCCGCATCAAAACGCGCTTGCAGCTCCGCGATCGCGCCGGCGACCGCTGGCGCAGGCCGCAACGATGCGGCTTGCGCTGCAATCGTGTGCCGCAGCAGCAGGCCGTCGATGCGCAGGTGGTCGCGCAGCAGCGTTTTCGCTTCCGCGTAGCGCCCCAAGTCCAGCAGCAGGTCTGAATATGCGCCAAGGAGGTAGCTGTCGCCTGGCGCCAGGACGAGCGCCTTGCGGAAGCGCTCTTCGGCGCGTGCGGCATCCCCTCGCCGTGCCGCCAGCTCGCCCAAGAGCGTCAGAGTCCAAAGCTGCAGGCCGCGCATCGACGCGTCTTGAGTTCCCGTTTCTCCGCCGCTGGCGATGGACGAACGTTCGAGAGCCAGCGCCAGCAGGCGCTCGCTGGCCGCAAGCTGGCCACCGGCGGCACGGGCGTTGGCCAGGCAAGTGATGCTGGCCAGTTGGCCAGCCAGCGACGAAAGCCGCCCGCAACTGCGAACAGCCGCATCGTACTCGCCCCGCACCACCTGCACGGTCGCCAGCGTCAGCCAGGCCTGGGCGTTAGCCGGATCTGTGCGCGTCACTGCGCCAAGGTCGCGGATAGCTTCCGCAAAGCGGTGGCTGGATTGAAGCAGCGTCGCGCGCAACAGCAGCACTGGCACCGGCGGCGTCGCAGCATTCCACCACGGGGCCAGAGCTGCTTGCGCGTACCCGAAGTAGCGCGGATCGCTCGTTGCGCGGCCAAGCTCGATGTAATGCTGCGCGGCTTCGGCGGCAACAGACGGATCACGCGGTGCCGCCGCCAGTTGCGCGCGCTGCCGGCGCAGGGCCGCGTCATCGAGATTCGCCCGCCCCGGCAGTTTCTCCAGCACCTCCGTGCCCGACTGCGGCACAAACGGTGCGGCCACGCCAAACCGCGGCAGCCCCAATGTCGCGACGGCGGCGAAGGCCAGCGCCGCGCATGCGATGGAACCTGGCTTCATGGCCACCCTCACTCCACCGCCACCGGTTCGCCCCCGTCGGGCAGCGCCGGCAAATTGCCATCGACGTCGGCCGGCTCAGTGGTTTCCGGTGCGCTGCGAACCAGCGCAACCAGCGCCGAGGTAAAGGTATCGCCTGGCGGCGGAGGTACCGGCGCCTGATCCGGCATCGACATCGCTGAAGTGGCACCTCCACCACCGCCGCAACCGGCCAGCAGCGCGGCTGCAAGCACAAGACAAAGACGTTTCATGATCACGCCCTCCTATTGCTGTGGCGAGCCGGCGATCGGCGTCTTCAGGTAGGGGAAGCCAGCGGTGAAAAAGCTGTCATCGAGGTAAGCACCATCGGTGAAGCGAATCGCCCCTGCCGGTGCATCGCTGGGCGCGCAGCCGATATTCAGCGTGCACAGCTTGCCCATCACCACCCGCAAGGCGATATCCACCACGTCATCGCCCGGCCGGCGCCCATTGGGGAAGCCAGCATTGTCGCCATCGATCACACCCAGCCGCTTCTGTGCGCCCTTCGCAACCGGTGCAATCGAAGTATTCAGCCGCAGCATTTCGGAAGCCTTCACATGCGCCGGCTGGTTCAGTCCCGGAACGCCGGTCAGGAAGACCGTCACCAGGTCGTTGCGCGGGAAATTGGTCGGCGCCTTGGCCCCCGCACTGCCAAACAACACCTCCACCAACGCCGGCAAGGTCGGATTGGTGACATAGTCGGCAAACTGCCCGTCCTGCACCGGCTTGCTGTGGTTGAAGCGGTCCTTGTCCTTCAAGCCGATCACCACCTCATTCACCAGCGGCATGCCAAGCCGGGACACCTGCGTCCACGCCCCGCCCTCTTTCGAGCCGCCATTCGGATTGAGCAAGCGCCCCTGGCGCAAGCTGGCCGTAGTCCAGCCGCCAATCACAGGCTCCGTACCGGAAGCCAGGCACGACACCGCCACCTCCAGTTCAATGGAAGTCACATTCTTGTCGTCCAGGTCATCGCGCGCATTCTTCTCCGCATTGGGCAAGAACTCCACCGCCGGCGCCTTGATGTTGATCAGGTCAAAAGTCTCGCCCAGGTTGACGGCGAAGGAATCCTTGCGCTGCCCGACGAACATGCGCGCCGGCACCGCGCAGCCGGGAATATTCACGGTGTACACATGCTTGCCCGCATACCCCGCGTAATCTGGAATCGACTTGTTTCCGATATTGTCGACCGGCTTGTCGAACACAGTGGCGCCATTGCCCGCCATGCGCACCGGCTGCCGCACGCCGCGCCGCTCGCCGCGCACTACGTCTACCGTGTAGGTCTCGCGCACATTCAGCCCGGCCGCATTCACATCGTTGATTGGCCCGCCATTGATCACCAGCGGAATCGGCACCTTCTTGCCGCCCACGGTGAACGCGGCGTTCTTGAACGTATTGGTGAAGCGGAACTGGAACGTCAGGTCTTCCCGCGCATCGCCATTATTATCGATGTGGATTTCGTACAGCGCATCCGGATCCATGGTGAAGAAGTTCGGCCCGCCGTAGGCATCCTGCAAGGGCACGTAATTTGCGATCAGGGTCACGAATTGCTCGCGCCCCGGCTCGTAGCTGCGGAACATGTAGAAATCGGTCCCGTCGAGCTTGGGTGCACGCGTGATGAACGGTGCTTCGCGGTGGCTCGAAGCCTGCGCTGCCGGCGCCAGGGCCGACAGCAGTGCTAACTGGACAGCAGCTTGCTTGATGAGTGCCATGGTTTCCTCCCGTGTGGTTGGTTGCCATGGCATATACGCGGCGGAAGCGCCGCCGGATTCAAATCCTCATTTATATTTGTATAGCGGCCGGGTGATTTCGATAGGCCGAATATCAAGTCGTATGTTGAGCACCGAGTATGCCTCAGCTACACTGGAGACGTAGCCCACGGTTTCGGGCGTTTTGGTGAAGCGGAACTCAAAGCCAACTTCGGTTCCGCTGGCGCGCGGGTTGCCGCTGGCAATGCCGATTGCTTCTTCCTGGTTGCTGTCGATCAGCCGCTCCATCAGGTCGATCACAGCGCTATTGCCCAGCACATCATTGCTGAACACTGCGCCACGGCCCAGCGTGCGCGTTGGGTCAATGCGGCCGCCCGCCTTGTCGTTGGACGGGAGGAACATGTGGGTGCCGATATTGAATTTGTCGCCACGGTCGAGATAACTGATCACTGCATTGCGCACGCCGAAGTGCGGCGCGTCCTTATCCCATTCAGCGCGCGACAAGTCGATCAGCAGCGCGCCCTTGTAGCCGATGATCTCCACCTCGCGCTGGGCATTGACCACCATCGCGCTGTCCTCGTCGATGCCAAGACCGATCTGGTAGCCCTTGGCCAGCATGGCCGGGATCATGCGCGCAAAACGGCCACGCACCAGCAGGTGCTGGTCCACGAACACGTCGTCGCCAATGAAGCCCAGGCCTGGGCCCAGTTCACGGCCATCGGCAATGCCGGTTTGCAGCATCGACAACACGGCTTTCGGATTCGCGAACATAGTGCTGCTCATGATGGCTGCGCCGGCCGACGAGCCGGCAATCACGCCGCCGCGGCGATACACGTCCCAAACCGCTTCCAACACCGCCGTCTGGGTGCCGTCCTCGCGCAACAGTGCCTTGGTGATGCGTCCCTGGTCGCCGCCGGCGAAATAGACACCGTCCGATTCGCGGATTTTCCTGGCCAGCACGGCATCATCCGCATTTTTCCGGTAATCGCTGCCGGCCAGGCGCACTGCTACCGGGACCAGGAAGGCATCCGCCCCCCATTTGCGCAGGTAGCCAATGATGGTCTGGGCCGAGCGCTCAGGATTGCCCGCTGCCGAAGGGAACACCGCGATGCGCGAGCCCTTGCCCCCCGCAAGTTTCACCACGCGCTGCCACACATCGGCATTGTCGCCACGCAGGCCACCGCCGATGATGACCAGTGAGCCCTGGTGCGCCGCTACCGGAGAAGGCGCGATCGCGGCCGACCCGCCGCTCACCGTTCCACTGGCGCCGGCCACGATGCGCACAGGGGCGACCGTATCGGGCAACGGTGCAGGCGTTGAAGGCGGTGCAGCGGGAGGCCTGGACGGCGCGTCCGGTGGCGGCGTGGTAGTGGTGCGCCCGGTGGTGGCAGGAACGGGATTCTTGGGCGGCGCCTCGCGGGCGTGGATCGGAAGGCCGCATGCGGCTAGCAAGGCCAGGCCCAAACGGGCCAGGCCGGCGGGGGAGTACAGCTTCACGATG
>Ga0102594_1001628_pt1 | contig 13383 bp, 10 predicted proteins | sample AraplaCol_mLB_r2_2_FD_76863 | JGI IMG/M metagenome (GOLD analysis project Ga0102594, IMG submission 76863) | Arabidopsis root microbial communities from North Carolina, USA - plate scrape MF_Col_mLB_r2 (SPADES assembly) (version 2) | ecosystem: Host-associated > Plants > Roots > Endosphere...
GCCAAATCCGGTGACCCAATAAATAAGAAGACGGAGCAAACACTATGAGCATGGTTGAAGTGAAAGTCCCGGATATCGGCGACTTCAAGGAAGTTGAAGTCATCGAACTGATGGTCAAGGTGGGCGACACGATCAAGGTCGACCAGTCGCTGGTGACCGTTGAATCGGACAAGGCATCGATGGAGATTCCTTCGTCGCAAGCCGGCGTGGTCAAGGAGATCAAGGTCAAGGTCGGCGACAAGGTGGCTGAAGGCTCGTTGCTGCTGATCGTTGAAGCTTCAGGCGCTGCGGCGACCGCCGCCCCTGCAGCCGCTCCTGCGGCCGCACCAGCGCCGGCTGCCGCCCCTGCAGCGCCTGCGGCAGCGCCTGCGCCGGCAGCCTCCGCCGGCCCGGTCGAAGTGAAAGTCCCCGACATCGGCGACTTCAAGGAAGTGGAAGTCATCGAAGTGATGGTGAAAGTCGGCGACACCATCGCCAAGGACCAGTCCCTGGTGACCGTTGAATCCGACAAAGCCTCCATGGAAATCCCATCGTCGCACGCCGGCGTGGTGAAAGAGATCAAGGTCAAGGTAGGCGACAAGGTTGCTGAAGGCTCCCTGGTGCTGATCGTTGACGCGGTTGGTGGCGCCAGCGCGCCAGCAGCAGCGCCTGCGCCAGCCGCGGCTCCTGCTGCCGCTCCGGCCGCAGCACCTGCCGCCGCAGCCCCGACTCCAGCAGCGGCTCCTGCTGCAGCTGCAGCGCCGGCCGCTCCGGCCGTGAACGGCAAGCTGGCGCACGCCTCCCCATCCGTCCGCAAGTTTGCCCGCGAACTGGGCGTGGACGTGACCCGCGTTGGCGGCACCGGTCCGAAAGGCCGCGTGACCCAGCTGGACGTGCAGAACTACGTCAAAGGCATCGTTTCCGGCGCAGTCGCAGCACCGAACGCCGCACCGGCAGCCGCAGGCGGCGGTGCAGGCCTGAACCTGCTGCCATGGCCATCGCTGGACTTCAGCAAGTTCGGCGAAACCGAACTGTCCCCGCTGCCGCGCATCAAGAAGATCTCCGGCCCGAACCTGCATCGCAACTGGGTGATGATCCCGCACGTGACGCAGTTCGAAGACGCCGACATCACCGACCTGGAACAGTTCCGCGTCGACAGCAACAACGCGAACGCCAAGAACAAGGACGCCGTCAAGCTAACCATGCTGGCGTTCGTGATCAAGGCCTCCGTGACCGCGCTGAAGAAATTCCCGACCTTCAATTCGTCCCTGGACGAGAAGGGCGAGAACCTGATCCTGAAGAAGTACTACAACATCGGCTTCGCAGCCGACACGCCGCAAGGCCTGGTGGTGCCGGTCGTGAAGAACGCCGACCAGAAGTCCGTGACCCAGATCGCCAAGGAAATGGGCGAACTGTCGCTGGCAGCGCGCGAAGGCAAGCTGAAACCGACCGACATGCAGGGCGCCTGCTTCACCATTTCGTCGCTGGGCGGCATTGGCGGTACCGCATTCACCCCGATCGTGAACGCACCGGAAGTGGCGATCCTTGGCCTGTCCAAGTCCTCCATGAAGCCAGTCTGGGACGGCAAGCAGTTCGTGCCGCGCCTGATGCTGCCGCTGTCGCTGTCCTACGACCACCGCGTGGTCGACGGCGCGTCCGGCGCACGCTTCGCTGCATACCTGGCCGAAGTGCTGGCCGATATGCGCAAGATCCTGCTGTAAGGAGGCCGCGATGATCGAAGTTAAAGTACCGAACATCGGCGACTTCAAGGACGTCGAAGTGATCGAACTGCTGGTCAAGGTTGGCGATACCGTCAAGGTCGACCAGTCTCTGGCCACCGTCGAATCCGACAAGGCATCAATGGAGATTCCATCGACCCACGCTGGCGTGATCAAGGAACTCAAGATCAAGGTTGGCGACAAGGTGAGCGAAGGTTCCGCGCTGATGGTGCTGGAAGAAGCTGCGGGTGCTGCAGCTGCTCCCGCTGCTGCCGCGCCAGCCCCTGCGGCCGCGGTTCCGGCCCCCGCAGCGGCGCCTGCTGCAGCACCGGCCGCCCCGGCGGCCGCACCGCAAGCCGGCGGCTACGCCGGCCAGGTCGACATCACCTGCGACATGATGGTCCTGGGCGGCGGCCCAGGCGGCTACTCCGCCGCCTTCCGTTCCGCAGACCTGGGCATGAACACCGTGCTGGTCGAGAAATACGCGACCCTGGGCGGCGTCTGCCTGAACGTCGGCTGCATCCCGTCGAAAGCCCTGCTGCACCTGGCAGCCGTGATTGATGAAACCAGCCACATGGCCAAGAACGGCGTCACCTTCGCCAAGCCGCAGGTCGACATCGACCAGGTGCGCAGCTACAAGGAAGGCGTCATCAAGAAGATGACTACCGGCCTGGCCGGCATGGCCAAGATGCGCAAGGTGAACGTGGTGCAGGGCGTTGGCCAGTTCCTGAGCCCGAACCACATCGAAGTCACTGCAGCCGACGGCAGCAAGAAAGTAGTCCAGTTCAAGCAAGCCATCATCGCCGCTGGTTCCAGCGTGGTGAAGCTGCCATTCGTCCCTGAAGACAACCGTATCGTCGACAGCACCGGCGCACTCGAACTGCGCTTCATGCCGAAGAAGATGCTGGTCATCGGCGGCGGCATCATCGGCCTGGAAATGGCAACCGTGTACAGCACCTTCGGCGCGCGCATCGACGTGGTCGAAATGATGGACGGCCTGATGCAGGGCGCCGACCGCGAAGCCGTGAAAGTCTGGCAGAAGTACAACGAGAAGCGCTTCGACCGCATCATGACCAAGACCAAGACTGTCGGCGTGGAAGCGCTGCCGGAGGGTATCAAGGTCACCTTCGAAGCCGCCGAAGCCGGCGCCACCGCACCGGAACCACAGGTCTACGACATGGTCCTGGTAGCAGTCGGCCGCAGCCCGAACGGCAAGAAGCTCGCTGCCGACAAGGCCGGCGTGATCGTCACCGACCGCGGTTTCATCAACGTCGACAGCCAGATGCGCACCAACGTGCCGCACATCTTCGCGATTGGCGACATCGTCGGCCAGCCAATGCTCGCTCACAAAGCCGTGCACGAAGCGCACGTTGCGGCAGAAGCAGCCCACGGCGAGAAAGCCCATTTCGACGCCAAGATCATCCCATCGGTGGCCTACACCGATCCGGAAGTGGCATGGGCCGGCATTACCGAAGATGAAGCGAAAGCCAAGGGCATCAAGGTCGAGAAGGGCCACTTCCCATGGGCAGCCAGCGGCCGCGCTGTTGCGAATGGCCGTGACGAAGGCTTCACCAAGCTGCTGTTCGACGCGGAAACCCACCGTATCATCGGCGGCACCATTGTCGGCACCCACGCCGGCGACATGATCGGTGAAATTGCCCTGGCAATCGAGATGGGCGCCGACGGCATCGACATCGGCAAGACGATCCACCCGCACCCAACCCTGGGTGAATCGATCGGCATGGCCGCAGAAGCCTACGAAGGCGTCTGCACCGACCTGCCGCCGCCTCGCAAGCGCTAAGGCCGGGTCGAAGGGGAGGGCGGCTGGCGCGTGTCTATTGCGATCCAGTTGTCCTCCCAGGTTTTTCCCTCATCGGCGGAATAGGCCTGCTCGAAGCGCCATTGGTCCGCGCTGACTGGAATGATCAGGAAGCGCACCATGATCTTGCGGCCATTCAGCGTATCCTGGCCGAAGAACGTCCCATGCCCCTGTTGGAAGCTGCCTTGCACTGGCTCTGTCATTGCGCCGTTGGCGAGGTTCGCGAAGTGAAGGCTCCATTGCCCGGAAGCCGGCTGGTACAGGCGAAGCGACACGCCGGCGATCCTCCCGGCAGCACCTTGTACGTCAAATTCGACGATATTTGCCCGTTTTCCCATCAGGGGCGTGACGGTCGTGGTGCCTGCATATTCGAGCCATTCGTGGCTGCCGCTAAGCGGCTGTTTGAGCCGCCGCAGCTTTGTTTCCCATTTCCCCAGTTCCCAATTGAAGTCCTGCTGGCCGTCGCTGACTGGTGCAGCCGCTGCGGGGGCGCCGATGCAGGCGAAGAAGACCAGAAGCGCAATGCATGCAGTTTTCATGGGGATATGCCGGCGTCGAAGGGTGTTGCCCGATCATAGTCTCGGCGCAGCTGCCCGAACAGGGCCATCGCAGGCGTTTTTCCTGGGGCCAGGCGGGGTGCCGGGACCCGCGGCAATTTGCGTTGCCGCGGGCCGTTCCGGTAGTCGTTGCAGGGGTTGATTGAAACCGCGTTCAGGCGACTTCGATCCAGCAGGCAAAGATAGGGTGGCCGTCGATGATCATCGGTGGTCCGGCGCGGTGGGCGCGGAAGCCGGCACGGCGCAGCAGGCGTTCGATGCCAATCGGCGATACCGTAATCAGGCGCTTGGCGCCGTTGGCTGCAGCGAAAGCAATCGATTCTTTCAGCAGTTCAACAGCTACTTCTGAAGAGAACTGCGACAGCGCGGACATGGTGCGGCTGTTGAAATCCACTGCGGCAAAGCGCGACAGTTCCCAGATTTCGTCGCTGCGCGGCACTTCTGCGCCATTCATCAGTTGCGGGAAGATTTCTCCCAGCAGGTAAGGCTGGCTGGTCGGCAGCAAGCGGGCGCAGCCGTTGACGTTGCCATCGTCGTCCTGCGATACCACGTACAGCGTGTCGGGACGGTCGAACTGGTCAAGTTCTTCGCCGTTGCGCGTTTCCAGCTCCCAGCCCAGCATCTCGATAAAGACCTTGTGGCGGTAATGTGCGACTTGCGTATACAGTTGCTTGCCAATGGTGTTGCTGCTGCCCGCGATTCGATTCATGCCCTGCTCCGGAAAGAAGAGTACTGTTGATGTGAGCTGTCATTGAACTATTTTTAACGCTGCGCTGGAACTGTAAATTCTGACAGTCCGGTGGGCAATCGTGCACAGGGGCTTAGCCCGAATATCGCTCCTCCAAAGCTGAAAGTGTGGTTTTTTGCCAATCCATCTGGTCAACAAAGCCCGCCAGCGCCGCCAGCGTCGCGTCGAAACCGAGGTCGCGCCCGGCCTCGTCCACCAGCATCAGGTTGCTGCGCGGCTCGTCGACCCGCTGCAGCTTGGCATGGCCGACCATGCACCAATCCCAGCCCAGCGTGATGGCTGGCTGTCCGTCACTCAGCCATTCTGTGTAGCCGGCGATGGTGGCTGAACAATCCTCATCCAGGCCCGATAAGAGATGTCGCAAGGGAATGCCCTGCAGCTGGAGCAGGGTCATGCGGATGTAACCGTCGTGTGATAAAGCTAGCATGTTGTTGCCAAGGAAAAGCTTGATACCGCACAGCCGGTGCGGTGCGGGGGCGGCGGGATCACGCTTGGTAGCGTGATTGAATATTCAGCAGTGTTTCATCTTGCCAATTGTAACCATCGACGAAGCGACTGAGCAAGGCGTCGCTCTGCGGCCAGTCGCAGCCTCCGCCGGGCTGGACACTCAGGCAGATATTGCTGCGTGGTTGGCCCACGCGGCGCAGTGCAATCTTGTCCAGGCCGGCGAGCAGCTCCCAGTCCCAGCCGATAGTCAGCGCGGGCTGCTCTTGGCTGACCCATTCCGTATAGCCGCTCAGTTGGCAGGGAATGGCCGCCTCGCCGCTCGGCGGTGGCATGTCGTTTTCGTCGAGACCAGAAATCAAATGCTCCAGGGAGCGCTGTTGCAGCGCCTGGAAGGGCATGCGGAGATCAGCCGTGTCAAACATGTTGTCTAGGCTTTCTAGAAAGAAATTTGCCCGTCGTCGGGGTCTTGTTTCGATATTTGAAGCCGGGTAGCGCAGAAAAGCAACTGTCAACTTTGACAGTTACGTTCGTTGTATTTCTGTTGTCAGGCTGAAAATGTTGCGAAAAACTGCGGACAGGCGTCATTTTCTCGTTATGATCGATAAGTGATTCACTGACGTAACGTCAGTTTTGGAAGGAGGGCGAGGTGGATTTTTCCGACTGGCAGGAAGGCCAGCTACAGGCGTTGTTAACTGCCCAGACAGAAGAACAGCTTTTTGCCGTGCTGGAGGCAGCTGCCCGCAGCCTTGGCTTTGATTATTGTGCCTATGGTCTGCGCATGCCTTTGCCGCTGACCAATCCCAAGACCTACCTGCGCAATAATTATTCGAGCGCCTGGCAGCAGCGCTATGCTGAACAGAATTATCTGGCATCTGACCCGACAGTGGCGCACGGTATGCAATCGGTGCTGCCGCTGGTCTGGACCGAGGACCTGTTCAAGGCCAATCCCACATTCTGGGACGACGCGCACGCCCACGGCTTGCGGGTGGGCTGGGCCCAGTCGTCCTATGACGCCAAGGGCGTGGGCGGGCTGCTGACCCTGGCCCGTTCGCATGACCCGCTCAGCCAGTCTGAACTGCGCGCGCAGTCGCTGAAAATGACCTGGCTGGTGCAGGTGGCCCATGAAGGGATGGCGCGCCTGGTGTCTGCCAGGGCGGCGGTCGAGGCGCCGGTGCTGACCCAGCGCGAGATCGAAGTGCTGCGCTGGACTGCCGACGGCAAGACCTCGGGAGAAGTGGGCGAGATCATGAACATCTCGGAACGCACCGTCAATTTCCACGTCAATAATGCCCTCGAGAAACTGGGCGCTGCCAACAAGACCGCCGGCGTGATCAAGGCCGCCATGCTGCGGCTGCTCTAGGGCGCTGTCAACACTGACAGTGCCGGCCGCGCCGCGTTTGCGGTGTAATGCTGAGCATGTTCCCACCATCCCTGACAGGCGCGGGCCGCGCCTTCATCGAGCTGTCGGCCCACAGCATGCCCACCAGCGGGCAAGCGCTCCCATTCGTGCTCGGGCGCTATGACGGTGCGGTCTACCTGCCGTCCCTTTTTGAACACCATGCCATCGCTTTCCCGCCCGAGCTGCAGCGCAGCGTGCGTGCGCGCCAGGCCGAGTACCTGGCGGGGCGCCTGTGCGCAGCGGCTGCGCTGACGCCCTTCGGCTGGCGCAACTATCGCGTGGACAGCGGGGCGTGGCGCGAGCCGCTTTGGCCACCCGGGCTGCAAGGCAGCATCAGCCACACGGCCAGCCATGCGGCAGCCCTGGTGGCGCCGCGCACGGACTGGGGCGGGGTCGGCATCGACATTGAATCGCTGGTGGCGGCCGATGCGCGTGAATGGCTGCTGGGCAGCGCGGTCACGCAGCAGGAGCTGGCCTGGCTGATGCAGGGCGCACCGCGGCTGCCGCAGGAAGCCTTGCTGACACTGGCGTTCTCGGCCAAGGAAAGTTTTTTCAAGGCGGCCTTCCATCGCCTCGGGCGTTATATCGGTTTCGAGGATGCGCATGCTTGCGCGATTGCGCCGGCTGCCGGTGTGCTGCTGCTGCGCTGTGTCGCCGACCTGGCGCCAGGCCTGGAGCGCGGCCAGCTGGTGCCGGTGCGCTTCTTCTGGCTCGACCCGCACACGCTGTGCACCGGCGTGGCGCTGCGGGCTGTAAATGTTGACAGTGTTGCGGCAGACGGCAAGTCCTTACAGTGCTTGGCATGACCAAGTACTGTGAAGGCACATTGTGTTCCGAAACTATCCCCTGTTAAGCCGTTTCACCCTTCTTGTCCTGCTGCCGCTCGTTGCCGGCGCCACGGCGCTGCTGCTGCACCTGCAGTCAAGCCGCGCGCAGGACGAAGGCCGCCTGCAGGTGCGTGGCCTGGACGGCGAAACCACGCTCACCCGTGACCGCGACGGCGCGGTCGCCATCCGCGCCGGCAGTGCGCACGACGTCTACTTCGCCATGGGCTATGCGCATGCGCAGGACCGCCTGTGGCAGATGGAAGTCCAGCGCCGCACGGCGCAAGGGCGGCTGTCTGAAGTCTTCGGCCGCAAGACGGTCAAGCAGGACGTCTGGCTGCGTACCCTGGGCCTGTACCGCGCGGCGGAGAAATCCTTGCCGGCGCTGGGCAGCGAGGCGCGCGCTTCGCTCGAAGCCTATGCTGCCGGCGTCAACGCCTGGCTGGCGCAGGGGCAGGCACTGCCGCCGGAATTCCTGGCGCTGGACGTGCAGCCCGCGCGCTGGGAGCCGACCGATTCGCTGGCCCTGGTCAAGCTGTTCGCGCTGCAGCTGGCTGGCAACCTGGACCAGGAGCTGGAGCGCTACGCCGCGGCCCAGGTGCTTGATGCGGCACAGATGAAATCCCTGTACGCCGGCTATCCGGCGCAGGCGCCGGTCACGGTGCGCGCCGGCGAACAGGCCGGGCGCCAGCTGGCAGGGCTGTCGCAGCTACAGCAGTCCTTGCAGGAGCAGCTGCAGATCGGCGGGCGTGCAGTGGGCAGCAATGCCTGGGTGGTCGCGGGCCGCCTCACGGCAGACGGCAAGCCGCTGCTGGCCAACGACCCTCATATGGGCCTGCAGCTGCCCTCGCTGTGGTACGCCGTCAGCCAGCACAGCCCCGGGCTGCAGGTGGCCGGCATGAGCCTGCCCGGCATGCCGGTGGTGGTGTTCGGCAAGAACCGCGACATCGCCTGGGGCGGCACCAATATGATGGCCGATGCGCAGGACCTGTACTTCGAGCGCATCGATCCGCATGACGCTGCGCGCTACCAGGACGGCAAGGAGTGGCGCCGGTTCGATACCCGCACCGAGACCGTGCGCGTGCGAGCCGAGTTCCCGCATGCCTTGCGCGAACCGGTGGCGCCGCTTCGCATCCAGGTGCGCGAGTCGGTCCATGGCGTGCTGGTGGGCGACGTGGTGGGCAGCTTCGACCAGCCGCTGGCACTGCGCTGGACCGCGCTGGAAGAGGGCGATACTACCTACGAGTCATTCTTCAATATCAACCGCGCACGCGACTGGAACAGCTTCCGCGCCGCGCTGCGCTTCCATGTGGCGCCCGCATTGAACCTGGTCTATGCCGACCAGGCAGGGAACATCGGCTATGCCGGCGCTGGCCGCGTGCCGGTGCGTGCTGCCGGCCAGGGGGCGCTGCCGGCGCCGGGCTGGTCGGGCGATTACCGCTGGACTGGCTACATTCCGCCGGAAGCGATGCCGCACGCGCTGAATCCGGAGCGCGGCTACCTGGTCTCGGCCAACAACAAGGTGGCCGGCGACGACTACCCTTACTTCATCACCGGCGACTGGGCGCCACCGGCGCGTGCTGCGCGCATTGAGCAGATGCTGGCTGCCGAAGTGGCGGCAGGGCGCAAGATGACCCCGGCCACCATGGAACACATGCAGGGCGACCTGCTGAACCTCGAGGCGCGCCAGCTGCTGCCGCTGCTGACGGCCTACCAGGGCCGCAACGAACGCCAGAAGCGCGCGCTGGCCTTGCTGGCGCGCTGGGATGGCGTGATGGGCAAGGATAGCCAGGCCGCAGCCATCTACTGGGCCTGGACCAGCCACTTGCGCAGCGAACTGTTCGGCCCCAGCCTGCGCGGCTTCTGGAACCACGAAGTGCAGCAAGGACTGCTCGGCGCGGCCGCCGCCAACGCCGGCGCCGCCACCGTGGCCGAAGCGCTGGGCGCGCAGAAAGCGCTGTGGTGCCGCCAGCCGGTGGCGGGCAACTGCGATGCCGCACTTTCCAAATCCCTCGACAGCGCCCTGGACGAACTGCAGAAGCTGGCCGGCCGCGACATGGACGACTGGCGCTGGGGCAGCGTGCATGCCATCCACTTCCGCCACATGCCGTTCAGCGACGTCAAGCTGATGGACCTGGTGTACGGCCGCCAGCTGGCCAGCGGCGGCGCGCCGGCCACCGTCAGCGTGGCCAACGCCAGCTTCCAGGCATCCAAAGGCTATGTGCAAGGCTTTGGCGCCGCCTTCCGGCAAGTGATGGAGCCGGGCGCCGGCCCGCACCTGTACCTCAACTCCACCGGCCAGTCGGGCCATCCGCTGAGCAGGCACTACGACGACATGATCGGCGCCACGCAGTACCGCAGCCTGGCCGAGGCCGGCGCCGCCAAGGGCAGCGTGCTGGCCCTGACCCCCAATCCCGTGCAAGGAAAATGAAATGACACTGTTTGATGCATTTACCCGCAAGGCGCCCAACCAGGTGTTCCTGTCGATCGTGCTGGGGGCGCTGGCCGGCATCTGCTACGCGCTGTTGATTCCCCTGGTGCTGAACAGCGTGGCGCCGGACGGCGACCGTTTCGCCAGCGCCGGCGCGGAGCTGTACACCTTCCTCGGCTTCGAGGTGGCGCAATACCGCTTTGCCGGCGCTTTCCTCGCCACCTGCGTGTTTATCCTGCTGGCGCGCTCCATATCGCAGATCGGCCTGCTGCGCATTTCGATGGACGTGGCGACCGACCTGCGCATCCGCATCTATCACCGTGTTTCGCGCGCGCCGCTGGTGGAGCTGGAGCGCATGGGCGCGCCCAAGCTGATTGCGGCCCTGACCACCGACGTGGCCCGCATCGTGATGGGCGCCCGCATGCTGCCCGACCTGCTGATCGCCGTGGTGACCCTGGTCGGCATGCTGGGCTTCCTGCTGTACATGAACGCTGCCGTGTTCTGGTTCGTGATGGGCGCCATCGTGTTCGGCGTGGTGAGCTACCAGGTGCCGATGTACTTCGGCAACCGCTACTTCACGCGGTCGCGCCACGTGGCCGACGAATTGCAGGAATCGATCCGCGGCCTGATCCAGGGCGCCAAGGAACTCAAGCTCAATGCGCGCAAGCGCCATGCTTTCTTCCGCGACCTGCTGCTGGCCAATGAGCAGCAGATCCTGGAACTCGACAAGCGCGGCTTCACCATCGTGCGCGCCGCCATGAACTACGGCGACTTGATCAGCTTCTTCGTGATCGGCGCCATCACCTACATCTTCATCAACTACCACGCCGTCAGCAACACCGAGCTGCTGGGCGTGATCATGGCCTTGCTGTATGTGACCGGCCCGGTGACCAGCATCCTGAACTACATCCCGCAAATCGTGGTGGCGCGCGTTTCGCTGAACAAGGTGAACCAGATCCTGGCCGAACTGCCGGAGGAGGATGCCAATGAGGCGGAGCGTCCTGCCCTGCATTGGGACAGCGTGCGCTTCGAAGGCGTGTGCTACCAGCACGCAGCGCGCGGCGACGGCGAAGGTTTCCGCCTTGGCCCGGTCGACCTGGAGCTGCCGCGCGGGCAAATCGTATTCGTGGTGGGCGGCAATGGTTCCGGCAAGTCCACGCTGTCCAAGCTGATTACGCTGCACTACCTGCCGCAGCAGGGCGCCATCCGCTTCGGCGACACGCCGCTTGACCGCGACAGCCTGCTGGCCTGCCGCGAGCAGGTCAGCGCCATCTATACCGATTACCACCTGTTCGACCGCCTGCTGGGCGTGGGCGGCATCGGCATGCAGGAGCGCATCGACGAGTACCTGGCGCTGCTGCAGCTGCAGCACAAGGTCAGCGTCAAGGACGGGCGCTTCTCCACGCTGGCCCTGTCCGATGGCCAGAAAAAGCGGCTGGCGCTGCTGGTTGCCTTCCTGGAAGACAAGGCGCTGTACCTGTTCGATGAATGGGCGGCCGACCAGGACCCCGTCTTCAAGCAGGTGTTCTATCACCGCCTGCTGCCTGAACTGAAGGCGCGCAACAAGGCCATTGTGGTCATCAGCCACGACGACCGCTACTTCCACGTCGCCGACCGGATCGTCGTGATGGAGGAAGGACGCGTTGCACGCACCCACACCGTCAGCGCCGAAGAGCGGCGCCAGGCCATGGCCTTGCCTGCCGCCGCCTGAACCATTTCCTGCGAGTCCCAGACCATGACACACATGACCGTGCAAGCCGCGTTCGCCCTGACCTTGACCCAGGCCGACATCTATTACGACCAGTTGCACCATCCGCACAGCCCGCTGTACAACGTGGGCGGCTACATCCGCTTCGGCCGCCTCGACCCGGTGCGCCTGGCGCAAGCCCATGCCGCACTGGTGGCGGCGCATGACGCCTTCGGCATCCGCGTGGTGCAGCAGGATGGGCAGCCGGCGCAGTACATCAGCCCCGAGCGCGATACGGCGCTGCCACTGCATGACTTCAGCGCGGAAGCAGCGCCGCAGCAGGCGGCCGGCGCCTGGCTGTCGCAATTGTTCGAGCGTGCCATGCCGGTCGAGAACGCCGCGCTGTTCCGCGCCGCGCTGCTCAAGCTGTCCGACGACGAATTCTGGTATGTGGGCTGCGCCCACCACCTGGCGATGGATGGCTGGGGCTTTGCCAACTGGGCGGCGCGCCTGGGCCAGGCTTACGCCGGCGCCGAGGTGGCGCAGGCCCTGTCGTGGCATGAGGTGAGCGCTGGCGACCGCGCCTACCTTGATGGCGCGCGCTGCGCTGCCGACCGCAGCTACTGGCGGCAGGAGCTGGCCGGCTTGCCCGAGCCGTTGCTGGCGCCGGCCGCCGGCATGGGGCAGGGCGGGCGCAGCGGCCGTGCCGTGCTGGCGCTGGAGCCCGGACAATTCGCTGCCGTGGCCGCATTGGCGCAGCAGCTCGGCGTCGGCGTGCCGCAAGTATTCCTCGGGCTGCTGGCAGCCTACCTGCAACGCGCCTGCGGCCGTGACGAATTCATCCTGGGCCTGCCGGTGCACAACCGCAGTGCCCACGCACAAAAGCAGGCACTGGGCGTGTTCACCAGCGTGTCGCCATTGCGTGTGCGCGCCGATGGCGGGCAGACTTTCGGCGCCCTGGTGCAGGAGCTGGCTGCGCAGCAGCGCCGCCACTTGCGCCACCAGCGCTATCCGCTGGGCCAGCTGGTGCGCGACCTCGGCCTGCGCGATGGTGCGCGGGGCCTGTACCAGGCCGGTTTCAACTACCTGCGCCTGGACAGCAAGCTCGCGCTCGATGGCCAGCCGGCCAGCCTGGTCTACCTGAGCCACCACCATGAGGCGACGCCGCTGATGCTGACCGTGTGGGAATACGGCAGCGGCTTGCCGGTGGAACTCCAGTTCGATTACAACCTGGCCTGGTTTGCTGCGGCCGACATGGACCTGCTGCTGGCGCGCTGGCAGCACCTGCTGGCCGGCCTGGCGCAACTGGCCGGCACGCCGCTTGCTGCACTGGACATCCTGCCGCCGGCGGAACTGGCGCTGCTGCGCAGCTTCAACCCGGCGCCGAGCGCGTATCCCGATTGCTGCATCCACGCGCTGTTTGAAGACCAGGCAGCGGCCACGCCGGAAGCGCCGGCCCTGCATTGCAACGGCGAGACCATCAGCTACGGCGAACTGGAACGGCGCGCCAACCGCATCGCCCATCGCCTGCGTGCGGCCGGCGTCGGTCCCGACGTGCCGGTCGGGGTGTGCATGGAGCGCACGCCGGACATGGTGGCCGGCCTGCTGGGCATCCTGAAGGCGGGCGGCTGCTACCTGCCGCTCGACCCGGCCTATCCGGCAGCGCGGCTGCAAGCGATGCTGGAAGACAGCGGCGCACGCACGGTGCTGACCCAGAGCTGGCTGCTCGACAACGTGCCGGTGCCGCCGGACATGGCGCTGTGCCTGGACCAGC
>Ga0102594_1001652_pt1 | contig 13261 bp, 1 predicted proteins | sample AraplaCol_mLB_r2_2_FD_76863 | JGI IMG/M metagenome (GOLD analysis project Ga0102594, IMG submission 76863) | Arabidopsis root microbial communities from North Carolina, USA - plate scrape MF_Col_mLB_r2 (SPADES assembly) (version 2) | ecosystem: Host-associated > Plants > Roots > Endosphere...
CCTTGAGCTCGGCCGGCAAATCCAGCGAACCGATGCGCGCGCGGTGCAGGCCGCCAACCTCTTCCACGCGGTTGCCCACCGCGGCGATCATGCGCTTGACCTGGTGGTATTTGCCCTCGGTCAGCGTCAGGCTCAGCTGGTTCTCACCGGTTTTTTCACAGGCCGCGGCCCGCACCGGCCTGGGGTCGTCATCCAGCACCACGCCGGACAGCAGCTTCGCGACCTGCTTGTCGTCCACCGCATGCTTGGCGCGCACCTCATACACCTTGGGCACATGGTGCTTGGGCGAACTCATGCGATGGATGAACTTGCCGTCGTCCGACAGCAGCAACAAGCCCGTCGTGTCCTGGTCCAGCCGCCCCACCGCCTGCACACCCGCCGCCGCACCGCCGCCGCGTTGGCGAATCGGCGCCGGCAGCAGCGTGTAGATGCTTGGGTAAGCGCTTGGCTTTTGCGAACACTCGTAGCCCGCCGGCTTGTGCAGCATCAGATAGGCTTTTTCATGGTATTCCCAGGCCGTGCCCTGCACCGTAAAGCGCAGGCCTTCGACGGCCTCGAATTCAGCGGACGGATCGTCGCAAGGCGCGCCATCCACGGTTACGTGGCCCTGTTGAACCAGCCCCGCGCACACGCGGCGCGTGCCAAAGCCTTGGGAGAAGAGGATTTCCTGGAGTTGCATGCTTGCCATGGGACGCATTGCCACCGGGCGAAAGAGATTAAGTAGGCATAAATGAAGAAGGCGAGCCTTCCGAGGCACACGCCAACAGCGCGCAAAAAACTAAGTGCTACACCACAACTAAAAATGCTAATGGACGTTCAAGCTTCTCTCTTAGTTGCGCGACATCCAGACACAAGCTAATCAATCAAAAGTACGACGCCAACTTCAACACCATATTCACCTATACCCAGAGCAAAGATTGCAACTAACTCAGCTCATGAGCTTCCAACTCCCTCCCTACCTTTGCTAGCAGTTGAGATAGCAAAATTGCGCAGGGCAACACTCAACTAATCGGGAATGACCTGCAACTTAGCCAAGAAGTCTTCGAAGCTCTTTGCCATCGACTGCAACTTCCCTTGGGTATAGTCAACAAACGAAATATCTCCCATCTGTGAACTAAAAACGTACCGGTTGTTAAACATATCGTCGGCAAACGGTATCAAGCCTTTTTGTCTCAAATCCGGATGCAATTTCAAATCGGTCACAAGATTGCCGACATCGCCTTTACATCCAAATATCGTGAAGACTGTCTGCGGTTCAATGCCAGGAGCGGCGTGAATTAAAGTTTCACCGGTGAACACAAGACGCCCATAGGAGAGCTGTAGCTGACGAAAGAGTTCCGGAAATCGAGTACCTATTTCACGCTCGGCTTGCGCGACCTCACTTTCAGTGGCTGGCAGAAATTGCTCGCCGATCGGCTGAATCTTATCTTTCAGAAATTTCTCAATAGAATTCATATTTAGACCTACTGACCTTTCATGGCCCGGCTTCCCGTGTGATGCACGTTCGTATGCAAGGGGGTTGGCACTAGTTGCATTGTGCCACCCTGGAAGTGATGCATACGGACATCCTGCTGAGCCAACCAACGTCTTACTTCTGCAGGCGTCATGTTCGCTTCTTGTGCAAGTTGATTGACCGTGGTTCTCGCATCGGCAGCATGCTCGTACACTAACCCACGCACATCAAATGATCCTGATGTTCCGGCCGGCGTCCTAATTGTGTGCGGCCCAAAGTCGGGGGATCCATTTACAAATTGCACCACTGTTCCGGGAGGAACGTTTGCCGCCTTTGCTGTAGCTTCGCTGAGCGCGAACCCGGAATTTCCTTCGACCCCTAACCATTCCCCTCTTGTCGCCGCTGGTCCTTGCCAATTCGCCGGCCGTCTCCATGCGGGGGCCGACGACACGGGCTCCAAGTCAATCCCAATCGCACCAGCCTGCGTCCGATACGGCCCAGACATTGGAACGTCTCTCGCAACGAAGTTCCAGTCCATCGCCCCCAGCCCCTGCAACTCCGTCGCTCCAACACGCGCCAAACTTCTGCCACCGGCAGCCAACCCGACCGCGCCTTGCCCCACATCGCTAAACAAATTGCCTAGTGCATAACTCCTTCTGAAGTCATTGTCCGTAATAGACATTGCCTGATCGTATCGGTTCACCACGCTCTCGATCAGATTGGTTGTGGTTTCGCGCGGGCTCGTGATGGCGTTCACCACCCCAGCACCTATTGCGGTGTTTTCCTGCCAAGCGCGCTGTACAAACGACGTGTCGTGAAACAGACCTCCAGTGGCCATGTCGCCCACCTGTGTAATGACGTTGCTGGCCATTCGGGCTGCGCCATAAACCATACCGCCCAAAGAAACCGCTGTTCCAGCAATAGCCCCTGCGAACGCAGCCTGTGTCGAGCCACCCATTGCGTTATAGGCATCGTACGAAAGGTCGGCAGAGCCACCCGCGGCATAGGAATAACTGGATGAAATTGCGCCGTTAGTCGCGGCTTGGTTCGTCCTTCCGCTCCATGCCCCCACTTGCAACGCATCCCACCGCGCTCGATCCTCTGCGGCCCGTGCCGTGGCTGCCGCCGCGGCTTCCTGCCTCCGAATAGAGGTATCCGCGCCAATCAAACGCCCCCCAACACTGAGACTCGAGTCGCTGATGTCATCAGGGATCGTCAGCACCTGACCGATCTGCAGGCCACGTGCGCCTCGCACGGAGGCATCCAGACCGCTTGCTGCCAGGATGGCCGCACCCGCACGTTCGTCACCAAAGAAGGCACGACCGATGCTTGCCGGATTGTCGCCTCGCTGGACGGTGTAGGTTCGGGGGCCATTTAATGCGGGCCCCATGCCGACAGGAGCCAGTTCGCCCAGGTCATCACTACTCCCCGACGAAGTTAACAGGCCCATCGGATTCAGCGCAGCACTGCGCATCGCCCTGTCCTCTGCAAACGTTGGTGTCGCCGATACATCGGCCCAGCTATTGTTTTGCTGGATGAAATCACCCAACGCATCTTCGCTGGTGCCAGAACCACTACCGCTGCTTTGCCCTAGGTTATCCGCGAGAGCCCCTCCCAAGGCATTGCCAAACGCATCAATCGCGATCTGCTGCACAGTGATCCTGCCACCCCTGGCGATGGCCACAGCCGTGCTTGATGCAACGGCGCTCACGACGCCCCTGGCAAACTGACCAGTTCCATTTTTTCCGAAGCTATCGTCTATCGCGCCACTGACTACGTGGCTTACGCCTGCGCCAATAGCACTTGCCGCAACACCGCGCCAGTCAAAGTGATCCTGCATGCCGACCAACACTGCCGCACCCTGGGTCAGCGCGTTGCCCATGGCAGAGCGCACAATAGTATTGCCCAGGCTACCAGCATCTCCGCCCAACGGCGCCACGCCTGAGAGGCCTTTGGCGATGCCACCGCTAAGTGCGCTCATCGCAACTTGGTTCCAGCTAAAACCGTCCTGAACACCCAAAGCGTTGCCGACAAGTTGGCCCGCTACGGACCCCACCGCGCCGCCAATGGCGCCGGCAATTGCCATATCAGCCACCCCATAGGTGGCAGCGGATGACAGGGTGACCGTGCCTCCTTCGATCACCGCAGCACTGTACGCAACTCCTTCTGGAACCGCATAGTTCATGAGGTAATACTGTTGCGTCACTGCCGCGACCACAATGACGACGACCATCACGATGATGGATCCCAGCCCACCACACCCGCCATCATCCTGCGCCGGCGGCGGAGGCGTTGGCAAATTCGGCGTGGTGTCGCCCACGATCGCGCTCGGGTCGTAAGGTTTGAAGGTGTTGGCGTTGTTGCTCAGCGTCCCGACGCGGTTCGGGATGGTGAGGGTCTGGCCTACCTTGAGGTCGTCGTCGGTGGCGAGGCCGTTGGCCTCTGCGATGCGGTACCACAGGGCGCTGTCGCCGTAGGCGCCCTTGGCGATGCCCTGCAGCGTGTCGCCGGGCGCCACGATGTAGATGCCGGGGCTGGCCGCGGGATAGTTGCCGTTGATGGGCTGGTAGCCGAAGTTGAAGTCGGCCACATTGGCGCCGCTGCCGGCGTTGCCGTAACGGCCCAGCACTTCACCGCCGACGATCAGCTGGCGCTGCACCTGGCCGTTCTGGTTGGTGTACAGGGCCTTGCCCGAAGCGTCGTTGACGAAGCTGCGGTTGGCGGCGCCGTTGGTGCTGTCGGTGATGGCCGTCAGGTAGCCGTTGGCATCGTAATAGCTGGTCGTGGTACCGGGCTGGAAGTAGGTGCTGCTGCCGGAAACACTGGCTTCCTTGTAGCCTTCAAACCGGTTCTGCGAGTAGCTGTAGTAGTTGGTGTAGGCCGTGCCGTCGTAGTTCTGCAGCGTGTAGCCCTGCAGGTTGCCGGCCGCGTCATAACTGCTGTAGTCGATTTCGTACTTGGCGCTGTCATCGCTCTTGAAGACACGCTGGTGTACCAGGCGGCCGTTGGCGTCAAAGCGGTTGATACGCGTTTCCGTGCCGCTGGCGCCGGACGCGCCGCCGTTGAGGGCATTGATGTAGCCCACCGGCAGGTGGCCGGCCGGGCCGGTTTGCACATTGCGGTTGGCGCCATCGTAAAAGCGGTAGTCCAGTTGCACGCCGTCGCGCACGACGTCCGTCAGGCGGTTCAGTCCGTCATAGCTGTAAACCTCGGTGGTCTGGCCCTGGCCCGCGCTGTAGTCGGTGCGGTACACGGGAACCTGCTGGGTCTGGTAGATGATGTTGCCAGACTCGTCCCGCACGGGAATCGGATTACCCGATTCGTCCCGCACCGGATTGCCGGATTCATCGACGACCCAGACCGGAACGCCGGTGCTGACCGTGTTGTAGTGATCGACCACTTGCGCGGCATAAACGCGATTTCCGTAATAGGTGTCGCTGGTGCGATTGCCGCTGCCGTCATAGGTGATGCGGTGGCCCTGGGTGCCGAGGTTGCCGGCCGCGTCGACCGCATCCACGGTGGTCTGGCGGTTCATCGCGTCGTACAGGAAGTAGCGGCTGCTGTCGTTGGCGGTGTCCCCGTTGATGACGTGGGTCTGGATGTGGGTGCGGTTGCCCATCTTGTCGTAGTCGATATTGACATACGCATGGCTGTCGTCGACCCAGCGCATGCGGCCCAGCGCGTCATAGGCCATGTGGTTGTCCTGGTAGACCACGCCGCCCTGCGACATCTGCTCGCGCACCTGATGGCCGGCCAGGTCCCAGGCGTAATTGGTGACCTTGCCGAGTGCGTAGTCGGTGATGCGGGTGAGCTGGCCGGCGGCGTCGTAGATGTAGCCCAGGCTCTGGCCGCGGGTGTTGGTCTGCGCGGTCAGCTGGCGTGCATTGTCATAGCTGTAGCTGTATTTCGCGCCGCCCAGGTCAGTGTGGCTGTAAAGCCGGCCGAAGTAGTCATAGCTCCAGCTGCTGGTGTAGCCGTTGGCATCGGCTTCGCCGGACTTGCGGCCCTGCAGGTCGAAGGTGGCGCGCACGGTCTGGCCCAACGGTTGGCGAGTGGCGACCACGTTGTGGCGCAGGTCGTAGGTGTAGCTCAGGGTTTCGCCGTTGCCATTGGTGTCGGTCAGCTTGTTGCCGGCCTGGTCCCAGGTGCTGGACTCGATGATGGCGCCGGTGCCGACGTAGTACGCGGAATTGGCGCTGTTGACGCTGTAGATGCCGACCGCCGGGCGCACAGTGCGCAGCAGGCGGCTGAGCTTGTCGTAGTCAAAGGTGGTGACAAAGCCGCGCGCGTCGGTGGTCTTGATCCGGTTGCCGAAGGCGTCGTAGCGGTAGCTGGAGACGGCGGCGTCCGCGTGGATTTCCTGCACCAGGTTGCCGGCGGCGTCAAAGACCTGGCTGTTGACATTGCCGTTGGCGTCTTTTGTGGCGACCTGGCGGCCCATGCGGTCGTAGTAGATGCGGGTCACGGGGCTGGCCGCGCCCTGGTTGCCGTTGCTGTCGGGCTGGGTCTGCTCGACCAGCTCGTTGTTGGCGTTGTAGCGGTAGCTGGTTTTCCAACTAGTGGAGCGCGGGTCGTTGATCTCCAGCACATTGCCCCAGCGGTCGGTCTTCTGGTTGACGACTGGCCGCACCCACTGGCTGTCCCCGTTCTGGGTGGCGGCCTGCCCCAGCAGGGCGCCGGCACCCTGGCTGATCGAGCTGCTACCGGCGACGGTCGTGTTGTTCGCGTAATACTGGGTGGGAACGTAAGTGGACACCGGGTAAGGCACGGCCACCACCACATTGCCGCTCCACTGGTAGTGCTCGGCCAGTTGTGTGGCGTAAATGTAGCCGGTGCTTTCGTCGTAGCCGACGATAACCTGAGTGGCGATAGGCGGGCCGTAAATGGGCTTGCTCGGGACCGTGAGGTACTGGGCCGGGTCGGGCGGGTTGTACCAGACGTTCGAATACACCGGCGCCTGGTAGCTGTAGGTCGTGGGGACGTAGATGATCTGATAGATGATGTTGCCGGATTCATCACGCGCATAAATCGGCTGGCCGGCTTCGTCGTAGCCGGCGATGATGGGCGGCCCTTGCGTCGGCACCTGGACGGTGTAGTACACCGTGGTGTAGCTGGTCAACGTCAACACGGGGTAAGGGACACCGACGACCACATGGCCGCTCCATTGGTAATGGGCTCCAAGCACCGTGCTGTAGACGGCTTGGCCGGCTTCGTTGTAGCTGACTGTCTGCAGCATGACCGGCGCACTGTACTGGGCGTCCGTATAGCCGGTGATGTAGTTGGCGGGATTGGCCGGGGTGACCCACTGGGTCTGGGTGTACGCCGCGACAACTGCGATTTGGCCGGTTGCGTGCGCGTAGGGAGCGCCATCTCCCGCATGCGACCAGAGCAGTTCGTAGTCGTAGGTGCCCGCACCCAGATTGCTCACGTCGGCGCCGTCATAGCCGCCGCCGCGCGCGGCCACCGACCGGACCTCCCAGGGCCCGGTGCTGCCGGCGGGCCTGACGCGCAGGACCTGCTCGATACCCGCACCCGGGCTCGCCCAGCCGTAAACGCCGGTCTGGATAAAGCCAAGGGGCGCACTGATTGTCGATAGGGGCGGCATGGCCATAGCTACCGTGCCGGTGGCCGTGGTGCGCGTCGCGGCGCCGGGCGGCGTGGTCAGCACCCGGTATTCATAGTTCCCGATGCCGAGGGCGGAGGCGTTGTAGCGCAGCGCATCGCCGAAATTGGTCAGGCTCACATTGCTCCAGCCGCCGGTCCCCGCGGTTCCCGCGGGACGCAGCTGCAGCTGGATGTCCGTGCCGGCGTCAGTCGGTACGGCCACTTCGATGGTGTTGCCGGCGTAGCCCAGGCTGGTCTGGTCGCTGATCTGCTGCCAGTTGCCCTGCAGGTCCTTCTTGTAAAGGGTCAGTCGCGTGACGCGGCTCAGGCCGCCGTTGACGGTGCCGGGAGGGTCCTGCCAGCTCATGGTGACGCCGCTGGCGCCCTGCTCGGCCGTCAGGATCTGGCTACGGCTTCCGGTGGCGCCGCCGGCGTGCACGAGCGTTCCGATGATGTTGCCCGCTTCGTCACGGGCATAGATGGGCTGGCCGGCCTCATCGATGCCGATGATGGTGGCGCCGACAAAACTGGTGTAAGCCGGCGTCTCATAACTCATTACCACCTTGACGTCGCCGCTGCCCAGGCTTGCCAGGCTGGTCCAGCTCAGTGATACGCTGTTGGTGCCCGTCCAGCCCAGGATGTTGCCGGACTCGTCGCGCCCGATGATGCTCGAAGACGAGGAGATGTAGGCATGGGTGGCGTTCTGGCGCACCAGAACTCCACCCTGCGTTTGCAGGCGCTCGGGCTGCATCTGCTGCGTCAGGTGGCCGATGGCGTCATAGCGCATGTCGGTGCGCCGCACGTCGGTCAGCGCGGCGACCTGGTCGGCACTGGTGAAAACCAGCAGGTTGGTATTGGCGCGGCCAGAGCCGGCGCTGCGGATGTCCGCCGTCTGGTGGCCCTGCAGATCGTAGAGCGCGACCTTGTCGATGCCGTCGCCGCTGTTGGTACGCCAGATGTGGCCGGCGTTGTCATAGTCGAAGTATTCCTGCCGGCCGCCGTTAATGCCTTTGCGCGTCATCTCGCCGAAGCCGTTGTATTCGACAGCCGTGTCCACCACGCCGGCCTGTGCCTGGCTGACGGTGGTCACGCCGGAGCCGACCGCCTGGGCCGCGCTGCCTTCCCATTTGGCGATCCAGTTGCCGCCCGAGTCCTGCTGCCAGATGCGGATATAGCTGAGCTGCGAAATGCCGCCGTCCGTCGCGCTGGCATTGCCCCAGGACAGGGTGGCGCCGCCGCTGGCCGCGGCCGCGCCGAAATCCTGGACCTGGCTGGCCGCATGGCTGAGCACACCGCCATAGATGATGCCGGACTCGTTGGAGCCGGCAGGGCTGTAGGTGGACAGCGTCTGATAGTCGACCTGCACCCGCACCAGGCCGCCCGCTGCATTGACCAGGCTGGACCAGGTCAGGGCTACGCTGTTGCCTCCCGACAGCGTCAGCGATCCCGCCTCATTCGCCGTGGTGATGGCCGAGCTGACCTGCACTGTGTTGAGGCCGCCTTGCAACACCGTGGTGGAGGCCGGGTCGATGACGTGGGTCTGGCGGCCCAGCTTGTCGTACTGGTAGGCGCGGAACTGGGTGCGGGTCGTGCCGTCGTTGCCGGTGACAGCCTGCCACTCTTTGGCGATGTTGCCGCGGGCGTCGTAGGAGCTGTAGTGGTTGTAGCCTTGCGCGTCGACCAGCTGGGTCACGTGGCCCGAACGGTCGAAGTAGGCCATGGTGGCGCGGTCCGCCGCATCTGCCGCAGCCGCCGTGTAGGCGGTCTCGTTCGCGGCGCTGGCACCCTTGGCCAGATCGGTCTTGACGACCACATTGCCGTAGGCGTCGCGGCGGAACACCGTCAAGGGCGTCAGTGCGCTGCCGTCGACCGTGCTCGTACGCGCGGGGGCGGCGATGGCGGTGACGCGGCCCATGGCGTCGTAATAGCTGTAGGTCGATGCGCCGGCGGCGTCGGTCGTGCGGGTCAGGTTGCCCACGCTGTCGTAGCCGTACGTGGTGCTCAGGTTGCCGCGCACGCTGGTCGCATTGCTGCTGTCGCTGTATTCGACATTGACCCTGGTTTCCGAGATCTTGCGGTTGCCGCGGTCATAGGCGTACAGCGTTGTCCGGTCGTCGGCGCTGCCGGTGGCGACCGGTGCCGTGGCGGCGGGTGACGCGCCGTTCCAGCCCGCGACCGCCGTGGCGAATTCGGTGTGCGCGGTGACGTTTCCAGCGGCGTCAAAAGCCTGCGTTGTCACATAACCGAGGGCGTCAACACTGGCGGTTTGCTGGCCGCGCTTGTCGAAATAGTTGGTGGTGGAGGTCCAGGTGTCGGTTGCGGGATTCTTCAGCAGGGCAACTCGAGTCAGGTTGCCGAAGGCATCAAAGGTGTTGCGGGTGGTTTTGCCCGCGATGAAATACTGGCTGCCGTTGGCGGCGTCCGGGTCGTAGACATAGGTCTGCGGCTCCGTGACCTTGACGGCGCGCCCCGCGCGGTCGTACTCGGTCAGCAGGTTGCGGTCGGCGCCGTGGTTGACACCGACGGCGTTGATCGAGGCATCGACCTGGGCCACCGACAGGCTTGCCGGGTTACTGTTCGGCAAAGTGGTTGCGGCGCCAAAACGCACCAGGCGCGTAACCTCGCCCATGGCGTTGCGCGTATAGCCGGTGACAAAGCCCAGGCTGTCAACCTCGTAGCTGACGTTGCCGAGCTTGTCATAAGCCTTGTAGCTGTAGTTGCCGGCGACGTCGCGGTTGGCGACGGCATTGCCCAGCGCGTCATAAGTGACCTGACTGAACAGTGTCTGCAGTGTTTCGGTGCGCGTGGCCAGGCCGGTGGCACCGTTCACGGTCAGGTTGTCGGTAGCGGGGTTGTAGACGCCCACCGCGGGGAAAACCGTTCTGACCTGTCGACCAAGCGCGTCGTATTCATAGCTGGTCAGCCGCTGCTCGGGGCGCCCGAAAGCTTCGGTGCGTGACAGCAGGTTGCCGAGCGCGTCATACCCCATGCGCGTGACAATGCCAGCCGCGCCGGAGGCGACTTGATTGACTTCCAGGTTGCCGCTGGCATTCACGACCACGGATGTCAGCGCCACTTGGGGCGAGGTTTCCTGGACGAGGCGGCCGCCCGCATCGTAGTCGTAGGTCCAGGTCGCGGACTTCTTGTTCGTGAAGCTGAGCTTTTCGCCCAGACCGTTGTAGGTGGTCGTTTCGGTGAAACCCAGCGCATCGGTGCTGCCGACCAGGCGGCCCGCGGCGTCGTAGACAAAGCTGTTGCTACGGTCGGATGCGGGGCTGGCGACCACTGCGGCCGCGACGGCGCTCGCCGCGTTGGCCGTGGCCAAAGGAATGGCGAGCGCATATTCAATGACGCTACTGATCGCACCCGTGCCGTCATAGCTTGTCTTGCGCACATAGCCAAGCGCATCCACACCGTAAATCTGGCGGTTGGCAGCGTCGAACACACGTCTCTCGGTCCTGTCGTTTGCGGCGTCCGCCACAAGCAGGGCGCGAACCGCGGCTTCCGTGGGCACGGCAGCCAGGGCCGACACATTGGCGAGCGCGGCATAGCGCTTGACCTGCACGGCGTTGCCGGCGGCGTCGAAGCTGGTTTCCGTAACGGCGCCGTTGCCGTCGATACCGAACACCTTGCGGTTGGCCAGGTCATAGGCACAGCGCTCGATGCGGTCTTTGCCGGCATCGGGGATGACCGCGGACTGGATGGCCTGGGCGCTCGGCGCACCGACCGCCGTGGGCGGCGCCATGGCGGTGGCGTAGCTCAGGCGCTGCGCCACATTGCCGTTCTTGTCATAGACAACTTGCGTGATGCCGCCCAGCGCGTCCACGGTGAAGGTCTGGCGGCCGGCCTTGTCATAGGCGAACACGGTGATACGGTCGGCAGCATTGGCGCTGACGCTGTCCGGCGCGGCCGCGGCGGAGATGGCCACGGCATGCTGGATGCGCTGGACCACGTGGCCGCTCTTGTCGTATACCAGCTGGGTGACGGCGCCCGTGCCGTCGGCGCTGTAAACCAGCCGGTTCGCCTTGTCATAGACGCTGCGCACTCGGCTGTCGGCGGCGCCGGCCACGATGGCGGCATTGATCGCGGCGGAGGTTGCAGCTGTTGCCGGAGAAATGGTGGCGGCATAGGCCAGCCGGTCGACCACATTGCCGTTGCCGTCGTAAACCTGCCTGACCACGGCGCCCACGCCGTCGATGGACAGCACGGCACGGCCGAGCTGGTCGTACACCGTGCGAACACGCTGGTCGTGCGTGGCATCCGCCACAGGCGCTGGTGCGGTGCCGGCTACCCAGGCACCACCGCCCGACATTGGCACGCGGTTGGCGTAAGCCACGCGCTCAATGACGTTGCCAGCCGCGTCGTGGACGTACTTGACCACTTCACCGAGGGCGTTGACGGTCGCGGCGAGCCGGCCGTCCCTGTCGTAGACGCGGTTTTCCACCGCGTCGAAACTTGCTGCGGCAACGACCTTGGCCTGGATCTGCGCCAGAGTAGAGGCAGCCGGCAGCGCGGCCAGGTCCGCGGTCGCGATGGCGCTCGCATAGGCCGTGGTCTTGACGATGCGGCCTTCCGCGTCGAAATCGCTCTGCCTGACATTGCCGGCTGCGTCGACGGTGAAGACCAGCCGGTCGCCCGCGTCGTAGACGTATCGAGTAAGGTTGCCGTTCGCATCGGTGGTGCTGGTGACGTTGCCGGCCTTGTCATAGGCATAGCTGCGCGTGAGGTTCAAGCCCGTAGGGTCGACCTGCTCCAGCGTGCGGCGGCCGAGCTTGTCGTAGGTGTAGCGCGTCACCGTGCCGCGTGGGTCGGTCACCGTCAGGGTCTTGCCGCGGCCGTCGTAGCTGTAGGCGGTGATGAGGTTCAGGCCTGTTGGATCAACAGCCTGCTGCGTTAGCTGGCCTTTCAGGTCGTAGCTGAACTGGGTGACGTTGCCGAGCGGGTCGGTCACCGTGGTCTGCCAGCCCTTGGCATCGTAGCTATAGCTGGTGCTCAGGTTCAGGCCCAGCGGGTCGACGGTTCGCACCAGAACGCGGTTGACGGCGTCATAAGCGAGCACCACGAGATTGCCGTTGGCATCGGTAGTGCTGGACAGCCGGTTGTTCCGGTCATAGCTGTTGCTGGTGCTGGTGAGCGCAGTTGCCGTCGTGAGCAGGTTGCCGTTGAGGTCGTAGCTGTAGCCGGTGCTGTTGCCGAGCCCGTCGGTCACGCTCTGGGTCTGGCCGAAACGGGTCTGCACCGTCGTGACCTGGATGCCCTCGGGCGTGGTGACCGTGATGGAGCGCGCCGCCTTGTCATAGCTGTAGCTCGTGACATTGCCCAGGCCGTCCGTGTGCGTGAGCACGCGATCGAAGGCGTCGTAGCTGCTGGAGCGCGTGACGTTCAGCGGGTCGACGGTCGTGACGGCACGGCCCAGCCTGTCGAAGGTCCGGGTGCTGACGCGGCCGTTGGCGTCGGTGCTACCCGTCAGGCGGCCAAAGGCATCGTATATGGCCGAGGTAATGGCGTTGATGCCGCTGGCATCCAGCACGGTCCCAGTTTTCAGGCCGCGGCGGTCCACCGTCATCGACTGCGTCAAGGTTTGCGAGGCGCCCAGATCCTGGATCCGGAGGATCTCGTCGCCGAAGGCGTTGTACCCCAGGGTGGTGGCATTGCCGAGCGCATCGGTGCTGCCGGCCAGGCCACCAAAGCTGTTGTAGAAATAGGTGGTTTTGCTGTCGAGCGTAGCGTTCGCCACGATGGCCGCGGTAAGCGCGGCATTGACCAGCCCGCCGGCATTGGGGCCCGCCAGCCCCGCCAGGCTGATGCGCGTGCCGTAGCTCACGGTGGCGGACAACTGCCCGAGGCTGTTGTACTGGCTCTCGCTCACCTCGCCCAAGGCGTTGACGGTATGCGTCAGGTGCCCATCGGCATCGTAGAAGAAGAGCGTCTTGTTGCCGTAGCCGTCGGTGGTGCTGGTGCGCCGGCCGGCGGCATCATAGGTATGGGTCAGGCCATACTGGCTCCAGACCGCGTCAATCTGCGCTTGCGTGAGGCCGCCGGACAGCAGCGCGCTGCCGACACCGGTCAGTTCACCAACCAGCCGGCCTTGCAGGTCGTACTTCGCGGTCAACGTGCGGGCTTCGGAAGTGCCGGCCGCGGACACCGTTTGCGTCAGGTTGCCGGCATTGTCATAGGTGAATTGCGTGACGGTGCCGGCGGCGT
>Ga0102594_1001655_pt1 | contig 13234 bp, 14 predicted proteins | sample AraplaCol_mLB_r2_2_FD_76863 | JGI IMG/M metagenome (GOLD analysis project Ga0102594, IMG submission 76863) | Arabidopsis root microbial communities from North Carolina, USA - plate scrape MF_Col_mLB_r2 (SPADES assembly) (version 2) | ecosystem: Host-associated > Plants > Roots > Endosphere...
TCTCGTTCGCGTGGGTCGCGGCGGTCTTCACCGTCGCGAAGCAATCGCCCGCACTGGCGACCGTGCTGCTGATCGTCTATCCCGCCTGGGATGCGTTTGCGAACCTGCTGGACGTGAGGATGACAGGCGGCGCGAAGGCCAATACCACGCAGCTGCTCAACATCTGGATCAGCGCGCTTGTCACGCTGGCGGTTGCGGGCTCACTCGTGTTCAAGTTGCAGATCGCGCTGGCGATCTTCGGGGGCTGGGCGATCGTTGCAGGCCTGCTGCAACTGGCTACGGCCATTCGTCGCCGCAAGGACAACGGAGGGCAGTGGGTGATGATGCTGAGCGGGGCGCAGTCGGCGCTGGCCGGTGGGTTCTTCGTGGCGCAGCAGGGGAGCGGTGCGCCGGTGCTTCAGACGATCGTGGGGTACGCGGCGGTCGGGGCCGTGTACTTTCTGATTTCGGGGGTGATGGTGCTGGTTCGGGAGAGCAGGCGGGGGGCTCGGGGGCTTGCTTCTGGGGGAGGTTGATGTCGACAGAGTGCTGGAGCGTTGGGCGGCAGCTTGGGGCCCAAAGCGGGTGTACGCCTCCGCTCCAAAGCGGGCATCCAGCATCAAGATAAAAAATTAGATGCACTTCAACTCGTACTCGATTCGGATAGTGCGGCCGCAGAAGAAAAGGCTTGTGCTCTTGGAACTCACGGCAGCAGGTGATGGATAGCGAATCTGCAACGCATCTACATCAAGCCAGTGAAGAGCTACCTCGTCGTAGCCGCAGTCCGCCACAAACACGCCTCCACCGCCCCGCGCATCATCGACCAGCAACTCTACTAAGACCTGCATGCGCGGAGCACCAAGAACAGAGCTGGGGGCAAGCTCAAAAGCCGTGGCAAGGCCGCGCCCGTCCGGAGAAAGCAACTTTACCGAGGGCACGGCAACGGCCTTGCGACGCCGCGGTCGGCGCGGCGCCGGCTGCGGCGCGAGAAGCTTCTCCTTTAGAGCAAGAAGGACTGCGCTACGGCGTACAACGGAGGCACCGCTCCACCTTTTGAGGTCCGCGCCGTTGTCGATGACATCGATCGCGCTCGCTTTCACTTCGCTCGTTAGACAACCGTAGGTCCATTGCGTTGCAGCAAGTGCGAGCCAAAAGACAGGCCCATCGTCGACATCATTGATCGTGGAAGACGAGGATTGCAGTAGCGCAGCCGTTGCTCTGGCTGAATCGTTGTAGCGAGCGAGCAGGTCAACGAAGTCATTGCGAACGTCGCAGGCCACGTCGTCCGAGAACAGAGAAGTACTTGTGGTTCCCACGTCTAGAGATCGTTGTGCGGTGAATGGAGTGAGTGTGTTCGGTTGGATTTTGGTCTACTCGCCAACACCCGCTTCCGGCCGACTGTAGTCGGAGGCCGTCTCACGATGCGCCAGCCTAAAGCGAGGCGTTTTGTACCGCACTCCATCCCAGCGCGCCAAGCACTGCGCCGATGATGGCGAGAAAGACACATACGAACCATGGACCGCCGAACATGAGCGGAACCCCTCCCAAGATGGCCGCCGCCAAGAAGGTTCGAAGAAAAGGTCGATTCGCAGGCCCCCCGGAGCTGCGGGAGTCCATCGACGCAATCACCGCCAGCGTTATGAGGAAGGCGCCGATAAAGGTCGCGACGCGAAGGGCTCCAAGCGCCCCGTCGCGCCCACCATACATCCACCAGTACCCAGCCGTTATGAACACGAGGTAGCCAATGGCAATGAGATAGTTCTTGGCCGTCAGCCTAGGTTGAGTCGGGGAAGGACTTGCTTCGGCCGGCGTCGCGGAAGGCGCTTCGCTGCTCATCGCGTCGTGTCCCTTCCACGGGGCGAGCAGGTTTCCACCGCAGCGAATACATCGCAACGCAGTTTCGAAGTTGGATGCGTTGCACACGGGGCAAAACACCTAGCGTCCTATCTTGACTTGGCGCGGGCCGCAAATTCCTCGCCGATTGTGGAAGGTTAGACGGTCAGTGCGCACGCGCTTTGCTCCCCCGATTGGACGTCCCGCTCCTGGCCGGACTTGAGTTACAGCCGACCGTCTGGTTCTGGCCGAATCTTGCCATGTCTGTAGGTCCGAGAAGGTGCACGCGGAGTCACACAGCCCCGTGCTACTTGGGCACAGTTCGTCGTGGCGGCTTGATAGCCATTTCCACTTCCCTGCAGAACGTCGCCATTGCGCCAGTGAGCCAACTCCGACCCATCGCAGTGAACTCATCACTCGCACAAGCTTGCTCGCGCGCGGCGGTGAGAACCTCAAAAAGCCGATCGACAGGCAGATCGACGTCACTCAGGCTGACGACCTTGCCTCCCCAGTACTCTGCTAGCTCTCGTGCAAGTAGTTCTGACCCCGGGTCGCTGGCCCCATAGCGCTCAGACGCAATCGATGCCGCCCTACCGAGGATGTCGTGAACCGCGGTGCTAGTCCCCCAGCAAATGTGGTCGTAGAAGGCAAGTGCTGAAGACATGGGAAATCTTGTCTAAATGTCTGCTTTTGGGCGCATTGTGCCGACCCGGTGAACGGCCGGTTTGGGCCGACTGTAGCCAAGCACGTCGCCCGTGCAAGGGGCTCTGAGCCGACTTTCGATTTGCTGCAAAGCGGCCGTTCAACAAGACCGCGATCACCGGTCAGTTCGACGTGGAAGAACTGCGACTCCACTTGTCGACGCGGTCTAGGAAGTCATCTACGAGTGGCCCCCACAGGCCAGTCAGGGAAAGGATGTGATGGCCGTCTTGCCCAGACAATAATTCAAGCACATGAAACTGACCCCGGCCTCCGGTGGCCTCGAAGGCGTGAAAGTTTTTATGGCTGTGCGCAATGCTGTAAAAGGGATCGTTCTCCGCGTACAGCCATACGGTCGGCCCGGGAAAGGTTGCTCCTCTCCTAGCGATCACCGGATTGATCATCTCGGATGCGGGTCCATGCTCATCAACCCAGCCGCCTACAAAATTAAGGACGCCACTGAAGAGCTCTGGGCGTGCTCCAGCAAATGCCAGCGCAAGGAAGCCACCCCGAGAATGACCACCGATCAGCAAGCGTTCATGGTCCACGTCATCCCTTGAAAACAAGTGCTCCGCAACGCACTCCATGTCTACCAGCGCGCGTTCGAAGCCATGAAGAGCGTATCGAGGATCGTCAGAGTACCGCGACCGATCTGGTTCGAAGCCTTCGTCGTAAAGACCTCCCGACTTCCCACGCCCGCGTCGCTGTGGGAAAGCGACCATCCAGCCGCGATCATTGAAGTATTTCGCCAATGCTGGGCTGGTCACCGTGCTGGTAAACAGCGACGGGTCATTTCCGATACCGGTTGAACCATGATTGAACACCAGGGTTGGGAAAGGACCCCGCCCATCCGGTTTGAATGTCACCATCTCAAGCGTAATCTGCTCACCGTGCTCGAGCATGCCTGTGGGCACGCGCTCGACAATGCGTCGTCCTCCGGCACTCAACTGTGCTAAGACGCCAGCGATCCAGCGGCCGTCAAGCTCGCGCCACAAAAGCTCAACAACATCCGGGTTTCTCATTCGCAAATGGAGAGTTGCGCCGCTTTTCAGCCGACCATGAAGTTCGTTTCCATGAATCTGCGCGAGCAGACGTTCGTTATATGGGGCCTGGTCCGCAGATGCGCGCGCACAAACGATTGTGGCGGTGCGCCGGGAAAGCTGTTCGACTATCAGCCTGACGTCACAGCGCCGGCCCTGATCGGCCCATCCGAACCACTGTCCGGACCAAGCTGAAATTGTCGCCGACAGGTCGGAAGACGGCTTCTCGACGGTGATGTCTGCCGGGGGAGCAGCAGCGACTGTGCTCTCCGATGCGTCTGGCTCCAGAGCGCTCATGAATCCAGGCCAGATTGTGGTGATCTCTCGGTCGGCGGTCATAGGCTACCCAATACTTCGATTTGCACCGTGGTTGCAAAGGTCAGCTTCTGGCCGACTGTAGCCCGACGCTGCGATGGCGCAATGGAGCAGCTCTGACCTCAGTACGCGGCGCCTGCTGGCGTGACGTCGTAGACATACCAGATGCCGTCCGCAAAATAGAAGGTGTCATCGCCTGGGCCAAGGAGCGCTGACTCGATCAAAGATCGATCTACTTCATGTCCTTTACGCAGGGCCTCTGCAATGGAGTCTGTTGTGCTGGTTGCAAGAGCGTTGCTGGCCTCTATACAGCCGACGGGAGGAGCTCCATCGTCCACCTGGGCGCGCCAATCGCGCAGCATCGCCAACGAATAGCCACCATCGTATGGCGGCTTCGCATGGATCAAATAATCCTCACCAACCTCATCGGTCTGAACAAACTTCACCAATGAAGAAAGCAGCTCGTTGCTCTCAATGAATCTCTTGACCTGCCGTCGACCATTTTCCCAGCGAACTAGATCGTCGGCGGAGCCGAAATGCCGCAGCAGTTTCATTCCCGACTTCATGTGATCTTTCTCCGTAGACTTGAACTGATACAGCGTCCATCGCCGCCCTCTGAGTGTTATCTGCAAGGGTAGTGTCTTCCGGCGTTCTGCGAAGGTTTTCATGGTCCAAGCGATCGAGATATTTCTGGTTTACGAATGGTCTCGGTTCTCTCTTGTCGTTGAACCGACCTCGAACGTCCGTTTGGCGGTAAGTTGGGCACTCATTGCCAACGACCGTTGTTGGCCGTCGGCGGACTAGCGTTTGTGGGCGGCCTCTACCGCCTGGAGCTGGGCGATCGATATTCCAGGTGCGCCGTGGTTTAGCCAAAGTTCGAATTCTGTGACGTGAGCGAAGTAGTGCCTCCCGCCTTCAGTGGCAGTCCGAGAACTGGTTCCGAACCTAGCCGTGAACTCAAGATGATCCTGTACCAGGGAAACTAGGTGCAGCGTTCTTTCACTCGGCTCCCATTCCGACGGATATGTGACGTCAGCATCGTCGTTGAATTCTGGACGGTTGAATCTTGAAGCACCGGACAGTATCAGGCGTAGCTCGTCGCCATGACCCGTCGCTACGAGATGCTTGATGAGCGCGATCTTCTTGTGCCTCAATTCCGTTGGCATTTGAATGTCCGGTTGTGGCCGCATTGTGCCGGCTCGGTGAACGGCCGGTTCTGGCCGACTGTAGCCCGCCGTCTTGGCGGCGCAAAGGGGCCCTTGGGGTCATCGTTCGCTTGGGACGCGGCCGTTCGGGTAGCAAGCGCAGTGCGAGTTGATGTCAGGGCAAGAATCTTATTGAAGCGACGAATTCTTCAAACGGCTTCTCCATTTCCTTGAAGAAAACCATAGGGTCTTTTGACTTGTCCAGAGATCCGGCTCCACATTGGATCATCCACCCGAACCCCGGCGTCTGAGTCACGAAGTGCTTGGTAGCTATTCTGAGCTGCTCGGCGCCTTCGCCCTCAGTAACAGTCGCGATTGCCCAGTAAGCTAAAGCTCCCCCGATCATGCGCTGTCCCACTTTTTCAATAGCAAGGGGACCACGGACTCGTGTACTGAGTCTCGCCCGAAATCCCTCTGCATCCAGCGGCTTGCCGGCATATGCCTCATTGAGTTGCTGTTGGGAATACGACCGAAAATTCGGCGGCAGATCGTGCCTGTCAATCTGGCAAGTGAAAACGACGTAGCCTCTCTCCCTAACACCCGCGCGGATCGCGACTATCTTTCGGGTAGGCTCACTTGCCACCCGGTATTCCCACCGGTCAGGCAACTCAAAGGAGACGGTGGCCTCCGAAACTGCGACTTGCCGAGAAAGAGCGCTCACCGGCAAGAGTGACATACAAGAAACCGCCAAAAGCAGTGTCGACTTTGGTATGAGGTTCATAAACTTCCAAACGGTGCGCACTTTTCCTCCAATTTTGACGAACGTTTAGGTGCGCTTCTTTATCCGCCTGACAGCTTTCGTAGGAGGGGGTTAAGGTCGGCATGTGGCTGGCTAGAGCCGCTCGATGGAGCGAGCTAGCACCTCAGCAGGAAACGCCGAGAAATGGCCGCACCCTCCGAGCTTCTCATCGGGACCGAGTAGGGTTCCGAGCACAGTAACTCGCTTGCCGTGCCATCGCCGAAGCTGTTCTTCGTTGAATTGCAGGGCCCCAGACCCTACGCTCAGCCACACGCTCGAAGGCTCGAATGGACCCTCATCTGTCGCGTTGCGGCGCTCTGACTTGGGAAAGTGTACCAAGGCCGTTCCCTCGAACTCGAAGCGCAAGATGCCCTCCAATGCGATGTCCTGACCTATCAAGGTCGCAAGTTCATCAAGCGCAGCGTTGACGGAAAGCGCAGGTTTCATCGATTTTGGCGGCTGTGGTCGAATGTCGGGTTCTGGCCGCATTCTGCCGTCACCCAGATGTTCGCCGTAATTCGCCAAATCGCATCCGCCGAAGGTCGCCCTGCGATTCAAGTTGACCGGATTCGACAAGCAGCCCGACCCGCTTCGCGAAGAAGGCGCCGGGAACATCGCTTGGGGGGTCTCGCATCGACAAATCGCCATTCCGACCACGCGTGCGACTTTTCTCCAATCTCTGGAGACTTGCAAGAGAAGTGCCGTATCGATGAGCGCCAGTTCAGCTTGAGACAGCTTTGCAACTCACGCACCCTCTGCAGGCGAAAGCTCGGCGTCGTAGGCGGCCGACTGTAGTTGCAGAAATGTCGACGCCGCACTCGCGGAGCCGTCAATGCATCGCTTCAAAGGAGCGCAAGACCTACTGCGGCCTTTCCTGATCGCTCACCCGAAGAACGGTGCCGTCCTCCGAAAACTCGAGCAACAGCGGCGCATCGAGCATCTGATACTTCTGCGCGAGCTGGAACAGCGCATCCTTGAACGATCCGCTGAAATGTCCGGCGCGTACCTCGGGTGTGAGGGTGTAGTCGCGAGTGCTGTCCCAGCGGACCTCTACGCCCACGGTGGAGCCCCAGTGCATGATCACGCGACGCAATGATTCGTCCTCGATGGGCCACTGAGCGCGAACCGCACGGATTCTTCGCTCGGCGAGCGAGGCGGCCTCTGCCGCGGGCGTACTGGCTGCGGCGCTTGCAGGGACAACTTCATCCGGCCCCGGGAGCGCGACGCCTGCGGGCATGTCTCGCGATATCTTTTCCACCTGAACCCCCGCCGTTGCGCCGGCGAGCGTCGCGGCAAGGCTCATGCTGATGCCTACCCAGATTGATGGACGGAGCAGAGCCTTTCTCATCGGCGAGTCCGTGGGATGCAAGGAGTTTGGCAAGTGGTTGAGGAGCAGCGGCGCAGAGCCCGATGGGGCTTGGCCAGGGAAGCAGTCACGCATTTTATCCAGCGGCATGGAGCACGGGCCCGCACGCGAGGCATCAGGTCTGCAGGGCGAGTGCTCCATGCTTCCTGAAGCGAGGCGTTCTGAAGGCATATGTCTTCTTGCGTATGCCTTCCTATTTGCGAGGCAACCGAACTCCGGAAGGGCGAGCACGTCCGGCATCGTGGTCAGGCATCTGGAGTCGGCGAGAGCGATGCTTCTGACGCTTCTCTCCTCTGTGAGAGCTGGTATCGAACCGTTGGAGATCAACTTGATCGCCAGCCAGATCCGCAGAGTTCATGCGTCGCCAGGGCAAGAGAACAGCCGCCGCTGCAAGCAACAGTGCCCTGTTCCTCATGACTTTGGTCATTTCAGCTTCGCAAACATCGGAACTAAGATGCCCGCACCATGGCCAACGCCGCATCACTGTCTTCGCATGCCGCACCGTTGCGTAGCGAGGCCGGTGTCGCCATATCGGCGCGGGGCATCCTGGTGGTCGACGACCACGAGCTGGTGCGTCTGGGCCTTCGGGCGCTGCTGCTGGCCGAGACCGCAAGCGTGCCGGTGCACGAGGCACGCAGCCTCGCCGACGCATTGCGCTTGTACGAGTTCCATATCTCGTCGCATCTTCTGGTGCTGCTCGATCTCGATCTGCCCGACTCTCAAGGCCTGGATACGCTGGTGCGCTTCAGGCGTGCCTTTCCCGCGTCGCGCGTGGTCGTGCTTTCGGGCAAGGACAGCCATGCGCTGATGCAGGGAGTGATGGCGCTCGGGGCTCAGGCCTTCCTGCCCAAGACCGGTCATCTGGGCGAGGTGTTGCGCTACGTGAGGGACAACGATCTGGTCGTTCAGCCGGTCTCGCAGCCTGCGCCTGCGGTCTCGATCTGCGCAACACCAGTACCAGCCGAGCTGCAGCCGCAGCTCAATGCGCGTCAGGTCGAGATCCTCGACTGGGTGCTGTCCGGCAAGTCGAACAAGGAGATCGCGCAGCTGTCGCATCTGACCGAAGGCACGGTGAAGAACCATGTGTCCACCCTGCTGTTGCTGTTCGGCATGCGCTCGCGGGCCCAGCTCATCAGCAGCCTTCGGTGAGCTGATCTCTTTGCGTCATGCGGCCTTCGACGTGGCGATGCCTGCATGAATGACCTGCATCCGCCCGAACTGGCCCAGCGGGTGCTGCGCGAGCAGGTCGCCGCGGTCCATGCCAACGCGCCTGCGGCCTATCTTGCGGACTTCCTCACGGCGCAGTCGCTGGGCATCGGCCTGTTCCTGGCCACGTGGCGCTGGCAAGTCCTGCTGTGGATGGCGCTGCACCTGGCGCTGACGCTGCGGCGCGCCTACAGGCGCTATCAGCGCAGCCCCGATGCGGCGGAGCACCCCGAGTACTGGGCGCGCTTCAATGCGCGCAATGTGCTGCTGCGCTCCTGCGTCTGGGGCCTTGCGCCTTGGTTGTGCGTTCCGGCGGGGCGCAACCTGGGGCTCTGGGTCATGGTCATCGTCATGATGATGGGCGGCTGCGCGGGCGGAGCGCTGTCGCTGGCGGTTCTCAAGCGCAACATTCCGCGCTTCATCGTGCCCAGCATGGCCAGCCTTACCCTGGCACTGGCCTGGCGGGGCGACAGCACGCACCTGTTCCTGGCCAGCGGCTGTCTGTTGTACATGTGCGTGATGATCATGTTCGCGCTGCAGCATCACCGGTTGCTGACCGCTTCGTTGACGATGCGTTTCGAGAAGGAGGCGCTGGCCGAGCAGCTGAGCCACCAGATTGCAGCCACGCAGCGCGCCAGCGAGGAGAAGACGCGCTTTCTCGCCGCTGCGAGCCACGACCTGCGCCAGCCCATGCATGCCATCGCGCTGTTCGGAGCCGTCATCGAGAAGAAGCTTCGCGGCAGCGAGGATTGGGATCACGCTGCGCGGCTGATGGATGCGGTCGGAACGCTCGGCGATTCGCTCGACACGCTGCTGGACATCTCGCGGCTGGATGCCGGCGAGGTGGCGCCGCAGATACGGCCCGTGGAGCTCAATCCACTGTTTCTCGCGCTCAACAATGTGTTTGCGGCGCAGGCGGCCGACAAGGAACTGCAGCTTCGCTTGCGCGCCACGCCGTGCTGGGTGCTGAGCGATCCGCAGCTGCTGCAGCGGCTGCTGTCCAATCTCGTCGACAACGCGCTCAAGTACACGCAGCGCGGCGGCGTGGTGGTGGCCGCCCGTGCGCGAGGGCCGGTGGTGTGGATCGACATCTGCGACACCGGCATCGGAATTGCGGACGAGCACCTCGGCCGGATCTTCGACGAGTTCTACCAGGTGGGCAATCCGGGACGCGACCGGGCGCGAGGGCTGGGCATCGGCCTGTCCATCGTGCAGCGGATCTCGCGCCTGCTGGCACATCCGCTGCAGGTGCGTTCGCGCCTGCATCGCGGCAGTCGCTTTCGCCTGGTGCTTCCTGCGGTGTCGGCCCTTGGCGTCGCGCCATCCGCTGCGCGCCAGGGCGCTGCCTTGCCATTGCCGCATCGCGTGCTGATCGTCGACGATGAAGTCGCGATCCGCCAGGCCGTCACCGGGCTGCTGCAGGCCCACGGCGTGGCCATCGATGCAGTGGCTGGCGAAGCCGAGGCTGAGGCCGTGCTGTCGCACGCCGCACATGGCAGTGCCCCTGTCGAAGTGCTGCTGTGCGATGTCCGCCTGGCCGATGGTGCCGACGGACTGGCTGCGGCGCAGCGATTGCGCGCGCGCTTCGGCCCCGGCCTGCAGGTGCTGCTGATCACCGGGGAAACCGCACCGCAACGACAACAGCAGATGCGCGACTCCGGGTTGCAGGTGCTGCTCAAGCCGGTGGCCGCCGAGAGGTTGCTGCAGGCCCTTTCAGCGTTGAAGCGACGCGATACGACGGACACTTCCCTGCACTCCTGAGCATCTTTTTTTCTGCGCAATCCGATGACCTTCGACACTGGATTGCGGGAGTTACGTTCCCTAACGTGAAGGCCTTCTCGTTCACTCCACTTGAAAAAAGGAAGGCCCATCATGATTGCCACTCGTACCGTTTCCCGTGCATGGCGTGCACCTGCCGCGCTGCTCATGACGAATCTCCTGCTGGCCGCCTGCGGAGGTGGCGGGGGAGGAGGCGGCGGGTTCCCCGGGTTCGCTGTCGCCCCCGCGCCCGCGCCCGCTTCGCAGGGAACACCGGCGCCTGCGCCCGCACCGGAAGACACCACGCCCTCCATCACGATGCAGCCATCGGATACCACTGTTGGCCAGGGTGTGTCCGCCACGTTGAAGGTGCAAGCCGTGCGCGCCACGGCCTATCAGTGGCAGCGCAGCGTCGATGGAGGCACCAGCTGGACGGATATTTCCGGAGCCAGCGGAGACAGCTTCACCACTGCTGCGAATCAACTGGCCGACAGCGGCCAGCAACTGCGCGTACGGGTGACGGGCGCAGACGGCAGCGTGACCAGCCACGCCGCCACGCTGACGGTCAAGCCATGGGTCGCCAACGTGCTGGCGACCACGGGTGTGAGCTACAACCATCCCTATCAACTGCTTCTGGATGCGAGCGGCGCGAACCTCTACGTGGCCATGGGCGGCAATGGCTCGGTCTACAAAATCGACACGGCCAGCGGCAACGGCGCAGAGGTGACACCAGGCACGACCATGAATACGCCGTATGGCCTGGCGCTTGGAGCCGATGGCACGCTGTACGTGAGCGACCATCACCGCATCAACAAGATCGCCCCCAACGCCACGACCTTCAGCACCTGGGTTGGCGACAGCACGAGCGGCTATGCCGACAGCCCGGCCACTCCGCTGTTCCACAACCCCGCCAGCATTGCGCTGGACAGCGCGGGCAACCTGTTCGTGGCAGACACGGAGAACAAGCGCGTGCGCAAGGTCGCGGCCGACGGCACCACGAGCACGCTTGCGGGCGACGGCACGCAGGCCTACCTGGACGGAGTAGGCACGGCCGCCCAGATGGCTCGTCCGCAGGGCCTGGCGATCAGCCGCGATGGCAGCACGCTGTACGACACGGACACCGACAGCCCCTGCCTGCGCAAGATCGACGTGGCCAGCGCCACGGTGAGCACGCTGTTGGGCGATTGCGCCAACGGCAATGCGGGCGCCGGCGTGGTCGACGGCACCTCCGCCACGCCGGCCAAGCTCGGTTACTCCTACGGCGTGACGGTCGATGCGAACAACAACGTGTTCCTGACCCAGGCATGGGATGGCGTGGCGCGCGTGGTCTCGCCATCGGGTGAGATCAGCACGCTGCGGGACAGCAGCGGCACGGCCTTGGCGTTCAACTTCCCGATCGGCGTGGCCGTTGCCGGCGACGGGACCATCTACGTGGGTGCATCGAACGGCAACCAGATCTTCAAGCTCACGCTTGCGCCTTGAGCTCTTCTGAAGTCCCGAGGGCCAGGCATCCGGCCAACCTGCCGGCCCCTATAGTGTTGGCAACCCGGAGCGCGCCGGCTCATCAAGATCGCCGGCCGCTTCGACGAAGTCGACACGAGACACATGAAGAAGAGACTTGGCATTCCCCTGTTCGTGATCTGTTCTTTCCTGGCGGGCTGCACATCGGCATCTGACCTGGATCGAAAGGCAGACCGCACGCAAAGCCCCTCCGCGGATGCACGCTGGCTGACGCTGATCGTGAAGGCTGCGGATGGTGTGGAGCCCCAGCCCGTCACGCTGCGGTACGCATCTGAGAAATGCAAGGAAGCGACGCGCTACGGCGTGGGTGGCCAGTCGCAGAGCGGCACTGCCATGATGCGAGCCTTGAGTTTCGAGAAGGTCGATCTCGTCAGGGAGACTGCGGGTGACGCCTACAAGGCGCGCTTCGCCATCGATGCAGGAGGTGCTTGCCAGTGGAAACTGGCATCGCTGGAAACTTCATTCAAGTACCGCAGCAACCATCGGCTGGTCAAAGGCAGGGAAGTGATCTCGCATGGAAGCGAGTTCAACTTCAGGAGCGCGAAGGATGCCATTCGCACCCCGAACGTGAAGGCGGAGTTCGCGTACTTCCCTGTGATCCTTGTGAAGGACGATCCTTCGAAGAATGAACTTCGGCTGCGGCCCAAGTCACTCTTCTTTCCGCCGAACCTCGATCCCTCGGCATCTGGAACCATGACCCTGGAAGTGAGAGTTGTCGAAGACATGGCCATGACGGTTCGCGCCGACCCTCAGGAGAGCCACCGCTATCTGGTGACCTACCCCGACGGTGCGACGGGGACGAGTCCATACCTTGATGCGGTAGGTGTGGAGGATGAGCGGATGCAATGCCTGCTTTCTGCAGGCAAGAAGTCCTGCGCCGAGTACAGCCCTCGCAGGAGATGAGGCGTGAGTGCCTCTACCAGAGTCGTGCGCAGGTTGCGTGGCTGGCTGATCGAGGCGGTTCTTACCCGAGTTGCTCGGCAAGCCCGACGATGATGCCCTCGGGCCCGCGAATATATGCGAGCCGGTACGACTCCCCGTACTGCATCTGGCCGATGATCTCCGCGCCATGGGCCTGCATCCGGGTAACCACGGCATCGATGTCGTCCACGCCGAACATGATGCGGCGAAGGCCCAGCGTGTTCACCGGCGCATTCACGGGGCCGAACCGCACCGCATCCGGCGTGTGGAACTTGTCCAGCTCGATTCCTTGCCCATCCGGAGTCCGGAGCATCGCAAGGGTGGCGCGAACGTCTCCAAGCCCTATGAGGCCGCCGACGGAAGGCCCTTCGACCGTGGTCTGGCCCTCGAGCTCGAGACCGAGTTCGACGAAGAATGCCTTCACCGCTTCCAGGTCATCGACAACGATCAGGATGTTGTCCATTCGCTTGACTGCCATGTCTCCCATTCCCTTCATCGATCAGGTGGAGTTCGCGAGCAGTGCCCTGGCCCGCGCCAGCAATTCCTTGGTCGCCTTCTTGGCCGGGCGGCGTTCCGCGATCTTTGTGGCGAGCCGTTCGACGATGGGACGATGCTCCATGCCGATGGCGATCTCCAGCAGTTCTTCCTGGTG
>Ga0102594_1001658_pt1 | contig 13205 bp, 11 predicted proteins | sample AraplaCol_mLB_r2_2_FD_76863 | JGI IMG/M metagenome (GOLD analysis project Ga0102594, IMG submission 76863) | Arabidopsis root microbial communities from North Carolina, USA - plate scrape MF_Col_mLB_r2 (SPADES assembly) (version 2) | ecosystem: Host-associated > Plants > Roots > Endosphere...
GCCTTATCTATCAGGGTGTTGCGCACATGCTGCCCCACACCGACGCATCCGACTCCGAACGGCGCCTGGTTGTCGACATCGGCGGGCGCTCCACCGAAATGATCATCGGCCAGGCTCTGGTGGCCGATCGCATGGAGTCCTACCGCGTGGGCAGCGTCGCCTGGTCGATGAAGCATTTCGGCGAAGGCCAGTTCACCGCCGCCGCCTTCCGCGCCGCCGAAGTGGCGGCCAAGGCGGTGCTCGACGACGCGCTCGCCGGCTACACCCGAGACCAGTGGGACGTGGCTTACGGCGCTTCCGGCACCATCGGCGCGGTGGGCGACGTGCTGGCTGCGTCGGGCGCCGAACCCGGCCTGGTCACGCGCGAAGGCCTCGACTGGCTGCTCGACCGCCTGCTGAAGGCCGGCAGCGTCGACAAGCTGCGCATCGAAGGCATGCGCGAAGACCGCAAGGCCGTCATCGGCGGCGGCGTGAGCGTGCTGCGCGCCGTGTTCGACCTGCTCGGCATCGAGGAAATGAAAGTTGCCCAGGGCGCGCTGCGCCATGGCGTGCTTTATGAACTGCTGGAACGCGACGACAGCGTGGCCGACATGCGCACTGCCACCGTCGCGCGGCTGGCCAACCGCTTTGCCGTGGACGCTGCGCAGGCCAAGCGCGTGGGCGACACCGCCGCCACGCTGTTCGTGCAACTCTCGCCGGCCGCGCGTGGCGGCAGCACCTCGAGCCGCGCTGGCCGCGCGCTGCGCAAGCTGGGCTGGGCTGCACAGCTGCATGAAATCGGCACCCAGGTCTCGCACAGCGACTACCACAAGCATGGCGCCTACATCCTCGACAACTGCGACGCACCCGGTTTCGCGGTGAACGAGATGCACGCACTCGGCCAACTGGTGCTGGGCCAGCGCGGCAAGCTGCGCAAGCTCGAGCTGGTGCTGGACGATGAAACCTTCGTCATGCAGTTGCTGTCGCTGCGGCTGGCGATCATCCTGTGCCATGCGCGCCGGGACCCCGATCCGCAGGCGCTCCACCTGGCGGCGCTGGGCGCACGCGCCTTCACGATTGCCTGTGCGCCCGACTGGGCCGAGGCCTATCCGCAATCCGCGCATCTGCTGCGCGAGGAAGTGCTCGCCTGGCAGAAGACCAGTTACTGGCGAGTGGAACTGAGCGGCTGCTGAGCCGACCCGCACCCAACCTTTTCTTCAGCCAGCCAGCTAAAGCAGCTCAGGCGACTGCACCGTCACCACGACCGTCTGCACGTCGCCGTCGCGCTCGCGTGTACGGATCCACCACAGCGCGCCCTTGCGCACGGGGCAGCTGTCCTGCTTGAGCCCCAGCAGCAACGAGATTGCCTGGCCCACCGACGGCTGGTGGCCGATCATCAGCACCACCGACTTGCCATTGGGCCAGCCGGCCGCGCCGAGCAGCGCTTCGGCCGTGGTGTCGGGCGCCAGCTCGGGGCGCAGCTTGTACTTGCGGCCCAGCGCCAGCGCGGTCTGCTCGCAACGCCGCGCGGGGCTGCAGATGATGCGCGTGCCGTCGGGCAGCTGCCGGTCGAGCCAGCTGGCCATGCGCTTGGCCTGCTTTTCGCCGCGTGCGGTGAGGGAGCGCTGCATGTCGTCGCACCCCTCGGTCCAGTCATCGGCTTCCGCGTGGCGCCAGAAGATCAAGTCCATGGTCATGGTCTTTCGGTCGTCAAGGTCTGTCATCGACCAGACGCATGCGCGTTTGATCGGTGACAGACCCTAGTTGTTGGCTGCATCGCGCAGATGCCCTCGAGATGCGTAGCGGTCCATGAGCGCCGACTGCGCACCGTGCGACTCGATGGCGCGCGACGCGCCCTCTTCGCCCTTGTGCGTGTCGTGGTTGACGCGCCTGTAGATGCCGTCTGCCCCCAGGTCCCAGGCGTCGCGCCCGTCGTGGAGGTACGCCACGAGGCATTCGTCGATCAGGCGCTGGCGCAGGCCGGGGTCGGTCACGGGCCAGGCCAGCTCGATGCGACGCATCATGTTGCGGTTCATCCAGTCCGCACTCGAGAGGTACAGCGACTCGTCCTCGCCGTTGCGGAAATAGAAGACCCGCGAATGCTCCAGGAAGCGGCCGATCACCGAGCGCACGCGGATGTTGTCGGTCAGTCCCGGGACCTGCGCGGGCAGCGTGCATGCACCGCGAACGATCAGGTCGATCTTGACGCCCTTCTGCCCCGCCCGGATCAGCGCGCCGATGATCTCTTCGTCGGTCAGCGCATTCATCTTGGCGACGATGCGCGTCGGCTCGCCCAGCGCGGCGGCCGCGCCCAGCGCGTCGATCTGCGCCACGATGTTCTTGTGCAGGTCGAACGGCGCCAGCCACATGCGGTTGAGCCTGGGCAGCCGGCTCTGGCTGGCCAGGTGCACGAACACCGCTTCCATGTCGGAGGTCATCAGCGGGTCGGCGGTGAGATGGCTGATGTCGGTATACAGCCGCGCGGTGCGCGGGTTGTAGTTGCCTGTGGAGAGATGGCCGTAGCGGCGCATCTGCTTGCCCTCGCGGCGCGTCACCAGCAGCATCTTGGCGTGCGTCTTCAGACCGACCACGCCATACACCACCTGCGCACCGATCGACTCGAGCATCTCGGCCCAGTTGATGTTGGCTTCCTCGTCGAAGCGCGCCTTCAGCTCCACCACCACCGTGACTTCCTTGCCGCGGCGCACGGCTTCGCGCAGCAGGTCCATCAGTTCCGAGTCGGCGCCGGTGCGGTAGATGGTCTGCTTGATCGCCAGCACCTGCGGGTCGAGCACCGCCTCGCGCAGGAACGCGAGTACGCCGTCGAAGCTCTCGAACGGTTGATGGATCAGCACGTCGCCGCGCTGCAGGCGTTCGAAGAACGACTGCGAGGGCGACAGCGTGACCGGGTAGGACGCCGAATATGGCGGGAAGCGCAGCTTCGGCTCCTCGAGCAGGTCGGCCAGCTGCGTGAAGCGGGCCAGGTTCACCGGCCCGTGCACGCGGTACAGCGCCTGCGGCGGCAGATTGAATTGCGCCAGCAGGAAGCTGGCGAGCGACTCGGCACAGCTTGCCGAGACCTCCAGCCGCACGGCCTGACCGTAGTGGCGGTGCTGCAGACCCTGGCGCAATGCAGTGCGCAGGTTCTTCACGTCTTCCTCGTCCACCGCGAGGTCGGAGTGCCGCGTCACGCGGAACTGCGAGAAATCGCCCACCTCGCGCCCCACGAACATGCTTGCAAGGTGCGCGCGCACCACGCTCGATAGCGCCACGAACAGCGTCTTGCCGTCCGAGACCTTGGCCGGCATCTTGATCAGGCGCGGAAGAACGCGCGGCACCTTCACGATCTGGATCGGGTTCTCGCGCCCGAAGGCGTCCTTGCCGCCCAGGCGAACGATGAAGTTCAGCGACTTGTTGGCCACCTGCGGGAACGGGTGCGCAGGATCGAGCCCGACGGGAATCAGCAGCGGGCGCACTTCGCGCTCGAAATACTCGCTGACCCATTTGCGCTGCGCCGGGTTGCGCTCGCCGTGCGAAATGATGTGGATGCCGTGCGTCGCGAAGGTCGGCATCAGCTCGTCGTTGTACAGCGCGTACTGTCGCGCCACGAGCGTTTGGGCCGCCTCGGCCAGGCGCTCGAACGACTCCACCGTGTAGGTGCCCTTGTGATCGCCGGCGCTGCCAGCGATCAGGTGAGGTGCGGCGCGGACTTCGAAGAACTCGTCGAGATTGGACGAAACGATGCAGAGGTAGCGAAGCCGCTCTATCAGCGGAACCTCGGGCCGATGGGCCCAGTCGAGCACCCGCTCATTGAACGACAGGATGCTGTGGTCGCGGTCGAGCAGCGTGAACGTGGGTGCAGCGAGGGCTGGCAGCCGGTCTGCCGAGGCGGGGGTCATGGAAGCGGATTCTGGAGCAAGCGGCACGGGAGCACACGTAGGCGGAAATATGACAGTGTCGACGTCGTTTGTGACGTTCTCATGACATTCCCGTGACGCCTCCGGAGCGCCGGCGGCTCTTGCCTTGTGCGGCTCCATCATGCCTGGAGCCAGGGTGGCCGGCCCGTTGTGTGACAGGACGGCCGGTGGTTTCATGCGCCCAGAAAGTGCTTACGGTAGCGCGCCGGCAGGTCGTCGATGCGCATCAGCATGGGCAGATCCGCGGCGTTGAAGTCCGGGTCCCAAGCCGGGGCGCCGAGTACCTTGGCGCCCAGGCGCAGGTAGCCCTTGATGAGCGCCGGCGGCTCCACGTCGAGCGTGCTGTCCAGCCTCTCGACCGGCAGCGGCAGGCGCGGCTGCACCTGATATTGGATGGGAGCCATGTGGGTGGCCGACACCTGGCGCCAGATGCTGGCAGCGGCATCGCCGTTGGTCACGCCGTTGTGTGACATCGGAATGCTGGCACAGCCGATCATCGTGTCCAGCTTGTTGCGATGCATGAAGCCAGCCAGCGCGCCCCACAGGGCCAGGATCACGCCGCCCTGGCGGTGCTCTGGGTGCACGCAGCTGCGCCCCAGTTCGACCATGCGTTCGCGCAGGTCCCGCAGGCGGGTCAGGTCGAACTCGGTATCGCTGTAGGTGCTGCCCACGCGGCGAGCCTGGGCGGGCGTCAGCACGCGGTAGGTGCCGATGACCTGCTGCGTCAGTTCGTCGCGCACCAGCAGGTGTTCGCAGAAATCGTCGAACAGGTCGATGTCGTGGCCGGCCAGCGGCGAGGAGACCCGAGCGCCCATTTCGCCGACGAACACGTCGTAGCGCAGTCGCTGGGCGGCGCGCACATCGTCGAGGTGGCGGGCCCAGCCCACGGTGATGCCTTGCCTGGATTCGACGGCGGGCGGCAGGATGACAGCCGGGGCAGGAACGGAGACAACCGAGGGAGCCGACGGTATCGATGTCTGGGCAATGGTGGAGACACCCGTTGCGGGAGCGGGCCACAAGGCCGCGCGCAGCCCGATCTGCGAAAGCGGAAACGTCGGGTTGGGCAGTTCTTTCATGGGGAACCCTTTCTGCCGAGGGAGTCTCGGCACCTGCCATGAAGCGTGCATGTCAGCGAGATTGCAGGTGCGTGACGGTGTTACACCCCGTCAAAACACGGGCGAAGCCGCGCCAGCATTGCGTACGCACCGGAACCTCCGTTTAATGCGGTGGATTCGCGACACGGAGTTTCCGCATGGCCCTCGACCCGAACGGCACCGACAGCAGCCGCCACCATCAGACCTTTCCCGTCCTCAGCGACACCGAGATCGCGCGCATTGCACGCTTCGGCACCGTCCAGCAGTTTGCGCGCGGCGCCCGGCTTTTCACCGCGGGCGAAACCGGCCCCGGCATGTTCGTGCTGCTCAAGGGCGTGGTGGCCGTGACCCAGCGTGACGGACTCGGCCACGTCGTACCGATCGTTCGGCAGGGGCCGGGCGAATTCCTGGCCGAAGTCGGCCAGCTGAGCGGCCGCCCGGCGCTGGTCGACGGCCAGGCCGAAGAAGACGTCGAGGCCCTGCTTGTCTCGCCTGCGCAACTGCGCGCGCTGCTGGTGGCGGAGGCCGACCTGGGCGAACGCATCACGCGCGCGCTGATCCTGCGGCGCGTGGCGCTCATCGAGTCGGGCGCCAGCGGGCCGGTGCTGATCGGCGCGCCGCAGTCGGCCAACATGGCACGGCTGGAGAACTTTCTGCGGCGCAACGGCTACCCGTATCACGTGGTCGATGCCGAACACGATCCGGACGCCGCCGCCCTGCTCGCCCAATACGGCGCCGGCAAGCTGCTCGCCGTGTGCCCCGACGGCTCCGTGCTCGTCAACCCCGAAGACGATGCGCTCGCGCGCTGCCTGGGCATGGTCGACACCGCCGAACGCGACGAGCTGTTCGACGTGGCGGTGGTCGGCGCAGGGCCGGCCGGACTCGCCACCGCGGTGTATGCCGCCTCCGAAGGCCTTCGCGTCATCGTGCTCGACTGCCGCGCCTTCGGCGGCCAGGCCGGCGCCAGCGCCCGCATCGAGAACTACCTGGGCTTTCCGACCGGCATCTCAGGCCAGGCGCTGGCGGGCCGCGCCTACGTGCAGGCACAGAAGTTCGGCGTCGAGATGCTCATTCCGGCGAAGGTGACTTCGCTCGACTGCTCGCGCGAAAACGACCTCGGCAGCCTGCGCATCGCGCTCGCCGACGGGCGCACCATCAACGCGCGCACCGTGGTCGTCGCCAGCGGCGCGCGGTACCGCCGCCCGAACGTGCCGCGCCTGGGCGAATTCGAAGGCCGCGGCATCTGGTACTGGGCCTCGGCCATCGAAGCCAAGATCTGCGCTCATCAGGAGGTAGCGCTGGTCGGCGGCGGCAATTCGGCCGGGCAGGCGGCGGTGTTCCTGTCGCGGCATGCGGCCAAGGTCAACGTGCTGGTGCGCGGGCCTTCGCTGGCGGCCAGCATGTCGCGCTATCTCATCGACCGCATCGAGGCCACGTCCAACATCTCGCTGCAGCCCTACACGGAACTCGTGCGCCTCCATGGCGGCTCCGACGAAGGCCTGACGGGCGCGACATGGCGCTGTCACACCACAGGCGCCGAACATGACTGCCCCGCGCGCAACATCTTCCTGTTCGTGGGCGCAGAACCCGAAACCACCTGGCTCGGTGGATGCGGCGTGGCGGTCGACAAGCACGGCTTCGTGCTGACCGGCGCCGCCGCGAGCAGCGGCTTTCCAGCACGTCCGGCCACCCAGCTCGAGTCGAGCGTGCCGGGCGTGTTCGCGGTCGGCGATGTGCGTTCGGGTTCGGTCAAACGCGTGGGCGGCGCCATCGGCGAAGGCGCTGCGGCCGTCGCATTGATTCACCAGCACCTGTCGCAGTCCACCGCGGTGGCGTGACAGGAGACGTCATCGAAAGAGGAGTTGTCACTTGCGCATCCAACCCTGCCATCACGTTCCCGCCGACATTGCTCAGCCCGACACCGCGCGCGGCTGCGAAGACTGCCTGAAGACCGGCGACACCTGGGTGCACCTTCGCCTGTGCGTGCACTGCGGTCACGTCGGCTGCTGCGACTCGTCGAAGAACCGGCATGCCACCCGGCATTCACGTGCCGAAGACCATCCTGTCATCAAGTCGCTGGAGCCGGGCGAGGACTGGATGTGGTGCAACGCGCACGAGCGGCAGGTGGGCTGAATTCCCGCGCCTGCGCGTGATTGAAAGGCGGCGTATATGCTGCCCGGCTCCCATCCCGACACCCAACGCAAGGAGCCCGAGACACATGTCCGCATCGCCCATCGACGTCTATTCCTGGCCCACGCCGAACGGCCACAAGGTTCACATCATGCTCGAGGAGTGCGGCCTGCCTTACCGCGCGCACCCCGTGAACATCGGCAAGGGCGAGCAGTTCGCACCCGAGTTCCTGCAGATCAGCCCCAACAACAAGATCCCTGCTCTCACCGATCCCGATGGACCGGATGGCAAGCCGATCTCGCTTTTCGAGTCGGGCGCGATCCTTGTCTATCTTGCGGGCAAGACTGGCAAGTTCCTGCCCACCGGCGACCGCGAGCGCTACGACGTATTGCAATGGCTCATGTTCCAGATGGGCGGCGTCGGCCCCATGCTCGGCCAGGCGCACCACTTCCGCCTGTACGCGCCGGAAAAGATCGCCTATGCCATCGACCGCTACAGCAACGAAGCCAAGCGCCTGTACGGCGTGATCGACAAGCAGCTCTCGAAGAACGAGTTCATCGCAGGCAAGACATATTCCATCGCCGACATCGCCGTCTTCCCGTGGCTGCGCAGTTGGGAAAACCAGGGCATCACGCTCACCGACTTCCCGCACCTGAAGGCCTGGTTCGATGGCATCGCCGCCCGCCCTGCGGTGCAGCGCGGCGTGAAGGTGCTCGCCGATCTGCGCAAGCCCCTGACTGGCGACAAGGAGCGCGAAGTTCTCTTCGGCAAGACGCAGTACGAAAAGCGCTGAAGAGAATTTTTCGGTAGCCCAAAATATCCGGGCTAGAATCGAAGGCTTGTCGGGGTGTAGCGCAGCCTGGTAGCGCATCTGGTTTGGGACCAGAGGGTCGAAGGTTCGAATCCTTTCGCCCCGACCAAAAAATCGAAATGCACACAGTCCTCATCGGGCTGTGTGCATTTTTCGTTTGAGGCTTCGAGCGGTGCGAGGCAGAACCTTGCGCCGCAGGGCAAAGCGCGGAACTGGGTAGAATCCGCCGCGGCCAGCCTGGAAGCAATGACGTCTAAGTCGTTGATTCTTCAGGCATCTCCCAGGCTTCAAATCTGCCCGTAGCTCAGTTGGATAGAGCACCTGCCTTCTAAGCAGGTTGTCGGGGGTTCGATCCCCTCCGGGCAGGCCATTTGAGCGATTCGCAAAGCCCCACTAGGCACCACGAGCCCTCATCTTCCCTCTGTAGAAGCCGTTTTTTGGCTTCACAAGCAGCCATGACGAATCGTTGAGATTCGGCAACTTTGGGGGAACAGGCGGGGGAACGGACACAGTTTCAGCCCTCGTCGCCGAAATTGTTCCCCCATGCTCGCCGACACCGCCTGCAAAAAGGCCGTCTGCCCCACTGACAAGCCGCGGCTGCGGCTCGCCGATTCCGAAGGCCTCTACGTTCAGTTCAACCCCAACTGTTCGAGGCGATGGTTTTGGAAGTACCGCTTCGAGGGCAAGGAGAAGCGCTTGGCGCTTGGAAGCTGCCCCGAGGTGACTCTGAAGTCGGCGCGTAGCGGCCGCGACAACGCCCCGCAAGATCCAGCAGCAAGGTATCGACCCGGCGCAGCGCCGCCAACTCGACAAGCTCGAGCGGAAGGTTGACACCGACGCCAGCTTCGAAGCGGTGGCGCGGGAGTATCACAAGACGGAAAGCTCATCGTGGAGTCCACGCTACGCGGAGCGCTGGATCTCGATCATGGAGAAGGACGCCTTCCCATGGCTGGGCATGCCTACCTCTCTCCATCATCACGGCTCCGATGCTCCTGCAAGTTCTCGGGCGCGTTGAGTCGCGCGGCGCGAACGAAAAGGCGCACGCGCTGCGCCAATGGTCTGGACAGGTCTTCCGCCACGGTATCGCGACTGGACGATGCAGTGCCTGCGCACGATGACCACCAACAAGGCGAAGACTGTCAATGCGGCCGATCAACACATGGACGTCCTGATCGAGGTGGCGGAGAAAATGCCGGGCTTGATGGTTGCAGCAGACGGCACTGAGGTGGCGCTGCAGTGAGCGCATCAGCACGCGAGCTGCTGGGCGCAGAGCTCGACCGCTGGGTGGCAAAGGCCGAAGGCAAGGCCGCGCCCTCTGGGTTCAGCTTCTCGACAGAATGGGCAGCAGGCGGCCCCATCATCGAGCGTGAGGGGATACAGGTCGCGCCGATGCCCGCGAGGGCTCAACGTGTGCGCGATCGCCGTTGAGCGCCTGCCCGTGCGTGCGAACGGCCGCACTGGTGGGTGGATTGAAGGCCCAACGCCGCTCGCCGCAGCGATGCGCGCCTACATCGCCCCGCGCTTCGGATACGACGTCAATGACAGCCCGTAGAGGATGCACATTCTTGTGTATTTTTTGCTTGCGATTAATCTACATTTTTGTTTGTACTCTCTGCATGTTCAGCACATGGAGGGTTTATGAAGCAAAGCGAGTTCAAACGCTCGCTGGCAGCCAGAGGGGCTACTTTCGTTGAAGGCAAGAAGCACAAGAACGTCAGCCTGAACGGCAAGCAAAAAGTGATGCCCCGGCACCCAAGCGCAGAGATTGGCGAGACTGCGGAAAGCAATGCTGAAACAGCTCGGTTTGTGCGAGAGGGCCCCGCAAGGGGCTGTCTCCCATTGCTTCAAAACCGATTCATACCTGGATAGGTGGTGATGCGATACGTAGTAAAGATCGAGCCGGACGGCGACGGTTTCATGGCCTCGTTTCCCGAGATTCGCGAAGCCCTAACCGGCGGCGCCACGCGTGAGGAAACGCTCGAATTGGCGAAGGACGCGCTGATCACGGCGCTGGATTTCTACTTCGACGACAGGCGCACCGTTCCCTTGCCCCGCAAGGCGAAGAAGGAAGAGGATGTCATTGAGCTGCCGGTCAGCCTGTGGGCGAAGGTCCTGCTGCTCAACGAGATGGTGCGTCAGCAAGTGCGCCCCGCTGAACTCGCGCGCAAGCTGGGCACGAGCGCGCAAGAGGTCGCCCGCCTGGTGAACCTGAAGCACACCACGAAAGTGGACAGCGTTCAGGATGCGCTCCAGGCCCTGGGCAAGCGCATGGACCTGGGCTTGGCATGACGCAGAGGCTCAACGATGCCTCCAAGGCGCGGCCGCGCGTTTACCTCGCAGGCCCCGACGTCTTTCGGCCTGATGCAGAGCGGCACTTCGCCGTGATGGCCGCTGCGTGCGAGACGCTCGGCCTTGAAGCGCTCTCCCCGTTCGACACGTCGATCACCGTCAGCACCCCGCCGCACGCGATCTACGAGGCCAACATGGGAATGATCCGTTCGGCCCATGGTGTTGTTGCAAACCTCACACCCTTCCGCGGCGCGGCGCCTGACTCCGGCACCCCTTTCGAGGTTGGCGCCGCTGTGGCGCTCGGTCTGACGGTCGCGGCATACGGTTTGGAGCTTGCGGATGTCGACGTCAGCATGCGGCACGCCCTGATCTTTGCGCCAGACGCCGAAGACCCGCTGAAGTGACGGCCCAACTGCTCAAAGACGCAACTCAGCGTGCTGGGCTGATTGAGTCAGCGGCGGACGCCCCCGCAGGCAAGACGAATCTAACAGGTACTATGGCCGCGTCCCGGTGAGAGTCAAAAATCAACAGCTGACTCCGGGCATGCTCGGTCAGCTCCAGCCCCACCTTCGACATCTTGAACACCTCCACTGCGCAACCTCTCTCGTATCAGTCCGCTCGAGCCAAGGGCTCAAGGCTGCCGGATCTAGCGGTTGCAGCGCTTACGATCGCAACGCTTCTTGTGGCGCTGTGCTGGCTTGGCACGCCGAGGTGGCAGACGAACGACGATGTGTCGATGTCTATGGTTGCGCACGGCTACGGAGTCGCAGCCGAAGGCTCACCTCCCTACCTCATGTTCTCGAACCTGCTTTGGGGGTATGTTGTCCGCAGCTTGCCCACGCTGAGCGGCGTCCCAGGATATTCGCTCGCCACCTTGGCTGTACTACTGGTCTCTGGCACTGTGATCGGGTTCGCGCTGCTTCGACTGAGCGTGAGCCGGGCGGTCTGCGTTGCGGTACTTGTGTTCGTGTTTACCCGTCCCATCCTCTTTCCTCAGTTCACGGTGAACGCGGGCATGTTGATGGTCGCAGCGATCTTGCTCCTGAGGGTATACGCAAGAGACCGGAGTGTCGGGCTGCTGGGCGTTGCCTGTATGTTGGCCTTCACAAGCTACCTCATTCGCTCACAAGAATTTCTCTTCGTGTGCGCCGCGGGCCTCCCATTCCTCCCTGTCGGCCAACTCCTTCGAGACCGGCGAGCCCAAATCGGAGCCGGAGCACTCGCATGTGCTGTCCTAGCCAGTGGCATCGTCGACTATCAGGCTTACAAGGCTCCGGAATGGCGTGACTACAACGCGTTGAACCATGTTCGAGGTCTCATCACCGATTTTGGCGCAGCCGAGCCCATCCGTGCGCAACCTGAAGTGCTGGCAAAGCATGGATTCAGCCTCAATGACATCACGCTGGTTGAGCACTGGTTCTTCGTGGATCCGAAAGTTGCGAACCCTGCGGTTCTCGAAGCGATGGTCTCAGAGTCTGGCGGTAGCCCGGTTCAAGAGCACAAATTTGCCAATGCCGTGCTCGGCCTCAAGACGCTGGCCCACCCGGCTCTGTGGCTGCTTGCGCTGGTCGCGTTCGCGGTGTCCGCCGCATCCGCGAAGCGTTCAACACTCGCCGCCTGGGCAATCTTCCTGTTAGGCATCGCTGTAGTAGGCTACTTTGGCCGCCCCGGAATCCTGCATGTTTACATTCCGGTCCTTGCCCTGCTCGCGCTGGCGCCGTTGGCAGGCATCCGCTGGAGTCTGCGGTCTACCTTCGCTCTCGCCGCAGCCATCGGCCTAGCCGCCGCGGTCAACATGTTCAACGTGGTCGGCGAGTCGAAGTCTTTCGCAAAGGCAGATGCACAAACTCGCGAACGCGTCAGCGGAGTTGATGGTCATCCGGTCGTGGTCTGGGGCGCAAGCTTTCCGTTTGAAGCCATGTATCCCGTGCTCGGTGTCTCTGACCAGGCAATGAAGTACAGGCTCTATGGCCTTGGTGTATCGACGCTGGCGCCCTTCGCGTTTGCCCGTTCTGAAAGCCTCGCGGGTCGCGACATGATTGAACGCCTGCGCAGCGCTGAGGGGGTTCCGATGTTCGCGAACAGCATTCTGGTCAAGCAGCTGGCAACCTACTGCACCGAGCACTTCAACGGGCTGCTTGAGGTGCTTTCAGCACCAGCCGCTGGAATGATCGCGCCGTCGTGGTATCGCTGCCAGCGCAGCTGACCAACGCAACACCAAAGAAAAGTCCCCAGCCCGGAGGCTGGGGGATGTCAATGCGTGCACTACAGCGTGGCAAGCAGCACGCGGTCATTCTTCACGGTGTCGAGCAGAAACTGCACTTCGTTGTCTCGTCGCTCAAGACGAGTCGGCCTCGCTCTAGAAGCTCTCGACTTCGCGCAGCCATGGCTGCGAGGACTGCGGATCGATCCGCGAGACGCTGGCAGGCAGCAGGGTCGGTTGAGGCCTGCTCGCGATCACGGGCGGCGTAGGCAGCGTATGGCTGGCGCACCCGGCCAAGCTCAGCAGCAACAGCGCGGCTGCGGCTGGCGAGCGTATCTAAGCGGTTTTCGTATGCATCGACATTCTCCTTTTGGATCTCGGCGTGCCAATAAGGTGATTCACAAAGCCCCCAAGGCGCCACGAACACTCATCCTCGCTCTGTAGGGCGGCCATTTTTGCTCCACGAGCAATCATGATGAACCGCTGAGATTCGTCGAATTTGGCGAGTTACCCAGTGCAAGGGGAAGAGGTCACTGGACAGCGTGACGCAGCGCCGCGAGTGCGATCAGAGATGGAACATGCGGATCAGGTGATCGGCGCAGGCGCCTGCTTCCTATCCGGACAAAGTCCTCTTGCATGATGGCTTCCGGGGGTGGGCGCACGCGACGTCGACGCTCCAGAGTCGCTTGACCATCAGTTCCGGGTCGCAGTCCAACGTGTCAGCAGCCTCCGCGATTCACATCAGTAAGAGACCGTGATCGAGCCGTCGCCCCCGTTGCCGA
>Ga0102594_1001659_pt1 | contig 13205 bp, 11 predicted proteins | sample AraplaCol_mLB_r2_2_FD_76863 | JGI IMG/M metagenome (GOLD analysis project Ga0102594, IMG submission 76863) | Arabidopsis root microbial communities from North Carolina, USA - plate scrape MF_Col_mLB_r2 (SPADES assembly) (version 2) | ecosystem: Host-associated > Plants > Roots > Endosphere...
CCCCGCGCGTGATGGAACTGGCCCGCTCGCTGTCGATGGAAGACAAGTCGGCCTGGTTCGCGACGCAGGGCGCCTGCCCTGCGGTGCCCGGCGTGCACGCGGACAAGAACATCGGCTGCGCCGAGCGGCGTGATGCCATGCTGAGCTATGCGATGGGCCCGGAGGTCGACTCGGTGGTGATCGGCGGCTGCTGGAACTGCTACTTCGTCGGCCACGGCGCGCTCGAGTACTACTTCCGCGATGCCGACAACAAGGTTCATTCGTTCCAGAACGGCGACGGCATCGAGCGCTCGCTGGCCTCGCTGGAGTTCACGCTGCGCGAACTCTCGCGGCACAAGAAGGTCTACCTGCTGCTCGACAACCCCGGCGGCCCCGAATTCACGCCCAAGCGCCTGATCGAGGGCAGCCGCCTGACGCACATGGAGGCCATGAGTTCGAACCCGACCACGCCGCTGCCGGCCGACCAGAAGCAGCTCAATGACCGGTTGCGCGCGATTGCGCTGGCAAGCGGCGCGGAACCGATCGATGCCATGGCAGCGCTCTGCAGGGACGGCCAGTGCCTGCTCACGCTGCCCGACGGTGCGCCGGCCTACAAGGACGCCGACCACCTGCGTCCGCGCTACACACGCGAAGAGGCGAGCTACTTCGACCGCACGGTGCGCACCGCCCCCGCCGCGCCGCAGCCCTCGCGCTGAACGCGCTCGCGACCGATGCATCCCAAGTACCGCCCGGACATCGACGGACTGCGCGCCATCGCAGTGGGCTCCGTGCTGGTCTACCACGCGTTCCCGAGCCTGCTTCCCGGCGGCTTCATCGGCGTCGACATCTTCTTCGTGATCTCGGGCTTCCTGATCACGACCATCCTTCTGCAGAGCCTCGCGGCGGGCGACTTCACCTACCGCGACTTCTATGCGCGGCGCATCCGCCGCATCTTTCCGGCGCTGGTGCTGGTGCTGCTCGCAACGCTGGCCTTCGGCTGGTATGTGCTGCTGCCAGGCGAGTTCTCGCAGCTCGGCAAGCAGACCACGGGCGGCGCGGCGTTCTTCGCCAACCTGGTGTTCCTCGGCGAAGCGGGCTACTTCGACGCCACCGCCGAGACGAAGCCGTTGCTGCATCTCTGGTCGCTGGGCATCGAGGAGCAGTTCTACATCTTCTGGCCCCTGCTGCTGGGACTGGCCTGGCGCAAGCGCTGGCCGATCCTGAGGGTGACGCTGGCGGTGGCCATCGTTTCCTTCCTGGTCAATGTGCTCACGGTGCAGCCGCACCGCGCGGCGGCGTTCTATTCGCCGCTGTCGCGCGCGTGGGAGCTGATGGCCGGCGGCCTGCTTGCCGTCATGCGCCTGCAGCCGGCGCCCGCTTCGTCGGACTCGCGGCCGATGCTGAAGCACGCACAGTCCATCGCCGGTGTGGCGCTGATCGTGCTGGGCCTTTTCGTGACGCGCAGCACCAAGGCGTTTCCGGGCTGGTGGGCATTGCTGCCGGTGCTGGGCGCGGTGAGCTGCATTGCCGCGGGGCCGAACGGCGTGCTGAACAAGTACGTGCTGTCGAACCGGGTCATGGTGTGGATCGGGCTCATCAGCTATCCGCTGTACCTCTGGCACTGGCCGCTGCTTTCGTATGCGCGCATCGTCGCGGGCGGGGAGCCTTCGCTGCCGGTGCGCATTGCGATGGTGGTGGCCGCGATCGTGCTGGCATGGGCCACGTACCGCTTCCTCGAGCGATTTGTCAAATTGCACCTTTCGCAGGGCATGCTGCGAGGCCTCGCCGGTGGCGGCGCAGCGCTGGCGCTGGCCGGGGTGCTGGTGTGCCTGGGCACGCCGCTGCCACGCAACGACAGCCAGGCGCTGCAGGCGGTGGCCGATGCGACGCGCGAGGACAACTACTACGACGGTTTCGAGGAGGCCGCGCTGGGCGGCCAGTTCGTCTACCGCGCCGGCAGCGGAAAGCACAACGTGCTGCTGATCGGCGACAGCCACGTCGAGCAGTACGCGCCGCGCGCGCTCGAGTTGATCCGCGCGCAGCCCGCGAAGGCCCGCACCGCCTATTTCGCGACCAAGGGCTCATGCCCGCCCATACCCGGCTTGTTCAGCGGCGCGGACACGTCCTGCGACGAGCGGCGGGCGGCGGTGCTCGACCTGGCGCTCAAGCCCGAGGTGGATACGGTCGTCATCGGCGCCTGCTGGAGCTGCTATTTCACCGGCGCCGGACCCACGGTGAACTACTTCCTGGACGACAGGAAGGGCGTGCATCCGTTCATTGGCGGCGACGGCATCGACCTGTCCCTCAAGTCGCTGGGCGAGGTGCTCAGGCGCCTGTCAGCGCACAAGAAGGTCTATCTGGTGTTGGGCAACCCTGTCGGGATGGCGTTCGATCCGCTGCAGCAGATCGAGGGCAGCCGGCTCGGTGGCATGACCGCTGCCAGCGGCCAGCTCAAGGCACCGATGCCGGAAGACCAGGCGCAGTTCAACGCGAGGCTGCAGCAGGTCGCCGAAGCCAGCGGCGCGGCGGTGATAGCGCCGTTCGCCAGTCTGTGCGCCGATGGTCAGTGCATCCGGAGCATGCCCGACGATGGCTCGCCCGCGTACAAGGACATCGGCCATCTCCGGCCGCGGTATGCGCGCAGCTTCGCGAGCTACATGGATCCGGCGTTGCTGGACGAGGACGCGGGCGGCAAGTGAGTCCGTCAGGCCGGCAACAGGCCGCCGGATGGTCGTCTTATTGGTGGGTCTTGGGATCGCCGAACGGCTCGTCGTCGGGCGGGGCCTCGGCCGGCATGCGGAACTCTTCGCTCGCCCACGCGCCCAGGTCGATGCCCTTGCAGCGCGCACTGCAGAACGGCCGGTACGCATTGCTCGGCGCGTAGACGCTGTCGCCGCCGCACGAGGGGCAACGCACGATGCGCTCGCCCTTGTCGTTCACCATGGTCATGCGCAGAGGGTCAGCTCGAAAGGCGCGTCGTCCGAGCTTTGATGCAGGCGGTCGTCCTTGTCGTGGCGCATCAAGCGCACGGACACCATGAGACGGTTGCCGCTGATTTCAGGGATCAACCCCAGCTGGGGGTCGATGCGCAGGCGCAGCAGCTGGAAGCTGCGGCCCTGAGGCAGGTTCTGCTGGAACTGGCCGTGGCTGGCAAGCACCTTGTAGGGCACGTCGGCATCGCGCAGCAGCTTGAGCAGCAGGTAGATCGACGAAGCCAGTGGGGAAAGGGTGTTCGACCACCGCTCGAGGTCGGCGCGGCGGTTCGGCGCGGGGCGGTGCTGCCAGGCGTAATAGGCGGGCAGATCGAATTCGCAGGTGCCGCCCGGAATGCCGGCACGGCTGCGGATGCTCATGAGCCACTCGTTCTCCGTCAACGCTTGGCCGGCCTTGCCGGACACGCCGTTGAGCGTGGTGAAGTTGCGCTCGAGCTGGCCGACGACCTGGTCGAGCACCGCTTCGGCAATGGCCGGATTGCCCCGGTAGCTGTTGAAGACGTTCTTGTGCTTGTCGAGATCGCGCAGCACATCGGCCTTGAGGTCGGCGCGCGCGGCGACGTCCATGATCTCGAAGATCGTGATCAGGGCGTAGTGGTGGGACAGGGGCGATTCGGAGGGCACCAGTTCACCGAGGCGGCGAAACAGGTGCTCCAGCCGCAGGTAGGTGCGGATGCGCTCGTTGAAGGGGTACTCGTAAAGGATCACGCGTATCGGTTTTTCACGTCGGGTTCGAGCTCATGGCGCTCATTGTGATTTCGCAGCCGGGGCCGGCAGCACCTGGCGCACAGCCTCCAGCATACGCTGACCGAAAAGAATGTAACCCCGGGTCGAGACGTGTGTCTCGTTGGCGGGGAAGAGATCCATCATCTTGAAGCGGTTCTGCTCGGCAAGTTCGAACAGGTCCGGCCCGATATTCTGCGGGTTGAACACGGCCCGGAACTCGTCGGCATGGTTTTGTTGCAAATAGACCGTGCTCTTGTTGGGCACCACCATCCACACCACCTTGTAGGGTGCCGCAGTGTTCTCGAAGCTCTTCATGTAGCGCGCCGACTTGGCCGACAGCGCGGCGTTGACGCGGTCCTCGGCCGTCATCAGCAGCTTGTCGCAGGCGCGGTGGCTGAACTGCTTGCAGCCGTCCGGTACGACGCGCGCATCGATCAGCGGACCCCAGCGCTCGGGCGTGTTGGTCCAGCTGTCGGAGCGCAGGATGGCCTTGGTGTTGTGGTATGTGAACCAGCCGCTCAGCAGCTGGGCGTCCCAGTTGAGCTGGAAGCCTGGCGCCGGCTTCGACGGGTTCTCGAAGGGGGGCGGCGTCGGCTTGAAGGCGTGCTTCATCGTCTTGCAGGCCTCCGACTTTTCCATGCGGTCCTCGAGCAGGCGCTCGATGCTCTCGACGATCACCACCTTGCCCTTGAAGCCGGACTTCTCGAGCCAGCTCGAGAAGTCCCCGCACAGCGTGCCACCCAGGTTGTCCCAGTGGGTGGTCGTCATCTTGTAGCCGGCGCCCACGAGCGACGCCTGCCATGCGTAGCGCACGGAGAAGCTGTCGCCGATCACCAGCACGTCGGATTCGTTGATCGGCCAGGTCTTGACGTCGGCGTCGGGAATGGGCGGCGGCGGCGTGTGCCAGCCGAACTCGCGCTCCGAAATGCGGCCGATGCGGGTCAGGTCGCCGTAGGGAATCGGCGTGAAGAGGCTGACCACCAGGAGCGCGCAGCACACCAGGTAGCCCGCGGCGAAGATGCGAAGCCAGGTCCTGGCCGATTTCGTGTCTTCCATTTCAGCCCTCCACCGCGCTCCGCATGGTGTCCAGTGCATGAACCGCGCACGCTCCGTTAGCGGGGCGCCGTGGAACCGGCTTTGCCGGGCCACCGGCGTCGCCCCCGGCGAGGGGGGAGGAGAAGCGACACGAAGTGCGCGAAGCCTGGGGGAGTTTCATTTCAGAACTGGAAATAGAGGAACGGGCTGTAGCTGCCGAACTTCGACACGCACAGGCCAAAAAGATAGATGCAGCCCAGGCCCGTGACCCAGGTTGCCAGCCGCTGCAGGCGAGGCCTGCCGGCGAGGCCCGCGACGCTCGGGATCCAGCGGTCGAGCGTGATGGTCGGCGGCAGCGCCAGGCAGATCACCAGGCCCACGAGAATGGTCTGGAAGAACTCGGGCTTGCGGAAAGGCACTCGGAATTCGCCGAAGGCGGACACGGGCGCGCCGTGCAGGCCCAGCATGCCCTTGTAGATCTCGATGGCGGCCGACATGCTGTCGGCGCGGAACACGACCCAGGCGATCATCACGCACAGGAAGGTGATGAACCAGCCGATCACGCGGCCGTACCACGTGGTCTTCGTGCTGCCGCGGCGGACCTTGGCGTTCCAGAAGTGGTTGACCATCAGGTAGGCGCCGTGCAGCGCGCCCCAGAGCACGAAGGTCCAGGCGGCGCCGTGCCACAGGCCACCCAGCAGCATCGTCAGGAACAGGTTGATGTAGCGGCGCGCCGGGCCCTTGCGGTTGCCACCGAGCGGCACATAGAGGTAGTCGCGCAGGAACGTCGACAGCGAGATGTGCCAGCGCCGCCAGAACTCGATCATGTTGGTCGACTTGTAGGGCGAGCGGAAGTTGAGCGGCAGCTGCACGCCCAGGCACAGCGACAGGCCGACCGCCATGTCGGAGTAACCCGAGAAGTCGAAATAGATCTGGAGCGTGTAGGCCAGCACACCGAACCACGCGGTGTACAGCGACGGCAGCACGCCTTCGTGGACGCCCTTGAACATCATGTCCGCGTACTGGCCCAGTGGATCGGCGATCAGCATCTTCTTGGCCAGCCCGAAGACGAAGATGCCCAGGCCCAGAGCCACGCTGTTGGCGTTGACCCGATAGGTGGCCGGGCTGTTGAACTGCGGCATCATCTGCGCGTGATGCAGCACGGGCCCGGCGATCAGGTGCGGGAAGTACGTGACGAACAGCACGTAGTGGATGAAGCTGCGCTCGTGCACCTTGCCTTGCCAGCAGTCGACAAGGAACGCGATCTGCGTGAAGGTGTAGAACGAGATCCCGATCGGCAGCACGATGTGCACGAGGTCGATCTGCGCAAAGCCTGCCGCGGCCAGGCCGGCGTCGATGTTCTCGAGGAAGAAGTTGGCGTACTTGAAGACCGCCAGCACGCCGAGGTTGATCACCAGCGCAATGATCAGCAGCGCCTTGCGGTGCTTGTCCTCACGGCCGGGGGACGGCGTGAGGCGAAGTCCGAACCAGTAGTTGATGCAGATCGAGCCCAGCAGCAGGGGCAGTGCCTTGACGCTCCACCATCCGTAGAAGAAAAGGGAGGCAAGAGCCAGGAAACCCGCCGCCGACCGGGGACTGCGTGCGCCGATCAGGAAGAAGCCGATCAGGACCAGCGGGAAGAAGACGAAGATGAAGGGATACGAATTGAAAAGCATCGTGAGGGGCGCTGAGGCGTGCGCCGTTTGACGTGATCGTCGTGCAGCCGTCGCGGCGTCAACCCCAAATTATCGCGTGCCGGGCTCGACCCACCGTTTCCAGAGACCCCACACCTGGGCACCGAGTTCCTCCAGGCTAAGAGAGTCGTTGTAGATGACGGCGTCTGCCGCCGCTCGTCGTGCCTTGCGAGAGGCCTGCTGGGAAATGACCGTCCGGACCGCTTCCGGCGCCCAGCCCGAGCGCGCCACGACGCGCTGCAGCTGCGTCGCCTCGGTGGCGTCGACCACCAACACCCGGTCCACGAGGGCACGCCAGCGGCCGGACTCGACAAGCAGCGGCACGTCGAAGACGACCACCGCATCGTTGCCGGCAGCCGCGGCCTGTCGCTGGGTTTCCTCTCCGATCAACGGGTGGAGGATGGCTTCGAGGCGCTGCTTGGCGCTGGCGTCGGCGAACACGATCTGCCGCATCGCAGCGCGGTCAAGGCCGCCGTCCGGCGCAATCACGCCAGGGCCGAAGGATGCTTCCAGCGCCGGCACTGCGATGCCGCCAGGTTGTGCGATCGCGCGTGCGATGGCGTCGGTGTCCACCAGCACGGCGCCTTGCCGCACCAGCAGCCCGGCCACTGTGCTCTTGCCACTGCCGATGCCGCCCGTGAGGCCGATGCGTCGCACCATGATGTCCGTCAATGGATCAGTGCGCCCAGTGGAAAGGCGAACGGAATCCACTGCTTCACGACCTGCGGGCCCGCCACGAGGCAGATCAACCCCGCTCCCGCCAGGAAGGGGCCGAAGGCGATGGGGATGTCCCGATGCGCCAGCTTGCCGGCCACGCGCAGCGTGACGCCGATCACCGCGCCCACCAGCGAGGACACGAGAATGATTGCGATAAGGTAGTCGGCGCCGAGCCAGACGCCCAACGCGGCGAGAAGCTTGAAGTCTCCGTAGCCCATGCCCTCCTTGCCCGTAACGAGGCGGAAGGCATGGTAGACAAGCCAGAGGCTCAGGTAGCCGAACACGGCGCCCCATACCGCCGAACTCAGGGAAACGCCGGTCCAGCCCATGGCCGCGCCGATCAGCCCCAGCCAGAGCAGAGGGTAGTTGAGCGAGTCGGGCAGGAACTGGGTGTCGAAGTCGATCAGGAACTGGCAGACCAGCAAAGCGCCGAACGCTGCCCACAGTGCCCCAGACGGCGTGATGCCGAAGCGCCAGGCGCAAAGCGCGAAGAGGCCGCCGGTGATCAGTTCAACCAGCGGGTAGCGCAGGCTGATGGCGGTCTTGCACGCGCCGCAGCGCCCGCGTAGCGCGGCATAGCTCAGCACGGGGATGTTCTCGTACCAGCGGATCTTGTGGCCGCAGGCGCCACAGCGCGACGCCGGGCGCGCTAGGTCGAACGGGGGCTGTGCCTCGAGCACTTTGGCGGCCTTGTCCGCTGCGGCTTCGAGGCCTGCAGGCGCCATGACCTTCGGGCCGAAGGCCATCGACCACAGCGAGGGCACGTCCTTCGACGACATGAGGTTGGCAACCGCCTCGGCCAGCCACTCGCGGTACATCATCACCGGAATGCGATAGATGACAACGTTGAGGAAACTGCCGATCAATAGCCCAAGCACACCGGCGAACGCGGTGTCGAACTCCCTCGAAACGAGCATCAAACGACCTGGCCGAGCTTGAAGATGGGCAGGTACATCGACACCACGATGCCGCCGATGATGGTGCCCAGGAAGACGATGATGATGGGTTCCATCAGGCTCGACAAGCCAGCGACCATGTCGTCGACTTCGGACTCGTAGAAATCGGCCGCCTTTCCCAGCATGTGGTCGATCGAGCCCGACTCCTCGCCGATGGCGGTCATCTGGATCACCATCGATGGGAAGAGATTGGCATTTGTCATTGCCGCGGTGAGGCTGGTGCCCGTGGAGACCTCCTGCTGGATCTTCGCAGTGGCGTCGCCGTAGACGGTGTTGCCCGAAGCGCCACCCACCGAATCGAGGGCTTCGACCAACGGAACGCCAGCAGCGAACATGGTGGCGAGCGTGCGAGTCCAGCGGGCAATGCAGGACTTTTCGATGAGCGTACCGAAGACCGGGATCCTCAGAAGTGCCCTGTCCATCACACGCTGCACGCGTTCATTGCGTTTCCAGGCTTGCAGGAAGAAGTAGATCCCGCCGCCGAGGCCGCCGAAGATCAGCCACCAGTACGAAACGAAGAACTCGCTGATGCCGATCACGATCAGGGTCGGGGCCGGGAGGTCGGCGCCGAACGAGGTGAACACTTCCTTGAAGGCCGGAATCACGAAGATCATGATGATGGCGATCACGATGAATGCGACCACGATCACGGAGATCGGATACATCAGGGCCGACTTGATCTTCGACTTGATCGCTTCGGTCTTCTCCATGTAGGTGGCAAGCCGGTCGAGCAACTCCTCCAGAATACCGGCTGCCTCGCCCGCTTCCACGAGATTGCAGTAGAGGTTATCGAAGTACTTCGGGAACTTGCGAAAGGCGGCCGACAGCGAAGACCCCGTTTCGACGTCGGTGCGGATGTCGTTGAGCAGCTTGGCGACGCTTGCGTTCGCGTTGCCGCGGCCGACGATGTCGAACGACTGCATCAAAGGCACGCCGGCCTTCATCATCGTCGCGAGTTGGCGCGTGAAGATGGCGATGTCCTTGGGCTTGATCGCCTTGCCGGAGCGCGTGCGGCGCTTCTTGATCTTCGAGGCCAGCACGCCCTGGCGGCGTAGGGCGGCCTGCACCTGGTTCTCGCCGGCGGCGCGAAGCTCGCCGCGCACGAGCTTGCCGTTACGGTCCTTGCCCTCCCACTCGAAGACAAACTCCTTGTGCGTGGGCCGCGAGCGGTTGGATGCCACTGTTGCCATTCGATCTCCGGTTTCTCGGTGTGTTCGTTATAAGTTGGTGCAGGCCACCACTTCTTCGAGCGAAGTGAGACCTTGCATGACCTTGCGCAGGCCGGACTGCCGTAGCGAGCGCACGCCTTCGGCTTCCGATTGCGTGGCGATGTCGAGGGCGCTGCCGTCGCGCAGGATGATTTCCTGGATGGCCTCGGAAATCGGCATCACCTGGTAGATGCCGACGCGGCCCTTGTAGCCGCCGCTGCATGCTGCGCAGCCGACCGGGCGATAAGGCTTCCAGCTACCGTCGAGCATTTCTTCCTTGAAGCCCGCCTCCAGCAGGGTTTCCCGCGGTATGTCGGCGGGAGCCTTGCACGTCGTGCACAGGCGCCGTGCGAGCCGTTGCGCCGTGATCAGGATGACGCTCGATGCGATGTTGAACGGTGCGATGCCCATGTTGCGCATCCGCGTGAGCGTCGTGGGGGCGTCGTTGGTGTGCAGCGTGGACAGGACCAGGTGACCGGTCTGGGCAGCCTTGATCGAGATGTCGGCGGTTTCCAGGTCGCGGATTTCGCCGACCATGATGATGTCGGGATCCTGGCGCAGGAAGGCACGCAGCGCGGCGGCGAAGGTCAGTCCTGCCTTCTCGTTGACGTTGACCTGGTTCACACCGGGCAAGTTGATTTCGGACGGGTCTTCCGCCGTCGCGATATTCACGCCCGGTTGGTTCAGAAGGTTCAGGCATGTGTACAGCGACACCGTCTTGCCCGAGCCTGTCGGTCCGGTGACGAGCACCATCCCATAGGGGCGGCCGATCGCATGAAGCAGCCGCTCTTTTTCGTCTGCGTCGTAGCCCAGCGCGTCGATGCCCAGGCGGGCACTGCTGGGGTCGAGAATACGAATGACGATCTTCTCGCCGAACAGCGTGGGCAGGGTGCTCACGCGGAAGTCGATGACCCGCTCGGGCCCGATCTTGAGCTTCATGCGGCCGTCTTGCGGCACGCGCTTCTCCGAAATATCGAGACGTGAAATCACCTTGATGCGTGATGCCAGCTTGTCCTTGATGACCGTGGGCGGGCTCGCGATTTCACGCAGTTCTCCGTCGATCCGGAAACGCACGCGATACTGGTGTTCGTAAGGCTCGAAGTGGATGTCCGAGGCCCGCATGCTGATCGCGTCGAGCAGCATCTTGTGCAGGAATCGTACGACCGGTGCGTCCTCGACCTCGGCGATTGCCTGCTCGTTGGATTCGCCCGCATTGTCGGCAGAAACGTCGTCGAACTCGAACTCGCTGCCGACGATGCTGTTGATGGTTTCCGCCGCGCTGGCTGCGGCGGCATCGATCATTCGGGACAGCTTGTCGTATTCCGCGATGACCCAGTCGACGCCCATCTGAGAGGCAAACTTGATCTTCTCTGCCGCCTGCTGGTCGGAAGGGTCAGCTGTCGCAACAATGAGACGGTTGTTGCGCTTGCTGAGCACGACGATGCGGTAAGCCTGACACAGCTTGGCGTCGAGAAGATCTTTGGGTAGGCGCTGCGGGTCAATCGCGTCGAGATCGAGCAACGGGGCGCCGAAGGCTGTCGACAGCGTGTGCGCAAGATCGGCGGCCGACACGGCGCCGGAACCCGTCAGTTCGGCGATGAAACTGGTACGGCCGCTCAGCGACTTCTGATAGATGTCCTCCGCGGACTTGGCAGGAAGTTTGCCGGCCGAAACCAGGGCGCGCGCTAGCCCGGGAAGGGCAATCTGCGTGGGTTCTTTGACGGGAAGTTCGGCAGCGGCCATTCAGCGAATGCAAAAGATGTGAAAAAGTGCTTCACGATCATCGCTGAACACTCCTGTGCTGTAAATCGCTACACAGCAACAGGCATGGCCATTTATATACGCCAGCCGAAAGGCTGGTCGGGGTGAGAGGATTCGAACCTCCGGCCTCTACGTCCCGAAGGCCATTTCACACGCCCAGCGGGTCCATTTCCTGAGGCTTTCCCTCTGGAAGCCACCATCATAACCTTCATTTGAGCGCAGATGAACGAAAACAGGTGAAGGGGGCGTTGGAACAAATTTGGAACAGATTCTCTACGTCCAGGCTGGCGGATTCGTGCCGGTGGGACGTAGTTGAAGGGTGTCCGAGCGCTTTGTTCTTCTCATTCGGCTGACAGGTCCGCTTGCCATGGTCTCCTGCATGCGCCTGAAATTGAGGTTTGCTGCAGCGCCACATGATGCAAGTTATGCCTTGCATATTCTTTGATAAGTGAGTCAAGTGCAAGGCATCGCTTGCATTGGCTGTCTAAAATAAGCTGTGTCAGCTATGACTGGCAAAATTGCCATTTGACCCGTATGATGTCAGTCATGACTGACAAAGTGAGATTGCCGGACGAACTAGGTCGCCAGTTGCGAGAGCACCGTGAAGCCCTGGGGATGAGCAAGTCCGAGCTTGCCGTGAAGGCGGGCAAAGTTCGGGAGGTCATCTACCGGCTCGAAGCGGGGGAGGACTCCACGGTGTCTTCGCTGCTTGCCGTACTGGGAGCTCTCGGCCTGGCGCTGCGGCTGGAGCGGTCTGGTTTGCCGTCCGCGAGCGAAGTCGCTGCTCGATTCCAGGACGACGACGATGCTCCCTGAGAAGATTCGTCTTCTGAACGTCTCCATCGGAGACGCTGTCCAAGCGGGTCAGCTGCTCCGGGCATCGACCTACGAATTTCGGTATCTGGCGCCGGACCCGGAGCAGCCCACAGTGGCCCTGTTGATGCCGCCCAGCGAGCGCCTCACTTGGCAGGACGGCGACCTGTTTCCGCCGATGGACCAGAACCTTCCCGAAGGCGACCTATTCATGCGGATTCGGGAGCTGTTCCCAAAGCAGCCGATGACGCCGATGCACATGCTGGCCTTAGTGGGGCGCAACGGGATTGGTCGACTGGGATACAGCCTGCCCGACCAAGCTGAGCCCTCCTTGCCGCGCACGCTGAGCAAGGGCGAACTGCTAAGCACCAAGTACACGCCGGAGGTGTTCAGCGAGCTGGTGGCTGCCTACTTGAGCACGGGCGCGGGCATTGCAGGCATGCAGCCCAAAATCATGGTACCGGACCGACCGACGGTGCCCATTCCATCGCTCATCGTCAAGGCTGCCAGCGCGGCCTACCCCGGATTGGCTGCCAACGAATATCTGTGTCTGACAGCCGCCAAGCACGCAGGCATCGATGTGCCCTCGTTCGCGTTGTCCGACGATGGCCAGATGCTGGTCTTGGAACGCTTTGACCTGGTCGTCCACGCCGATGGTCGGGTGGAGCGGCTCGGCTTTGAAGACATCGCGGCGCTGGCGGGGCTGCGGGTGCGCGACATCCTTTCGGACCGCAAGTACCAGGGCAGCTACCAGCGTGTCGCCGAGCTGTTGCGCCAGTTCCAGCTTCACAGCAGCAACCTGCATCGCTTCTTCGAGCAGGTGGCCTTCTCCATCATGGTCCGCAACGGCGATGCGCACCTCAAGAACTTCGGGTTGCTTTACCGCTCCCGCGAAGACGTGTGGCTGGCGCCCATGTTCGATGTCGTGACGACTTCCATCTACAAGTACACCCAGTCGCCGGGCGGGCCGGAGCTTGAAGACCGCACACTTGCGCTGAAGTTGTTCGCCGGCAAGCACCAGACGAAGGCCTATCCGACGACCGATGAGCTGGTAGATTTCGGCCGCCGCGTGTGTGGTGTCGCCCAACCCGCCGATGTGATTGGCCGGATAGCGGATGCCATGGGCAAGACCCTCGATGAGGCCAAGGGAGACGCACGTGTCACCGCGGCGCTGTGGGAGCAGATGGCGCAGGCCTGGGAAGAAGGGCGCGCGCACGCGCGATGAGCGAACAGCGCCGGCTGGTCTCTCGGCTGCGGTGCATGGAGACGTGCTTCACACGTTGCCAGCAGCCATCTTCTTGAGGCGCTCTTGGTTTCGTTGCA
>Ga0102594_1001667_pt1 | contig 13150 bp, 7 predicted proteins | sample AraplaCol_mLB_r2_2_FD_76863 | JGI IMG/M metagenome (GOLD analysis project Ga0102594, IMG submission 76863) | Arabidopsis root microbial communities from North Carolina, USA - plate scrape MF_Col_mLB_r2 (SPADES assembly) (version 2) | ecosystem: Host-associated > Plants > Roots > Endosphere...
CGACCTGCTGCCCTACGTCGACGCGCTGCGTCCGCGCCTGGGCAACGTCGAGCTGGTGATCTGCCTCGACTCCGGCGCCGGCAACTACGACCAGCTGTGGCTCACCACCTCGCTGCGCGGCATGGCCAGCGGCACGCTCAAGGTCGAGGTGCTGACCGAGGGCATCCACTCGGGCGATGCCTCGGGCCTCGTTCCCTCGAGCTTCCGCATCATGCGGCAGGTGCTCGACCGTCTCGAAGACAGTGCCACCGGTCGCCTGCTGCCGGCGAGCTTCCACTGCGAGGTGCCCGCCGACCGGCTGGCGCAGGCCAAGGCCACCGCCGCGATCCTCGGCGAAGAGGTCTACAAGCGCTTCCCGTGGGCGCACTACGACTGCGGCGGCTCGACCATGTTCGCGCTGCCCACCACCACCGATCCGGTGGAGGCGCTGCTCAACCGCACCTGGAAGCCGACGCTGTCGGTCACCGGCGCCGAAGGCTTTCCGGCACTGAAGGACGCGGGCAACGTGCTTCGCCCGTACACCGCGTTCAAGCTCTCGCTGCGCCTTCCCCCGCTGGTCGATGCGGCCGAGACGGTGCAGACGCTCAAGGCGCTGCTGGAGGACAACGCGCCCTACCAGGCCCGCGTGACCTTCGAGAGCAACGGCGGCGCCACCGGCTGGAATGCGCCGACCATCACGCCGTGGTTCGAGGACGCGCTCAACAAGGCCTCGCAGGCGCACTTCGGCGCCTCGTGCGGCTACATCGGCCAGGGCGGCACCATTCCGCTGATGAACATGCTGAGCGCCGGCTTCCCGAAGGCCCAGATGATGGTCTGCGGCGTGCTCGGCCCCAAGAGCAACGCGCACGGCCCCAACGAGTTCCTGCACGTGCCCTACGCCAAGAAGCTGACGGCCGCCGTGGCCGAGGTGATCGCCGCCCTGCCGGTGGCGCACCGCGCCGCAGCCTCGGAACTCGTCGCGGCTTGAGCGAACCCCTGCCCCTGCCGCAGCGCGTGTCGCTGGTCACCCCGGACGGAGAGACGCTGGCGCTGCGCCAACTGCCCGCGCCGGGGCCGGCGCGCGCGGTTATCGTGGTGGTCCACGGCCTCGGCGAGCATGCGGGCCGCTACCACGCGCTGGCCGAATGCCTGCACGAATGGGGCTTTGCGGTGTGGGCGCACGACCACCATGGGCACGGCGAATCGAGCGGTGCCCGCGGCGGCCTGCCAAGCGAGATGCGGCTGGTCGACGATCTCGCGCTGGTCGTCGACGACGCCCGCCGCGCCAACCCCGGCCTGCCGCTCGTGCTGCTGGGGCACAGCCTCGGCGGGCTGGTCGCGGCGAGCCTCGTGGCGCGCGGCGTGCGGCCGGTCGACGGGCTGGTGCTGTCCTCGCCGGGGCTCGACCCGGGCCTGAGCGGTTTCCAGAAGGCGCTGCTCGCGGTGCTGCCGCGCATCGCGCCCAACCTGCGCGTGGGCAACGGGCTGGACGACAACTACCTCTCGCACGACCCGGCCGTGGTGCAGGCCTACCGCGACGATCCGCTCACGCACGACCGCATCGGCAGCCGCCTCGCACGCTTCCTCGCGACCGAAGGCGCGACGGTGCAGCAACGCGCCGCCGCATGGCCCGTGCCGACCCTGCTGCTCTACGCGGGCGACGACCGCCTCGTGGTGCCGGCCGCGAGCCGCGCGTTTGCCGAAGCCGCCGCGCCCGGCGGCATGGTCGAGGCGCATCGCTTCGACACGCTGTACCACGAGATCTTCAACGAGCTCGAAGCGGAGCCGGTCTTCGCGGCCCTGCAGCGCTGGCTCAACCAGCGCTGCAGGGCCGGCCTGACGGCGCGCTTGCGCGCCAGCCACAGCAGCATCGCGTCCGGCCGCACCGCCGGCGAGCCGAAGTCCGGCTGCCGCCAACCCTGGGTGATTACCGCGCGCCTGAGGTGAACGAAGCGACGGCAGCACGGCAGCACGGCAGGGCCGAGACCAGCGCCGCCGCGAGGCCGATCTGGAACGATCCGCGCCGGCCGAAGCGCTGCCGGGTGCGCGCCACCGCTCGGTGACGAGCGCGCCGCTCTTCACGCACCCCTCACCGGCAGCGTCGCTATCCATCCATCCATCCATCCGTGCGGCGCGATGCCCTGGCCGTTGATGGCGATGTAGGTGACGTTGTTGGTCAGGAACAGGACCTGGCGGCGGGCGAGCGGCCTGAGGTACGGCTCACGCGGCGTCCCGGATCACGCGCTGCAGATCCCGCTCGACTTCGCTGAAGACGACGGGCGGCAGGTCGCCCATCGTGCCGACGGACTTCTCGGGGCCGTCGAGCGCCACCGAGGTCACGGTCTGCAGTGCCTTGCCGTCGGGGCTGTCCTGCACGAACCACCCTTCGTCCAGCTGCACGCGGATGCGGCGCCCGCCCGGCACCGCCTTGTTGAAGCTGTCGACCATGCCGCCCTCGCCCACTTCGCGCACCCAGCCGCGCGTTTCAAGGCCCATGAGGCCGGCATTCGACACCTGCCGGCCGGCCCAGTGCGGCAGGTCGCGGCGCGTGCGCAGCGCATCGTCGGGCACGAAGGTCTGGCGCGACAGCTGTTCGAAGGGCTGCATGACCTCGTAGTCGGCCAGCACCGCGGCCCAGGCCGCGGGCAGCGACGGGTCGAGCGCCACCAGTTCCAGAGGATGCGGCAGGCCAATGCGTGCGGTGCCGGGCAGCTTCACCGGGTCGTCGTGCAGGTCGGCCAGTTCGCCTTCGGCAGTGAGGCGGAAGGTGCCCTCGAGCCGCTTGGATGCGCCGAACACTCCCCACACGAGCGGCCGGCTGAACACCCGCAGCACCGGGTGGTTCGCGAAGAAGGGCATGAACTCATCGACGCTCCAGCGGCGCTGCGCGCACATGGCGGCTTCGAGCCGCTTGACCTGCGTGGCTGCGACGGTCTTGGCCAGCTTGCGCAGGTCGCGCAACTGCGCGGTCGCGGTGGCGGCCTTGCCAGGTTCGTCGTTGGCGCCGGGCTTGGGCAGCGCCTTGAGCGGCTTGCCCCGGGCGTCGTGCACCACGGGCTGGAAATGGTCGTCCATGCGCACCTCGAAGCTGCGCGGGCCGAAGTCGAGCACGAGGCGGGCGCGCGCGTCCAGACCCAGGTCGGGCACGGTGCGGTCGGCCAGCTGGTCGAGGCTCAGGCCGCGCTGCTCGGCGACCTCGCCGAGCATGCGGTCGGCGCGGGAGCGAAGGTCGTCGTAGCGGGTCTGGCGAGCGAGTTCGGCCAGATGCATCAGCGCGGCGTCGCTGCCGATCTCTCCGAGCATCGCCATCGCGTCGTAGGCGCGTACGCGGTCGAGCGCGGCACGCCACTGGCGCAGCAGCCCGTAGAGCTGGCGTGCGGTCTCGTCGTCGCCCAGGCGGCCCTGCAGCGCGAACATCCAGCGCTCTTTGCTTGGGCGGCCGTTGCCGATCCACCAGGCGAGCAGCGCGCGGCCGAAGCGTGCCAGCGAATCGGGGGCGAGCGTGTCCAGCAGGGCGGGCAGGCCCGGGTAGGGGGCATCGGCGCGGCCGAGCATCATCGCCATCAGCACGTCGGGGACGCAGGCCTGCGGCAGCGCGTGGCCCGTGCCATCGAGCACGAGGCGCGGAAGCGCAGCCAGCGGGAGCGTCCTGGGCAGCGCCGGCAGCGTGTCGGGCAGCAGTTCCTCGGGTGCGATGGCCAGCAGCTGCGCCACGGCCGCGGCCGCCTGCGGGCCGTAGGCCGCAGCCTGCCTGCGCACGGCCTCGGCGTGGCCCTCCTCGTGCAGCCAGCGCAGCGCGGCGCGGGCGGCTTCGTGCGCGGCGCCGGGCTCGCCCAGGGCGGCCGGCACCAGGCCGCGCGCGGCGGTGTCCGGGTAGCGGGCCAGCCAGCCCGCCGCGTCGGCGCGCACCCAGCGGTTGGTGTGGAAGCCCTTGGCGATCCAGCCGGCGAGCGGGTCCCATTCGATGACCGAGGCCAGCTCGAACATCGCTCGCGAGCCCTGCTTGAGGTAGCGCGGCAGCGCGGGCAGCAAGGCGGTGCCGAAGTGGCGCAGCATGGGGCGGATGCGTGCGGCGTCGCCCACGTAGAGCGGCATCGTCGGACCGTGCATCAGCACGCCGGCGGCCAGCGCCGCTGGCAGCTGCCAGAGGTATTCGGAGACGGTCCAGGCTTCGGCCGGCGGCGTACCGAAATCGTCGGGCCCGATCTTGCGGCCGGAGGCGACCGCCTCGACGCATCCGGCGTGCACGCCGAGCATCCACAGAGCCTTGCGCAGGGCATCGCCATCGCGCACTTCGTCCGGTGCCGCGGGCTGGCGCTGGGCGAATCCCGTCATCAGCGCGTCGGAGCGTTCGCGCGCGATCCGTACCTCCTGCGCCAGCCAGTCGGCCGATTCGGCCGCGTCCTGCGTCGCCTGCACGAATTGCGGCGGGCGCAGGTCGGCCCAGTGCAGGACCGCCGGTTCATGCTGCGGCGCCAGGTCCAGCATGGGCACGACCGGCAGCGCCTGCCGGTTGTTCCAGGGCGGGCGCCGCAGCAGCGCGGGCCAGGTTTCGGGGGCGGCTTCGGTCACGCCTTCGGAGTCGTCTTCCTGCAGGCGCGCGAGCGTCTTGCGCTGGGCGTCGTCGCAGGAGGCTTCGAGCGGCTTCTGCCACTCGGGGTTCGCTGCAAGCAGCTCGAGGACCAGCGCGGCGCCCGCCTGGTGCCGCGCCGGGTTGGCCGAGAGCAGTTCGCGCAGCACGAACAGCGGCCAGCGCGCGGCCTGCCGGGTGAGCGCGTTCTTGCAGTCGATCTGCTTGACCTGCGACACGAAGAAGCGCACCACGGCTTCGTCGTGGATGGCCAGCAGGTCGGTCACGGCCTCCTTGTGCGGGGACGGCTCGAAGAACAGCTCGGCCGCCGCGGCGCCGTGCATCTCGAGCATGCGCAGCCGCGCGGCACGCGGCGGGTAGAAGCCGGCGCGGTGGCGGCGATAGAAGTCGAGGCTGTCCGAAAGGCTGCGCTCGGTCGACAGCAGGCCGCCGCAGTGGCCGCAGGCGCGGTCGTTGAACCGCGCGAGTGCTTCGCGCATGCCCTTGGTCCAGCGCACGCTGCCGTCGGGCTGCGCCGACAGGCCGTCCTTCGCTTCACCCGCCTGTGCCTTCGATTTGCGACCGACCGCCATGCCATCCTCCCTCGACTTGATGCGAGCGGCATTGTCGGCCAATGCACCCGAAGGCACGGCGCGCAGGAAAACGACCCAAAAAAAAGCGCCCTCGCGGGCGCCTGAAGTTCTCGAACGAGGCTGCAGTTGCTCAGGGCTGCCTGCCTTGATTTCCCAGGCTTCCCTGGAGCAGGCTGCTGAGCTAACCCAGCAGGTCGTCATGGTTGCCGACGCCCTGCTCGGGCACCTGGCCGTGCGGCGTGAGGTGGTCGATCAGCGCCGGCAGCATGGTTGCGAGCATCGGCAGCAGCGTCTGCGCATTGATGCCGAGCTTGGCGGCGATCGCGGCGATGGTGTCGACGCCCAGCGCGTTCTGCAGCTGGTCGCCGGAGACCGGCTGGTTGTCGCCCTTGCCGATCCACGAGCCGATGACATCGCCCATGCCTGCCTGCTCGAACTTCGAGACCAGCCCTCCCAGGCCGCCTTGTCCGCCGTTGTTGGCAAGCAGGCCTCCCAGCGCGCCCGCCAGGCCGCCGAGATCGCCCAGTCCTCCGAGGCCCCCGCCTTGCGGCTGCTGTTGCTGGGCAGCGCCTCCCAGCACCTGACCGAGTACCGAATCGAGCAATCCCATGGCCATTTCCTTGGTGTGTGACAGAACCGACAACATTGTTAAATGCTGCCGAACTCCAGTTGCAAGTGGCGCCGCCACTTTCGAACTGGCAACGTGACAAATTACTTGGTACGCACCGTGCGTTTGGGAAGCAGTGCGGGGCTGACCCCCTGCACTCCTACCAGCCCGAGCACCGTCACGAGCGAATTCTGCGCGCCCTTCCATGCGTCTGTCACGTCGATGGACTCCGCCAGGGAGTGGGCTCCCGAAGACCTGCCGCCTCCGCCGACGACGATGGCCGGCACGCCCAGCGCGATCGCCACGTTGGCGTCGGTGCTGCCGCCGCGCAGCAGCGTCTTGTGGCCGAAGGCCGCATTCGAACGCGTGGCGGCCTCGACGATCACCGAGTCGGGCGGCGTGCGGCCGCCGGGCCGGTCGCCGATGAGCCTGACGCTGGCGCTCAGCGTGGTCACGCCCCAGCGCCTGTTTTCCTCGGCCACGGCTTCGTCGATGGCGGCCAGGATCTTCTTCTCGGCCTCGAGCAGCGCCCCCATGTCGTCCGAGCGGATGTCGATGGCCATGCGCGCGTCCGGCGCGATGGTGTTCACCGAGGTGCCGCCGCCCACGGTGCCGACGGTGAAGGTGGTCTTGGGGAAGGTCGGCGTGCGCACGTCGGCGATCCTGGCAATGGCGCGGCCCATGCCGTGGATCGCGCTGGGCACCAGGCCGAACGCGCCGAAGCTGTGGCCGCCGGGACCGTGGAACGTGACTTCGTGGCGGTGGCTCGCGGTGCCCAGCACCAGCACCGCGCCCGGCGGCGAAGGCTCCAGTCCGACCATCCCGTCGATGTCGGGATGGTCTCGAAAGATCGCCTTCATGCCGCGCAGGTTGCCCAGTTCTTCCTCGCCCACGTTGCCCACGAACATCAGGTCGCCCACGGTCTGCACCTTGTTGTCGTTGAGCACCTTGAGCCACGACAGCAGCACCGACAGGCCGCGCGTGTCGTCGGAGATGCCCGGTGCATACAGCTTGCCGTCGCGTTCCTTCACCTTCACGTCGGTGCCGGCAGGGAACACGGTGTCGAGGTGGGCCGAGATCAGCAGCTTCGGTCCGTTGCCGGTGCCCTTGCGCAGGCCGACCACGTTGCCTTCGGCGTCGATCTTCGCGTCGGTGAGGCCCAGGGCCTTCATGCGGGCGAGGAAGGCCTCGGCGCGCTTCTGTTCCTTGAAGGGCGGCGCCTCGATCTCGGTGAGCATCTTCAGGTCTTCGACCGAGCGCTCGTGGTCGGCCTTGACCGCATCCAGCAGCTTCTGGATGGCGGGCGAGGCCATCAATTGCGTGTAGGCCTTGTCGACCTCGGGGCCGACCTGCGCGGGCGTGGGCGCGACAGGAGGACTCTGTGCCAGCGCGGCTTCGACCGTGCACAGCGCGGCGGCGGCGATCAGGGCGAGGCGCCGCACGGATGACCAGCGAGACATGGGGCGAAAAGTCCTTCTTTTGTCTTAAAGAAGTAACGATTGTTTCCCAAGCTGTCCGCGCGCGCGTCGCGGAAAACACCGCCTTTCCGGGCCTTGCTCGAACATTGGCCGGCAGCGCGGGCGGAATTTCAGAGGCCGGCGAGCGCCACCAGCGCGGCCAGTGCCGCGGTTTCGGCGCGCAGTACGCGGGCGCCGAGGGTGACCGGCGCGAAGCCGCTGGCAATGGCCTGCTGCTCTTCCGTGCCGCTCAGGCCGCCTTCGGGGCCGCTGAGCACGAGCGCTCCGGCGCCGGCGGTTGCGGTTTCGAGGGCGGCGATCCCGCGCGTGCCTTCGGCCAGGCTCAGCACGAGGCGCAGCGCGCCCGGCCCGGCGTGGGCCGGCGCGCCGAGCCAGGTTGCGAAAGGCTGCACCGGATGAATGACCGGCACCCGGTTGCGCCCGCATTGCTCGCAGGCGGCCACCGCGATGGCTTCCCAGTGCGCGCGTTTTTTTTCCGCACGCTCGCCCGACAGGCGCAGCACGCCATGGGCGGTGGCCAGCGGCTGGATGCTCGCCACGCCGAGTTCGGTGGCCTTCTCGACAAGCCAGTCCATGCGCTCGTTGGCCGGCATGCCGACCGCGAGATGCACCGCGCGCGGCGCCTCGCGCTCCACCGGCAGGTGGGCGCCGACCGTCACCGCGACGTCGCTGCGGCCCATGCGCTCCACGGTGGCGGTGTATTCGCCGCCTGCGCCATCGAACAGCGTGAGCGCATCGCCGGGCTGCATGCGCAGCACCTGCACATGGCGCGCGGCGCCCGGCGGCAACGCCAGGCTGGCGCCGGCGCTCAGCGGCACGGAACAGTGAAAACGCGGCATGCTATTGAATTGGTAGCGCCAAACGCACGAAGGACAAGCGTGAAGGCACGTTCTGGCAGTTGTTGCTTCGTCAGACCCGGCCGTAGGCAAAGCCCGTGATGGCCGAGGTGCCCTCGATCTCGTCGATCACGCGCAGCAGCGGCGTGAGCTCGTTGTAGCGGCTGGCGGTGGCGCGGATGTAGGCGATGAAGCGCGGCGTGTCGGCCAGGTAGCGTGGCTTGCCGTCGCGCAGCGTGAGGCGCGCGAAGATGCCCGCCACCTTCAGGTGACGCTGGAGTCCCATCCACTCGACCGCGCGGTAGAACGCGCCGAAGTCCTCGTCGACCGGCAGCCCGGCCTTGCGCGCCGCCGTCCAGTAGCGGATCGTGATGTCGAGCACGAACTCCTCGTCCCAGCTCAGGAAGGCATCGCGCATCAGGCTGGCGATGTCGTAGGTGACGGGGCCGTACACCGCGTCCTGGAAGTCGAGCACGCCGAGTTCGCCGGATGCGCCGTTATTGCCGACCATCAGGTTGCGCGGCATGAAGTCGCGGTGCACGTAAACGCTGGGCGATGCCAGGTTGCTCTCGACGATCAGCTTGAAGCTGCGTTCGAGCCGCTCCTTCAACTTGCCCTCGACCGCGATGCCGCGGTGGCGGCCGATGTACCACTCGGGAAACAGTGCCAGTTCGCGCTCGAGCAGCGCGCGGTCGTACGGCGGCAGCACGCCGGGCTTCGAGGCCTGCTGCCATTTCACGAGCGCTTCGATCGCCCGGTCGTAGAGCGGGCGGCTGGCTTCGGGCCGGGCCGGATCGATCACGTCCAGCATGGTCTGACGGCCCAGGTCGTCGAGCAGCAGGAAGCCGTTCGGGCGGTCCCAGTCGAGCACCGTGGGAGCCCGCACGCCGGCCTCGGTCATCAGCCGGGCCACCTGCACGAAGGGGTCGCTGTTTTCCTTGTCGGGCGGCGCGTCCATCACGATGCGCGTGGGGGCGGCGGGATCGGTGGTGTCGACGCGAAAGTAGCGGCGGAAGCTCGCGTCGGCCGAGGCGAGTCGAACGGTGTCGGGCAGCAGCCCCTGGGCGGGTGCGATGCCGGCCAGCCAGGCCCGGAAGACTTCGGCGCGCTGCGGATCAGTCCAGAGAATGGTGTCGGCGGGGCTCGGGGCCAAAGAGGCGGGGGGCGGGGGTGCTGTCATGGATAATCGATTCTACAAATCCGCCTGGCGCGGCAACCCCTCGTGGCCGGCTTCCGGCCGGGCCGGGTCGCTGCCGGCCCCTGCAACCTGCCGGCCTGCCGCGCCGTCCCCGACGATCCTTCGTTCCGAACCGATGCCTACGATCCAAAGCCTTCACGCTTGGCACCTTGTGCGCTCGCTGCCGTTCTCCCCCGGGGAGTCGCCGGCTTCCATCGGAACGCCCGGGCGGGTGGCCCGATGAGCCGTCGCGTTCGACGCGCCGCCCGGCGGCGCTCCAGCCCGCCGCTGCCGCTCGCCCTGCTGTCCCTGGCGCTGATCCACGCGCACGGTGCGTCCGCCCAGACGGCGGGCAATCTTGAGGGCCCGCTCACGCTGAAGCGCACGCCGCTGCTGACCGAAACCCTGACGCCCACCGAGCGCGGCCAGATGCCCAGCCTGGTCACCGGCGACCGCATCTCCGGCCGGCCCGACCTCGACACCGTGGTCGAGGGCAATGCCACGCTGCGGCGCGGCCCGGTGTCGATCACCGCCGACCGCCTCGAGTACTACCAGCCGGACGACCGCGCCAAGGCCACGGGCAACGTGCGCGTCAACCAGGCCGGCAACGTGTACGAAGGGCCCGAGCTGCAGCTCAAGCTCGAGACCTTCGAGGGCTTCTTCAACAACGTGCGCTACCAGTTCCTCGCGAACGAGGCGCACGGCGAGGCCAAGCGCATCGACTTCGTCGATGCCAACGTGTCGGTGGCGCGCGAAGCCACCTACACCACCTGCCGCCGCGAGGACTTCCCCGGCTGGATGCCGGCGTGGATGCTCAGTGCGGCCACGCTGACCACCGACACCGAAGAGAACGAGGGCGTGGCCAAGAATGCGCGCCTGAGCTTCATGGGCATCACCACGCCGCCGTTCCCGAGCGTGAGCTTCCCGCTCTCGAACGAGCGCAAGAGCGGCCTGCTGCCGCCCACCATCGGCATCGACAACACCAACGGCATCGAGATCTCGCAGCCGTACTACTGGAACATCGCGCCCAACCGCGACGCCACGTTCACGCCCACGGTCATGAGCAAGCGCGGCGTCAACTTCAGCAACGAGTTCCGCTACCTCGAGAAGGAATACAGCGGCACCGTCCGCCTCGACCTGATGGGCAGCGACCGGCTCGTGGGCCAGCGTTACAACGAACTGCGCGCCAGCCAGTTGCAGCAGCTCGCCAACGGCGAGATCCAGGCCAAGGACCTGACCACGTCGCCCGGCAGCACCAAGCGCTGGGGCCTCTGGCTCAACCACCATCAGGACTTCGACGCCAAGGCGCTCGGGCTGGATTCGCTGTCGGCCAACATCGCCATCAACCGCGTGAGCGACAACGACTACTGGCGCGACTTCACGCGCACGCCGTCGCTCGCGCAGCGCCAGCTGCCCAACGACGCCTCGCTGAACTGGAGCAAGGGCGACTGGAGCGGCATCGTCCGCACGCTGAAGTACCAGAACCTGCAGTACAACCTGTCGCCGATCGTGCCTGCGTACGACCGGATGCCGCAGATCACCGCCAACTACAACAAGTACGACTGGCACGGCTTCGACGTGGCGCTCAACCTGGACTACACGCGCTTCCGGGTGAACACGATCCTGGCGGGGCAGCCCGGCTACGACGTGGCTCAGCAGTCGCAGCCCGACGGCGACCGCGTCTCGGCCATCGCCTCGATCAGCCGGCCGTTCATCACGCCCAGTTCGTTCGTGATCCCGAAGCTGATGGTGAACGCGGCGTCGTACAACTACTACACGCCGCAGGCGGACATTCCGAAGCTCACGATCAACGGCGTCCAGTACGTCGGCGGCATTCCGTACAACCCGAACTCGCTGTATTTCTTCCCGACGTCCAGCAACCGGACGGTGCCGACCTTCAGCCTGGACAGCGGCCTGATCTTCGAGCGCGACGCCAACTACTTCGGCCGCGCCTTCCGCCAGACCCTGGAGCCGCGCGCGTACTACGTCTACACGCCGTACCGCAACCAGAGCATGCTGCCGAACTACGACTCGGCCGCCAACGACTTCAGCTTCGCGACCATCTACACCGAGAACGCGTTCTCGGGCGGCGATCGTGTCTCCGACACCAACGCGCTCACGCTCGGCGTGACCTCGCGCCTGATCGACCCTGCCACCGGCGTCGAGGCGGCGCGCTTCGGCATCGCGCAGCGCCTGCGCTTCAGCGACCAGAAGGTCACGCTGCCGGGCGGCACGCCGGTCACCGATCGCGCGAGCGACCTGCTGCTGGGCGCCCAGATCAACTGGACGCCCAAGTGGAGCCTGGACACGGTCGTGCAGTACAACCCCGACACCCGCAAGTCGGAACGCTCGGCCATCAGCGCGCGCTACAACCCCGAGCCGTACCACAACCTGAGCGCGGCTTTCCGCTACCAGGCGCCCACGACGCCGACGGCGACCGACGGCAACAAGTCGATCGACGTGGGCTGGCAGTGGCCCATCAACGACCTGTGGGGCGACAAGGGCAAGAACCTCGGCCCGGGCAAGGGTCAGGGCGGCGGCCGCTGGTATGCGGTCGGCCGCCTCAACTACAGTCTGCAGGACAAGAAGCTCACCGACGGCGTGCTGGGCTTCGAGTACGACGGCTGCTGCTGGATCGGGCGTGTGGTGCTGCAGCGCATCACCACGGGCCAGGTCACTGCGAACACCCGCATCATGTTCCAGCTCGAATTCGTCGGGTTCTCCAGCATCGGCTCGAGCCCGATGCAGGCCCTGCGGCAGAACATCCAGCGCTATGAACCCCTGCGCCAACAGGGCGAGGCGCCGAGCCGCTTCACCAATTACGACTGAGTCGATCGACAGAGCCTAGAGCCATGAAACACATCCGTTCCATCATCACCCTTGGCTGCCTTGCAGCAGTGGCTGCAACGTCGGGTGCGCAGGGTTTCCGCCCTGGCAGCGGCATCACGGACATCATGCGGGCCGGTCCGCGCCTGGGCCCGCCCCCGGCGCGCCCCGCCACGCCGGCGCCCGCCGCGGCGCCGGTGCAGCGCGCGGCCGAGTTCATCGTGGCGCTGGTCAATTCCGAGCCGATCACCAACACCGAGGTGCTGACCCGCGTGGCACGCCTGGTGAAGGAGAACCCCGACGCGGAGCGCGTGCCGCGCAACGAACTCACGCGGCTCGTGCTCGATCGCCTGATCACCGAGCGTGCGCAACTGCAGCTCGCCAAGGAGAGCGGCATCAAGGTCGACGACGTGGCGATCGACCAGGCCGAGCAGACCGTGGCGCGCCAGAACGAGATCAGCCTCACCGAACTGCGCCGCCGCGTGATCGCCGAGGGCATCTCGCAGCAGGACTTCCGCAACGACCTGCGCGACCAGCTGCTGCTGACGCGCCTGCGCGACCGCGAGGTCGAATCGAAGGTCAAGGTAAGCGACGCCGAAGCCGACGAATACCTGCGCGACCAGCGCAACCAAGCCGTCAAGAACGTCGCGCTCGAGAACCTCAACCTGGCGCAGATCCTGGTGGCCGTGCCCGAGAACGCGACCGACGCGCAGATCGCCACCGCGCAGCAGAAGGCACAGGGCCTGGCCCAGCGCGCACGCGCCGGCGAAGACTTTGCCAAGCTGGTGCAGGACAACTCCGATTCGCCCGACCGTGCCAACGGCGGCGCCATCGGCATGCGCAGCGCCGACCGCTATCCGTCGCTGTTCGTCGAGGCCACGCAGTCGACGGCGGTCAACGGCATCGCCGGCCCGGTGCGCTCCAGCGCCGGCTTCCATGTGCTCAAGGTGCTGGCGAAGGCGCAGGTCGGCTCCGGCGATGCCACCGTCACGCAGACGCAGGTGCGCCACATCCTGCTGCTGAACGATCCCAAGCGCACCACGGCGCAGGCCGTCGCGCAGCTGGCCGAATTCAAGCGCCGCGT
>Ga0102594_1001673_pt1 | contig 13125 bp, 15 predicted proteins | sample AraplaCol_mLB_r2_2_FD_76863 | JGI IMG/M metagenome (GOLD analysis project Ga0102594, IMG submission 76863) | Arabidopsis root microbial communities from North Carolina, USA - plate scrape MF_Col_mLB_r2 (SPADES assembly) (version 2) | ecosystem: Host-associated > Plants > Roots > Endosphere...
CGCCGTGCAGCGACGGCGCTGGCCTGCGCACCAGTAGCAGCACGACAAGGCCCATCCAAAGCAGCATGGGCGTTCCCATGCCGATGTAGCCCGCCCAACGGATCTGCGTCGCATAGGGCTGGTAGGCCGGCAAGTTGAGCGCGCGCAGGTAGCCTGGGTAGGTGTGCCAATGCAGCGGCGTGGCCGGGTCGAGCTTGAGCAGGAGGAGGGCGATCCAGCCGGACATGTAGATCCCTGCCGCGAGCGCTGCAAGGAGTGCCAGCGCCGTACCGGCCCATCTGGAATTGCTCATCGCTGGCGTTTCAGTGCTTGACCGGCGTCTCGGTGCCGTCGCCCGGGCCTTTCCAGTTGCCGCTGTTCACCGCTTGCGGGCAGATGGTCAGGTACTGCTGCTTGGCGTCGCGGTCTTCGTTCGTCCAGGGTCGACCGTACTTGTTCGGCGGATCGCAGACGCCAGTCAGCGCAAGTGCCCCCGTGTAGGGCGCGATCGGAATCCAGCACATCTGCGCGACGGTCTGCTTGTAGCCGTAGCGACAGAACACGAAGGGGTCATTGCTTCGGTATTGAAGCTCCTGCGCGCTGGCCGACAATGCGGCAGCCAGCCCGACCCATGCGAGGAGTCGTGGTGTCCTGATCAATTCGCTCCCCTGTTCTTCTATTGCTCTATTGATGCAGCGGCGACTGCTCGGCGGCATGCTTGCTCCGGTGTTCATGCATCGTCGCCTCGCGTGATCGCTGCTGCCCCATCGCCCCGATGAACTCCTTGGAGCTTTGCGCAACTGGTGTGTCCAGCGCCTGCACCGTGTCCAGCACGGCAACCTTCGAATGCACCGACCCCGGTGTGCCTTGCACCGCGACGATTCGCGCGCCGCCTTCGATCAGTTCCAAGTGGTCAATCCCCGCCATGCCTTTGCAGTACGCAGCCACCGCTATGGCGCCTGCCGCCTGCTCGGTGCGGTGATCGGAGGCCCGGTTGTGCTGGGCATCGATCTTTCGCATGAGAGCATGGGCTTGATCGAACAAGGTGTTGCCTGGATGAGTTGCATCCGACAGCCGAGCGTCGCTGGTCGTGCGGATTGGATCGTGCGCGATGCTTTGCTCTCCTGCGATCCTTAGGAGATCTGATTTCTCATGGACGGCGCGAATTGCCAATGAATCCCAATTCTCCGGAGAGCTCTTGAAGAGTCTGTGGTTGTGCTTGATCTTGTAGTCCTGAACGGCGGTGACAATGTCGGCGTCCGACAATCTGGAGAGTTCCAGCGATCTTCCGTAACTTTCGTGGAGGCTCTTCTCGATCAAACGAGTGTTTCCCCCGAACTGGACCGCGGTGCTCCAGATGGCATCTTGTACCGCTGGTCCGCGATCACTCAGATCCAGCCCGCGCGCCTTCATCTGAGCCGACTGTACGTCGTAGTACTTCGCCTTTGTATAGCTGTGCTGGTCCTCGCCGAAGCCGGGAGACTGCTTCGCTACTTCTTTCCATTTGGCATCGAATGCAGGAGTATCAGGCGTCAGACCTCTGAACTGATCGCCATAGGCCGAGTGGCGCAGATACTCCTGAAGCGATCCCGTGTTGACCGAGAACTGAGAAAGACCGTACGACGTACCGCCGTGATCTCCCTTGGTATGCGCAATGGTCCCCGCACCCCGGCCTCCGACCTCGAATTTCTCGGATGTCAGACCAAGGTGCCACTTCTTATCCGTCATTGTGAATCTCCCCGCTTTATTGATTAGTAGAGCACGACAGACTGGTGTCGTCGTAGTGCTTCTTCAATGGAGCTATCGCGCGCGCACTTCCAATGCGGCGGCTCGCTTGGCTGACTTCTTCAGAAGACAGCTTCGATACATCAGTTCTTGCGCTTGGCCATCATTGGCAGTCGGTGGCTTGCAGGATCTGTCGCGTTGAGCAATCCACTTGCGCTCCTCGGCGCGAAGACTCGAGCGGCCTGTCGAATCGAGCCCGTTCATCAAGGATTTATAGGCGCGATTCAGACGTTCGTCCTGGTACTCGTATTCGTCACTGATACAGTCCTGCATGGACGGCGTTACACCGCCGGTCTTGTCTAGGCAGATCTGATAGGAAGGGCGAATTCCATCGGGATCCGCCTTCGCCGCAGTGGCGCCTTGCGCGCACGCACTGCCTGTCATCAGGAACACTGCCAGAAGCCCAGCGGCGATGCCTACGCCTTGCCGATGACTAGAGCGAGTCCAGCATTGATCGGACGGCCTTGCGGTGCAGCCCTCTGCGCTCGTGCCTTTGGCAGAGAAGGTGAACTCTCGCGCAGGGTTGTTCAGTTTCGACTCTTCGTTGATCATATCTTTCTCCCTTTGATTGAGGCACTATCGACTACACATGCGCAGATTTGTGCGCGCTGCCCTTACGATGGTCAGATACTTGGTCGCGAGGTCTGACCCCGACGAGCCGCCGCTCCAATCCTTCGCGATGTCGTCGTCTTGCCTGTTCGCATCGTTGCGATAGGGCTCCAGCGTTGCGATGCAAGCCCCACGATCTCCGTCCTTGTACTGGGCCAGAGCTAGATCGTTGCGAATGGCGCCCAGCTGGAATTCGTCAAGCACCTGCGTACAGCGATCAAGCAGGGAGCGCAGCGTCATCGCCGAGTTCGCATACTGCTTGGCCTTGTAGTCCTGGCTGAAGGCACGGCGTACCTTGTTTACTCCAGTAGGAGTGCACAGGGGGAGAATGGCGCGGTATTCACCTTCGAAGCTGCCGTTGGCGCCGCAGAAGTCTCGGCAAGCTGTGGAGGTCGAATCGGCCACCAGTTGAACGCCGTCCTGGATTCGCCTGAATCGGATGCTGCATGCTTGCGAGCCGTTGCGCGCGGTGCCGATTCCCCGTTTCAGCGTACCTTTTAACTCGCACCCACTGGTTCCAGTCGAGTTGGTGGTGATGGAGAACGCCTCCACGCCGCCCGAAGCTGGTCTGATGCTCAGTTGACCCCAGCCTTCTTCGGTGGCGTAGTGGCCGGCTGGCGCGGGTTCTTCTTCCATAGCCCCCACACTTATGGACGTAGTAGTTAGGTAAAGGAGGGCTGACCCAACCAGAGTCATTCTTCGCATGCTAGGTACTCCGTGTGCCTTCGATTGCTTTGATTCAGTTGCCTGACGCAGGCTGATGCCTCCGCGTTCGCTGAATGCGCTCTGGGAAGCTGCAGGCGCCATAGGAGGTGCGGCAGTTCTTTGCCCCTGCTTTAGTGCAGGTCTTCATGCCACTATCAATGGCATCTTGAAGGACCGGGTCGGCGGCAAAATTGATGCCGTCGGGATCACCGATCGTGACGGCAGTACATCCGTTTCTATAAGGGCGCTCGATCTGGCATTGCGTCCCCCCCTTTGCCTTACAGTCGCCAAGGGCTGCATCACGAGCGTCTCGCTCACTTGTCATGTTGACGGCTGTGCCGAGGATGTCACGCGGTGAGTCCGCTGCAACTGCTCCGAATCGGTTGGACCACTCTTCCGGTAGAGCACGCTGATCGCCGGCACCTGGCATGCAAGTTGGCGGTTGGGTGGGCGCAAACTGAAATGGGACCATCCCGAGCGGACAGCCGCCTTCGGCGCGCGCTTCAGCGCAACAAAGCAAGGTGCCGCATTGCATCGCGATCACAAGAGCTAGTGCCTTCATGCATCCGCTCCCGGAAAGGGCTTGACGCTGTCTGGGGTGAGCTCTTGCGCAGGACTTGGCATCAATGGGTTACTCCGAACGCCCGTGTTTCGATCAGGAGGAGTCTTCGACTGGGTTTTCAGGAGGTCTATGACTCCCCACCGGTTGCCCCTGAGGCCCAGGCCGCCCAACGCCGAGTAGGGTGTGAAGCTCCCCACCGTTCCCCTGAGGAACTCGCCGCCATCGGCGGCGCAGTGATCAGCAAGACCGTCATGAGCGTGCCGATGCCACCCTGCTGCATCGCCTGGCTAGTGAGTCCCCGTCGCCGTTGATTTCGAGCAGGGCGTTGTTGGCCGAGGAAGCCCACAAGGCGCCCGCCACGCGCAACGTCAAGTCCAGCACGATCGAGGTCATGAGGCTGAGCACTGCAAGTGAGAAAAGCGTGCCCAGCCCGTAGTTGAGCCATCGCCAGAACATCTGCTTGGTGGCCTTGAACATCAGGCAGCAGATGAAGATGGGGTCCAGCCCGACGAAAAGGGCCAGCGCCACCTTGTAGATGGGCAATATGGTGCGGGCGTGATGAGTCACGCCAGGAGGCCAGATGACGTGTGGCACGAGCGGTCTCTCTGCTTGCATTGGTGGCCAATGCTTTTTGGATGTTGCGGTCACTGAATGCGCACTGGAAAGCTGCAGGCGCTGTAGGCGGCACGGCAATCCTTGTCGCCTGCCTTGATGCAAGCTTCCATCCCAAGTTCTTCAGCTCTCTGGGGCGTGGCTGCTGAAGGCGTGTAGTAGCCTTCGGTACTGCTGACGATGAGAGCGCCGCAACCATTTCTGTACGTTCGATCGACCTTGCATTGCTGACCTCCCCCCTTCGCTCGGCAGTCCTCAAGCGCTGCCTCGCGAGCGGCTTCCTCGCTCTTCAGATCATTGGCGGTGCCGAGGATGCCAAGCCAAGCGGCGGTGGCCATCGCTCCGAACCGATCGGACCATACCTCAGGCAAAGGACGAGGTGCCTGTGACTGGCCACCGCCTGGCATGCAGCTAGGCGGTTGATTTGGCGCAAACTGGAACGGCAACATGCCCGGTGGACAGCCGCCTTCCGCGTGAGCCTCGATGCATGGAACCAGGACAATAAACTGGATACCGATCACAAGAAGCATTGCCTTCATTTGTTTGCTCCTTGATGCGGTTTGACGCTGTCTGAGACAGGCGCCAGAGCTGGACCTTGGGCAGAAGAGCTATTGGGGAAGCCCAGACTTCGATTAGATGGTCCATCCAGCTCAGTATTGGGTGCGCGATAACTCCCCACAGGCTGCCCCTGAGGCCCAGGCTGACCCGCCCCGCCCAACGCCGAATAGGGTGTGAAGCTCCCCACCGTTCCCCCGAAGAAGCTCGCTGCCATCGGCGGCGCAGTGATCAGCAAGACCGTCATCAGGATGCCGATGCCACCCTGCTGCAGTGCCTGACCGGTGAGTCCCCCGCCGCCGTCGACATTGGCAATGGCGCTGATTGCCGAGGAAGCCCACAAGGCCCCCGCGACGCGAAGCGTCAGGTCCAGCACGATCGAGGTCATGAGGCTTAGCACTGCAAGCGAGAACAGCGTGCCCAGCCCGTAGTTGAGCCACCGCCAGAACATCTGCTCGGTGGCCTTGAACATCAGGCAGCAGATGAAGATGGGGCCCAGCCCGACGAAAAGGGCCAGCGCCACCTTGTACATGAGCAGCATGGCTCCAGCCGTGATGGGCGGGCCTGCAACGCCAAGCGCAGCGAGGAAGGCTGTGGTGGTTGTCGAGGCCACGTTGTCGCCGGAGACCGATCCGCTGAGGCCCTGGGCACTGTCGATGGCGCCCATGGCAACGGCGGTGTAGGCAAGGTTCTTGTCGATGGCGCTGACCGGCGAAGTGTCGTTGCCGGTGACGAGCTCGTTGATGTCGGATGCGAGCGTCGTGGTGAAGAAGGTCTGGATGCTCTGTCCGCCCAGGCCCATGGCGGCGGCAGCCATCAGGATCACCGCGTTGCGGCTCATGTCCACCACCATGGCCATCATGGGTTCGCGCGAGCGGCCGGTCAGGATTCGGAATCCCTGCACGATGATCCAGACGGTGAACAGGGTCAGGCCGATCGCACTGGCCCATGCCACGGTACGGTGCATGAATGCGTCGGTGAAGTCGTCGATCTTGTTCACCATCCAGGCGTAGATCAGGGCGAAGTAGGCGAAGTCCACGATGTGTTGTCCCGTCGTTCAGCGGATGGCCAAGGCAGCGGCAAGTACGCTCGTCTGAATCAACTGCCCGAGCCCGATGCCGCCGCGGCCTCCTTTGACGGCGGACTGGGTGATGGCGTTCTGCTGCCCCTCGAGGTACTTGATTGCCCTGTCGTAAGTGGCCGTGCGGGTCTGCCATAGACTCATCTCGGCTTGCAGCATCCCGATGGTTCTCAGTGCTTCGTTGGTGTTGGCCCAGAGGTCGCCTTGGGTCTGGGCCGAATCGCGCTTCTGTGCGATGGCGTCGAGCTGCTGGCTGTACTGCTGGAAGCGACTGGCCATGTCGACACCTTCGTTGAAGGACTGCGCGCGAAGCTGGATGATCTGTTGGCAGATCTGCTGCTTGCTCGCGCTTGGGGTCGCCGGATTGATGGTGGCAAGGCTGGTGATGGGCTGGCTTGTGGTTGGCGCGATGCCGCCGCCACACGCCGTTTGGACATAGCCCGACGTGTCACCAATCTTCTGCAGGTTGCCGGTACCCAAGGAGACGGAGAAGCTCGCTCTTTGGACCTGGGTCTGAATTTCCTTGAGCAGCTTGGATGTGGTGTCGTTCAGGTTGCCGTTGTCACCGCTGCCACCACTGCGATTTCCGATGCTGCCAAGGATGTCGCTCAGCTTGTCGATTGCCGTCTGGTCGATGACCTGCCAGTCCGCCCTCGCGGCACCTCCGGAGCTGAGGGCTGCGAGTGCGATGGAGATGTGGGTGATGAGAATTCGAATCTGCCGTTTCATGCTGCATTCCTCATGGCAGCAGCGCTCTTGCCGCTGCCCTTGCGCTTGTCATAGAACGCCTGCAGCCACTGCTGCGGCCGAAGTTCGTTCGCCGGAACACCTTCGGCTTCGGCGCGTTGCTGCAGCACCTCGTGCAGGATCTCGATGTTGTCCGTCGAGGCGGAGATGACGGCGAGCGCGTCGTCCATGCCGCGAAGGTCCAGTTGGCACACCGAGGACATGTGGCCCTGTTTGACCAGGAACCGGCGGGAGCGCTCGTCAAGGCTCGTGACCACCTGGTACTCGGACTCGGTGAGCTTCAGGCCGTCGATGTAGTCGGTGCGGTTGGCATTGGGATTGGGCAGCAGGATCATGGTTGCGGTCTGCTCGATGAGCGACGCAGAGATGTCGCTGGCCAATGCGTCTTCGGGGCTCTGCGTGGCGAAGATGCCCAGGCCGTTCTGCTTGCGTATCGTCTTTTGCTTGTTCTTGGCGAAGTCTTTCAGTGCGCCTCCGCCATCGAGGATCTTCCAGAACTCGTCCATCACGTAGATCAGGCGACGTCCATCGATCAGGGACTCCACGCGATGCAGCAGGTAGTTGACGATCGGCACGCGAACCTCGGGGGTGTCGATCACTTCGGTGTAGTCGAAGCCGATGATGTTGGCCTTCTGCAGGTCGATGGTGTCGACCGGGTTGTCGAAGACCCACCCCAGCGCATTCCCGGCTGTCCACTTGCGCATGCGGGTGAAAAGGCCGTCGTCGCCCATGTTGGGCAAGCTCTTCTGGAAGTTGGCCATGGTGCGCAGGTGCGTGGGCGTGTCGAGCATGGCCACCACAGCGCGGTGAATGTCTTCCTCCTCTCGCGACGTGTAGGACTGCTTGCCGGCCAGCACCTTGATCAGGTCGCTGAGGAACTGGCAGTTGGCCTCGGTGGGCTCGCAGTGGAATGGATTGAAGCCGGTGGGACGGCCCTTTTCCAGCGAGAGGTAGTTGCCGCCGCAGGCTCGAACGAAGATTTCGGCGCCGCGGTCCTTGTCGAAGAAGAAGATGGTGGGCGCAGGATCCAGCTTCTGCACCTGGCTGAGCAGGAAGTTGACGAGCGCTGTCTTTCCGGTTCCCGATTTGCCGATCACCAGGGTGTTGGCGATGGCCTTTTCACCCAAGGAGTCTTCTGCTGGCAGCGTTGCGTGGAAGTTGAAGAAGTAGGGTTGGGCGTTGACGGTCTGCAGCGTGGTGACGCACTCGCCCCAGGGATTTCGCTCACGCTTGCCGCTGGCGAAGTTGTGCAGCGGCGCGAGACCGAGGAAGTTCAGCGAGCTGACGCTGGCCAGCCGGGTCCGGTACTTCCAGTTGCCGGGAAACTGCGCATAGAACGCGGCCGTAACCGCCAGGTCTTCCTTGACCGACACGAAGCCGGCGTTGGAAAGCTCGGCACGCGCGGTGGCGATTCGCTGCGAGAGCGATTCCTGGTCGCTCGCGTACACCGCCATGCTGAAGTGATACTCGCCCAGCACGAAGCTGCCCGACGAGAGCTGATCCATCGCCTGGTCCAGTTCGACGATCTGGCTCACGGCCCGGTCGCCCGACGAGATCATCATGCCCTTGGTGCGTTCCAGCGCCTTGAGCGCGTCATGCCGCCCCATGGGGCTGAAGGAATGGGTGATGACGTATTCGAAGTCGAGGTACTTGAGTCCGTTGAGGATGCCGGGGTAGGTGCCCTCGGGGTACTCCTTGATGTTCAGCAGCGCGCCGAAATGATTCTCGCCCGAGGGCGTGGTGATCACGTAGTCGCCGGTCTTGGCCGAGAAGCGCTGCCGGCTCACGGACAAGTATTGGTGGATGGGGGCCTTGAGTACCGGCACAGGCTCGTCGACGCGGTTCAGGAGGTGGCCGTAGAACTCCAGTGCCTCGGAAAAGACGACTCCATTCGCAGCTTCGTACATGCGAAGGCGGACGGGGGCGTACTCCTTGAGCACGGCCTCCACGTTGCTCGCCAGTTCGAGAACCTTGTCGATGGCTTGCTGCTGCGCAGATGCCAGGCGCTCGATATCGGCGCTCTTCTCGGCGAAGCGCTTGCCCGCCACGATGGGGCGATAGAGCATCGTCAAGTAAAGCTCGTTCTGCATCAGCTTCTGGGTCGACAGGGCCTGGAAGTAGGCATCCGACAACGACTGGTTGAAGGGCTGCTTGAAGCGGCTTGTGTCGTCCAGGCGGCGGCGCCGGCGTACGTCGTGCACCCAGAAGGCCACGTTGGTGTAGTCGGGCGCACGCAGGGTCTGCAGCATTCGGTTGAAGCTGTTGTGCCGGTGCTGGATCTCCCACTCTTCGCGGCCGACGAAGGGCAGTCCCTCAAGACTCCAAACCATGAGGAAGTCACCGCCTACGGTCTTGATGACCGCAGGCGAGACATGGGTGGACAACGGAATGAACTCGCCAACGGCGGTGTCTGGACTGAGCTTCATGGAGGCCCCTGCATTGCTTGGGTGGGTGCGGTTGTAGTGAGGCGCCAGGTCCGTTGCGGCACCACTCAGTGGTAGTCCTTGGACTGCCCCCGGTACGTGTTGGGCGTCAGCACCCAAGTGCCGTCGTGCTGACCGAGGTTGCGCATGCGCGCCCTGAACTGCAGTCGCAGTCCGATCAGGCGGAAGACCATCTCGTCGCGCTTGGCCATCATGCGCAACCCGAAGATCACAACAGGGGTCAGCAGCAGGTAGAAGAGATTGAAGTACACCGCCAGCAACAAGCACCCGCCCGCGCCCAGGAAGAAGGGCACATAGGGCACGCCCATGAACATGGGCGGACGGGTGCAGCCGCGGAACATCGCATCCTTACGCATGCAAGGCGACGAACGAACGCAGCAGGCTGCCAACCTGCTGAAGCGCAAGACCGTTGAAGCCCGTGGTCGACGCGCATCCGCCACCCGAACTCCCGGAAAGGAAAAGCTTCGCGATCTGGCTGGCTGCGCCGATCAAAAGCGCGCCGATGAACACAGGGGCGACATCGCTGATCCGCTTGTGGGCGAACGCGATCTGGTAGCCGGAGAAGATCACGGCAATGGTCACCACCACGACGGACACGGCATTGAGCACGTTCTGCACGTTGTTCAGAAAGCCGCAAGTGGTTTGCGTGAGACCTCCATCGGCTTGCGCAAATGCGAGTCCCGGCACGACGATCACAGCGGTCAGACACAAACGGGTTAGTGATCGGAGAGCAGCGTGGCGTGGATGGGTGTGTTGCATGATCAGTTTCCTCTCTGAGTTCGTGGTTGGATAAAGTGGCGAGATTCAGAAGACAAAGGCGCTGTCCTGGTTGCGATGGGTAGCTGCGGGTGCGGGAACAGGTATCTCGGCGGGCGCGGTACCAGCAGGCAGCGACACGTCTTCGCCCGGCGACAACTGCCGCACCTGGGATACGAAGGGTTCGTTGCCAGACAGGACGCCTGCACGTGCCGCAGAGATGGATTGAGGGGGCCTTGCGGTTCGCGCGGCAGCCGGCGCCATGCCGTTCGCTTCGGTGCGCAGGGGGATCGCACTGGAAGACGGCGGGTTTTGCGCCACGAGAGTGCCGCGGTTGATTGAGTCGTAGACCTTGCTCACATAGCCGTCGCGAAAGCCGGTGACGAAGTTGCCGGAGTAGTAGCAGCTGAAGGCCTTTCCCCAGTTGCCCTGAGCGCTGCGGTAGCAGTCGGCGAGGATGCGCGAACCGGCAGCGATGTTGCTGCACAGGTCGAAGGCCTTTGAGTGATCGTCCAGGCTGTACCTGCGCAGGTTGCTGCGGTTGACCTGGGACGCGCCCAATGAGTAGTTGTAGCCGCGGCCTTCGAGCATCTGCGCGGTGGCGACAGCCTCGTCCAGATTGCGCGGCTGGCGCACGAGGCGGCTGCCGACGACGCCGATGGCGTAGGGGTTGGTGCCTGATTCCACCGCCACCACATGGCGCATGACTTGGGCCGGCACGGCCAGGTCGGGACAGGAGCCGATGTCCACGGGAGACAGCATGGGCGTCGTTCCTCAGGAGGCGATCGCTGCGGCGTGGTGGCCGGGATCGAAGTCGATACCTGTGATGCATCGGCGACCGGCGTGCGACTTGATGTGCACGACGATGTCGATGGTTAGCATCAGCAGGCGCTTGATGGTGGCGAATTCCAGCCCGGCGCCCTCGCTCGAAGCCTTGACCATCAAGGCGAGCTGATCCCAGATCTGGGCGGTGCTGCCTGCATGGCAGCTCGTGATGGAGCCGGGGTGCCCGGAAGCGCAGTTGCGGATGAAGTAGAAGGACTCGTCGCCGCGCAGTTCGGCCAGGACGATGCGATCGGGCTTCATCCGCAGGCAGGCTTCCATGCAGCTCTTCGCAGTTACGTTCGCCGTGGCTTGCCCGCCCTTGGAATACAGGAGGTGCACCACGTTGGGCTGGTCGATGAAGAGCTCGCGCGCATCTTCGATGGTGATGAGCCTTTCGTCGGCCGGAACGTAGTTCACAAGAGACTTCATGAAGGTGGTCTTGCCGCTGCCAGTTGCCCCCCCGACAACGATGTTCTTCTTGTAGAGCACAGCCTGGCGGAAAAAGTCGGCGTAGCGGCGCTCGGCGCGCAGTTGGAGCAACTCGCGCTCGTGGGCGCCGATGCCTTCGGCTCCTTCGACGATCTCGTCGAAGAAGCCGTCCCGCTGGTATTCGGCGAGCGTGCGGGTTCTCCTGGACGGCAGTCGGATGGTGATGGAGACGCAGCCGGCCTCCACCGCGGGAGGGACGACGAACTGCGCGCGCTGGCCGGTTGGAAACGTAAGCGAGACCACGGGGTTGATGTCGGTGATGCGCTGCCCCGTGTTGCTTTCGTTGACGACGGTGGTGCAGAACTGCACGGCGCGCGCGAAGCTGAGGCTGGGTACTTCCACGCGCTGCCAGCCCTCACGGTTTTCGAGCCAGATCTCGTTGGGCCGATTGATGCAGATCTCCGTCACATCCGGCGACTGCATGATCTCGCGTATGCCCAGCACTTGATACTGATAGTCCAGGAAGTCTCTGGAGATGGCGGCAACAAGCTCGTTGGTCATGGCTGAACCGCCTCAGTAGCGCGCGAGCACGCCGCTGAAGTCGACGTCCTTGGCGACGTACACGTTGACCACGGTGCCCTGGTTGATGGTGACCGTTGCCGGCTGATTTGCCGAGCGACGAACCGCCTGGCCTGCCAGGTTCTGAAGCGTCTGGGCGGTGTAGCTTTCGTAGGGAGATTGCACGGCCAGGCCGCCCGTCGTGACGGTCGTGCTCTGGGGGCCATACTTGGCCGCCTCGTATTTGAAGGCGTCGGCGAGCAGACTGATCATCAAGGCGGAGGCAATGCGCCTGGACCAGTGCTCGTCGATTTCGCCGGGGTGGCCCGCGCCGCCCAAGTTGTCGACGCCGGGGCTGGCCATGCTCACGTCGATGCCGTTGGGCGTGATGATGCGATCCCAGATGACAGCCACGCGCGGGCTGTTGGGTTCCATGTCGTACTTGCCTAGCACTTTTGCGCCTTTGGGTAGCAGCAGGCGCTTTCCGGTGACGGAGTACACGGGCTCGGTCACGATGCAGGACGTGAAGCCGGGAATGTCGGTCACCAATCGCGTCTCGAGCACGCAACGGATGTAGGTGCCACGCACCATCAGCGAGTCGGCGTGCACCAGTGGCTGGGCATTCGATACCGGGGCCAGTGGCTTGACGCGGTAAGCCGTGCTGGCGGGGAGTGGCTGGTCGGCTTCAGGCGGCGTGCCGACGGGCGCCGCCGCGAATGCGGACTCCTGCGCCGGCGCGCTTGCGGTGGATGCGACGGTCACGGTCCCACCTCCAGAAGCCATGCGCCGCTGCATGAGCGTCGGCGCACTCGGGCTTGATGCGGCGTTTTGCAGCGCAGGCGCCGGCAGCGGGGGCAGCGGCGGCAGACCCGGCGGGGCCAGCGGGATGGCCTCGGCCTGCCGCACGGCTGGCGCAGGCGCGGGCGCAGGCGGCAGCGCGGGCGCGGCGGGAACGCTCACCACTTCTTCTTTCTGCCTGGGCTTCTTCGCCGGCTGCAGCACATTGTTGAGCGTCCAGATAGCGGCCAGGCCCAGCAGCAGAACCAGCGCCAGCAGGAAGCCGATCGCACGCCGGTTCATGCGCTGCAGTTCGCTGGACTTCAGTTCGGGGGCGCGCGCGTCGAGATCTGGCGCGCTGTTGCGCTGTTCGAATTGCGAGGAGTACGGGTTGCCCGAGGCAACGGCGGCTTGGTCGTTCACTTGGCGGTGTTCCTGCGAAGTCCCACGACGTTGTCGCCCTGGCGAATGACCAGGTAGGGATAGGTGCCGTGGACCACGATGGCGCTGCCTTCGACGGTGGAATTGACCACCGAGTCCTCGTCGTGCTCCTTCTGGCGCATGTACACGGCGGGAAAGTTGCCAGTGGGGAACTGCTTGAGGTCGCTCAACCGGATGTAGGTGAAGCGGCCGTCGTCATACACGTTGAGCGGTACGAGCCAAGGCGCAGCGGTGCTCTGGCTCGCATAGTCGTAGTTGAA
>Ga0102594_1001681_pt1 | contig 13047 bp, 13 predicted proteins | sample AraplaCol_mLB_r2_2_FD_76863 | JGI IMG/M metagenome (GOLD analysis project Ga0102594, IMG submission 76863) | Arabidopsis root microbial communities from North Carolina, USA - plate scrape MF_Col_mLB_r2 (SPADES assembly) (version 2) | ecosystem: Host-associated > Plants > Roots > Endosphere...
TGGGGTATCAAGCGCGGCCTGATGACCACCGTGCACGCCGCCACCGCCACGCAGAAGACCGTGGACGGCCCGAGCAACAAGGACTGGCGCGGCGGCCGCGGCATCCTGGAAAACATCATTCCCTCGAGCACCGGCGCAGCCAAGGCCGTGGGCGTGGTGATCCCCGAGCTCAACAAGAAGCTCACCGGCATGAGCTTCCGCGTGCCGACCTCCGACGTCTCGGTGGTCGACCTGACGGTCGAGCTGGTGAAGGAAGCCACGTACAAGGAAATCTGCGCCGAGATGAAGTCGCAGAGCGAAGGCGCGCTGAAGGGCGTGCTGGGCTACACCGAAGACAAGGTGGTGGCCACCGACTTCCGCGGCGACCCGCGCACCTCGATCTTCGACGCCGAAGCCGGCATTGCACTCGACGGCACTTTCGTCAAGCTCGTGAGCTGGTACGACAACGAATGGGGCTACTCGAACAAGTGCCTCGAAATGGTGAAGGTCGTTTCGAAGTAAGCAAGACTTCGGAGCTTCAATGAAGAACGCGCCCGAGGGCGCGTTTTTTCATGGTGCCGATCGAGGCTGCGGCCCTAGTCTGCCTTTTGTTGCGTTTCGTACCATCCGAAAAAGCCGCGCAGTCCTTCTGCATCAAAGATGCCGGGACCTGCCCGTTTCAGGTGCTCCTTCAACTTCTGGTCGTGACTGGCACTCGGCACGACCATGCAGGCTCCTTCTTGCAACCGGAAACCATTGCTGAGCAGCCATGCAACGGACAGCGCCAGCGATTCCAGGTGCTGCCCCCAGTACAACTGGGCCAGGAGCCACGCCTCCGCGTTGTCCGCCATGCCGTACTCCAGCGCGGCATCCTCGACGGCACGTCTGAACTCTGTCCAATCCATCGGGAACTGCCCTTCGCGAAAGACCCCCGCGCCCGGCGCATCGATGGAATGTGCGACCGCTGCATGCAGCGAGGCGATGAATGACGGCTCAAGAGAGACCTTGCCTTCCCTTGCCGATGCGACAACGGTGTGCCATCCGTATTGAACGGCAGCCTCAAGCGCTTCCGCCGATGTGGTGGTTGGCCCCCAGTTGCTGAACGCCAGTTCCATGCGCGCCAGTTCCCGTGCAAGATCCGGCGCGCGGTGTTCGGCATCTTCCCAATGGGCTTCGGTCTTCTGCATCGCTCGAATTGTCCGTCGAGCGGCGCATCGACCATGACAGTTCGTGGCTTTGGTCAAGAGTCCATCGACGGGGACTGCCCTGCCGGCGCTGAAGTACTGGGGAAGGCGACGGAGAAAGCCGTGCGCTTGTCACTCGAGAACTTCGTGGCGCGCGTGATCAACCAGCGTCTGGACTGACTGTGAGGTGCGGGAAGCTCACCGCAGCTTCTCGTCCCTGCGGATCTCGCTGCTCAGCTGCGACGTCAGCCGTGTCGCGGCCCTTCTCGCCGCCAGCCCGAAGTCGCCCTTGAACTCGCCGAACTCCGCCGTGCCGTGGCCTGCCGCGCGCACGCGCGTGACCTGCGCGCCGGCAGCGTCGGTCACCACACACGAGACTTCGGCGGTGAACGAGGTCGGTGGCCAGCTGATCCCGGACGACGAACTCGACTCGGTCCTGATGCGCGGCGCGAAGACCAGCGACACGCCCGCCGTCTCGTTCGCCTTCGCGTCGCCCGCCGTGCGAAGCACGACCACGTCGCGGTACACCGCGCGCAGTGCATCGCGGATGGACTTCTCCAGGTCGCGGTATGGAAAGTAGCTCACGCGGTCGCCGCTGCCGCCGGGCGTGACGACCTCGAGGTCGCGGTCGGCGTCGGTCATCACGTAGGCGACCTTCTTCGGCACGAGGTGCGCCTGCGAGCGCGGCGGCGCGGTCTCGGTGATCATGGTGATCGGGTGCACGCAGCCCGCAAGCAGCGCGGTTGCGAAGGCCATGGCGGCGCCACGTCGAACCGCCGCCGCGGTCATCGGAAGAATGAACTGCATCGAAGCGCCTCCTGCCTGTCGGGTCAACGGCCGATGGCGGCCACGAACTGCGGATCGGCATACACCTTGCGCAGCAACGCGCGCACGAGGCGCGGGTACGCGGCCTGGCCGGCCGGCACGGCGACGATGCTGGCGTAGCTCGAGTCGAAAGCGGTCTCGGCGCGGTAGGTCTTGCGCAGGCGCTGCGCGTCGTCGCGCGTGACGGTGATCTCGACGTCCATGCGGCCGGTGCCGTTGATCACGCCGAGGTCGATGTCGTTCACGAGGATGCGCGCCGCAACGCGCGTGGGCGCCTTGGGGTCGTAGGCGGAAATCTCGCTCAGGTCGCGCATGAGCGCGTCCTGCAGGTACTGCGCGAAGCTGCCGCTCGGCGACAGCAATTTCGCACGGCGCAACTGCACGGTGTTGACGGGCTCTTCAGGAGCGGTGGGCTGAGCCCTGGCGAGGGCCACCATGCCGGGACGCGCCGCCTCGAGCCGGTCGAGCGCTTCGTAGTCGGCCGCATAGGGCGGTGCCAGCAACGGTGCGCAGCCGGTGGCCAGGAGGGCGGCTGCCAGCGCACCGCACACGGCCAGCGGGCGAAGGCGCCAGCCCGAGCGCCGGTGCGGGTGCCGTTTCGAGTGCGAGCGCCAGCCCGTGCGCAGGAGCTGGCGCAAACGCAAGGGCCGGCCTTGCGAGCGAAAGGTCGCCATGTCTTCAGTCCCTCTCTCCACGAGGCCCCGGATGCATGCATGGTGCATCGGTGACGCGTGCTCCCGGCGCGACGGTAGCACGCATCGCGCTGCGCGCGAATCCATGAAGCCGCGGAACCCGAAGGTGCGCGGAGGGACGAGGGCGAACCTCAGACCGGTTCGAGCACGTGGATCAGCTTGCTCTCGACCAGTTCCTTGGTCCGCTCGCCGTGAGCCTTCATGTGCGGTGCGACCGCGTGCGCCTGCAGGTGCGCCAGCGTTTCCCATTTCTCGATCACGACGAAGGTGTCGGGGCCGAAGCTGGCCTTCGACGCGGGGATGCCCTGCGCGTCGACGGTGGCGCCATACTCGACGCAGCCCGCTTCGGCGAGCACGGCCGCGCGGTTCCCGGCGAAGGCCTCGAGCAGTCTGGCGCGCTGGCCGGGCTTGGCGGTGATGACGGCGACGACATGAATCATTGAAATGCTCCGTGGTTGGGATGGTTGACGGGGGGACGACCGCCGACTCTAGAAGATCCGATACCTTCGTATGGGTCCCGCGCGAGACCCGTTGCCCCACCCTATCATCGCCCGCATGTTCTTCCCGCTCCCTCGCACGGCCACCGCGCCTTTCTGTCCCTCCGAGGTCAAGGGCAGCGTGACGGTCCCGCAGGACCTGCCCTTCTTCAAGAAGCTGATGCGCTATGCCGGCCCTGGCCTGCTGGTGTCGGTGGGCTACATGGACCCGGGCAACTGGGCGACCGACATCGAGGCGGGCTCGCGCTTCGGCTACGGGCTGCTGTTCGTGGTGCTGCTCGCGAGCCTCGCGGCGATGCTGCTGCAGACGCTGTGCGTGCGCCTGGGCCTGGTCACGCAGAAGGACCTGGCGCGCGCCTGCCGGCAGCACTACCCGCCGCTGGTGAACCGCCTGCTGTGGCTCGGCGCCGAGCTGGCCATCGTGGCCTGCGACCTGGCCGAGGTGCTGGGCAGCGCGCTCGCTTTGCATCTGCTGTTCGGCGTGTCGATCCCGGTGGGCATCGCGATCACGGCGTTCGACACGCTGCTGGTGCTGGGCCTGCAGGGTGCGGGCTTTCGCCGCGTCGAGGCGATCGTGCTGGGGCTGGTGGGCACCATCGCGGGTTGCTTCATCGTCGAGTTGGCGATGGCGCCGCCCAACTGGTTCGGCGTCGCGATGGGCTTCGGCCCGAGCCTGGAGCGGCTGCACCAGCCCGGCGCGCTGTACCTGGCCATCGGCATCGTCGGCGCCACGGTGATGCCGCACAACCTGTACCTGCATTCGTCCATCGTGCAGACGCGCCTGGTGGCCGACACCGACGCGGCGCGCCGCGAGGCGGTGCGCTTCTGCACGCTCGACGCGGTGGTGTCGCTGTCGCTCGCGCTGTTGGTCAACGCGGCCATCATGGTGCTGGCGGCCAGCGCCTTCCACGCCACGGGCCACCGCGAAGTGGCAGAGATCGACGACGCCTACCGGCTGCTGGAGCCCGTCGTCGGCAGCGCGCTAGCGGCCACGCTGTTCGGCATCGCGCTGCTGGCTTCGGGGCAGAGCTCGACCTTCACCGGCACCATCGCGGGCCAGATCATCATGGAAGGCTTCCTCGACCTGAAGATCCCGTGCTGGCAGCGCCGCCTGATCACGCGCCTGCTGGCGCTGGGTCCGGCCTGGTTCGGCGTGTGGTGGTTCGGCGACGGCGGCGTGGGCAAGATGCTGGTGCTCAGCCAGGTGGTGCTGAGCTTCCAGCTGCCCTTTGCGATGTGGCCGCTCATCCGCTTCACCAGCCGGCGCGACATGATGGGCGACTTCGCCAACGGGCCGGTGCTCAAGTCGCTCGCGTGGCTGCTGTTCGGCGTGATCGGCGCGGCCAACGTGTGGCTGGTGGCCTCGGTGCTCAACGGCGGCTGAGCGGCGCTGACGGCTCTGCCTCGTCCTTGCCGAGCGCGTCGGCGATGAAGTCGACGAACGCGCGCACGCGCGCCGACAGCTGGTGGCGCTGCGGGTACACGGCATAGATGTCGGCGTCGGGGGTGCGGTAGCTGGCGAGCACCTGGACCAGCCGGCCGCTGCGCAGGTAGCGCGCGATGTCCCACTCGGCGCGCATCAGGATGCCGTGGCCGTCGAGTGCCCAGTTGACCGCGATCTCCCCGTCGTTGGTGCTCAGTGCGCCGCGCGTCTTCACGGCCTCGGTGCGCTGCGCCGCGCCACGGCCGCTGCTCAGGCGCCACACGCCGTAGGCCTCGTCACCCTGCCGGATGCCGATGCAGCGGTGGCGTGCAAGGTCGTTGGGCACCCTGGGCTGGCCAGCACGCGCGAGGTAGGCGGGCGACGCGCACAGCAGGCGCCGGTTCGACGCGATGCGCCGTGCGATCACGCGCGCCTCGGGCGGCGCGCCGAAGCGGATGCACACGTCGAAGGCGTCGTCGGTCAGCGGCGGCGGATTCACCGACAGCTGCAGTTGCACTTCCACCTGCGGGTGCTTTCGCACGAACCTGGAGATCACCGGCGCGACGTGGCTGCGCCCGAAGCCGAGCGTGGCGTTGACGCGCAGCAGGCCTTGCGCCTCGCCCTTGGCGCCGCCCAGCAATTGCGCCATGTCGTCGATCTCGCAGAGGATGCGCCGCGCGCTGGCCACGTAGAGCTCGCCCTCGGGCGTGAGGCTCATGCGCCGGGTGGTTCGGTTCACGAGCGGGACGCCCAGGCGGGCTTCCATCTGCGCGAGCCGCTTGCTCACCGCGGGCGTGCTGATGCCGAGCTCGCGCGCCGCAGCGCTCAGGCTGCCGCAGGCCGCGAGCGTGGAGAAGAAGCCGAGGTCGGCGGGCTGGACGGGTGAAACCATGGCCACCTCACTGTTGAATCGAAGTTAAGGATGGATTCACCTGGGGCATGAATCTGTCGTTGCATCGGATCCTACAGTGGCCCATCGCACCGCACATTCAAGAGGAACATCGATGAGCAGCTACAGCATTGCCACCATTCCGGGCGACGGCATCGGCAAGGAAGTGATTCCCGCGGGGCTCCAGGTGATGGAGGCGCTGGCCGCGGCTTCCGCAGGCGCCCTTCATTTCACCTTCGAGGACTTCGGCTGGGGCGGCGACTGGTATCGCGCGCACGGCGAGATGATGCCGGCCGACGGCCTGGACGCATTGCGCAAGAAGGACGCGATTCTTTTCGGCTCCGCCGGCGACCCGCACATTCCCGACCACATCACGCTGTGGGGCCTGCGCCTGAAGATCTGCCAGGGCTTCGACCAGTACGCCAACGTGCGGCCCACGCGCATCCTGCCGGGCATCGACGGGCCGCTCAAGCGCTGCGCGCCGGGCCAGCTCGACTGGGTGATCGTGCGCGAGAACTCCGAGGGCGAATACGCCGGCGTCGGCGGCCGCGTGCACCAGGGCCACCCTATCGAGGCGGCCACCGACGTGAGCATGATGACCCGCGCGGGTGTGGAGCGCATCATGCGCTTCGCCTTCAGGCTGGCCAGCTCGCGGCCACGCAAGCTGCTCACCGTGGTGACCAAGAGCAACGCGCAGCGCCATGCGATGGTGATGTGGGACGAGATCGCGCTGCAGATCTCGAAGGAGTTCCCCGATGTGACGTGGGACAAGGAACTGGTCGACGCCTGCACCGCGCGCATGGTCAACCGCCCGGCCACGCTGGACACCATCGTGGCGACCAACCTGCACGCCGACATCCTCAGCGACCTGGCGGCCGCACTGGCGGGCAGCCTCGGCATCGCGCCCACCGGCAACATCGACCCCGAGCGCCGCTACCCGTCGATGTTCGAGCCGATCCACGGTTCGGCCTTCGACATCATGGGCAAGGGACTGGCCAACCCGGTCGGCACGTTCTGGTCGGTCGTGATGCTGCTGGAGCACCTGGGCGAGAGCGAGGCCGCGCGTCGCGTGATGCAGGCGGTGGAGCATGTCACGGCCGATCCGTCGCTGCACACGCGCGACCTGGGCGGCAACGCCACCACCGCGCAGGTGACGCGCGCCGTGTGCGCGCACATTGCCGGCGAGCCCGTGCGGCTCGCGGCCTGACGCATTCGGTTCCAGCACTTCGAGCGCGCTTTCGGCGTCACCTGCCGCCGCGAGCGCCACAGCGATTTCCACGGTATCCGCGCGCCTCGATGCGCGCACCACGACAACGAGCCGGAGACAAACCATGAACGCTGCTTTCCTGAACATGCGCCGCCGGCGCACCGTGCTGGCCGCCGCCACGCTGGCATTGGGCCTGGGCGCCACCACCCTGGCCTGCGCGCAGCAGACCGCGGCCGGTTGGCCGGCTCGGCCGATCAGCCTCGTCGTGCCGTTCCCCGCCGGAGGCACCACCGACGTGCTGGCCCGCGCGCTGGCCGACAAGCTCTCGCAGTCGCTGGGCCAGCCGGTGGTGGTCGAGAGCAAGCCCGGTGCCGGCGCCACGCTCGGCGCCGACTACGTGGCCAAGGCCAGGCCCGACGGCTACACGCTGCTGATGGGCGCGGTGCACCACACCATCGCCACCAGCGTCTACAAGAAGCTGCCGTACGACTTCCAGAAGGATCTGGCGCCCGTCACCATGGTGGCGCTGGTGCCCAACGTGCTGGTGATCAACGCGGCGAACACCCCGGCGAAGAACGTTGCCGAACTGGTGGCGCTGGCGAAGACCGCGCCCGACAGGCTGGCCTACGGCTCCAACGGCAACGGCACCGCGCAGCACCTGATCGGCACGCAGTTCCAGTCGCTCACCGGCACCCGGCTGCTGCACGTGCCCTACAAGGGCAGCGGGCCGCTCACCACCGACCTGCTGGGCGGGCAGGTGGCGATGTCCTTCGACACCATCACGCCCGTGCTGCAGCACATCAAGGGCGGCAAGCTGCGTGCGCTGGCCGTGACCACGGCCCGCCGCTCCTCCGTGCTGCCCGACGTGCCGACGCTGGAGGAAGCCGGCCTCAAGGGCTTCGACATCGGCACCTGGTTCGGCGTGCTCGCGCCGGCGGGCGTGCCGAAGGACATCGTGGCGCGGCTGAACGCCGAGATGGTGAAGATCATCCACTCGCCCGATTTCGCGCAGCGCATGCAGGCGGTCGGCGCCGAGCCGCTGGGCGGCACGCAGGAGGAGATGGCGCGGCAGATCCGGGAGGAGACCGCCAGGTTCGCAAAGCTGGTGAAGGACGGCGGCGTGTCGATCGACTAGGGCGCGCATCGCCGGTTACCGGTGCGCACACCTTGGCGCTCCGCACACTGGGCCGAGCCCATACGATGGCGGTTCCACGACTCTGCGTCACCACCATGTTCATCGTCACACTGACCTACATCCGGCCGCTCGACGAACTCGACGTGCTGATGGACGCGCACATCGCCTGGCTCAAGAAGCACTACGAAAGCGGCCTGTTCCTGGCATCGGGCCGGCAGGTGCCGCGCAAGGGCGGCGTGATCCTGGCGCGCTCGGGCGACCGCGACGGACTGCAGGCGGTGCTGGCGCGCGACCCGTTCGTGCTGAACGGTGCCGCGCGCACCGACATCATGGAGTTCGTGCCCAGCATGACCGCGCCGGGCGCGGAGGCACTCAAGAGCCTTTGACCGCAGCCGCCGGCGGTGCGGGCAGCTCTTCGCGCCCGCCCGGGTGCCTGGCGAAGCGCGCCGCCTGCATGCCGTGCACCGGCGCCGTATCGCCGAAGGGCCAGCCGCCGAACTGCGTGCGGCGGTAGTCCGCCATGGTCTGGCTGATCTCGGCCTGTGTGTTCATCACGAACGGGCCGTACTGCACCACCGGCTCGGCGATCGGGCGGCCCTGCAGCACGAGGAATTCGGCGGTGTCGTCGGGGCCGTTGGCCAGTTCCACGGCCATGTCCGCACGCAGCTCGATGGCCACCGGGCCCTGTACGCGCCGGCCCGCGACGTTCGCCGCCGCGCCCTTGAAGAAGTACAGCATGCGGCGCGTGCCCTCGCCCGTGGCCGCGGGCAGCGTCCACTGCGCGCCGGGCGCCATCTTCAGCGTCCAGATGGCCACGTCGGCGTCGGCCTGCGCGGCCCACGAGTCGGGCGGCGGCGCCAGCGGCTGGATCGGCTGCGTTCCGGCCGCGGCATCGCCCAGGCGGCCGGCGATCACGGCGACCTCGGTGCGCCCGCCCTTCGCGTCGTCCGATGCGAAGCGCGGGATCGCGTCCGACCAGAACATGGTGAAGTGCGGCTCGGCCATCTTGCTCCTGGCGGGCAGGTTCAGCCAGATCTGGAACAGCTCCAGCGGGTTGGGCGCAGCGGCATCGAGCAGCGGGAACATCTCCGAATGCACGATGCCCTTGCCGGCCGTGAGCCACTGCACGTCGCCGCCGCCGAAGCGCGCGGTGGCGCCCAGCGAGTCGGAATGGTCCACCAGGCCCTTGCGCACGATGGTCACCGTCTCGAAGCCGCGGTGCGGGTGCGAGGGAAAGCCCGGCACGGCGTCGCCGTGGTACATGCTCCATCCGTCCTTGCGGCTGAAGTCCTGGCCGATCTGGCGGCCGGCCAGCGAGGCGTCCGGGCCCATCCGGCCGTTGCCCTGCGGGTAGGCGTCGTCGTGGTAGACGCAGAACAGGAACGGGTCGATCGTCTGCCACGGAAAGCCGAGGGGCGCGATCTGCACGATGGGGCTGAGGCTCTTGTTGTCTTCTTCGGACATGTCGGTATTCCTTTGCGCGGTGGGCAGGGCCGATGTTGCCTTGCCGGTGCCTGGAATATCGGGGCGCCGCCGCCGTCCGGTAGATGCCTTGCCTGCAACAGTGAAGAGCGCGTATGGAACGATGGGCATCGTTCTTTCCTCCGTGCTTCCCGGGCGCGGCCGCTGCTACTGCTTCGGCATTTCGGCGTTCGGGTCCATGTAGACCAGCTCCCACAGGTGGCCGTCGATGTCCTGGAAGCCGTGCCCGTACATGAAGCCGTAGTCCTTCGGCTCGGTCGGCGTGGTGCCGCCGGCGGCCCTGGCCTTGGCCACGAGGTCGTCGACCTCGGCGCGGCTCTCGCACGAGAGGCACAGCAGCACCTCGGTGCTCTTGCCGGTGTCGGCGATGGCCTTGGTGGTGAAGGTCTTGAAGAAGTCCTCCACCAGCAGCATGACGTGGATGCTGTCCTTCTGCACCACCATGCAGGCGGCGTTGGCGTCGGTGAACTGCGGGTTGAACGTGTAGCCCAGCGCGGCGAAGAAAGCCTTGGTCTTGTCGAGGTCCTTGACGGGGAGGTTCACGAAGATCTGCTTGGTGGCCATGGTGTCGTCCTGTGTGTGGATGAAGAAGATCTGGAAGAGGGGTTTGCCGGCGTCTTGTGTACGCCGTCCACAAAAGATGCCAAACAAACTGGACGGCGTCCACATAAATTTTCGGCAAGGGTTTCCGAGGCAGCGGCCGCCACCGCGGGCGCATCATCGACGGCTATGGAAATCGAATTCAAGTTCTGCATCCCGCCCGACCGCCTGAAAGCCGTCGAGGCCGCCCTGAAGCGCGGCACCGTCGAGCGCACCCGCCTGCAGGCCCGCTACTTCGATACCGCCGACCTGCGACTGGCCGCCGACGGCATGGTGCTGCGGCTGCGCAAGGAAGGGGCGCGTTGGGTGCAGACCGTGAAGGCCACGGGCGACAACGCGCTGCACCGGCTCGAGCACAACGTCGACCTCGGCACGGCCGCCCGGGCCGGCGCGGCACCGCAGATCGATCCGCTGCGCCACCAGGGCACGCCGGTGGGCGACCGGCTCGCGAGGCTGCTGGCCGAGGGCGGCGGCGCTTCCCTGGTCGAGCGGCAATCGACCGACATCGTGCGGCTCACGCGCGACGTGCGCGTCACCGGGCCCGGCGCGGCGGTGGTCGAGATGGCGCTGGACGTGGGCAAGGTCGTCGCACACGCGGGCACGCCCGAGCAGCGCGAATCGCCCGTGTGCGAACTCGAGCTCGAGCTGAAGCGCGGCGACGTGCAGGGCCTGGTGTCGCTCGCGCGGCGCTGGTCGCAGCAGCACGGGCTGTGGTTCAGCACCGTCTCCAAGGCCGAGCGCGGCGCGCGGCTGCTGGCGGCGCAGGAAACCGCCGAGGCGGTGAAGGCCGAGCCGCCGCGCTTCGCCACGCCGCACCCCGACGGCCGTGCCGTCCAGCAGGCCGTGGTGGCGGCGTGCTTGGCGCAGATGCTGCCCAACGCGAGCGAGATCGCCGCCGGCAGCACCGACGAGGAGCAGGTCCACCAGCTGCGCATCGGCATCCGACGGCTGCGCACCGCACTGCGGGAGCTCGCACCGCTCGATGCGTCGTCGGCGCATTTCCAGCCTGCCGACTGGGAGCCGCCGCTGGTCGACGCCTTCCGCGCGCTGGGCGAACTGCGCGACCGCGAGCAGGTGGTGAGGCTGGCACAACCCCGGCTGCGCGAGGCCGGCGGGCCGGAGTTCGATCCGCTGGCGGGCGATGCGGCGGGCAACAACACCCCGTCGCCCGGCGACGTGGTGCGGGCACCGGCGTTCCAGGACGTGCTCGTGTCGCTGATCGGCTTCACTGCGCTGCCCGCGACAGATGCGGCAGACGTGGCAGGCGACGCGGACGGCAAGACCGATGATGCGGGCGGGCCCGTCGATGCGGACGATGCGCGCCGCCTGCTGCGCAAGCGCCTGCAGCGGCTGCACAGGCAGGCCGTGCGCGACGGCGAGCGCTTCGAGTCGCTGGACACCGAAAGCCAGCACCGCGTGCGCAAGCGGCTCAAGCGCCTGCGCTATCTCGCGGAGTTCGTGGCGCCGCTGTTCGATGGAGACGGCGACAACGGCAAGGACGCCGCCGAGCGCTACCTGAAGGCGCTGCGCCCCGCACAGGACGCGCTCGGCGATTTCAACGACGAAGCCGTGGCGATGGCGCTGTACCGCGACGCCGCCGAGCGCGACGCGCGGGCCTGGTTCGCGGTGGGATGGTTCGCCGCGCGGCATCCGGCGGGAGCGAAGGCGTGCCGGAAGGCCCTGGGGAAGATCGAGGACGCGCCGCGGTTCTGGAAGAAGAAGTAAGGAACGACGCGCGTCGGCCGTGCCCGGCCTGCGCGTCGCCGGGGCTCAGTGATGGTGCCCGTGCGCCCCATGCACATGCCGGTGCTCGATCTCCACCGGCAGCGCGGCGCGCACGTCGGTCACCTGCAGGCTGAACTTCAGCGCCTTGCCGGCCCACGGGTGGTTGCCGTCGAGCAGCACCACGGGGCCCTTGATCTTCATCACGGTGAAGACATGTTCGCGCCCGTCGTCGAGCCGGCCCTGCAGCTGGCCGCCCACCTTCACGCCCGGCGGGAAGTCGGTCTTGGGAATGCTGCGCACCAGCGTCTCGTCGCGCTGGCCGAAGGCGTCCTCGGGCGAGAGGCTCACCACGGTCTGATAGCCCTTTTCCTTGCCGTCGAGCGCTTCCTCGATCTTGGGCAGCGTGTTCTCGTACCCGCCATGCAGGTAGGCCATCGGCTCGGGGCTCGCCTCGATGAGCTTGCCCTGGGCATCGGAGACCTTGTACTTGATGGTGACGACGGTGTCTTTTTCGATTTTCATGGGGTCGCATTCTCAGTGGAAACCGGAAAACGCTGCCGGTCAGGCTTTCCCCGTGTCCGGCGCACCGAGCAACAGGCCCATCTGGCCCAGCTTGCCGACCACGAGCTCGATGAAGGCGGACACCGCCAGCGGCAGGTGCTTGCGGCTCGGGTACACCACGCTCAGCCCGCGCCCGGTGTAGCGGTACTGCGGCAGCACCCGCACCAGCAAGCCTTCCTGCTCGTCGCGCGTTGCGATCGGCGGCGGCAGCTGCACGATGCCCAGCCCGGCCAGCGCCGCCTTGCGCAGCGCCTGCGCGGTGTTGCCGGTGAAGCGGCCGCCGACCTGCACTTCTTCCTCGACGCCGTCGGGTCCGGTGAGCCGCCATGTGGTGCGTCCGCCGGGGTGCGGCGGCGTCACGCAATCGTGGGCCGCGAGTTCCTGCAGCGTGGCAGGTGCGCCGCGGCGCGCGAGGTAGGCGGGGCTCGCCAGCAGCCCGCCGCTGCGGGTGGCCATGCGCCGTCCGATGTAGCCCGAATCGCGCAGCGGGCCGCCGCGGAAGGCCACGTCGATCTGCTCGGCGATCAGGTCGGCGGGTGCGTCGCTGAGCACGAAGTCGAGCTTCACCAGCGGATGTTCGGCCAGGAAGTCCGACACCCATTCCATGGGAAAGAAATCGAAGAAGTCCGCCGGCGCCGCCACGCGCACCAACCCGCTCGGGGCCTGGCCGCCCGCCACCAGGGCCTGGCCCGCCGCCACCAGCCCGTCGACCGCGCCGGCGCAGCGGTCGTGGAAGTCCTGGCCCGCGCCGGTCAGCGTGAGTTTGCGGGTGGAGCGCTGCATCAGCCGGGTGCCCAGCTGGGCCTCGAGCTGCTGGATGCGCCGGCTCAGTGTGTTGGGTGGCACGC
>Ga0102594_1001689_pt1 | contig 12964 bp, 9 predicted proteins | sample AraplaCol_mLB_r2_2_FD_76863 | JGI IMG/M metagenome (GOLD analysis project Ga0102594, IMG submission 76863) | Arabidopsis root microbial communities from North Carolina, USA - plate scrape MF_Col_mLB_r2 (SPADES assembly) (version 2) | ecosystem: Host-associated > Plants > Roots > Endosphere...
GCATTCATGCCGATGTGCGACCATTCGCCGCATGAAACGAAAAGCCTCTGGCGCATCGAAATCCTCCAAATCCGGTGCCTCGAAGTCGGGCGCCAAGACCCCCGCCAAGTCCGCCGGTAAAGCCTCCGGCAAAGCCGCATCCGCCCCGCGCGGCGGCAAGCCCGGAAAGCCGGGCAAGTTCGCCGGAAGCTCCGGCGGCGGCCGCAAGGCGGCACCGCAGCGTCCCGGATGGATGCCCGAACCGCTCCCGCCCGCGCATCGCACGCGCGGAGGTGCCGCGGCGGCGTTCAACGATCCCTACGCCGCACGCGAAGCCGCCCGCTACGAGCAGCCCATCGCCAGCCGTGAAGTGATCCTGCAGATGCTGGTGCAGGCCGACGGGCCGATGCTCGCCGAGGATCTCGCACAGCGCCTGGGCCTGACCGAACCCGACCGCTTCGACGCGCTCGGCAAGCGCCTGGGCGCGATGGTGCGCGACGGCCAGCTGTTGCGTAACCGCATGGGCGAATTCCTGCCGGCGCAGCAGCTCGACCTGATTCCCGGCGTGGTGATCGCCAATCCCGACGGCTTCGGTTTCCTGCGTCCGGAATCCGGCGGCGGCGACGACCTGTTCCTGCCGCCGATGGAGATGCGCAAGGCGATGCATGGCGACCGCGTGCTTGCGCGCGTCACCGGCGTGGACCGTCGCGGCCGCCGCGAAGGCGCGATCCTGCGCGTGCTCGAACGCCGCCTCAACCGCCTGATCGGCCGCTTCTGCCTGGAAGCCGGCATCAGCTACGTCGTGCCCGACGACCGCCGCATCCAGCGCAACGTGCAGGTGCCGCCGGACGAACGCCTGGGCGCGCAGAGCGGCCAGCTGGTCGTGGTCGAACTCATCGAATCGCCCGACGAACACGGCCCGCAGCGCACGCCGATCGGCCGCGTGCTGGCGGTGCTGGGCGATCGCCTGACCGCGTCGCTCGCGGTGCAGGCGGCGATCCATGGACACGAGATCCCGCACGAATTCCCGCAGGCGGTGCTCGACGAAGCCTCCGACGTGCCGCTCACCGTGCCGGAAGACGTCGCCGCGCAGCGCGTGGACCTGCGCGAACTGCCGCTGGTGACCATCGACGGCGAGGACGCGAAGGACTTCGACGACGCGGTGTATTGCGAATCCAACCGCAACGGCTTCCGTCTCGTCGTCGCCATCGCCGACGTCTCGCATTACGTGCGGCCCGGAACGCCGCTCGACGAGGAAGCGCAGAAGCGCGCCACCTCGGTGTATTTCCCCGGTTTCGTCGTGCCGATGCTGCCGGAGACGCTGTCCAACGGCATCTGCTCGCTCAATCCGAAGGTGGACCGTCTGTGCTTCGTCTGCGACATGCAGATCGATCGCGAAGGCGAGGTCACCAAGTCGAAGTTCTTCGAGGCGGTGATGAACTCGCATGCGCGCCTCACCTACACGCAGGTGTGGAACGCGGTGGGCGAGGACGTGCGCGAGGAAGACAGGCAGGACGCGATCGAACGCATCGGCTCGCTGCTGCCGAACGTGCAGCGCCTGCACCAGCTGTACCAGATCCTGGCGAAGGCGCGCGAGCGTCGCGGCGCGATCGAGTTCGAATCCAGCGAAGTGCGTTTCGTGCTCGGCCCGAAGGGCGAGGTCGTGCAGGCCGGCATGCTCCAGCGCAACGACGCGCACAAGCTGATCGAGGAATGCATGATCGCCGCGAACGTGGAGGCGGCGAAGTACCTGATGGCCAGCCACGTGCCGTCGCCGTTCCGCATCCACGACCGCCCGCCGGAACAGAAGTACGCCGACCTGCTGGAATTCCTGAAGGAGTTCAAGCTGCGCATGCCGCCGTGGAACCGTGTCGAACCGCGCGATTTCACCGCGCTGCTGAAGAAGATCCGCGAGCGTGCCGATGCGGCGCTGATCGAATCGGTGTTGCTGCGCAGCCAGTCGCTCGCAGTGTATTCGCCGGAGAACGTCGGCCATTTCGGCCTGGCGCTCGAGGCGTACACGCATTTCACCTCGCCGATCCGTCGCTACCCCGATTTGCTGGTGCATCGCGCGATCAAGTACGCGCTGACCGGCGGCCGTCCCGAGAAGTACCGCTATTCGCCCAGCGAGATGGCCGCGCTCACGCTGCAGTGTTCCGAACGCGAACGCCGCGCGGACGAGGCCGAGCGCGAGGTCGACGAGCGTTATCGCGCCGCGTGGATGGAGCAGCACGTCGGCGGCGAATTCGATGGCGTCATCAGCGGCGTCACCAGCTTCGGCCTGTTCGTCGAACTGGCCGATTCGAAGGTGAATGGCCTGGTCCATGTGACGCAGTTGCCGCACGACTATTACCAGTTCGATCCGATCCGCAAGACGCTGTCGGGTGAGCGATCCGGGCGCGAGTTCCGACTGGGCGATCGCGTGCGCATCGTGGTGATGAAGGCCAGCGTCGAGGAGCGGAAGATCGACTTCAAGCTGGTCGAGGAGCGTGGGGTGAAGTCGTTGCCGCCGCGCGGGCAGCCGGCGAAGCGGGTGAAGCAGAAGTATTGAGGCCGGTGTGGCGGTGTAGCCCGGGTACGCCAAGCGCACTCGGGTTGCCGCACACGTATGGCTTGAGGGCCCCCGGATGCGCTTCGCTTACCCGGGCTACAAGGCTACGAGGCGTCCGCGCCTTGCCCGATCCGGCCGAATCCGTTCAGGAATCCGTGGATCGCGCCGGGTAAACCCCGCAATCCGCGACCCATCGCACAAAAACACTGGACCTGTGCCCGCGCGCGCCCGACGATAACGGTTTCGGGCGCCCGATGGCGCCCCGCTTTCCGGAACCCCCCATGAGCCAGAAACAATGGATCGCCGGCATCAACGCCGTGTCGGCGGCGCTCGAACACGATGCCGAACACGTGCGTGAGGTGCTGATCGAGGCCGGCGCGAAGAACCCGCGCCTGACCGAGATCGAAAGCAACGCGCGCCGGCTCGACATCGACGTGCGCCGCGTCGCGACGCAGGCGCTGGACGGCGTGGTCGGCAACCTGCGCCACCAGGGCGTGGTCGCGCGCTATGCCGCGGCCAAGACGTGGAACGAGAACGAACTGGAAAGCCTCGTCGAAGCCGCCGAAGGCCGCGCGCTGCTGCTGATCCTCGACGGCGTGCAGGACCCGCACAACCTCGGCGCCTGCCTGCGCAGCGCGGCGGCCGCGGGCGCGACGGCGGTGATCATCCCGAAGGACAAGTCGGTGCAGGTCAACGCGACCGTGCGCAAGACCTCCGCCGGTGCGGCCGACAGCGTCGCTGTCATCCCGGTGACCAATCTGGCCCGCACGATGCGCGATCTCCAGAAGCTGGGCGTCTGGCTGTACGGCCTGGCAGGCGAGGCGGAAAGCTCGCTCTATGCGCTGGACCTGAAGGGCAATGTCGGCCTGGTGCTCGGCGGTGAAGCCGATGGCCTGCGCCGCCTCACGCGCGAGAACTGCGACCAGCTGGTGCGCATTCCGATGCCGGGCGGGGACAACGCCGGCGTGGAAAGCCTGAATGTGTCCGTGGCTGCGGGCGTCACGCTCTTCGAAGCGGTGCGCCAGCGGGGTTAAGCGTGGGCGTCGGGGGACGATAACGCCTGCGGGGAAGTGGATTCGATTCGGGGTCGCGATGGGGGCTACGCAAACACGGGGAGGGCGCCGCGCCTTGCGGCGATGGCTCGCCTTTGCCGCCTCTTGGCTGCCGGCGCTGGCGATGGCCGTCGGAACGGCGCAGGGCGTGGGACCGCCGCCGCTTCGCGATTACGTCGTCGACGCGTGGACCACGCGCAACGGCCTGCCGCACAACTCGCTGCGCGACATCGCGCAGACACCCGAAGGGCATCTGTGGTTCGCGACCTGGGAAGGCGCGGTCCGCTACAACGGCATCGATTTCAACGTCATCGGCCGCGGCACCACGCCGGGCCTTCGCGATAACGGTGTCGGTTCGCTCTATGTCGATCCCGCCGGTCGGCTGTGGCTCAGCGATTCGCGCGGCAACCTCGGACGCCTCCAGCCCGATGGTCAATGGCGTTTCTGGGAACGCGCGCGCGACTGGCCGCAGGCGCTGATCCACGACATGGCGATGGACAGCCGCGGCCGCATGTGGCTGCTGTTCGAAAACCACGGCATGGGACGCCTGGATCCCGACGATCGCTTCACTTATTTCGCGCCGCCGGCGGGCATTCCGTTGCCGGCGAATTTCCCCCGCATCGCCATCGATGCCGAAGACCGCATCTGGGTCGGCACGATGGACGGCCTGGTGATCCGCCAACCGGATGGCCGATGGGAGCGCGCACCGTCGCGCTGGAAGCTTCCGCCCGGACTCGCATGGCCGTATCGCGGCGCCGACGGCTCGTTGTGGGTGGTGGCCGCCGATCGCGTGTATCGCGTGCAGGGCGACGACGCGGTGCTCGTGCAGCATCTGCCGGGCCTGGGCCATTTCACCGCGATGCTGCGCGATCGCAACGGCGATATCTGGCTGGGCACGGAGAACCACGGCCTGCTGCGCATCGGCGCGCATGGCGTGGAGCGTCTGCTTCCAGGCGAAGTGCTGCCGAACGGGCGCATCGGCAGCCTGCTGGAAGACGCCGAAGGCAGCATCTGGGTCGGCGCGAACGGCGGCCTGTTCCGTCTTCGCGAAACGCTGTTCAGCGCGATCACGCGACGCGATGGCGTTTCCGGCGAATACGTCCGCGCGGTGTTCGAGGACCGCGATGGCGATCTGTGGATCGGCGGCGGTGGCGGCCTCGATCGCCTCGGCGCGGACGGCCGCATCCATCACGTCGGCATTCGCAGCGACAGTCCCGATGCATTGTCGGTGCTCAGCATCGCGCAGGGCCGGGACGGCGATCTGTATGTCGGCACCTACACCGACGGCGTGTTCCGCCTGCGCGATGGCCGCCTGCAACGCCGCTACGCGCAGGACGAAGGCGTGCCGAGCGGGCACGTCCGCGCGATCGCCGTGGACGCCGCCGGCACCGTCTGGGCCGGCACGCGACGCGGCCTGGTGACGCTGGGCGAGGACGGCGCACACGCGCCGACGACGCCCGGCCTGCCGCAAGGCCTGATCACCGCGCTGGCGAGCATCGACGGCGCGCTGTGGATTGGCTCAGTCGAAGGCGCGCACGTGCTGCGCGGCGGCAAGGTCGAACGCATCGATGTCGATGCGATGGGCGGTGCGCGCTCGGTGTTCGGCTTCCGCAGCGTGCACGGCGATGTGTGGATCGCGACCGATCGCGGCCTGTACCGCTATCGCGACGGCAAGCTCGCGCGCGTCGGCCTCGAACAGGGGCTGCCGGTGGATGCGGTATTCCAGCTGGTGCCCGACCGCGTCGGCAATGCGTGGGTCACCAGCAATCGTGGCGTGCTGCGCATCCGCATGGAAGCGCTCGACGCGATAGCCGACGGCGGCGCGGGTCCGCTGCCGAGCGAGCGTTACACCGAGGCCGATGGCCTGCCCAGTTCGCAGGCGAACGGAAGTTCATCGCCGTCGGCGATCCTGCGCGGCGATGGCAGCGTGTGGATCTCGACCGCGGCCGGCATCGCGGCGGTGGACCCGGGGCGACTTCAGCGCTACCTGGACCGTCGTCCGCCGCCGACGGTGATCGAACGCGTCGAAGTCGATGGTCGCGACATTCCGTTCGATGCGCGCACCTCGATACCGGGTGGAAAGCGCATCGGCGTGTCGTACGTCGGATTGAGCTATGTGATGAGCGATCGCATCCGCTATCGCACGCGGCTGATCGGACTGGACACGCATTGGGTCGAACGCGATCGCCAGCGCACCGTGGAATACATGGGCCTGCCGCCGGGCGATTACGTGTTGCAGGTCGCGGCCGCGCATCCGGGCGGGCCGTGGACGCAGGACGTGGCGAACTGGTCGTTCACGATCAAACCGCTGTGGTGGCAACGCAGCGAAGTGCGCGCGCTCGGCGCGCTGCTGCTGCTCTATGCGTTGTACACGCTGTATCGCTATATGGTGCATCGCTATCGCACGAAGAACCTGCGCCTTGCGCGACTGGTCAACGAACGCACGCGCGACCTCCAGGCGCAGGCCGAACGCCTGCTCGCGGTGGATCGCGAACGCGCGCAGCTGCTTGAACGCGTGCGCCGGCAGGCTGTCGCCTACGAACGCCAGGCGCGCGAGGACGCGCTCACCGGTCTTCCCAATCGCCGCCGCTTCGACGAGATCCTCAAGCGCGACATGGCCGTGTCGCAGCGCGCCGGCCATCCGCTGTGCCTTGCGCTGATCGACCTGGATCATTTCAAGCGCATCAACGACACGCACTCGCACGCGGTGGGCGATGCGGTGCTGCGTGAGGCGGCGATCCTGTTCGCGGCCGGCAGCCGCACGGCGGACCTGCTGGCGCGCCTGGGCGGCGAGGAGTTCTCGCTGCTGCTGCCCGACACGACGCTGGACGAGGCGATCACCATCTGCGAACGCATGCAGGCCACGTTCGAGGCGCACGCGACGTGGGCCGGCGTGGACGGCCTGCGCGTGACCTTCAGCGTCGGCATCGCCGAATGCCGCTTCGACGACACGCCCGCGCGCCTCATGGAACGCGCCGATGCGGCGATGTACCGCGCCAAAAACCAGGGCCGCAACATCATCTGCGTGGATGCGAATCCGCCTGAAGCGCGCCTGTGACATGAACCGTGCCCGCGGCGTGACAGCGCCTCGCGCGGGGGTGTGAAATAATCGACAAACACCAGGAAGCGGGGACGACCCCGCCGCTCCAACCGCACTCGGGGACGGCCCCATTCGCACTGGAGACCGTCATGCCCTGGATCCTTCTCGTTCTTGCCGGCCTGTTCGAAGTGGGTTGGGCCATCGGCTTGAAATACACCGACGGCTTCACGAAGCCCTTGCCCACCGTCGCCACCATCGCCGCGATGGCGATCAGCCTTGGATTGCTCGGCATCGCGATGAAATCGCTGCCAGTGGGCACCGCTTACGCGATCTGGGTCGGTGTCGGCGCCGTCGGCACGGTGATCCTGGGCATCGTGCTGTTCAACGAGCCGACGAACGCGCTGCGTCTTGTGAGTGTGGGCCTGATCGTCGCCGGTCTGGTCGGCCTGAAACTCGCCTCACCCTGACGCCATCACGCCCCTCTCCCTACGGGAGAGGGGTTGGGGCGAGGGGAGGCGAAGCGAGCCGCACACGCACTCGCATATCTCTGGCCGTCATTCCCGCGAAGGCGTGAATCCGGACTGGCGCAGATTCACCGCAACCCGGCGATCTTGTACTTCAACAAACTTCGGCAGTGCATCGCTATGCATGGACCGAAGTGGAGCCCGAGCTGGCTGTGTTCGAGTGGGCAAGGTGTGCGTGTTCGGCATTCTCAAGCGCGGTGGCCGCATGTACGCGCTACCGGTCGCCGATGCCAGCAACTGACTCTCCTGGCAGCCTTGAAAACAAGGGTGAAAGAAGACTCGGTGGTCTACACCGACGACTTGGTCAGCTACAACATCCTGGATGTGTCCGGCTCCAGCATCGCCGTGTGAAGCACAGCAGGACATTCGTGTCCACGCGTGGCAATCACCGCAACGGTATCGCGAACTTCTGGAACCAGTCCAAGCGGGACTACGCAAGTACAACGGTATTCCTGGCAAGCACTTCTTCCTGTTCCCGCAGGAGTGCGAGTTCCGCTTCAACCATGACAGCCCATGTCAGCCGATCGCTACGCTGAAAGCGCGTGTAGGCATATGGGGCTTATCTGAGTCAGCCCTTCTTGCCGGTTCCGGTACATGTGGCAGGCCTACCATGGCAGCGAAATCGGGTTGAAGGCGTAAGGCAATAGCTGTCGAGATGTTGACCATGATTGATTCGATCCAGAAAACCAAACCCGGACCTCGCCGTATCCTCCGGCTGTTGATGGCGTTCCTGTTCCTGCTGGCAGGCCACAGTGCCATGGCTGCGTCGTGCGGCGGCGGCGGCGGCTCCTATGTGATCTCGCTGCCGACCGCGGTCGATGTGCCCAGAGATACGCCGGTGGGCGGCGCCATCACGAATTGGGTGGAGAGTGCCAGGACGAGCGCCTGGTTCACGAATTGCCAGACGTCGGGCCCCCTGGGCAACGGCGTTGCATTCAAGCCATCGCTCAGCGCGGTCGTACCCGCGCAGACCTTCACGGACGCCGGCGTCACCTATTCGGTCTACAGTACGGGCCAGCCTGGCGTTGGCGTCGTACTTTCTGGCGAAATCCACTTGTTGTGGACCGTCGGCAGTGGGGCCCCGTGCACGAGTGACCTGTGGTACGGCTGGATAAATGTCAGCCCCACTGGCGGAACCTTCCCCGGCTGGAACAACGGGCCTCCGGCCCCCTGGTCGGGCGGTGGCTGTGCGAACGGATCCAATACCCAGAACATGAGCTGGGGCGGTGGCCTGAGGGCGCGGCTGGTGAAAACCGGCACGATCACGCCCGGTCTGGTGAACAGCCAGCAGGTGGCTCAAGCGGGCGCCTACAACAACGGCGTCATGGAAACCGCCCCGTGTGTTGGTTTCACCATCCCGGCGATCACGATCGGCGTGGCCTCGTGCACCACGCCTGCCGTTACGACCGTCGACCTGGGCACGCGTTCCACGACCGACTTCGGCGGCCCGGGCACCGCGAGTCCCAACACGACCACGTTCAATATCGCCGTCACGGGTTGTCCCGCGGGTCTGGGCACCGGCATAGGCGGTGCCGGCACGGTCTATCCGGCGATTCAATACCGTCTCGAACCGCAAACGACCGTCGTCAACAGCGGGCAGGCTGTCGTTGCCCTGGACGGCGTTTCAACGGCGACAGGCGTAGGCGTGCAGATCCTCGACGGTAGCGGCGCGCCGGTTGTGCTCAATACGTTCAAAGCCTACGGCGGCTACAACTCAAGCGTGGGCGGCGATTACAACATTCCGTTCAAGGCCCGCTATTACCAGACGGGCGCTGCGATCGGAGTGGGCACGGCCAATACCTACATGACGTTCACGATGCTCTATCAGTAGTGCGGTGCGAATCGCCTGGCGGGCCATTGCGATGGCCTGCCGGGCGATCACGTCGGCGCGGTGATGCAGGCCGGCCACGACGATCCATGCATCGGCGTCACGCACGCGCTCGTGCATCTTCAGCCATCTTCCCGCTGAGATGGGAACCCGGCGGCCAGTCCCATTCCCGCATTTCACTGGCCGACACGCGCATACGCTACGCAGATATCGGCGTCTGCGATCTTCAGCTCGACTCGCGCACGATTCCCCGCCAGCGTCGCCCTGCCGGCACCTCACGCGTGACTACGCTGCCGATGAGCGAGCGTCTGCCGGACTGCGCTCCTTCGCCGCGATGCAACCGCTGCCTGTAGCTGGGCGCCAGAAACCAAGGAACCCGGCCTCATTGCGCATCGGCGAGAAAGGCACGGCACCTGCATTCCGCCGACCTGCGGCCCAAGGGCGCATCGCCCGCCTTCTGGAGACGCTTTGGGTTGAGACTTTTTCTCATACGTGAGGCCGCCTTTTAGCCCGTTTCTGTACATATGCGAGGCCTACAATGGCAAAGCAATCGCGCTGAAAGAGCACAGGCAGTCGCTGTCGAGATTTAGGTCATGATCAACTCAATCCAGAAAACCAACCCCGGACATCGCCGCATCCTCCGGCTAATGATGGCACTGCTGTTCCTGCTGGTCGGCCATAGCGCCATGGCTGCGCCGTGCACCAGCGCCGGTGGCTCCTATCTGATCGGGCTGCCAACCTCGGTGGCTGTCCCGAGAGATACGCCGCAGGGTGGCGCGATCACGAACTGGGTGGAGAGCGTCAGGTCTACCGACTGGTTCACGAAGTGCAAGGCGTCGGGGAACCTCGGTGCCGGCATTGCGTTCCAGCCGTCGTTGACCCCCGTCTCACCCGCACAGACCTTCACCGACGGCAGCGGCACCTACACGGTCTACAGCACGGGCCAGGCAGGCGTCGGCATCGTCCTGTCTGGCGAAATTTTCCTGCAGTGGGACAGCGGTGGTAGCGCGTGCGTCGGGCCTGGCGGGTTCTGGACGACCAGCTGGTTGAATATCAGCCCCACCGGCGGAACCTATTCCGGCTGGGGCAACGGGCCTCCCGCTCCCTGGTCCGGCGGTGGCTGTTCGAACGGAGCCAACGGCCAGGTCATGAACTATGGCGGTGTGTTGAGGGCGCGGCTGGTGAAAACCGGCCCGATCACGCCCGGAGTGGTGAACGGCCAGACGGTGGCGGAAACGGGTGCTTACAGCAACGGCCTCATGGAAACAGGCACCCCGTACATTCCGCTCACCATCCCGGCGATCCAGATCAGCGTCACCTCGTGCACCACGCCTGCCGATACGACCGTCGACCTGGGCCGGCGTCCCACGACCGACTTCGCGGGTCCCGGCACCCCTGGCTCCAACACGACCTCGTTCAATATCAGCCTCACGGGTTGTCCCACCGGTCTGGGCACAGGCATTGGCGGCGCCGGCACGATCTATCCGGCGATTCAATACCGTCTCGAACCGCAGACGACCGTCGTCAATAGCGGACAGGCCGTTGTTGCCCTGGACAGCGCTTCAACGGCGACGGGCGTGGGTGTGCAAATCCTCGACGGCAGTGGCGCGCCGGTGGTGCTGAATACGTTCAAAACCTACAGCGGCTACGACGCCAGCCTGGGCGGCGATTACAACATTCCGTTCAAGGCCCGCTATTACCAGACCGGTGCCACGGTCGGTGAGGGCACGGCCAACACGTATGTGATGTTCACGATGCTCTACCAGTAGTCCGGTGCGATGCCTGGCGGGCGTGGTGATGGCCCGCCGGGCAAACAGATCCTCAGTTCGCACCACGAACGACGCGTGCAGGATTTCCCGCCACTGTCGCACCGGCCGGCACGTCGCGCGTGACCACGCTGCCGGCACCGACAAGCGCGTCGTCGCCGATGGTCACGCCCGGCAGGATGATCGCGCCTCCGCCGATCCACACGTTGCGACCGATGCGCACGGGCTTGCCGAACTCCCAGCCTTCGCGCCGCTGCGCCGGATCGCGCGGGTGGTCGGCGGTGTAGATCTGCACCGCCGGTCCGATCTGCGTGCCGTCGCCGATGTCCACGCGGACCACGTCGAGGATCACGCAGTCGAAGTTGAGGAACACGCCGCGCCCGAGGTGCACGTTGAAGCCGTAGTCGCAGTGGAAGGGCGGGCGGATCTCGCTGCCTGCGCCGGCTGCGCCGAGGCGTTCGACCAGCAATGAATGACGCTGCGCCGGCGTCATGCCCAGCGCCGCGTTGTAGCGCACCATCCATTCGCGCGCGTCGGCCTGCGCGGTCTGTATTTCCGCATCGTCCGCGCGGTACAGCTCGCCGGCGAGCATCGCCTGCATCGGCGTCAACGTGCCGCTCATGGCGCCACCACCGGAGGCTGCGCCGGCGGCCATGCGTTGACGATGCGGCAGAACAGCTGCGCCGTGCGCTCGGTGTCGTACACGGCCGAATGCTGCTCGTCGCTGTTCCACGACAATCCCGCCGCCTGCACCGCGCGCGCGAGCACGGTCTGCCCGTACGCGACACCGGCCAGGCTCACCGTGTCGAACACGCTGAAGGGATGGAAGGGATTGCGCTTGTGGCCGCTGCGCGCGACCGCGGCGTTGAGGAAATTCAAATCGAAATGCGCGTTGTGCCCGACCAGGATCGCGCGCTGGCAGCCGTGCTTCTTCAGTGCGGCGCGTACCGGTGCGAACACGGTCTCCAGTGCGACGCGTTCGGTCTTCGCGTCGCGGAACGGATGGTCGATGTCGATGCCGGTGACTTCCAGCGACTTGGGATCGATCTCCAGTCCCGGCGCGGGCACGACGTGGCTACTGGTGATCTCGCCGACGAACAGCAGGCCGTTCTCGTCGATGTCGATCGGCGCCACGGCGATTTCGAGCAGCGCGTGGCGATTCCAGTCGAAGCCGCCGGTTTCCACGTCCACCACCACCGGCAGGAAACCGCGGAATCGTGAAGCAAGGCGGGCGGGCGGGGCGGGTGCGTCGGCGTTCTGCATGCCGGAAAGGTTAGCAGACGGGCAAATGCGGCCGCCGTCGCAGGAATGACGACGAGGACGTTCGCGCTCAGGCCGGCTTTGTCCCCAGCACCACGCCCACGTCCCGCATCTGCCCGAACAGCGCAAGCCCCTGTTCCACGAACCCGGCGACGTCCGCATGTCCGGCTTCCACCGCCAGCGCTTCCAGCTGCGCGCGTCCGGTCAGTTCCGGCGATTCGTCGAGCCGCTGCAGCAGGCGGAATGCCAGCGGGCTCAGCTGGGAGAACCGTACGTCGCCGTCCGTTCCGCGACGCACCAGCAGCAAGGTCGGTTCCGGCGCAGGCGCATCGGGCTGGTGGTCCGGCCCGATGCGATGCACCGGCCACGCGTATGCAAGCGGCCAGGCCAGCGGCGAGAGCACGGGAACGCCATCGAGCAGGTCGCCGGCTCGATCGCAGTCGGGCAGCTCCGCATCGCTGATCTGCAGCGCGAGTTCCACCCACTCGTAGTGCGCCAGTTCGCTGGCGAAGGGCGGAAGCGTTGGTATCTGGTTTTCGCGCGCTTCCAGGAAACGCAGGAACTCGCGTCCCAGCTCGGGAAACAGGGGCGTCTGCGCGCGATGCACGCGGAAGAAATCGCGCACGAGCGCGCGCCAGTCCTCGCCGAGCACCTGCTTCAACACCGGGAAATTCCCGGCCAGCAGGCTTTCGACGTTGTTGAACACCAGGTCGCGGTAGATCGCCACGCGCCGGTCTTCGATGCCATCCGGCGAGGGCGCGGCCTGCGGATCGCGCAGGTGGCGGGTGAGGGCCAGTTGCTGCGCGCGCAGGCGCGGCGGTGCGTCAGGCACGGGCGTGCGCCTGCGATGCGGGCGTGTGTTCGCGCATCACGCGCCGCACGGTGTCCAGCTCGACGAGCAGTTCGGCGTAGGGCGGAATATTGAAATCGCGCTCCAGCAGCGTCGGGCGCGCGCCGAAACGGC
>Ga0102594_1001693_pt1 | contig 12957 bp, 15 predicted proteins | sample AraplaCol_mLB_r2_2_FD_76863 | JGI IMG/M metagenome (GOLD analysis project Ga0102594, IMG submission 76863) | Arabidopsis root microbial communities from North Carolina, USA - plate scrape MF_Col_mLB_r2 (SPADES assembly) (version 2) | ecosystem: Host-associated > Plants > Roots > Endosphere...
TATTACGATCGATTGACATCGAAATACATACCTTCGAAACCGCAGAAGAACTGCTGTCATTAACTCTCCCTGAAGCTCCGACGTGCATTATCTTGGATGTAAGGTTGAGAGGCTATAGTGGGCTTCAAGTACAAGCGAAACTCAATGCCCGAGAATATTGCTCGTCGATAATATTTCTCTCTGGCTTCGGCGACATACCTGTTGCCGTCGCAGCAATGAAAGCAGGGGCGGTCGATTTTCTCGTAAAACCCCTTCGCGAGCAGGAGCTTCTAGATGCGGTTTTCTCCGCACTGAGACGAGACAAAATTCGCCGTATGGGCAGACTTGAAAAACTCTCTCTAAAATCACGCTTTGAAGCGATGACGGAGCGGCAGCGCTCTGTGATGGAACTGGCTGTGATTGGAGATTTGAACAAGCAAATCGCCGACAAACTACAGATCAGCGAGGTGACCGTGAAAATTCATCGGCGCGCGGCCATGCAAAAAATGCAGGCCAAGTGTTTCGCAGAACTAGTGACGATGGCATCCGACCTAGGCTTGGCAATGCCAGATGCCGCAAGGGTGGAACTCGAACATCATTAGAGCGCCACTTAGGTACAACCACATAGTCAGGGCTGTACCTTCCAGGTCGAGAATTGGATTCGGTCGACTTATTAGGTGCCGTCTGTGAAAGGGCTGCGAGGGATGTCGATCCGGTGCAGCGTCAACGGGCTCTCAGGCGCAAGGCGGCCCAACCAGTTCCCGCTACCAGTCTGCGGTAGCGCTTGCGCGCGATGGTACCTGTTCTTCTCGTACCACCACCTTGGCTTCGGCCGCGTGTAGATCCTCTGGATAAAGGTGGTTGCCGGGGGCCGGGTCATATCTTGCCTTCTCGACCGCCTGGCCTCTCGCCAAATTTGCACTTCCAGTACCTTTGCATTGAACGCAAAAGGCTTGAGCGGACGGTCCGCTTTATTTAGGTACGTCGCCACCCTACCATCTCCGCAACCGTTTCGTTGTGCCTAGCGATGGAAGAATCTGCTTCCACTGGCTGGGTCGAGCTAAAAAGTAAAGGGATAGGAACGGAAACTATGAACACGGTACCCCGGTATGCTTCCGGCCCTCGGTTTATCTGTCGCACGCTGGGGCACCCGCAATATGCCGCACGCTGAGGTAGATGCGGTTGTTCTACGACATGCATTCGTGAACAGCGCCAAGGCCGCGCCGGAAGCGATGACTGCAATCGCAAAAGCACCAGGCGCAGTTCATTCGACCGGCTGGCTTGCCGTGTACGAGCTATACGTAATGCTCGGTATCAAGACTGCTCTACGCGAGCGCGGCATGACCGCCGACGATATCGTGCCCACCTGCGAGTTTTCCATCAAAAGCCAGGATCCGCACCCCCTAGGCCGCGTGAGCGAGCTGAGATCAGGGCATTGTTGGAAGCCGCATACGAAGGACGCCCTCCTCGGGGATAGTGAACCGCTCGGCCTGATGAAGCTCAGTCGTTGAACTATCCGACACGAGCTTGCAGCGGCCATCGCGATGCAAGAGAGACAAGTATGGAATTTGTTCGTTTGGCTGAGAATTTGGCCACATTCGTTGACGTTGCGCGTGCGGGCAGCTTTTCTGCCGTGGCGCGAAGAAGAGGCCAAGCTGCTTCTTCGGTTGCCAGGCAAATCGACGCCCTTGAACGCGAGATGGGCGCGGCGCTCTTTACTCGCTCCACTCGCGCACTGGCGCTCACTGAGGCTGGCGATTTGTTGTTCGACAAGGCGGCCAAGATATTGAAGGACATCAGCGAGACGAGGGACGAAGTCGCATCCTTGAACGACGGTGTTGCCGGCCGCCTTCGCATCGCGTGCCTTCCAGCATTTGGGCGCCAGCATGTCGTACCCCATCTCGAAAGTCTTTACGCCAAGTATCCAGCACTATCTATAGAGTTGGAGCTTACTGAGCGGGTCGTTGACCCTGTGCTTGAACGTCTTGATTTGGTGATACGAGTTGGCAACCAAGCAGATAGTCAACTGATCGCAAAGCCCTTAGCCAGTCACAGGCATATTGTGTGCGCTACCCCCGGATATCTACTCGCGCATGGGGTTGTGAGTCGCGCTGAAGACCTGAACGAACATCGACTCATCGACCGTGGACATAGTACGAGCATGCGAGGTTGGCGAGAAATTCTTACGCCTTCCCAGGTTGCATCTGCTACTTTCGCCATCGAATGCGATGACTGCGACGCCCGACGGTTGTCGGTACTGCAAGGACTTGGTATTGCCCTCTTGCCAGACTGGTCTGTAGGTGAGGACATTCAGAAAGGCCGCCTCGTCGAGCTGCAGCCGGAAGGCCTCCAGCCTCAAAAGGAAAGCGCTATCTATCTTCTGCGCGCGGCGCCTCGCGCGACCGCGAAGTTCAAGGCATTTTGTAACCACTTAAGTGACAGCATAGGTACGCCTCCATACTGGCAAGTTCCCACGACTTGCACAGAGACAGCCAGGCTCGATATCTCCGGTTGAGCCGTGCGACTGAGTGCAAGCTCGTTAGCCCGGTACTCTTCGCAATTTTCTAGAGTCCGGTGAGCGATAAGGTGCGACAGGGTTGGTATCGATGAACTCCATCGCACGCCTGATCCGCCAACCTGCCATCCTCGATCGCACCCTCGGATCGCGGAACACTGTCGCTCTCTCCGCCACATCGCTCCAAGTAAAGTGACTTCATACCCGATGCTCGAACGAAGCGCCTCAATCTTCGCTCCGAACAGCCCGCGTCGAAAATCTGTGATGTACGCTGCCAGACGATTAATCGTCTCTTCCACTGACGTAAAGCTGCGAGTCGCTCTGAGACGGTAGCGAGACGAACCACTCCAACATTCCTAGTTAAAAAAACTGAACCTACCGCATCGATGGCACCTCCAGTTCAACGACCGAAGACCCTCACTACGCGACAGGCAATGATAGTGACCAGCCTGCGTGCGGGGTTCCCCGTAAGGCTGCAATTTTCTGCATTGACAGGTGTCTTCACCGGCTATGTCGAAGTGTTCAACGTCAAGTCGCGTAGCTACGAGTACATTCACTGGCAGAGTATTGAAGCAATGATCGCCAGGCAACTGGTTCAGTTAGACGGTAACGCGATCGAAACATCGCGCGAAGTTATCCTTGATACCCTGGAGAATTTTCGTAGTCCGACCGTGCGGGATGACTAGTTGAAGGATGGGCGCTGCCGTACACAAACCTATTATCCCGAATAACGGGGATCACATCACGAGAGAGTGGCCGTCAATTCTTATCCTCAGCATGCCGAGATTCGTCTTTGTAAAAAGACGCCCGTGTCTAGCACGGGCGGCGGAGGAACTATGGACATCCTCGGAGAGAGGACAACGAATAGTACGCAGATTTCTTTCGCCGAGAAATACAACGATGGTATGCATACTCTACCCTACCCCGCTACACCCATAGCGGTAGGTGATAACACTGCTCCGCGCGGAGCCATTCAAGATATCAGCAGCCTGGAAACCACGGCCATCATTACGATATTGAAGGCCGCAAGTATTAGCCACCCGAGCAACATCACCGTGCTCGCTGGCTCCTTCGTTTCATCTTCCACATCTACCTCCTCATTTACGACTGGCATAGCATTCGCCAGTACCCCCGGGCGGTGGCAAAAAAACAAGTGCCCTTAGAAAGATCCTAGGAAGGTACCGCTGCCTACGCAATTGCCGCTAGGGGAGAGGCTCACATACCAAAGTGTTGCCCTGTAGAGGACAGCCGCTTTGATGTCGTTCGGCCGTGGAACGTTCGAAGGTACAACGCGGATCAATCGCCCTCCATCAACGTAACAGCCACGGCATCGATATCCCAAAATAAGAACGCAAGAGGCCGCTTAGGTTTTGATAAGGAAGTCGTCAATACGCGCGGCCGCGAACAATTCGTGCCTTTTAGACACCAGCTGTTCCAGTTCGCAAATGGCAACACACGTTCTTAGACATCATCCGTCTGCGACACGTCGGCCATGGCTAAAGTTGCCGATAGTTTGTCGAGATGTTGGTCGCGAAAGACCAATCGTGTGTTGCAGAGGCAGGTGAAGTCACGACGACTCACCATTGAACATCGCCATACCACTGCGCCCGCCCGGACTCTCTTCACAAGAACAGGTGCTTCATGGATTTAAGCGCAGTGATGATTTCACGCATTCAATTTGCGTTCACAGTCTCGTTCCACATCATTTTCCCGTCCTTGACCATCGGTCTAGCCGCGTGGTTGAGCGTTCTAGAAGCAATGCATCAATTCACGGGCAAGGACGTCTACCGGCGAGTGTTCGACTTCTGGCTCAAGATCTTCGGCGTCGCCTTCGGGATTGGCGTGGTATCAGGAGTCGTTCTTAGCTTCGAGTTCGGGACAAACTGGAGCGAGCTCTCTCGCCTTTCCGGTCCAATCCAAGGCCCTTTGCTGACCTACGAGACGTTCACTGCATTCATGCTTGAGGCGTCGTTCTTCGGTGTACTGCTTTTCGGACGGTCGCGCGTCAAGCCAGGGTCCTATCTGTTTTCTGCAGTGATGGTCGCACTAGGCACTACCCTCTCCGCCTTCTGGATCATGGTCAACAATAGCTGGATGCAACATCCGGTTGGCTACGAGTTGATCAACGGTCAATTTGTGCCGACAGACTGGGCAGCCATCATCTTCAGCCCCGTTGTCTGGGTACGCTTCCCACACATGCTACTGGCCTCATACCTGACTGGAGCGTTCTGTGTCGCGGCGACTGGAGCCTGGTACATCTTGAGAAGGATCGCTCAGCCAGAAGCCAACGTCATGCTGAAAATGGGCCTACTGTTGGCAGCGGTGATTATGCCCGTGCAACTGTTTTTCGGGCATCTCGCCGGGGATTACGTGCACAACTATCAGCCCGTCAAGTTTGCGGCTATCGAGGGACGTTGGCACGATGAGCAGCCCGCCTCGGAAGTCATCATCGGCTGGCCGGACGAAAAGAACGAGGTCAACCACTTTGAAATCTCGATTCCCGTTCTCGGCAGCCTGATTGCCACGATGACTACGGACTCGAAGGAAGTCGGCCTCACTAGCTTCCCCAAGAGCGAGCGGCCGCCTGTTCTGATCCCGTTCTTGGCGTTCCGCGTCATGGTTGGCTGCGGACTCGTGCTTCTCGCTCTCGCGTGGTGGGGATCCTGGCTCGCGCACAAAGGACACATCGAGACCTCGCGGCTCTTTCTTTGGGCCACATACCTGTCCTTCCCGTTGCCGTTTGTCGCCATTCTTACGGGCTGGTTCACTGCGGAAGTAGGACGCCAGCCGTGGACCGTTTGGGGGGTGCTACGCACCGCAGATGCGGTTACGCCTAGTCTAACTCCCCAAGCTGCAGCAACCTCCCTGGTCATTTTTTCCGTGATTTACGTGATTATCTTTTCGTTTGGTACGCACTACGTCTACAAGCTTCTGCGCAATGGTCCAAAGTCCATCAACGATGACCACGAACCGATGGCCTCTGCGAACAGGCCGTTGTCTACTGCAGACGTCGACAGCTCCGTCAGCTAACGCTCGCCCGCGCCATCTGTGAGGTAATCATGATTACGTACTGGTCTGTACTGCTCGCTCTCAGCGTCCTCATCTACGTCTTGCTAGACGGATTGGACCTAGGCGTTGGAATGCTCTTCGGCGCTACTACGGATGAAGACCGTCGCCGCGCCATGTTGGCGTCTATTGCACCCATATGGGACGGCAACGAGACATGGCTAGTCGTTGCTGGAGTGTTGCTCTGGGGAGCATTCCCGCTGGTCTATGCAACGCTGCTTCCAGCGTTCTATCTGCCGGTTTGCATCATGCTGGCAGGGCTGATATTCCGAGGCGTTTCGTTCGAGTTCCGCATCCATGCTCGTAGCTCAAGAGTTGTATGGGACCTGGGATTGATCCTCGGCTCGCTCGTCGCCACGTTCATGCAGGGCGCGATGGTTGGCGCACTCGCGCAAGGGATCCCGGTGGAGAACGGGCGATTCGTTGGAAGCGTGATGACGTGGCTTACGCCTTTCTCCGCACTGAGCGGTGTAGCACTCTGTTTCGGCTACATGCTTCTTGGCGCCGGTTGGCTCGCGAAGAAGTGCGAAGGTGATGTGAGGACGGCCGCTTTTGTTGCGCTTCCTCGCCTCCTGATCGTCGTCCTCGTCTTGCTTGCGGCGCTCTTCTTTCATGCTCTACACCAGGACTTTCAAGTAATGGGCCGCTGGTTGGATAGACCTGTTCTATTCGTGGTCCCATTGGCCGGCGCCTTCGCCTCTCTATGCGTATGGCGTGGAGCGAGAGGCAAAAGTGAGCGTTACGTTTTCTCCGGTGCGGCGGCACTGTTCGTTGTCGGATACGCGATGTTTGCCATTTCCTTCTGGCCTTACATCGTACCGTTCGCAATCACAAAATCAACGACGCGGCCGCGCCTATGTCTAGCTTGTGGTTCATGTTCTGGGGTGCCGGACTCTTCGTTTTCCCGCTGATGCTGCTCTACACGTTCAGCAGCTACAGGATCTTCAAAGGGAAGGTGGATGTGTCTTCTGAACACTATTGATTGGCGCAGGGCCCTGAGTGACAACCAGTTGCATGCTCCGCGCCCTCTCCGCCGTATCCAGAGCACTGCCTGACCTGGCCCACCTGTAAGCGATCGCGGCCACAGCGCATTGTGCGATGTAGAAACGTCGGGACAGAACCGAAAATAGTGACGATTGTGGAAGACACATAATGAGATAACACCTCAGCATCTTTCTTCGCATCGAAACTGGAGACCTCAGAGAATGCAAGATATCGAAGGGCAACCCCTACATTCCCGCGACCTCGCACCCGATTTCACACTGCGTGCGACACCCGAACACACGGTTACGCTCAGCGAGTTCCAAGGACGGCCGGTGGTCCTTGCGTTCTACCCGGTAGATTGGGGCCCCATCTGCCAAGAAGAAATGACTCAGTTTGACGCTGCGCTATGCGCCATCGAACAATATGGCGGAGTTTTGCTGGGTATTTCCGTCGACAGCGTGTGGAGCCATCAGGAATTCGCCACTCGACTCAACCTGCGGTTTCCCCTGTTAGCTGACTTTGAGCCCAAAGGCGAAGTTGCACGCGCGGATGGGGTGTACCGAGCCGAAGAAGGAACCTCGGAGCGAGCGCTCTTCGTCATCGATGCTGACGGCGCGCTTCGCTGGCGTTATGTGTCTCCCCCAGGGACCAGCCCAGGGATTCAAGGCGTGCTATCAACGCTCGAATGGTTGCCCCATAGCATTGACAGTGCCGACAGACCTCGGATGCACGGTTGAAAGCGTCACAGGTGAACCGTCGAGACCCGTTGCAGCCCCCATTTCGCTGACTTTGAGCAACCAACTATGGCTCCGCCCCCTCAGTCCACTGTACTGCCGTCCGCAATACCGCATCGTCGGACGCAGCTCTCCTTTCTCGGTGCCGGTGCCTGAGTGGCCGTCGGCTATATGGACCCTGGAAACTGGGCCACTGCAATTGCCGGCGGCGCCAAGTACGGATACTCACTACTATCGGTGATCGCGCTCGCCAGCCTCATCGCTGTCTTGCTTCAATGGATCGCCGCCCGAGTCGGGGTCGTAACTGGCAGAGATCTTGCCCAACTCTGCCGTGAACGCTTTCCACGCAGGGTAACGTTCATGTTATGGGTAGCGAGCGAGGTCGCAATCATCGCCTGTGACGTGGCAGAGGTAGTGGGAAGCGCTGTCGCGCTACAACTTCTGTTTCACGTCGACCTTTGGTTAGGCGTCTTGATTTCAGCGATCGTCACCCTTGCGATGCTCGCTGTCCAACGCTGCGGCGAACGTAAGCTGGAGGCTATGATTGCCGGACTCATCCTGATGGTTGGTCTTTGCTTCGTCGCGCAACTCGCGATGGCGCAGCCAAACTGGTCGGATGTGCTGGGAGGGATGGCACCTTCGAAGGCGCTGATCCAAGATGCCGGCATGCTTTGGCTTGCTGCGGGTATTGTTGGGGCAACGGTAATGCCGCACAACCTCTATCTTCATTCCTCGCTGGTACGCCGGTATTCGCCGACGGTCACAGATAGAGACACTCGTCAGTCAACTCTTGTTCAAACGTTACGCGGTATGAACGTCGACACGTTTGGATCGCTAGGCTTCGCATTCCTCATTAATGCCGCGTTGCTCATCCTGGCTGCTGCCGTGTTTCATGCAAATGGACTCACTGACGTCAGTGATCTTGCCGACGCACACCGCCTATTGGCGCCGCTGTTGCATTCAGACTTGGCCAGCCTCCTGTTCGCAGTTGCGCTTTTGGCTTGCGGGTTGAACTCCACAGTGACCGGCACTTTGGCCGGTCAGGCTGTCATGGAAGGCTTTCTTGACCTCAAGATCTCTCGGATGCAAAGAGCGTTGCTGACTCGCAGCGTCGCCATCGGCCCAGCCCTGGTAGCTGTCTGGGCATACGGAGAACACGGTTCGGCTAACTTGTTAGTGGCTAGCCAGGTCGTTTTGAGCCTCACTCTACCTCTGGCCGTCATTCCGCTGATCATGTTCGGTGCCAACAAGGAGTTAATGGGAACGTGGCGAGTGCGTGGTATTGCCCTCCTCCTGGCACTTCTCTCCGCTCTGTTCATTTTAGTCCTCAACGGCGCCTTGATTTTTCAGAGCTAGGCGGTCTTACCGTTCGACATTCAACGAAACACGGTTCGCCGCAACATATCGGCTCATAGTATCGCGCACGGAGGGGTCGATAGGTTCCCGACTCGGTGGCGAGATTCTAGGCCACCGAGCTCGACGTACATCCCCGTTGCCGATATTTACTATTCTCCCTGCTTTCAGACATAATTAAATGGCCCTTGTCCGCGAGAACACTGCAATAGCCGAGACGGCTAACCCTGGTCTGGTGCTAGTTGTAGATGACGAAGGGCCGCTACGCAGCAGCCTGCGAAGCCTCATGCGTTCTGCAGGCTTCGATGTCGCGGTGTTTGAATCCTGCGACGATTTCCTGTCCTACGACCTCGAAGATGTACCTTGCTGCCTCCTCTTGGATCTACGAATGAGAGGTCAGAGCGGCTTGGATCTACAAGCGCGATTGCTGCAAGATAAGGTAGACATACCCATTATCTTTCTGACTGCTTGCGGGGATATCTCTACGACTGTGGCTGCCATGAAGGCTGGCGCCCACGACTTCCTGTGCAAGCCGATCGCGGAGCAGGATCTGATGGGCGCAGTCGCTTCAGCGTTAGAGAAGCACCGCGCCGTTCGCACGGCACGTCGAAAGCTTGAGGAAGTGCGTCGGTCTTATGAAGCACTGAGTTCGCGAGAGGGCGAGGTAATGCGGCACGTAGCACTCGGAATGAATAGCAAAGAAATTGCGAGGTTAGTCGGCATAAGCGAAATCACGGCTAGCATCCATCTAGAAAATGCAATGAAAAAAATGAATGCTCATTCATTTCCTCAGTTGGTACTACGTGCGAGGCAACTGCAGCTTTGCTAGCTCGCGGGACAGCCCTTCGTCCTCGCTTGTGCATTGCAACTATCATCGCAGCCAACGCTGAAAGGCGGCCACAATCGCAACTACCACGCATGCCGAAGCCACAATTGCCAGCAGGTTACTTGCACCGACCAGCACTGCCTGCTGGTCGATCTGGGTTGACATCGCTTCTAAGGCTTCCACAGACTGATGCCACGCCGCCGCAGCGTCAATGCGAGCTACGAGGTTCGCTCTAGTGACGGCCTCGGAATACTGAAGATACTGGGCTGCGATGCCCGTGCCGGCCGCGAGTGCAATTTGCCGGACTATGTTCTTCATTTGATACGCGTGTGCGAAGTCCTCGACAGCCGTTTCGGTGAAGGTGAGCTTGGCCACCACCAAGAGACTGAACGGCACGGCGGCACTCTGCAGCATCAGCACTGGCAGGAGTCGGTCAATGGAGAGACCCGTCATGACTCGGTCTGCGAGGAGCCAGGCGGCACATGCAACCATCAGATAGCCCAAAGCGAAGTAGCGCCGTGCCCCTGGTAGCTGCATGCCAAACAGGACATAGGTTAGCGCGGCAAGGGCTCCAAAGGCCCCCGCGATTGTCAGCGTTCTCCCCGTCGTCTCGAAGGTGAACCCTAGCCCGAGTTGCATCAAGCTCGACACGAGATAGCTCCACAGCCCACTGAAGACATAGTAGGTCGCATAGAGCCCGATCCCGGTCAGATAGCGCGGGCCGTTCAAGCGGCGAGTGTTGATCCAGGGCTGCGGATGCCGATGTAGGCGGAACATCCCGCACGCCATCAACAGAACTCCCGTAGCAGGCCAAGCGAACACTCCCAGCGAGTTCGATGCGGTGTATATCCGTAGGTCCGCAAGTCCATGCAGCAGGATCAGAGAGCCAGCCGCGACAATCAGAACCGTGAACCAGTCTAGCCTTGCGACCCGGTCTAAGGTAGGTGGACACGGTGGCCTTACGCACTGGGGATAGGTCGAGGCAACGAGAATCGCGGTAGCAACGCAAGCAACCGCCTGAAACACGAAGATCGTGCGCCATCCCGCGTCCAACATGAGCGTGGCAGTGATCCATGGAGTTACGGCCGATAGCCCTAACGCACCCGCCACAAATGGCCGCAACAGTACCGCGCGTTCAGACGGCGCGGCAACTAGCTGAATGAGCGTACGTGATGCCGCAAATAGTCCGCCTGCGCCTAGGCCTTGAACGGCTATCGAGAGAGATAGTTCGACCACATTGTTCGATAGAGTACACAACAGGCATCCGATGGTGGCAACGAACAATCCGAGTAGTGTCAGGTCTCTGTAGCCGATGTAGTCGGCCACACGTCGGAGAACTAAATTGGCGATGATCGCTGCGCCGGCGTACGCGGTAAGGCACCAAAGGAAATCATCGGGGGTCGCGTAGACTCCTGAGCGAATGTGAACCGCGCCGGTGGCCAGCATCGAAGTCGCTACGAAATCAATGCCGGTCGCGCAGCCTAACGCCACCCCAAAGAGCTGCACCTTAACTCGCGCCATCCGGGGCCAGGCGGCTAGTGATACAGCTGGCATGCCGGTGGGGTCTGATTGCTTGGAGTAGCCTGCGGCTGGCCGTGCGCCGCCGGTTCTTTTGCTAACGACAACACGCTGTAGTCGTATCGGTCCGCAGCGAACGGACTTGTTGCCGGGTCCTCCGCATGCGCCATGCCAGAGCCCAAGGCCAGGGTGATGGCAGAAAGAATGTATGCGAGATAGCGTGACATGGTGATCTCCTACAGAGGCCGCCTAGACTTTCGAACGGACATCAGATGCCGACCAATCGGATACGGTCGGACGAAAACGAACAAGCGATCCTGAGCGCAGTACCGAGAGAGCTTCGTTCGCATCGCTCTTAAGCCACTGTAAGAAGGTGGCGTCGCTTGTTAGGGCCGTAAGAGAGATTCTCCGACGGCCCCAACCAACACCAACAACTTGCTAGTCGTTAGTCAGGATGATCTTCCCAACGTTCTGAGACGATTCCATCCGACGGTGCGCATCCGCGGCATCCGCAAGAGGGTAGATGCTGTCAACGACAGGCTCGAGCTTTGCGCCTTCGTTGAAGTGGGCAATCCAATGCTCCGAGAACCGACGTACCATGTCGTGCTTCTCAGCCTGGGTTCGCGACTTCATCACAGTGCCGATTATCTGAAGATGGCGGTACAAAATCTGGGAAAGTTCGATGCTGACTTCGCCTCCCCCGCCCAGAATTCCAACCTGGACGAGGCGACCACCATTGGCGAGCGAAGCGAGATTTCGTGCAAAGTAAGGAGCCCCAACAAAGTCGATGACTGCGGCAACTCCACGCTTGTTCGTCTTCTCTGCCACCACAGCGGCAAAATCCTCGTTCTGGTAGTCGACGACGAAGTCTGCACCAAGCTGCTCGACACGCTCCTTCTTGTTCGCTTCGGTCGTCGCGAAGATGGTTGCTCCCGTCGCCCGCGCCAATTGCACCGCCGCCGAGCCGACGCCACCGGCGGCCGCGTGGATAAGCACGGAATCCCCTTTCTTTACGCGCGCAAGATGCAGCAGCGCCTCGTGGGCGGTAACAAACACCTCAGGGATCGCTGCAGCATGGACATAGTCCAGCCCCTCCGGAATGGGCATCGCCATGCGCCAATCAATACGGGCAATCTCCGCGTACGCGCCTCCGCCGACGACGCCCATGACTCGGTCGCCCACGCGATAGTTCTTGACCTCATGACCAACTTCAATGACCTCACCAGCAATCTCAAGGCCCATGATCGTCGAGTCACCGAAGTCGGGACGGCCGTATCCGCCATTCCTGTGCGTCAGGTCTGCTCGATTTACGCCTGCAGCATAGACGCGTACCAGCAAGTCGTTCGGCCGGACTTCGGGTGCAGAAACCTCTGCGATTTGAAGAACCTCGGCAGCGCCGAACTCTTCGAACATAATTGCTTTCATCGTTGCTCACCTTGCTGTTGAGTATTGCTGACATCACCGGCGACGCCAGTCGGAGGGCTGCCTAGCGTCTTCGCCGCTACGGCCGACGCCGAAATCGCCGCAGGAAATCCGACATAGAAGGCCAAATGGGTGATAGCCGCCGACAGCTCCGAGAGCGTTACGCCATTGCTGACCGCGCGGCGCAAATGCGCGGGAAGCTCTTCGAGATGGCCCGACGCAATCAGCGATGCGACCGTTACCAGGCTACGGTCTCTGGCGGAAAGACCTGCTCCCGCCCAGACCTTCGGATACAACGTGTGGTCCACGAACTCCGACAACTCTGGGGTGAACGCTCGGGCTGCTTCTCTCGGACTCTCTTGGATCGAGGCTGTCATGGGTTCGCTCCGGTCACACTTGGCTGATGAACTTGTTCGTCAGGTAGTGCTCAATACCTTCCGCACCACCCTCCGAGCCGTGCCCACTTTCCTTCATGCCACCAAACGGCAGCTCCGTTGCGACAATCCGGTACTGATTGATACCAATCATCCCTGCTTCGAATCCGTCGGCCACGTCAATTG
>Ga0102594_1001697_pt1 | contig 12944 bp, 6 predicted proteins | sample AraplaCol_mLB_r2_2_FD_76863 | JGI IMG/M metagenome (GOLD analysis project Ga0102594, IMG submission 76863) | Arabidopsis root microbial communities from North Carolina, USA - plate scrape MF_Col_mLB_r2 (SPADES assembly) (version 2) | ecosystem: Host-associated > Plants > Roots > Endosphere...
GCCGAAATCATGGGCAAACGGCTGCTCAGGGAAGACGCCAAGGCCTGGATCATTGAGGCCGGCGCCGGCGAAAACTGGCACGACCTCGTCACCTGGACGCTGCAAAACGGCTACCCCGGCCTGGAGAACCTGGCGCTCATCCCCGGCACGGTGGGCGCATCGCCGGTGCAGAACATCGGTGCTTACGGCGTGGAGCTGCAGGACCGCTTTGAATCCCTCGACGCCATCGACCTCACGACGGGGCAGCCGTTTACCCTGAATGCCGCGCAGTGCGCCTTTGGCTACCGCGACTCGGTGTTCAAGCACAGCAGTTCAGCGTCCGAGTCGGCCGGCCAGGGCTTCGGGCTGGAAGGCAAGGCCTTCATCACGCGAGTGCGGTTTGCGTTGCCCAAGGCATGGAAGCCGGTGCTGGGCTATGCCGACATCGAGAAAAAAATGGCGCAATCCGGCATCCAGGCGCCAGATGCGCGGCAGATTTACGACTGGATCTGCGAAATCCGCAGGGCCAAGCTGCCCGACCCGAAGGTGATCGGCAACGCCGGCAGCTTTTTCAAGAACCCCACCGTCTCGGCCGAGCAATGCGCCGACATCATCCAGCGCGAACCCAAAATCGTCCACTACCACCTGGCCGACGGCTCGGTGAAGCTGGCCGCGGGCTGGCTCATAGACGCCTGCGGCTGGAAGGGCAAGTCCATCGGCAATGCCGGCGTTTATGACAAACAGGCGCTGGTGCTGGTCAACCGCGGCGGCACGGCCGACCCGGTGACGGGAGGGGAGGTCATGACGCTGGCCAAAGCCATCCAGACCAGTGTGTATGAACGCTTCGGTATCCGGCTGGAGCCCGAACCGGTGGTGGTCTGAGCATGGCGCGTCTGGGCAAGGTTTATCGGGGGCCCGAGGTGTCGACCTGGCGCAGGCTCGTGCTGCGGCATTCGCGCTCCACCGCCGCCATGCTGGCATTCGCCTGGGTCAGCCTGTTGCTGGTCGCCATCTTCGCGGGTTGGCGGCCACCAGGCTGGACCATGACCACGATCTCCGTGCTGTTCATGGCCATGCTGGCCGGCGGCATCTGGGCTACCCGCGAGCGCAGCCGGCTGGTCCGCGAGGCACCGCTGCCACGCTTCCTCAGGCGCAAGCTGATGGACGCCTATCCGCACCTGACCCTCAGGGACGCCGAACTGGTCGAACGCGGGCTGCGCCAGTTTTTCATCGCCTGCCAGCGCAGCAACAAGCGCTTTGTCGCCATGCCCTCGCAAGTGGTCGACAGCATGTGGCATGAATTCATTTTGCACACCTCGGCCTACCGCGAGTGGTGCGACCTGGTCGTGGGGCGCTTTATCGACCACGTGCCCGCCGAAGTGCTGGGCCGCAAGGCCTCGACCAACGACGGCCTGCGCCGCGCCTGGTTCTGGGCCTGCCGCGACGAATCCATCAACCCCAGGCAGCCCAGCCGCCTGCCGCTGCTGTTCGCGCTCGATGCCAAATTCGCGATTCCCGGCGGCTTCATCTACATGGCCGACTGCAAGGGCGTGCGCCGTGACGATGCCCAAGGAGCCGGCGCCTATTGCGGTGAAAGCTTTTCCGACGGCAGCTACAGCGGCGATGCCGACGGCTTTGGCGGCAGCGAGTCTTCGTCCTCAAGCAGCGACAGTTCCAGTAGTAGCGGGAGTTCGGACAGCAGCGGGTGCAGTTCGGGTTGCGGTGGCGGAGGCGATTAGCTGGGTGTCACCCCGTGTTGGCGCCTTTTTCTGGGTATTTGTGTCTGGTCAAGCCTGCTTTCATACTTGCGCTTCATATTAAAGATTGATTTAATGTGATTTAAATCCATTAAAGACTTCTTTAACATCATGCGCAGCACAGGCACCTACCTCACCTCCACCACCATGGGCGAGCCCGTGCAGGCGTTTGTGCCGCACAAGCTGCCGCCCGCCAAGCCCGTGCTGGCGCCCGAGTGCTATGTGGACGCCAACCGGGTGGCCGAGCTGGCGCTGGCCCGGTTGTCCGGCGTGGCCGGGCTGGTGCCGTCGGTGGACTGGTTGCTCTACAGCGCCATCCGCAAAGAGGCGCTGCTGACCTCGCAGATTGAAGGCACCCAGGCCACGCTGGACGACCTGTTTGACGAGGAAGCCGGCTTTGCAGTGAGCAACACCGACGATGTGGAAGAGGTCACCAACTACCTGCGTGCCTTTCGGCTGGTGCAGTCGCAACTGCGTGACCCTGCCGGGCTCCCATTGAGTGTGCGTTTGCTGTGCGATGCACACCGGCTCTTGCTGGACGGCGCCCGCGGCAACGGCAAGCAGCCAGGCGAGTTGCGCCGCTCCCAAAACTGGATCGGCGGCACTCGGCCCGGCAACGCGGTGTTTGTGCCGCCACCGCCCGAGCAAGTGCCCCCGCTGCTGGCCGACCTGGAGCGGTTCATCCATGATGAAGCGCAACCTTTGCCGCCTCTGGTGAAGACCGCGCTGATTCATGTGCAGTTTGAGACGATTCACCCCTTCCTGGATGGCAACGGCCGCATCGGGCGCCTGCTGATTGCTGCGCTGCTGGAGCATTGGCGTTTGTTGCCGGAGCCATTGATGTACCTCAGCGGCTACCTGAAGCGACATCAGGCCGAGTACTACCGCCGCCTTTCCAAGGTGCGCACCGAGGGCGACTGGGAGGGCTGGGTGGCATTTTTCCTCGAAGGCGTGGCCATGGCCGCGCAGGACGCCGAACGCAACATCGTGGCCATCGCCACACTGCTGGCCACCGACCGCCGCAGCCTGCTGGCTGCACCCAAAGCCGGGCCCAGCAGCTACCGCTTGTTTGAAATGCTGCCCATGATGCCGCGCTTTACGATTGACCAGGTGCGCCAGAAGCTGGCCACCAGCTTCCCCACCGCTACGGCGGCGGTGAAGGTGCTGGAGGATTTGGGGATCGTGACCGAGCTGACCGGGCAGAAAAAGAATCGCAGCTACAGCTATGCAGCGTACATTGCGCTACTGAGTCAATAAGAACTTTGAGGGGAGAACAAACAAGTATGGAACTCATTGACAACATCACGCGCTTGCTGGGCGACGATCTCAAAGCGACATTGAAACCCAATGCGAAGCTCAGAATCGCCGCGTCGTGCTTCTCTATTTACGCCTATGAGGCTTTGAAGCGCGAGCTGGAATCTGTCGAGTCGTTTGAATTCATCTTCACCTCCCCATCGTTCATGCCCGAAGAGGTGACAGATGCCGCCAAGAAGGAGCGGCGTGAGTTCCACATCCCTAAAAACAATACTGAGCGCAGCTTCTACGGGACTGAATTTGAGGTGCAGCTCAAAAACAAGTTGACCCAACGCGCCATTGCCCGCGAATGCGCAGACTGGATGCGGCGCAAGGCCAAATTCCGCTCCAACAGCAGTGGTGCACCTATGCAGCAGTTTGCCGCCGTGAAGGCCGCAGTCGCAGCGGCCGAACCAAGCACCGTTTACATGCCGCTTCACGGGTTCACTGCGGTTGACTTCGGCTATCAGCGGGGCAACGCTGTTTCGAACATCGTCAATAAGTTCGACGAACCAGCCAATACCGGCGTTTTCCTGAGTCTGTTTGACCAGATTTGGGCTGATCCCGAAAAGCTCCAAGACGTCACTAGCCTGGTGTGCGAGCACATCGCTTCGGTCTACCAAGAGAATTCACCGGAGCGCATCTACTTCCTGATGCTCTACAACATCTTCAATGAGTTCCTGGAAGACCTCAATGAAGACGTGTTGCCCAACGACCGCACGGGTTACCTGGACACACTGGTGTGGCAAAAGCTGTTCAATTTTCAACGCGATGCCGCCACCGGCATCATCAATAAGCTGGAAACCTATAACGGCTGCATTCTGGCCGACAGTGTGGGTTTGGGGAAAACCTTCACCGCACTGGCTGTCATCAAGTATTACGAGCTTCGCAACAAATCGGTGCTGGTCCTGTGCCCCAAAAAGTTGGCCGACAACTGGCTGACCTACAACCGCAACCTCAAAACGAATATTTTTGCCAACGACCGCTTCAGCTATGAGGTGCTCTGTCATACCGATTTGCAGCGCACCAGCGGCGAGTCCTTTGGCACGCCACTTAACCGGGTCAACTGGGGCAATTTTGATTTGGTAGTGATCGACGAGTCGCACAATTTTCGCAACAACGACGCCTTCAAGGATAAGGAGACGCGCTATCAGAAATTGATGAATTCCGTCATCAAGCAGGGCGTCAAAACCAAGGTGCTGATGTTGTCCGCGACGCCGGTCAACAACAGGTTCAACGATCTGCGCAACCAGTTGGCTTTGGCCTATGAAGGCAATTCTTGGCAACTTGGCGAAAAGCTTCACACTGAAAAAAGCATTGAGACGATTTTTAACCGAGCACAGGTCGCGTTCTCCAATTGGACCAAGTTGCCGCCAGAAGAGCGAACTGCCAGTGCCATCTTGGCTGCATTGGACTTCGATTTTTTCGAACTGCTGGACAGCGTGACCATTGCTCGGTCGCGCAAGCACATCGAAACCTTCTATGACACCGAAGATATCGGAAAATTTCCGGAACGCCTCAAGCCGTTGTCGTTCCAGTGTCCGCTAACTCACCGCACTGACGTTATTGGCTTCAATGACATCTTCAACCAGCTCGCACTTTTGAGGCTGGCCGTGTATGCCCCGGTGGGCTACATCCTACCTAGCCGCGTCAAGAAATACGAGGACATGTACGACACCGATGTGCCAATTGGAGCCGGCAAGTTCAAACAAGCCGATCGTGAAAAGAGTTTGCAGGCGCTGATGACGGTCAACCTGCTGAAGCGACTGGAAAGCTCCGTTGCGTCGTTCCGCTTGACCTTGCAGAGCCTGCAAAGCAACCACCAGAAGGCGCTTAACAAGATTGCAGCCTTCAAGAAGTCAGGCAAGGCGACCAAGTTCACCGACCACACGCCTGATTTCGAAGACGCCGATTTTGACGATGACTTGTTGCTCAATCTGGACGATGGCGATGACACGAGCAGTGAAAACAGCACCGGTGGCAAAGTGCAAATCGACCTTGGCGATATGGACTTGCCATCATGGGAACGTGACCTGGATGCCGACTTGGCCGTCATCGATGGGCTGTTGGCAGAAATGGCAAAAATCACCCCGGCTGATGATGCCAAGCTCCAACACCTCAAAGCGCAGATTGAGCGCAAGCTCGCCAACCCTATCAATCCTGGCAACCGAAAGCTGCTGATATTCACTGCATTTGCAGATACCGCCAACTATCTGTATGACAACCTAGCGGCAAGCCTGTCCGAGAAACACGGAATTCACACCGGCAAAGTCACTGGCTCTACCGAGCCCAAAACGACACTCAGATTGGCCGCCAACCCACGCCAGGGTATCGACTTTCAAACCATGCTCACGCTGTTCGCGCCACGCGCCAAGGAAAAGGTGCTGACCATGGCGCAGGAGCCGGGCGAAATCGACGTGATGATCGGCACCGACTGCATCTCCGAAGGCCAGAACCTCCAGGACTGCGACACCGTTATCAACTACGACATCCACTGGAACCCCGTGCGCATCATTCAGCGCTTTGGCCGGGTAGACCGTATTGGCTCCCCCAATGCGCGCATCCAGTTGATCAACTATTGGCCCGACATCAGTCTGGACGAGTACATCCGCCTCAAAGAGCGGGTAGAAAGTCGCATGATGATTGCCGACGTGACGGCCACAGGCGATGACAATGTTCTGTCTTCGCAAGCCAATGACGTGGCCTATCGCAAGGAGCAATTGCGCCGCTTGCAGGAAGAGGTCATCGAAATGGAAGATCTAAAAACCGGGGTGTCCATTACCGACCTGGGCCTGAACGACTTCCGCATGGATCTGCTCAACTATGTCAAAGCCAATGGCGACCTAGCCCGTCTGCCCAATGGCCTGCATGCTGTAGTGCCCGCCAATCCAGAAATAGGCTTGCAGCCCGGCGTCATCTTCACCCTGCGCAATAGGCTGCTGAGCGGGGCGGCTGGTGCTGTCGTGCAGCAAAAAAACCGGCTCCACCCGTACTACCTGATTTATATCGGTATGGACGGCGCAATCATTGCCGACCACATGGAAGTCAAAGCCCTGCTGGACTTGGCCCGCAATGCTTGCAAAGGACGCAATGAACCGCTGCCCGCTGCGTTTGAGCCCTTCAACAAAGCCACCGACGATGGCCGCAACATGACGCGCTATTCCGCTTTGTTGGACCAGGCTATTCACTCCATGATCGAGCGCCAGCAAGAGCAAGAAGTGGACAGCTTGTTTTCGCCCGGGAAAACCACCGCGTTAGTGCACGAAGTTGCCGGCCTGGAAGACTTCGAGCTGATCAGCTTCCTGGTAATTCAGGCTCCATGACTAACCAAGCTCTATTCACCTGGCCATCGCATGCCGCGGTGGGCCTCCCAGTAGCCAAGGCGAAAATCTACGCACGTGGCAAGCCTACGGCGGCGTTGCGAGCTTTGTTTGTGCACCAAGTGGAGGGCATTCTTTGGGCCTACAAACTCGCCCCGGAAACCATTAACCTGCCCGCTACGCCGGCAGTGCCGGAAATTGAAGTGTTCGAAGTTGCCTTGAAGTTGCCGGATATCAATCATGCGGTTCTGCGGTGCATCGACAAGGCCATGCCGCGACCGATTCTGTTCAATTTGCGGTTTGAGGGGTACACCCAGCCCATTGCAGCTTACAAACGGCCCAGCGATGCCGCCAGTGACCAGTGGGTGGTGGGGGATTACCATGCTGCACCGTGGCAAAAGGACCGCGATGCCCGGCCCGCCTTGCCTTTGGCGCTGGATTTGGCGGGCCTGTACGAGCAGCTATTGCGCCAGCACCTTGCAATTCCAGCACGCCCCGGCGAGCCATTACGAGACCAACTGGATCGGCTTTCTACCCTGATAGCTAAGCAAGCGGCAGCAGCCAAGTTGGAAACCCGCCTGGCGCAGGAAAAACAGTTCAACCGCAAAGTAGAACTCAACGCCCAATTGCGTAACATCCGCAGTGAGCTTGAAGTGCTAGGCACATGAGCTACGACAATCCGATAACCACTATTAATTTAGTAGCTGTTCGTGCACATTCCACGGGGGCTATAAACCGTTTTGACCATGAATAAACTAAAAATGCACAGCCTTGACCTGACCCAGGCCAACATCGACAAGCTGGCGGAGCTTTTTCCGAACTGCGTAGCCGAGGCGGTGGGCGCTGATGGCATGCTGAAACGCAACATCGACTTTGACCAGTTGCGCCAGGAACTAACCGGCAGCATTGTCGAAGGCCCGCAGGAGCGCTACCAGCTCAATTGGCCCGGCAAGCGGGAGGCGCTGCTGACCGCCAATGCACCTATTGCAAAGACATTGCGTCCATGCCGGGAAGAAAGCGTGGACTTTGACACTACGCAGAACCTGTTCATTGAAGGTGACAACCTCGACGTGTTGAAGCTGTTGCAAGAGACCTACCTCAACAAGGTCAAAATGATCTACATCGACCCGCCTTACAACACGGGGAATGACTTCATATACGAAGATGATTTTGCCGAAGATGCAGATTCCTATTTTCTGCGTTCGAATCAGAAGGACGCGAGCGGCAACAGACTTGTGGCAAACAGCGAATCAAGCGGGCGTTTCCATTCCGACTGGTTAAACATGATTTACCCGCGCCTAAGGCTTGCACGAAATCTGCTTCGTGATGATGGCCTTCTATTTCTATCCATAGGGCAGCAAGAGATCAACAATGTGTCGCTGGTGTGCTCTGAAGTATTCGGTGCGCAGAATCGTATTGGCATAGTGGGGCGTGCCGCAAAGCGTGGCGGAAACAACGGCAAGTTTTTTTCCCCAAACCTCGAATTCATCTTGGTGTATGCACGAAGCATTGATATGGCCGAGGGATTCAAAGACCAGATGAGTCAAGACCTGATCGATAAGGTTTACAACCAAGTCGAAACCGAAGGGCCCAAAAAGGGCGAGTTTTACAGGACTATGGGGCTTTACCAGCCCTCGTTGACGCTTGAAAGGTCTCGCAATGCCCGATACTCGATTGAATGTCCTGATGGGAGCACCTGTATCCCACCTGTTAACAAACGCTGGCGGGTGATTGAGTCTAGCTTTCTCGAAATGAAGGAGGCTGGCGACATTGAGTTTAAGAAAACGACCACATCACCGCTGCTTGATGGAAATGGTGCGCAATCGCAATGGAATGTTTACAGCAAGATATGGTTGAAAAGTCGGCAGGACGAAGGACAGATTCCAGTAGACCTGATTACAAAGTTCGAGAATCGCGTTGCCGCCAAAGAACTGATCGACCTTGATATCCCTTTTGATTTCGCAAAACCCTCGGCACTGGTTCAATACCTTATCGATATTGCCCAAATTAAAAACACGGACATGGTGCTTGATTTTTTTGCTGGATCGGCAACAACAGCTCATGCCGTTTTGGCGGCCAATGCCGAAGATGGTGGACAGCGGCGATTCGTCATGGTTCAACTTCCAGAGATGTGTGACGCGGCCAGTGCCGCTTCAAGCGCCGGCTTTGACACCATTGCAGACGTTAGCAAAGAGCGAATCCGTCGTGCGGCCAAGAAAATCCAGAGCGACTGCGCAGAGAAGCCTGGTATCGAGAAACTCGATATTGGTTTTCGCGTCTTGAAGGTCGACAGTTCCAACATGAAAGAGGTCTACTACTCCCCGGATGCCGTTTCGCAAGACTTGCTATCCGAACAGGTCAACAACATCCGCGAAGACCGCACATCCGAGGACTTGTTGTTCCAAGTGCTGCTGGACTGGGGTGTTGACCTGACATTGCCAATCTCCAAAGAATTTATCGCGGGCAAGACCGTGTATTTTGTCGATGGCAATGCACTGGCGGCCTGCTTTGATGAGGGTGTCAGCGAAGAATTCGTGAAGCTGTTAGCCCGGCGCCACCCCTTACGCGCGGTGTTCCGCGATTCTGGCTTTACCACCGACAGCGCCAAGATCAACGTGGAGCAACTTTTCAAGGTGACGTCACCCAGCACCGAAGTCAAAACTATTTGAGCCGCATGACCATGAAGCTCAAATTCAAAAAGCAGGCCTATCAGACCAATGCGGTGGAAGCGGTGGCCGATTGCTTCGCCGGGCAGCCCAAGCGCGAGGGACTGAACTACCGTGTGGATCCAGGCCGTACCGTGAATGCCGTGGGCCAAACTGCTGCCGAGTTGGAAATCATCGGTTTCAAGAATGCCGATCTGGCGCTTACCCCCAGCCAAGTGTTGGAGAACATCCACGCTGTGCAGCGCAGACAAAACTTGCCGCTGTCTGCTGCATTGGTCAAAACCAAGGTGTGTGATTTCAACCTGGACGTGGAAATGGAGACCGGCACGGGCAAGACGTATTGCTACGTCAAGACCATGTTCGAGCTGAACGCACGATATGGGTGGAGCAAGTTCATTGTGGTGGTGCCCAGCATTGCCATCCGTGAAGGCGTGTTCAAGTCGCTGGAAATCACCGCCGAGCACTTCTTGGACGATTACAAGAAGCGCGCCCGCTTCTTCATCTACAACTCCAAGCAATTGCACAACCTGGAAAGCTTTTCCAGTGATGCCGGTATCAACGTCATGGTTATCAACGTGCAGGCCTTCAATGCCACGGGCAAGGATGCACGCCGCATCTATGAGGAGCTGGACGACTTCCAGTCCCGCAGACCCATTGACGTGATCAGCGCCAACCGACCTGTGCTGTTTCTGGACGAGCCGCAGAAGATGGAAGGCGGCAAGACGCTGGACTCGCTAGTGAACTTCAAGCCGCTGGTGGTGCTGCGCTATTCCGCTACGCACAAGACGACACACAACAAGATCCATCGGCTGGATGCGTTAGACGCCTACAACCAAAAGCTGGTTAAGAAAATCGCTGTGCGCGGTATTTCGGTCAAGGGCCTAACGGGCACCAATGCCTACCTGTATTTGGAGTCCATCGAAGTGTCCACCGCCGCGCCCGTGGCACGCGTGGAGCTGGAAATCAAGCAGAACAACGGCATCAAGCGCGTGTTGCGAAAACTGTCCCGCAACGACAATCTGTTCGACCTGTCTGGCGACTTGGAGCAGTACCGGGGCTTTGTGGTGGCCGATATCAACGCCTTAACCAACATGGTGACATTCACCAATGGGCATGAGCTGGTGGCTGGTGAGGCAACGGGCGATGTGGGTGAATCCGCATTGCGGCGAATTCAGATTCGCGAAGCCGTCAAAGCCCACTTTGAGAAAGAGCAGTCGCTGTTCAACCAGGGTATCAAGGTACTTTCGCTGTTCTTTATTGACGCGGTAGCCAAGTACCGCAGCTATACCAACGAATCTGGCGATGCAGTCGAGCAGCCTGGCGAGTACGTCCAGATGTTTGAGGAGGAGTACAACCAGCAACTGGCCGAGGTTCTGACGCTGGACGACACCCCCTACAACCGCTACCTCAAAGGCATTGCGACCCCCAAAACGCACAGCGGTTATTTCTCCATCGACAAGAAAACTAAGCGCATGGTGGACCCGGAGACGGGCAAAAAGTCTACCGAAACAGACGATGTGGACGCCTATGACCTGATCTTGAAGGATAAAGAGCGCCTGCTGTCGTTTGAAGAGCCAGTGCGTTTTCTGTTCTCGCACTCCGCGTTGCGGGAGGGTTGGGACAATCCGAACGTGTTTGTGATCTGCACCTTGAAACACAGCGACAACACGGTCAGCCGCCGCCAGGAAGTCGGGCGCGGCCTGCGTTTGTCAGTCAATCAGCATGGCGATCGCATGGACAACCCAGTCACGGTGCACCAAGTGAACGTGCTGACTGTGGTGGCTAGCGAGAGCTACAAGGATTTTGTGACCGCCTTGCAGCGTGATATCAGCGAGGGGTTATCGGAGCGGCCACGGGTGGCGGACCAAGCCTACTTCAAAGGCAAGGTGCTCAAAACTACGAGCGGCGATGTCGAAGTTACCGCAGAAATGGCAACCGACATCGAGTTCTACCTGATCCAAAACGGCTACGTGGACAAGAAGCGCAACATCACACAGAAGTACCACGACGCCAAAAAGGAGGGACAACTTGCTGACCTGCCAGAGGAATTGGCAGTTCATGCCGAGCAGGTTCTAGTCTTGATTGATAGCGTGTTCAGTGACTCCCAACTGCCGGATATTGGCGATGACCGTAAGGCAAAAGCCAATCCGCTGAACGCCAATTTCGACAAAGCCGAGTTCAAAGCGCTGTGGAGTCGCATCAACCGCAAGGCCGCGTACACGGTTGAATTTGAAACGCCGGAGCTGGTGGCCAAGTGCGTGAAGGCTTTGGAAGCTGAACTTAAAGTGAGCCCCATGCAGTACACGGTGGTGGCCGGGGAACAGCTTGAAACGGCAACGTACGACGGCCTCCGCCAGGGGGATTCGTTCAAGGTGACCGAATCCACCACGGATTTTCACCGGGCATCTGCGCACTCTGCCGTCAAGTACGACCTGATTGGACGACTTGCCGGAGAGACCCAGCTAACCCGCTCTACCGTGGCCGCTGTCTTGCAAGGCATCAACAAAGCAGTGTTCAGTCAGTACCGGACCAATCCCGAAGACTTTATGCAGAAGGCCGCACGCCTGATGAATGAACAAAAGGCGACCGTGATCGTAGAGCACATCGCCTACGACCCCACGGGTGACGCGTACACCATGGACATCTTTACCCAGGACAAGCCGAAGGAGGATTTCAGCAAGGCTGTCAAAGCCAATCACCACATCTACGATTACGTGTTCACCGACTCGAAGAACGAGCGCAACTTTGTACGCGAGCTGGACGCCAGCACCGCAGTAGTCGTGTACGCCAAGTTGCCCCGTGGCTTTTTCATACCCACGCCGGTTGGCAACTACAACCCCGACTGGGCCATTGCGTTCCAGGAAGGCAAGGTGAAGCACGTCTATTTTGTCGCAGAGACCAAGGGCTCCATGTCAAGCATGGACCTGCGGAAAATCGAAGAAAGCAAGATTGAATGCGCCCGTAAGTTTTTTGCCAAGATCACTTCCGACCAAGTTAAGTACGACGTGGTGGATGGGTATGGGAAGCTAATGGAATTGGTGAATTAGCCGGCATTTTCGGAAAGACAAAGCCCGCCAAGTTTCCTAGGCGGGCTTTCTTTTTGGGCCTCGAACGTTAGACTTATTTGCCGAGCTTAAGGAAATCATCCCCCTTACCTAACTCCAGCAACCCAGCACCGGAGTAAATCCCCAGCTTCGCCCGCGTATCCGTAATGTCCAGATTACGCATGGTCAACTGCCCGATGCGATCAGCCGGCGAGAAGGGCGCGTCTTCGACTTTTTCCATGCTCAGGCGCTCAGGCGCATAGGTCAGGTTGCTTGAGACGGTGTTCAGGATGGAGTAGTCATTGCCGCGGCGCAGCTCGACGGTGACTTCGCCGGTGATGGCGCTGGCCACCCAGCGTTGGGCGGTTTCGCGCAGCATGATGGCCTGGGGATCGAACCAGCGGCCCTGGTAGAGCAGGCGGCCCAGCTTGCGGCCGTTGTCGCGGTATTGCTCGATGGTGTCTTCGTTGTGGATGCCGGTGACCAGGCGTTCATAGGCGATGAAGAGCAGCGCCAGGCCGGGGGCTTCGTAGATGCCGCGGCTCTTGGCTTCGATGATGCGGTTCTCGATCTGATCGCTCATGCCCAGGCCGTGGCGGCCGCCGATGCGGTTGGCTTCGAGGATCAGCTCGACCATGCTGCTGAAGGTCTTGCCGTTCAGCGCGACGGGCCGGCCTTCTTCAAAGCGCACGGTGACTTCCTCGCGCTTGACTTCGACGTCGTCTTTCCAGAAGGCCACGCCCATGATGGGGTTGACGATCTTCATGCCGGTGGAGAGCTCTTCCAGGTCTTTCGCCTCGTGGGTGGCGCCCAGCATGTTGGAGTCGGTGGAGTAGGCTTTTTCGGCCGACATCTTGTAGCCGAAGCCGGCCTTGGTCATGAAGG
>Ga0102594_1001701_pt1 | contig 12905 bp, 9 predicted proteins | sample AraplaCol_mLB_r2_2_FD_76863 | JGI IMG/M metagenome (GOLD analysis project Ga0102594, IMG submission 76863) | Arabidopsis root microbial communities from North Carolina, USA - plate scrape MF_Col_mLB_r2 (SPADES assembly) (version 2) | ecosystem: Host-associated > Plants > Roots > Endosphere...
TATCCGCGGTTTTTCGGCGAACAACGACATGACGCTGGATGGCATGCGCGACATGGCGCAGACCAGCCGCGATCCGTTCAACATGGAGCAGATCGAGATCTTCAAGGGTCCGAGCTCGACCTATACCGGCCGCGGCGCCACCGGCGGCAGCCTGAACCAGGTCAGCAAGACGGCCAAGAGCAACGCCTTCCAGAATGCCGACATCACCCTGGGCACCGACCAGACGCGCCGGGCCACGGTCGATATCAACCAGCCGCTGGACGGCTGGCTGGGCATCGACGGCGCCGCGCTGCGGCTGAATGCCATGGGGCACACGTCCGAGGTGGCGGAGCGCGATCTGGTCGAGAACCAGCGCTGGGGCCTCGCGCCGACGCTGGCGCTGGGCATGAACAAGCCGACCAAGCTTACCTTCAGCTATATCCACCTGTCCCAGGACAACAAGCCCGATTACGGCCTGCCGCTGTTCAACGGCCGGGTCCTCGATGCTGCGAAGAAGAGCGGCTACTACGGCCTCTACAATGTCGAGACCGAAGAGACCGAAACCGATGTCGGCACCGTGCTGTTCGAGCACGAGTTCAACGACACCTATTCGCTGCGCAACCAGCTCCGCTATGGCCAGGACCTGCGCTACATGATCGTGTCGCCACCGCGCATCACCGCGGCGCAGGTGCAGGCCGGCACTTTCAGTCACAATGCCAGCGCAACCAATGCGGCCAATGCTTCTGGTCGCGATAGCAAGAACACGCTGCTGATCAACCAGACCGATCTCACCAGCCGCTTCGATACCGGCTCTGCCAGCCACACGCTGGTTTCGGGCGTGGAGCTGAGCCGCGAGACCTATCGCAACGCGGCCTTCAGCTATACCGGCGGCATTCCGCTCGGCAATCTGGCCAACCCGAATCCCTACCAGTTCTATGGCAGCTACACGCGGGGTTCCCTGTCGCAGGTCGAAACCCAGGGTGCGGCACTCTATGCCTTCGACACGATCAAGCTGGGCCCGCAATGGGAACTGGTCGGCGGCCTGCGCTGGGATTATTTCGATGCCCATAGCGACACCACCACGGCGGCCGGCGCGACTACGGGTCTCGGACGCACAGACAAGGAGTTCAGCTATCGCGGGGCAGTGGTCTACAAGCCGCAGGAAAACGGCAGTGTCTATGTGTCCTATGGCACGTCGTTCAACCCGTCGGCCGAAAGCCTGTCGCTGTCGAACGCGCTGACCAACGCCGCCAACGTCAACGTCGCGCCGGAAACCAATGTCAGCTACGAGCTCGGCACCAAGTGGGATGTGCTGGACAAGAACCTGAACCTGACAGCTGCGCTGTTCCGCACCGAAAAGACCAATGCGCGGACCGAAGATCCCAACAACACGCTGGACCAGATCGTGCTGGAAGGCGAACAGCGGGTCGACGGCATCGAACTGGGCGCCACCGGTGCGATCACCGATCGCTGGAAGGTCTATACCGGCTACACCTACATGACCAGCGAAGTGACCAAGTCGAAGAACGCGACCGAGCTGGGCGCCAAGGTGGGCATGGTGCCGAACCATACCTACACGCTGTGGACGACCTATCGCCTGCCGGCCGATTTCACCGTCGGTTTCGGTGCGCAGTATATCGGCCAGCGTGCGATCAGCACGACCAACCAGAATGACCTGTCGGGGTACACGCTGTTCGACGCCATGGTGGCCTATCAGCTCACCAAGAATGTCGAGCTGCAGCTCAACCTCCTCAACCTGACCGATGAGTTCTATCTGGAGCGCGTCCATTCAGGCGGTGGCCACGGCGTGCCCGGTGCCGGCCGTACCGCCCTGTTGACGACGAGCTTCAAGTTCTGAGTAGGCCAAGTTAAGTGTAGATTGGCCGCGTAAACCGCGCAGGAAACGCGCGCCCCGCCCGTATTTACCGGGCGGGGCCTTTTCTGTTCCGGCGCCTTAAAATTCGGAGTCGATGCCATGTTGCTCCATATTCCAGGCGTGCTGACCCAGCAGCAGGTCGCGCATTGCCGCCAGGTGATGGATGCCGCCCAATGGGTGGATGGAAATGTCACGGCCGGTCCGCAGTCGGCGCTGGCCAAGAACAACATGCAGCTGCCGGAAGGCTCGGCCGAGGCGCGCCAGCTGGGCGAGATCGTCATGGCGGCGCTGGAAAAGAGTCCGCTGTTCATTTCCGCGGCGCTGCCGCACACCGTCTTCCCGCCGCTGTTCAACCGCTATGCCGGCGGCCAGGCCTTCGGCACCCATGTCGACAACGCGATCCGCAACCTGGCCGGTACCGATTTCCGCATCCGCACCGATCTGTCCTGCACGCTCTTCCTGGCCGAACCCGAGGAATATGACGGCGGTGAGCTGATCGTCGAGGATACCTATGGCGAGAAGCAGGTGAAGCTGCCTGCCGGCGACATGGTGCTGTATCCCTCGACCAGCCTGCATCGCGTCTCCCCGGTCACCCGCGGCGCCCGCGTTGCCTCGTTCTTCTGGCTGCAGAGCATGGTGCGCGACGACGGTCAGCGCACGCTGCTGTTCCAGCTCGACACCTCCATCCAGCAGCTGGTCGCCCGGCTCGGCAATGCCGATCCGCAGGTGGTGCAGCTGACGGGCATTTATCACAACCTGCTGCGGCGCTGGGCCGACAGCTAATCCAGGACCTCTCCATGGCCGGCAAACCGAAAACTGTCCGCTGGTGGCTGCAGCAGCTGCATCTGTGGACCGGGCTGATCCTGCTTCTGCCGCTGGTGATGATGGGCATCACCGGCGCGGTTCTGGTCTATGCGCATGACATCGAGCATCTGCTCGGCCAGGCCGGTCCGGCCGCCACCACGCCGGGCGAATGGCGCAGCGCGGCCGAGATCGTCGCGGCGGCGCAGGCTGCCAACACGCAGGCTGGCCGTGTGCCGATCGCGGTGCGATGGCCTTCAGAAGTCGGCGAGCCGGCCGCCGTGCGCCTGTCGCGTCCCGGCATGGCGAGCGAACGGCCGCAGATGCGCGGCGGCAACCAGCAGGGCGCGGCCGGGCAGGCGCAGGTTCCCGCCGTCAGTCCCTTCGCCGGCAGCCAGCAGTTGCTGATCGATCCCGTCTGGCTGCAGGTGCTGGATACACAGCAGGCGATGACCGGCTGGGTGCGGTTCTTCCATGACCTGCATGGCCATGTCTTCATCACCGGCGGTGTTGGCCGCGAGATCGTCGGCTGGCTCGGCGTCGCCATGCTGGTGCTCGGCACGTCGGGCATGATCATCTGGTGGCCCCGCCCTGGCCAATGGAAATCCGCTTTCGTCTTCCGCTGGAAAACCCGTGGCGCTCGTTTCCATCGCGACCTGCATGGCGCAGTGGGCATCTGGAGCCTGGCGCTGTTCATGCTGGTGAATTTCACCGGCGTCTATATCGCCTTCCCGCAGCAGATCGGCACGGTGGTCAACGCCATCTTCCCCGGCCGCGACATGCGCGCGGCGATGTTCCAGGCCCGGGTCGAGCGTCCGCAGCCGGGCCAGACCGCGATCGCGCTGAACGATGCCGTGGCGCTGGCGCTCAGTCGTGCGCCGGATGCGCGTTTCCTCAACGCCTTCCTGCCCACGCGGCCCGATCAGGCGCTGCGCATCGGTCTGGTGCGCGGCATACCGGAAGACGGCGCGCCGGTCATCACCGTGCTGATCGATCCCTGGCGACAAAGCGTGATCGATGTCTTCGATCCAAAAACCTTCACCACCGGCGAGACCATCCTGGCCTGGCAGCGCGCGCTGCATTACGGCACCGGGCTGGGCGGGGTGTACAAGTTCCTGGTCTTCGTCTCGGGGGTGATCATTCCGCTCTTCGCCGTCACCGGCACGCTGATGTGGTGGATCAAGCGCCGCAACCGCCGGGCGACCGAACAGGCCAAGCAGGCGGCCCTGGCGGCCGCCGGACATGCGCAGGAAAAAGCGGCGGAATAGCTGTCACAGCCGGAGCATTCCGGCCGTCTAAGGGGTATCCTCTGCCGCAGAGAGCCTCATGGACGCCAAGACCGAAACCTTTGAACGCCATCGCAAGCGCCTGTTCGGCCTGGCCTACCGCATGCTGGGCAGCGTGGGCGATGCCGAGGATGCCTTGCAGGATACCTATATCCGCTGGCATCGCACTGATACGACGGCGGTGCAGACGCCGGAGGCCTGGCTGGTGACGGCCTGTACCCGCATCTGCATCGACCGCCTGCGCGCCGCCAAGGCCGAGCGCGAGAACTATCCCGGCATCTGGCTGCCCGAACCGCTGGTCGAGCTGGAGGTCAGCGTGCCGCCTGCCGACAGCGGCAAGGAGATGGCCGACGACCTCTCCATGGCGCTGCTGATGGTGATGGAGCGGCTGACCCCGGCCGAGCGCGCCGCCTATCTGCTGCGCGAGGCCTTCGACTACGACTATCCGCAGATCGCCGTGGCGCTGAAGAAAAGCGAGGCTGCCTGCCGCCAGCTGGTCAGCCGGGCGCAAAAGCATCTGAAGGAGGCGCGGCCGCGCTTCGCTGCCGATGAAGCTGCCGCGCGTGCACTGGCGGACAAGTTTGCAGCAGCGACCAAGGCTGGCGATGTCTCGATGTTCGCCGGACTGCTGGCCGAGGATGCGATGCTGTGGGCGGATGGCGGCGGCAAGGCGCGTGCGGCCCTGAACGTCATTCACGGATCCGAGAAGGTCGCACGCTTCTTTGCGGGCGTGCGGCGCAAGCAGCCGGATGACCTGCGCCGCGTGTTCGCGCGCATCAACGGCCAGCCGGGCTGGTTGTTCTATGAGGGCGACGTGCCGTATCTGGCGATGGCCGTCGATATCATGGACGGCGTGGTGCGCAATGTCTTCATCATGCGCAACCCGGACAAGCTGGCGCGCCTGCCCGCGGTGTCGTCGCTGCGGGCCTGATCAGACCTCGATATCGACGTAGCGGCCCAGGCCCCGGCTGATGACGCCCAGCACCGAGCGGAAGGAGCGCTTGCCCTTCTTCTTGCGCGGCGGCGCGGCAGGTTCGGGGCGGGGGCCGTCCAGACGGCTGAGCGCACGCTGCCACAGGCGCTCTTCCATGTAGCGCTCGTTGGACTTCATGGTGCGGCGATAGACGGTGGCGGGCGGGATGACGCTGACGCGGGTCACGATCATGGCGGTTCTCCTGTCTTCTACGGGAGCAGCGCCTAGCCCCGACGCTGCGGCCCTTTCGGGTCGTGACAGGAAAAATAGAGGCAAACTGGGCAGTTACGGTGCGACCAGTCTGTGGCCTTGCGTGACAAGATCGCGACAGGGCAACAAAAAGGCGGGCTTAAAAGCCCGCCTTTCCGCGAATTTCCGGGTTGTGACCGGTTGTAGCGTTAATTCTTCTGGCGGTTGAGCAGGCGCAGGCGCAGCGCGTTGAGCTTGATGAAGCCGGCTGCGTCCTTCTGGTCATAGACCGAGTCGGCCTCGAAGGTGACATGCGACAGCGAGTAGAGCGACTTGGGCGACTTGCGGCCGACCACGTTGACCGAACCCTTGTACAGCTTCAGGCGCACGGTGCCTTCCACGTTGTCCTGGCTCTTGTCGATCAGGGCCTGCAGCATCTCGCGCTCGGGCGAGAACCAGAAGCCGTTATAGATCAGCTCGGCATAGCGCGGCATGATCTCGTCCTTCAGATGGGCCGCACCGCGATCCAGCGTCACCTGCTCGATGCCGCGATGAGCCATATGCAGGATGGTGCCGCCCGGCGTCTCGTAGATCCCGCGGCTCTTCATGCCGACGAAACGGTTTTCCAGCAGATCAAGACGGCCGATGCCATGCTTGCCGCCGAGCTCGTTCAGCTTGGTCAGCAGCGCGGCCGGCGACAGGGCCTGACCGTTCACGGCGACGGCGTCACCCTTCTTGAACTCGATCTCGACATATTCCGGCTTGTCCGGCGCCTTCTCGGGGTCGACGGTGCGCGAATAGACGAAGTCAGGCGCCTCCACCCACGGATCTTCCAGCACTTTGCCTTCGGCCGAGATGTGCAGCAGGTTGGCGTCCACGGAGAACGGCGCTTCGCCACGCTTGTCCTTGGCGATCGGAATCTGGTGCTTCTCGGCGAAGTCGATCAGCGCGGTGCGCGAATTCAGGTCCCATTCGCGCCAGGGCGCGATCACCTTGATGTCGGGCTTGAGCGCATAGTAGCCGAGCTCGAAACGCACCTGGTCGTTGCCCTTGCCGGTGGCGCCGTGGCAGACGGCGTCGGCGCCGACTTCGCGGGCGATCTCGATCTGGCGCTTGGCGATCAGCGGACGCGCGATCGAGGTGCCGAGCAGGTAGAGGCCCTCGTACATCGCATTGGCGCGGAACATCGGGAAAACGAAGTCGCGCACGAATTCCTCGCGCACATCTTCGATGAAGATCTGCTTCACGCCGAACATCTCGGCCTTCTTGCGCGCCGGCTCCAGCTCTTCGCCCTGGCCGAGGTCGGCCGTGAAGGTCACGACCTCGCAGTTATAGGTCTCCTGCAGCCATTTCAGGATCACCGAGGTGTCGAGACCGCCGGAATAGGCCAGGACGACCTTCTTGACGCTGCCATGCTTGCTGCCGCTCATCGGGCGCACTCCTGCTTGGAAATACTTCGGAAAAGGTGAAAATCGGGCCGGAGTATAGGCAGGCGCGGGGGCCATGCAAGCCGTGCAGGGTGGCCCTGCCGCCGCAATTCCGGCGCAATCGGCCCTAATATCAGCCCGGAAGGCCTCAGAAGTCCGAGACGATGCCTTTGCGCTCCCAGTCGCCATACCGGGTAGGTTCGGGTCCCTTGGGCCCGTCTTCCTCGCCGGGCGCCTGGGTCAGCTTGATGGCCGGCTTGGCCGGCGCCAGCGGCTTGCCCGTCTTGGGGTCGACCGGGCGACTGTCGACGGCATTGCCGTCAAGAGAAGGCGGGCCGTCGAGCGAGGGCAGTTCGGTGGAGGGTTTCGGATCGTCGGCCATGCTGCGCGCTTCTTGCGGAGGGGTCTTGCGATCTTAAATATAGCGGTGCGGGTCGGCTGGAAAGCTCTGGCAGGCGGGCAGGCCGCATAAACGAGGGTGAAGGACCATGAATTACATGAAGACGGGGCTTTTGCTGGCGGCCATGACGGCGCTGTTCGGCGCCGTCGGTTTCCTGATCGGCGGCGAGGCTGGCATGCTGATCGCGCTCGCCCTGGCGGCGGCGATGAACCTGTTCGCCTACTGGAACAGCGACAAGATGGTGCTGTCGATGTATGGCGCGCGCGAGGTGGATGCGCAGACCGCGCCGGAATTCTACGGCCTGATCCAGGAACTGGCGCAGCGCGCCGCCCTGCCGATGCCGCGCGTCTATGTGATGGACAACGACCAGCCGAACGCCTTTGCCACCGGCCGCAACCCGGAGAATGCCGCCGTCGCGGCCACCACCGGGCTGCTGCATATGCTCAGCCGCGAGGAAATCGCCGGCGTGATGGCGCATGAGCTGGCGCATGTGAAGAACCGTGACACCCTGATCATGACGGTGACGGCCACGCTGGCCGGCGCCATCGGCATGCTGGCCAATTTCGCCATGTTCTTCGGCGGCAACCGCGACGGCGAGAACCGTGGCGGCTTAGGGATCATCGGCAGCATCGCCATCATGATCCTGGCGCCGATTGCCGCCATGCTGGTGCAGATGGCGATCAGCCGCAGCCGCGAATATGCCGCCGACCGCATGGGCGCGGAAATCTGCGGCGACCCGCAGTCGCTCGCCTCGGCGCTGCAGCGCATCAGCGGCACGGTCGAGCGCGTGCCCAACGAACGCGCCGAGGGCAACCCGGCCACCGCGCATATGTTCATCATCAATCCGCTGCATGGCCGTGGCATGGACAGCCTGTTCTCGACGCATCCCAGCACCGAGAACCGTGTCGCCGCCCTGATGCAGCTGGCCGCCAGCGTGCGTGGCGGCAGCGGCCGGAGCTATGCCGAGACGTCGTTCGCCACGGCGGCTCCGGCGCCGACCGCCTCGCGCGGCACCAGTTCGGTGCCCACCTCGGGCACCGCGCGCCGTCGCGGCGGTCCCTGGGGCCGCTGAGCTAGCTCGCCGCCAGCCGCGCCGGTCCACCGCCATCGGCAGCCGGTGCGAGCTGCAGGTGCCGCTTGTGGAACTGCTGCAGCGCCGGGCGATGCCCGATGCTGAACACGGCGGTGTCAGGCAGATGCGCGCGCAGAGCCGCCAGCGCTTTCGCCTCGGTGGCTTCATCCAGCGCTGACGTGGCCTCGTCCAGATAAAGCCATTGCGGTTTCAGCAGCAGGGCGCGGGCGAACTGCACGCGCTGCTGCTCGCCGCCCGAGAGCTGCTGGTGCCACTGCGCATCCTCGTCCAGGCGTGATGCCAGCTTGCCGAGATCCAGCGCCTCCAGCGCGGTCTTGTAATCCGCATCGCTGAACGCCGCCGGATCACGCGGATAGGCAAGGGCTGTGCGCAAGGTTCCGAGCGGCAGATACGGCTTCTGCGGCAGGAACAGGCTGGCCGCATCCGCCGGCCGGCGCACGGTGCCGCGGCCGAACGGCCACAGCCCGGCGATGGCGCGCAGCAGCGTGGTCTTGCCGGTGCCCGACTTGCCGCCGACCAGCAGGCTGTCGCCGGCATCGAGCGCCAGGCCGTCCACTTGCATCAGCGGTTTGCCGGTCGGCAGGTTGAGGCCGAGGGTATCGACAGCCAGCCGGTCGCTCTCGTCCACGCGCAGCTGCGACCCTGCCGCCACTGCCTTGGCCTTTTCCAGGCCGGCGCGGAAGCCGGTCAGGCGGTTGATCACCGCGCGCCATTCGGCGATCTCGGAATATGACGTGATCAGGTAGCTCAGCGCTTCCTGCACCTGGCCGAAAGCCGAGACGATCTGCATCAGGCCGCCGAGCTGGATCGCGCCGCTGAAATAGCGCGGCGCGCCGACCACGAAGGGGAAGATCAGCGCCAGCTGCGCATAGCCTGCCGTGAACCAGGTGAGCTGCTTGGTCTTCAACATGATGTCGTAGAAATTGGTGAACACGGCCTGGAAGCGGCCGAGCAGGCCGGCGCGTTCCACCGTTTCGCCATGCTGGAATGCGATGCCCTCGGCATGCTCGCGCACGCGCACCAGGTGGAAGCGGAAATCGGCCTCCAGCCGCTGCTTGTCGAAATTCATCTTCACCAGCGGGCGGCCGATCAGATGGGTGAGGCCGGTGCCGGCGGCGGCATAGATCACCGCGGCCCAGACCATGTAGCCGGGGATGCTGTAATCCGTGCCGCCCAGCGTGAAGTCGAAGTCACCCGACAGCGACCACAGGATGCCGAGGAAGGAGACCAGCGTCACCACCGCGTTCATCAGGCCGAGCGTCAGGCTCAGCGAATAGGCCGGAAACAGCCGCAGGTCTTCCGAGATGCGCTGGTCAGGGTTGTCGGTATCCAGGCCCAGCATCTGCATGTGGTAGTAATGCTTGTGCGCGAGCCAGTCGGTGGTCCAGTTCTCGGTCAGCCAGGCGCGCCAGCGGATCTGCAGCATGGATTGCAGGTAGAGGCGATAGACGGCGACGACGATGAAGGCGAAAGCGACGCCGCTGAAATGCAGCAGCAGGGTCTTGAAGCTCTCGAAGTCCTTTTCCTGCAACGCATTGTAAAAGTCGTTGTACCACTGGTTGAACCAGACGCTTAAGGCCACGCTGCCGAGGTTCAGCACGACGATGACGGCCAGCAGGCCCCAGGCGCGCCAGCGTTCCTTCGGATCGTTGAAATAGGGTTTCGCCAGCGACCAGAGATCGCGGCAGAAGGTGGCGAATGCGGACATGTGGGCTGGCCTCAAAAGGAAACGGCGCCGGAGATGAATCCGGCGCCGCCAGCCTAGCGTGGAGACTGTGGCGAAGTCTCGGCTCGCCACCCTCCATGAAGAAAGTTTAATCCGTTACCAGCGGAATTCCGCTCCGACATAGACGGCGCGGCCGTCGCCCGGGTTGAACAGGGCCGAGCCGGCAGTCGCGGACGCCGCCACGCTGGTGTTGGAGATATAGGTCTTGTCCAGCAGATTGCGGCCATCGAGGAAGACCTTCATGCCGTTGCCGAAATCGTAGCCGGTCTTGGCACCCAGCAGGGCGTAGGGGTCGGTTTTCAGGCTGTTGGTATTGTCGACGTAATAGCCCTGCGGCACCCATTCGACATTCGGTCCGGCATACCAGCCGCTGGCATGGCTGTAGCGCAGTTCGGCGCGCAGGTAATGTCGCGGCGCGCCGGGAATGTCGTTGTTGCGGTAAACGCGGTCGTTGTCGAAGCGGAAGTCGCTGAAGGTATAGGCGGCGCGCAGCGCCGTTTTGTCGCCGCCGCTGAAACTGCTGCGCAACGCCGTCCATTCGCCACCGAGTTCCAGGCCACGATGGATGGTCTTGTCAGCATTGAATACGTTGGTGACGTTGTTGACGGTCTGGTACTGCAGCTCGTTATCCAGCCAGGCGTGATACACCGCGGCGTCCCAGGCGAGGTCACCGCTCCTGCCGCGCGTGCCCAGCTCCAGCGTCTTCGATTCCTGGGCTTTCAGGTTGTTCTGCACGCCGGTGGTGCCCAGTTCGGAAAACGGCGGCGGCTCGTTCGACCAGCTCAGGTTGGTGAAGACCTGGTTTTGCGGCGTGACGTCCCAGCGCGCGCCGATCTTGGGATTGGCGCTGTCGTAGTCTCGCTTGAAGCTCTGGTCGCCGTCGCCGCGGAATTCATCGCGGTATTCGCGATGCGCGAACGTGCCCTGCAGGCCGGCGATCAGTGCGACGTCCGGCAGGACATAGAATGCATTCTCGCCATAGAGTTCCAGGGTACGGGAAATCTGGTCGGAATCCGACAGCAGCGCGCCGCGCGATCCGCCGACATTGTTGAACTGCTTGGCTTCCATGCGGCCGCCAAAGTAGTTGACGCCCAGTGTGGTCTCGTTGCGGTGGCCGGCGATCTGCTGCTCGTCGGTCCAGCGCGCGAAGCCGCCGCCGTTGATCTCGTCATTGTCGATCACGCGGTTGAAACCGCCGAACAGCGGATGGAAAAGGTCCTTGCGCGCGACGAAGGCGCCCACCGTCACTTCGCCGCTATCGGTCAGGAACGTCGTCTTGTTGGCGCCGCGCGCGGAATCGATGTTGCGCTTGGTGTTGCCCTGGAAGCTGGCGGCGGTGGTCTGCTTCGGATTGGCCAGCGCCTGGGCCTTGGTCAGGCTGGCGGGAATCTTCTGGTCGATATCGGCGGCGGACAGGAAGAACCGCGTCTCCGCGCCATCCCCAAAGCGCAGTCCGATATTGCCGTTCAGGCGGCGGTAATACTGATCGGTGTGATCGCGGAAGCCGTCCGCGATGCTGTAGGTCGGCGTTATGTAATAGTCGTAATTGCCGCTCGCGCCGCCGGCGCCGAACTGGCTGCGCATCGATCCGAAACTGCCGAATTCCTGGCGCAGCAGGAAGCCGGGCTGGCTGCGGCCGGTCGGGCTGACGAAGTTGACGGCGCCGCCAAGGAGTGAGGCGCCGTACTGGAGCGCATTGGCGCCCTTGTAGATTTCGGTGTAGTCGATCGCCAGCGGATCGATTTCCATCGTGTCGCCGGCGCCATCGGCATCGGTGACCGGCACGCCGTCGCGCAGGAGTCGCGTGCCGCGCAGATGCGCGTTGCGCGACAGGCCCGAACCGCGGATGGAGAGCCGAGAATCCTCCTGACCGTATTTCGACTGGGCGAAAACGCCGGGCACGTAATCCAGAATGTCCTTCACGGCATTGGCGCGGCCATCACGCACCTCTTCCGCCGGCACGATATCGACGGCTCCGGCAGTCTTGTCGATGCGGCGTTTCGCCTCTTCTGCATTGGGCGCGGTGATCGCCGGCGTCTCGGGTGCGGCGGTGACCGTGATCGGCGGGGTGACGACCTGAGCGGTCGCATGGGGGGCGGTCGCGGACGCAGCAATGCTGCTGGCGCCCAGCAGGATGAGCAGGGAACGGGTCATGTGATCTCGCAAGGCAGCGGGCGCGCGCACGGATTCGTGGCGTCAGCTCCGCAAAAAGAAGGATGCGTGGATTAGTGGTGCTTGTGCTCGCCGCCGCCGCCGGGGGCGGGCGCGCCGGCCTTCACCACCGGCACCTGCAGCGTCACCGTGCCGGCCTTCTCGAAGGTCAGAGTCAGCGGTACGCTGGCGCCTTCCTTCAGCGGCTGACGCAGATCGATCAGCATGATGTGATAGCCGCCGGGCTCCAGCGCGGTCTGGCCGTTAGCCGGCACGGGGATATTTTCCACCGGGCGCATGCGCATGGCATCGCCGTCCTTCACATGGGTATGCAGCTCGACGCTGGCTGCGGCCGGCGAGGCGGCCTTGAGCAGCTTGTCGGCGGTGCCGCCGGCATTCTTCAGTGTCAGGAAGACGCCGCCGACCTTGGCGGGCGTGGCGCGGGCAAAGGGCTGCAGCACCTGGATGTCGCCGGCCTTGGCGGTCGCAGGTGCCTCGCCGGCGATGCGGATCATCGCGGCCGGCATCTTCAGGTCGCGCGTGGTCTGCCCGGTTGCCGGCACCTGGTCCCAGCGTGCCTCACCGCCGGCGCAGGTCTGCACGATCGGCAGCCAGAACTGCTGGCCCGGCGCATCGGGCAGCTTCAGCACCAGGCCGAATTCGTCGAATTGTTCGTTCGGCAGGCTGCCGCCGCTCCAGGTAATGGCGCTGACCACGGTGTCGGTCTTGTTGCCATGGCCGGCATCGATGGGCTGCGCCAGCTTGGTGGTCTCCACCTTGATCTCCCAGCCGGGCTTGGGCTGGGCGCTGGCATTGGCAATGCCCTCGGGGATGGTGACGCGGACAGCCGTCGTCGGCTTGCCGGCGCCGCAGCCATGGCCGACGCGAAGCGCCGTGCGGAAATAGCTGCCGGGCTTCGCTTCCGCCGGATCGGCGACGATATGGGCGAAGGACGGCGAGGCGAGCAGGGTGACGAGCGCAGCAGCGCCCGCAAACTTGAAGAC
>Ga0102594_1001710_pt1 | contig 12830 bp, 10 predicted proteins | sample AraplaCol_mLB_r2_2_FD_76863 | JGI IMG/M metagenome (GOLD analysis project Ga0102594, IMG submission 76863) | Arabidopsis root microbial communities from North Carolina, USA - plate scrape MF_Col_mLB_r2 (SPADES assembly) (version 2) | ecosystem: Host-associated > Plants > Roots > Endosphere...
TCGCGCATGGAACTGATGGACCTGGATTCGCAGGGCAACGCGTTGCAGGGCCAGCTCAGCGGCGAGAACGAAGTGAACCTGGTGCAGACGCGTTCGGGCCAGCTGCTGGCGCGCATGGCCGAACTTGAAGCCGAACACGACAAGCTGCTGATGAACTACACCGAGCAGCATCCGGACGTGGTTCGCGTGAACCACCAGCTGCGCGACCTGGAAGAGGAAGTGCGCCGCGAGGAAGCACGCCAGGCCGCGCTGAAGGACGCGCCGCGCACGGCGACGACGTCGAACGATCCGGCTGCCGTCGGCACCGCGCTCGGCGGCGTCGCGGCGTTCAATCCGCTCTACGGCGAACTCAAGAGCAAGTCCGCGGAGAACCGCCGGCAGGCGGCCGCCGTGACGTCGCGCATCAATACCAGCCAGGCCCTGCTCGAACAGGAACTGGCGCGCAGCCGTCACATCGCCGCCTCCGAAAGCACGATGGCCGAACTCTCGCGCGATTACGAAGTGAACCGCGACCTCTATCAGGACCTGCTCAAGCGCCGCGAGAACGCCCGCGTGTCGATGAGCCTGGACGCCGAACAGCGCGGCCTGAGTTTCCGCGTGCAGGAACCGGCGAGCTATCCGCTGCGCGGCGTCGGCCTGCGGCTGGTCCACGTCGCCAGCGCCGGGCTCGGTGCCGCCGCGCTCGCGCCGCTGCTGCTGCTGTTCGGCTTCGTACGCCTGGACCCGCGCGTGCGTTCGCCCTACCAGATCGAAACCGCCTCCGCGTTGCCGGTGCTGGGCAGCGTGCCGCGCTACCAGACCGCGCCTTCGCGTCGCGCCGGCACGCGCCGGTTCGTGATCGCCGCGATGATCTTCCTGGTGGTGCCGCTCGTCTTCGGCCTCGTCCTCGCCCTGAAAATGGTGAACCTGCAATGAGCGCCCTTCCCTCCGAAGCCGCCATGGAAGTCGAAAGCGAGCGCACCGACGACCGCGTCGATACCCACGAACCCGACCTGCGTCCCGCCATCACGCGCACGTCCGGCGTCGAACTGCTCACGCCCACGCAGCTGGAAGATCGCGCGATCATCCACCGCGGCGGCGTATCGCGACCGGAAGTGGATGCGTTCCGCGAACTGCGCACGCGCCTGCTCGCGGCGGTGGAAGGCAGTTTCGTCGCACTCGTCGCACCGGTCAGCACCGGCAGCGGCGGCAGCTTCGTCGCGCGCAACCTCGCCACGGCGATGGCGTTCGACGAGACCAAGAGCGCGCTGCTGGTGGACTGCGATGTGCGCCATCCCTCGCAGGCGCGCACGATGAAACTGGAAACCGGGAACGGCGGCCTCGTCGAATACCTGGAGAACCCCGACGCGGATCTGTCGGACGTGATCTACGAAACCGGCGTGAACGGACTTCGCCTGATCCCCGCCGGCACCACGCGCGAGGTCGGTGCCGAATACTTCTCCTCGGTGCGCATGCGGCTGCTGCTGGATTCGATCCGCAGCCGCCATCCGAACTGCTACGTGTTCCTCGACGGGCCGCCGGTGCGCGGCACGCCGGACGCACGCATCCTGGCCGATATCGCCGACGTCGTGATCCTCGTCGCCGGCTACGGGCGCGACACGGCCTCGTCGATCGCGCAGGCCGCGGCGAATTTCGATCCGGCCAAGTTCGCCGGCGTCGTGTTCAACGAAGGCGTTTGAGCGCAGTCCGGACTCCATCAGGGGAGATTCAATGGCCAGCGGAAGACTCCAACCGGTCGCGGGCCCGTCCCGCCGATCCGCGCTCTGCATCGCCCTTCTGGCGACGCTGCCGGCGGCGATCCCGGCCGCGCGTGCTGCGCAGATCAACTACTCCATCGGCGGACGCGTCGAGCACAGCGACAACATCGCGCTGACGCAGACCAACCCGATGGAGGAAAGCACGTTCGCGACCGACGTCGCCTTCGACGCCACGCAGACCGGGCGCAACACCACGTTCTCCGCGCGCGGCGGCGTGGAGTACCTGTACTACACCGGCGGCCTGTTCGACGACGACGTGCTCGGCTCCCTGGTGGGCACGTTCAACTGGAACACGTGGCAGGACCGCATGAAGGTCATCATCGAGGACTACGCGAACTACGAGCCGATCGACCAGCTCTCGCCCGACGCGCCGGGAAACCAGCAGCAGGTGAACGTCTTCGTCGCCGGCACGCAGTTCAACCTGCGCCCGGGCGATGCCACGCGCGTACGTCTGGACCTGCGCTACAACAACTACTGGGCGGAGGAAAGCGACGACTTCAACGGCGACCGCTACAACGCCGCCCTCACGCTGTGGCAGGAGCCCAGTTCGACCACGCGCATCGGCTTCACCGTGGAAGGCAGCGAGGTGCAGTACGACCAGGTGAACCTGGACACGCTGGGCGCGGATTACCGCCGCCTCGACAGCTACGTCACCTGGAACCGCAACATGGCCGATATCGACCTGGAAATCCGGGCCGGTTATTCGTGGGTCGAGCTGACCGATTACAACTCCAAGGACGACGCGCCGCTGTTCCGCACCGTGCTGACGTGGCGTCCGACCTCGCGCAGCACGCTGGACATGGGCGTGTACTACCAGTTCTCCGACGCCGCGCAGGAACTGATGACCAACGTCACCGATCCGACCGGCGTGCCGGCGACGCCGGGCGGCGCGCCCTCGCCCGATCCCAGCGACGTCACCATCGGTCCGGACCTGTATCGCCAGCGCCGCATCGACATCGGCTATCGCTACAACGGCGAGCGCTTCGATTTCACCGTTCGTCCGTACTACGAGGACAACGACTACGTCGATCCCACCGCGCAGAGCGAAGGCAACTACGGCATCGGCATCGGCGGAAGCTGGTCGATCACGCCGTCGCTGTTCTTCAACGGATCGTTGTCGGCGGGCGTTCGCAGCTTCGACAGCTTCGACCGCGACGACGACGACTTCTCCATCTATCTCGGCCTGCAGAAGATCCTCACCCGTCACTGGAGCCTGGGTTTCGACCTGCGCCACCAGGAACGCGACAGCAACGCCAACGAAGCCAGCTATGACGAGAATGCCGCCATCTTCAGCGTTCGCTATACCCGCTGAGTCGTCCGCCGTGGCCGCGCGCATCGCGGACCGCCGCATCCGGCTGCTGCTGGTCACCGACACGCCCGTGCTCGCGCCGGGCGGAAGCGAGCGTTTCCTGCAGAATCTCGCCACGCGCCTTCCGGCCGATGCGTACCGCATCACGCTGGTGCAGCTGCACGAACAGCAGATGCCCGGCAACCATGGCCGACACCTGCTGACGCAGCCGCACCTGCGCATGATGTCGCTGCCGGTGCATGCGGTGTACGACCGCACCGGCCTTCGCGCATGGCGCGAGTTGTCGGCGATGCTGCGCAGCGAGCGCTTCGATGTCGTGCAGTCGCAGCACGAGAAGGCCGACGTGCTCAACGCGCTGATGCCGCGCCTGCCGGGCACGGTGTACATCTCGAACCGGCGCGACATGGGCTTCAAGAAGAGCCCGAAGTTGCAGCACGCGTTCCGCTGGCTCAACCCGCGCTTCGATACCGTCGTGGCGCCCGCGCGGCAGATCCTGTCGGGACTGGCGCAATGCGAACGGCTCGACCCGCTGCGCATGACGTGGATTCCCAACGGCGTTGACACGCGCTACTACGCCCCCGCGACGCTGCAACGCCGGCTGGATGCGCGCTCGGTGCTCGGCCTGGACGCGGATGCCATCGTTTTCGGCTGCGTCGCGCGCATCACGCCGGTGAAGCGGCACGTCGACCTGCTCGACGCCTTCGCCGAAGTGCGCCGCAACGTGCCGCAGGCGCGGTTGCTGCTGGTCGGCGATGGACCGGGGCTGCCGGACATCCAGGCGAAGATCGCCGAACTGGGCCTGGGCGAGGACGTGCACTTGCTCAGCTTCCGCGACGACGTCGCCGACCTGCTCCCGGCGATGGATGCGCTGGTGCTGTGTTCCTCCAGCGAAGGCATGTCCAACGCGATCCTGGAAGCGATGGCGTGCGGGTTGCCCGTCGTGGCGACGGCCGTCGGCGGCAACCTGCACCTGGTGCAGCATGAGCAGACCGGATTGCTGGTGCCGCCCCTGGATCCGATCTCGCTCGCCGCATCGCTGCAATGGCTCGCGCAGTCGCCGCTCGCGCGCAAACGCATGGGGCTGGCCGCGCGCACGCGCATCGAACGCGAGTTTTCGCTGGACGCGATGGTGCTCGCCTTCGATCGCCTCTACCGCCGCCTGCTCGGGCGCGAGTGAGGACGTGATGGACACGGTGCGCCCGTTCGCGTTGCAGGTCCGGTCCAGTGCCGGGCTCTACGGTGCGGACCGCGTCGTGCTCGCGCTCAATCGCGCACTGGATCGCGGCGGTGCACGCGCGCGCCTTCTGAGCATCAACAACTACCGCATGCACGAACAGGCGCTGCACGACATGGCATCCGCCGGCGGGCAGGACGCCGTGCTGCTGCCCTGCCGTGGCCGCGTGGACGCCGCGACGATCGGCGCGCTCACCGCGCAGGTCGGCGCCGCGCGCTCGCGCGCCGGCATGCCGCCGGTCGTGCATGTGCACGACTACAAGAGCGCCTTCTACGCCTGGATCGCCACGCGCCGGGAACACCACGCCACAAGCCCTGCACCGCTGATCGCGACGCTGCACGGCTGGGTCGAAAACTCGACTTCGCTGCGGCTGTACACGCGCCTGGAACTGGCGCTGCTTCGACGCTTCGACGCGCTCGTCGTCGTTGCGGCGGAGCAGATCGAACGCCTCGCCCGTGCAGGCGTGCCGCGCTCGCGCATCCGCCACATCGACAACGGGATCGAATGCCCGGTCCGCGATGAAGCCGGCGCAGCGGCATTGCGCGAACAGTTCGGATTTTCGCCGCGGACGCGCGTGTTCTCCGCCGTTGCGCGCTTGTCGAGCGAAAAGAACCTCGGGATGCTGCTGCGCGCGTTCGCCAACGTGTCCGCACGCCATGACGATGCGGCGCTGCTGATCGTCGGCGACGGCCCGGAGCGCGACGCGTTGCAGGCGCTGGCCTCCGAACTCGCGCTCGGAAGCCGCGTGCGCTTCCTCGGCATGCGCCACGACATGCCCGCGATCTACGCCCTCACCGACCACCTCGTCCTGCCGTCGCTGACCGAAGGCATGCCGCTGGTGGTGCTCGAAGCGATGGCCTGCGAAGTGCCGGTGATCGCCAGCGCAGTCGGCGATATTCCGCGCCTGATCGAACGCAGCGCACACGGGCGCACGGTGCCGCCGGGCGATGCGTCCGCGCTGGAAGCCGCGCTCGACGAAGCCATCGACGCACCGCGCGCACGCGACCTCGCCGCGCGCGACCACGTGCGACAGTTCCATAGCGCACAGGCGATGGCGACCGGATACGTCGCGCTGTACCGCGACCTGCTGGAGAAACGCCATGCGCGGCGCGCATCCTGACGCTGGCGGATCGCGCTTCCCGCTCGCAGCCAAGGCGCTGCGCGGCGCGATGCCGCAGTCCACGCGCTCGCGCGTCGCGGCGTTGCCCGGCGCGCCGGCAACGGCGCAGTCCACCGCGCGTCCCGTAACGGCCCGCGCCCCGCGCAACTGGCCGCTCTACCTGTTCCTGATCCTGCTGCCGTTGCAGAACATCACCGCCGGTTACCTGCCCAACATCGGCGGCGGTTTCAACTTCCTCAACATCATGTTCCTGATCTCGCTGTTCACCGCGATGGGACAGGGCGGGAAGCTCGCGCCGAACGAACCGGTGAACACCTGGACGGCGGTGTACGCGATCTACATGACGCTGTCGCTGCTGATCGGCTTCCACTTCGTCGACGATCCGACCAACCACTTCAACCAGCTCAAGGACCACATGGTCGGGCTGTTCGTGGTGTACGTCGTGCAGATGAGCGTGCGCGACTGGCACGGCGTGCGCATGGTCGTGCTCGCCACGCTGCTGCCGCTGCCGTACATCGCCAAGGTGGTGTGGAACCAGCACTACAGCGTCGCCAGCACGCATTACACCGACGACCTGCGCATCAGCGGCACCTTCGCCCTGCTGGGCGCCAACGAGTTCGCCGCGTTCTGCGTGACCGTGGCCGTGGTGCTGTTCGCCCTGCTGCTGGCATGCAAGCTCTCGCGCAAGTGGAAGATCATGCTGATGGGCGGCATCGCCTGCATGATCCTGGGCGTGCTGTATGCGTATTCGCGCACGGCCTATATCAGCCTGATCCTGGGCATGGTGGTGGTCATCATGGTGTGGCGTGGGCGGTTGAAGCTGATCCTCCCGCTGTGCCTTGCGGTGATGGTGGCCCCTGCCGTGTTGCCCAAGTCCGTGGTCGAGCGCTTCGACAGCACCACGGTGGAGGAAGGCAAGCGCGACGAGAGCACCGAGCTTCGCATCGAATACTGGAAGATCGCCTGGGCGAACTTCCTGCGCAATCCCGTGGTGGGCACGGGCTACCACACCTTCCACCACCGCGAGATCAACCCCTACGGCCGCGACACGCACAACCTCTACATCCGCACGCTCAGCGAGGGCGGCGTGATCGGCGCGGTCACGCTGCTGGGCATCCTGCTGGCGGTGTTGCGAACGGCGATGCGCGAGGTCGGACAGGCACGAACCGGCACCTGGCGATACGCCCTGGCCCTGGGAATGATGGGCGCGTGGGTGTCGATGGTCATCGCCAACCTGTTCGGCGACCGTTTTACGTATTACCCGGTAATCGCCTACTTCTGGGCCTACATGGGCCTGGTGCTGAAGGCGCGCCACCTGCCACCGGAGGATCCGTCCCGATGACCGCCCTGCTTCGCACCTGGCTGCGTTACTGCATCGCGCTGTGCAGCCATTACAGCGGGCTCGACGGCCTCTATCGCCAGGTCAGCGGCGCCGGGCTGGTGATCCTGATGCTGCACCGCCTGCGCGACGACCACGACCCCTACCCGCTCAGCGTCTCGCGCACGCAGCTGCGCCAGATGCTGGCGTGGCTGCGCACGCGCGGCGCGCTGGTCGGCCTGGACGACGGCCTGCGCGCGCTTTCGCCCGACCGCGCGCAGAAGGTCCACTACGCGCTCACCTTCGACGACGGCTACCGCGACAACCTCGGCCTGATCGACGCGAACCTCGGCGGCCCGGTGCCGGCGGTGGTGTACGTCGCCACCGGCCATATCGGCGGCGAGCCGATCTGGGCATATCGGTTGGTGCACGCGGTGGAATCGCGCAGCCGCGACCAGATCGACCTCGGCGGGCTCGGCCTCGGCCACTTCGATCTCGCGCTCGCCGACGATCGCCATCGCCTGTACGAACTGCTGCCGCCGCGCCTGAAAACCCTGGAAGCGCCGGAACTGGAAGCCTGGGTCGACCACGTCTGCGAACAGGCGCGTCCGCGTCCGTTGCCGCACGAGGATCGCGAGATGCTCGACTGGGGCGACGTGCGGCGCCTGGCCGAAGGCGGCGTCGAGATCGGCGGCCATACCTGCAGCCACGCGATCCTCAGCCGCCTCGACGACGCGGCGGCAAGCGAGGAGATCGGCCTGTCGCGCGCGAGCATCGCAGCCGAACTCGGCAACGCGCCGCGTCATTTCGCGTATCCCAATGGCGGGCGCAGCGACTTCGGCGATCGCGACGTGCGCCTCGTGCGCGATGCGGGCTTCACCACGGCGACCACGTCCATCGAAGGCGTGAACCGCCCGGGCGCCGATCCCTATCGACTGCTGCGTTTCAACGTGCACGCGGACCGCTTCCGCGCGCCGTCGGGGCAGCTGTCCAAGGCGCTGTTCTTCAGCGAGACGAGCGGGATGCTCGGCTGGCTGCGCGGACTGCGCACTGCATGAAGTTGCTCGAAGGGGGACGCACATGAGCACGCTGCCGATCCTGATGTACCACGGCCTGCATCGCGAGGAATCCTCGCGCGGCCGCTACGACCCGGTGTACAGCGTGCATCCGGAGATGTTCGCGCGGCAGCTCGACTGGATCGTGCAGCAGGGCCATCGCGCGACGCTGCTGGAAGACGCCGGCGACGCGCGCGATGTCGTCATCACCTTCGACGACGGCGATGTGTCGAACGTCGAGGTCGCGCTTCCGCTGCTGATCGAACGCGGCCTGCGCGCGGAATTCTTCGTCACCACCGATTTCATCGGCCAGTGCGGGATGCTTGCGCCCGACGACATCCGCCGCCTCGCCGCCCATGGCATGGGGATCGGGTCGCACGGGCGCACGCATTCGTTCCTGTCCGATCTCGACGTGGCCGATCTGACGGCCGAACTCGACGACAGCCGCTGCCGGTTGCAGGCGATCTGCGGCCGGGCGATCGATGCGATCGCCTTGCCCGGCGGACGCGGCGGCGAACGCGAGCTGCTCGTCGCGCAGCAGCTGGGCTATCGGCACCTGCTCGGTTCGGTGCCGGGGCCGAACAAGCGGCGGCGTCCGGATGTCTGGCTGCAACGCCTTCCGGTCACGCGCAACCTCTCGCTGGATGATTTCGCCGCGCTCGTGCACTGGCGCGGCCTGCCGGCGCGCTGGATGCAGGCGCGGCATGCAGCGCTGGCGCTGCCCAAGCGCGTGCTCGGCAATGATGGTTACCAACGCCTGCGCGAGCGCCTGCTATGAGCGCCGCGCTGCTGTTCTGGCTGTGCATCGCGGTGGTCGCGTGGGCGTACGCGGGCTATCCGCTGCTGGCGGCGCTGCTCGCCCGGCGCTACGGCCATGTGCCGTACCAGGATGGCTCCCAGTGCGAGGCGATGATCGTCGTCGTCGCCGCATTCGACGAGGAGGCGCGCATCGCCGCACGCGTGCGCGACATCCTCGAACAGGACTATCCCGAAGATCGCCTCCAGGTGCTGGTCGTCAGCGACGGCAGCCGCGACGGTACGGCGCGCGCCGCCGCATCCGTCGACGACCCGCGTGTACGCGTGCTCGAACTTCCGACCAACCTCGGCAAGGCCGCCGCGCTGACGATGGCGCTGCGTCAGGTCGACACGCCGCTGGTGGCCTTCACCGACGTGCGCCAGCGCTTCGCGCCCGGCGCGCTGCGCGCGTTGTGCGCGCCGTTCGCCGATCCTTCCGTCGGCGCGGTCAGCGGCGAGTTGATGATCGCCGCCGCCGAGCACGGCACCGGCGAGGGCGTCGGCCTGTACTGGCGGATGGAGAAACGCCTGCGTTCGGACGAAGCCTGCCTGGGCTGGCTGCACGGCGTGAGCGGTTCGATCCACGCGATGCGCCGCACCCTGTTCGTGTCGATCCCCGCCGGTACCGTGCTCGACGACATGTGGATGCCGTTGCAGGTGCTGCGTTCCGGCCATCGCGTGTGGATGGCGCGCGACGCGCTTGCGTTCGATCGCGCCAGCCTGAGCGTGGACGAGGAGTTCCAGCGCAAACTGCGCACGCTGGCGGGCAACTGGCAACTCGTCGCGCGGCTGCCGTGGCTGCTCAATCCGTTCGGCAACCCGGTGTTCTTCGCGTGGTTCTCGCACAAATTCCTGCGATTGCTGGTGCCGTGGGCGCTGCTGGTCGCGCTGGCCGCGTCGGCGCTCGCCGACGGCGCGCTGTATCGCACGCTGTTCGGCCTGCAGCTCCTGGCGTACGGCGGTGCGTTGGGCGGACTGGTGCTGCCGCGCGTGGCCGCGCGATTGCCGCTGCTTCCGGCGGCGAGCAGCTTCGTGATGCTGAACTTCGCCGCGCTGCTGTCGTTGCCCGCGTCGCTGGCGATGGATCCATCGCGGTTGTGGAAGAAGCACTGATGGCCCGCATCCTCGCCGTCACCAGCCGCCTGCCCTTCCCGCCGCGCGAGGGCCATCAGCTGCGCGCGTGGCACGTGCTGCGCGCGCTCGCGTCGAAGCATGAAGTGACGCTGCTGAGTTTCCAGCGCAACGACGATCTTCCCGCCGAAGCCGCGCCGCTGCATGCCGCGATGGCGCGCGTGGAAACCTTCCGTATTCCCGCCGAACGCTCGCGCGGTGCGCTGGCGCGTGCGGTACTGCGCGGGACGTTCACGCCGACGCCCTTCCTCGTGGCTAAGTACGATTCGGATGCGCTGCGCGAGCGCCTCACCGCACTGGCCCGCGACGCCGACCTCGTCCATTTCGACATGCTGCCGCTCATCGCACATGCCGACTGCGTGCCGGAGGGCGTGCCGATCACGCTCAACGCGCACAACGTCGAACACCGCCTGCTGGCAACGCGTTCGCGCATCGAGCCACGGCTGTGGGCACGGCGCTTCCTCGCCGGCCAGGTCGGAAAACTGGAAACGTTCGAACGCCAGGCCTGCGAGCGTGCCGACGCGGTGCTGGCCTGCTCGGACGTGGATGCGCAGGGCCTGCGCGAACTCGTCCCAGACTGCAACGTGCATGTCGTCGCCAATGGCGTCGACCTCGAAGAGAACCGCCCGGCCGCGCATGCGCCCGATGAGGACCGCCTGGTGTTCGTCGGCCAGATGGGCTGGTTTCCGAATCGCGATGGCGTGGAGTGGTTCCTGCGCGACGTGTTTCCGCGCATTCTCGCGCGGCGTCCGGCCACGCGGTTCGAACTGGTCGGCAAGGCCGAGGGCTTCGAGGTTCCGGAGAACGTGCGCGCGAACGTCGACCTCGCCGGCTTCGTCGACGACCTGCGCCCGCATGTGCACGATGCGTCGGTCTACGTCGTGCCGTTGCGTGCGGGCAGCGGCACGCGGCTGAAGGTGCTGGAGGCGATGGCGCTGGGCAAGGCGATCGTCACCACGACCATCGGCAGCGAAGGCATCGCGCTGCAGCACGACCGAAGCGCGATGTTCGCGGACGATGCGGAGGCGTTCGCGAGTGCGGTGCTGGGGTTGCTGGCATCGCCGACACGTACGACCGAACTGGGCATCGAGGCGCGCTGCCTGGCCGAGGACGAGTACGGATGGGAAGCGATCGGTACGCGGCTGCTGCGTGCCTACGAGCCGTTGCTGGGCGGCCGTGTTCAACCGGTGCGCTCGATGCCGGGGCATTTCGGGGCGATCGAGGCGTAACAAGCGACCTCGTAGCCCGGGTAAGCGAAGCGCACCCGAGTTTCGCGTGACAGGCCCCGGGTGCGCTTCGCTTACCCGGGCTACCAAGGGTTGTTGCGCCTGACGATGGGTTTCGCGATGCGAAACCCATCCTACGGTCGCTTCTGCGATAGGCGCCTTCTGCAGCGCAGACAGATTCGTAGGATGGGTTCCGCGCTGCGGAACCCATCGCCGTTGCGCCTGACGATGGGTTTCGCGATGCGAAACCCCTCCTACGGTCGTTTCGCAACCCGGCGCGAGCTAACCCCCACGCCTCGCCCGCCACCGGTAGCTCACCGCCCCCACCAACTCGTACAGCGCGATGTGCGTCTTCTGCATCGCCGACAGCTGCGGCAGGAAATACCCCACGCTCCCCATCGGCACGTACAGCGAATCGCTCGCGACCATGCACGGCGTGAATCCCGCGGCCTGGAACGCCACGAGCGCACGCGGCAGGTGCGTGGCCGAACTGACCACGCGCACGCGCGGCGGAAGCGCTCCGCGCAGCGCCATCGCGCTTTCCCACGTGGTGACCGATTTGGTTTCCTCGTGCAACAACTGCGCCGGAACGCCCCAGTCCTGCGCGAGCCGCGCCAGCACCGTGGACTCGCTGATCGCGAACGGCCCGCCGCCGGCGATGGTCATCGGCACCGGTGCGGCACGGCGCCACAGCTCCACGCCGCCACGCAGGCGACGCCAGCTCGACGGCGTCAGCGCGATGTAATCGTCCTGCGCGCGCGGCTCGTCCTGCAATCCGCCGGAAAGAACGACGATCGGCGCGTCTGCATCGCCCGCACCGCAACGCGCCGACGCAGGCACGCGGGTTTCGACCGCACGGATCAGCGCGTTCGCGCCCAGCGGCGTGCACAGCACCACGATCGCGATCCCCGCCACGACCAGTACCACGCGCCACCACACACGACGGGCGCGCGTCCACGTCGCCCACGCGGCGGCCAGCCACAGCAGGGCCCAGGTCATCGGCGAAAGGAGGATGTGGAACATGATGGGAATCGGGGCCACCGGCGCGGATTCGCCGCAGTCTTGCATGAACGGGGCGAGCCCGCGACAGAGGCCGAATCGCGCCACGCAACGCGTTCTTCACGGTATCGGGCCAACGCCCACCCCTTCCCCGTGCCGGAACTCGCCATGGCCATCGTGCGGCTTCGCGCCTTCGTTCATCCCCTGCTGCTCCTGCTCGTCCTCGGCGCGGCCGCGCTGCCCGCGCCCGCATCGGCGACGACCTACTACGTCCGCACCGACGGTGGCGACGACGAACAGTGCAACGGCCGCGCCGACGTCGCCTATCCCGGCAGCGGCAGCAACGTCGATTGCGCATGGAGCCATCCGAACTACGCATTGCCGACCAACGACCGCCCGCGCATCGACGGCGGCGACACGCTCATCATCGGCCCGGGCGAATACATGATCGGCTGGGAATCGCCGGGACTTTCGACCAAAAGCACGCGCTGCGACCGTTCCTCGCCCTACGACTGCTATCCCGCCGCGCCGCCGAGCGGCACGAAGGAAGCGCGCACGCGCATCCTCGGCGCCGGCTACGACAGCGGCTGCAAGGCGCCGCCGAAACTGTGGGGCACCAACCGCGTCGACCTCGTGTTCAACCTGCAGGATGCGGACAACGTCGAAGTCGGTTGCCTGGAAATCACCGACAAGAGCGATTGCGTCGAATTCCATTCCAACGACGACGTGCGCTGCGAACGCGACGCGCCGCCGTTCGGGCAGTGGGCGTCGATAGGCATCGGCGCCAAGCGTTCGAAGAACGTCTGGCTGCACGATCTGAACATCCATGGACTGTCGGGCCGCGGCGTGATGGCCGGCGGCCTGCGCGACTGGACCATCGAGCGCG
>Ga0102594_1001713_pt1 | contig 12813 bp, 9 predicted proteins | sample AraplaCol_mLB_r2_2_FD_76863 | JGI IMG/M metagenome (GOLD analysis project Ga0102594, IMG submission 76863) | Arabidopsis root microbial communities from North Carolina, USA - plate scrape MF_Col_mLB_r2 (SPADES assembly) (version 2) | ecosystem: Host-associated > Plants > Roots > Endosphere...
CGTTCGATGATGACCTTTTCTTCCTCGTAATTCTGCGCGACGAATTTCTGGTAGTCATCGCCGTCGAGATACATCACCACCATGTCGAGGCGGTTACAGGTTTCCGTGTGGTCGCCACTCAAAGCCGCCTTGCGGAACACCTCGCGCAGTTTCGCGGTGATCGCCGGATCGAGGCCCTTGGGCGCGCCGACGCCGTTCGGCGCCTGCATCACCACGTTGTAGCCGCTTTCCTTGAGCGTCGGCACATCGGGGAAACCGGCCAGCCGCTGCTCGCTCCAGGTCGCCAGCAGGCGCATGCGGCCGTCGCGTACCAGCGGTGCCCAGCTGCTGGAATCCGCAAGGATTTCCACATGGCCGCCCAGCACGCCCTGCAGGGCATCGGCGCCGCCCTTGAACGGCACGTGGCTCATCTTGACCTTGGCGGCGTAAGAGAATTCCTCCATGCCGATATGGGTCTGCCCTGCCACGCCCGAGGTGGCATAGGTCACCGTATCGGGCTTGGCCTTGGCTTCAGCCACCACGTCCTGAATGGTCTTGAAGCGCGAGTCAGCACGTACCGCGATGCCGAAGGTCTGCCCGGCCGTGCGCGCGATGAAGGTGAAGTCGCTCCGCGGATCATGCTGGAAGCTGCCGAGCTGCGAGAAACGCGTCACGCTGAGCGGAATCTGCCCGATGGTATAGCCATCGGGCTGCGCCGTGGCGATGCCCGCCGCACCGATCATGCCGGCCGCGCCGGCGCGGTTCTCCACCGCGATCGGCTGGCCCAGGTCTGCGGCCGCAACCCGGCAGAGCGCGCGCATGGTGGCATCGGCGGTGCCGCCGGCCGGCCAGGGACAGATGAAGCGGATCGGGCGATTGGGATACGTGGCCTGAGCGAGTGCAGGCTTGAACCAGCTACCCGTCGCCAGCACGGCGGCGGACGCAAGCGTTCCCGTCAGGACCCGACGGCGGTCGGGTCCCTGCATCATTTTTTTCATGTCGTTTCCTCCGGTTCTTTAGTTTTTCAGTGGCTGGCCTTCACTACCCCACGATGCCGATCTGCCAGGGTACGAATTCATGGTCGCCGACGCCGAGCAGCTCGCTCTTGGTCTTCTCGCCGGACGCCGTGCGCAGGATCTGCTCGAAGATTTCCTGCCCCATTTCCTGCATCGACTTGGTGCCATCCAGGATCTGGCCGCAGTTGAGGTCCATGTCCTCTTCCAGACGACGGTACATCGGTGAATTGGTCGCCAGCTTCAGCGATGGCACCGGCTTGGCACCGAAGGCTGAACCGCGCCCGGTGGTGAAGGCGATGACATTGGCGCCGCCCGCGATCTGCCCGGTGGCCGAGCACGGGTCATAGCCGGGGGTGTCCATGATCACCATGCCCTTGGTCGTCACCGGCTCGGCGTATTTGAAGACATCCATCAGCGGCCCGGTGCCGCCCTTCATGGACGAGCCGAGCGACTTCTCGAAGATATTGGCGAGACCGCCGGCCTGATTGCCCGGGCTGACCACGCCGTTGATCTGCACGTCGCGGCCCACGGCATAGACGTCCTTCCACCAGCGGATACGCTCCACCAGCTTCTCGCCCACTTCCTTGGTCACGGCACGACGGGTCAGCGTGTGCTCGACGCCATAGAGTTCCGGCGTCTCGGACAGGATGGCCGTGCCGCCATGGCGCACCAGGATATCCATCGCCGCACCAAGTGCGGGATTGGCGGTGATCGACGAGAAACCGTCCGAGCCGCCGCATTGCAGCCCGACCGTGATATGGCTGGCCGGCACGGTGGTGCGCGTAACGTCATTGGCCTTGGGCAGGATTTTCTTCACGGCATCGATGCCGGCCTCGATGGTCTTACGGGTGCCACCGGTCTCCTGCATCACGAAAGTGACCAGATTGTCGGTCGGCTGCAGCCCCTGCTCGGCCATCATGCCGGAAAGCTGGTTGCGCTCGCAGCCGAGCCCGATCACCAGAACGGCGGCAAGATTGGCGTGACGGGCATAGCCGCCCAGCGTGCGGCGCAGCAACGCCATCGCTTCGCCGGTCATTTCCATGCCGCAGCCCAGCGCATGGCTGAAGGCCACCACGCCGTCGACATTGGGGAAATCGGCCAGCCGCTCCTCGGTGAAATGCCTGGCGATGGCATGCACCACGGTAGCCGAACAGTTCACGGTCGACAGGATGCCGACGAAATTGCGGGTGCCGACGCGGCCATCGGGCCGCACGATACCCTGGAAGGTGGCGCGCTCGGCCTCGGGCACCATCTCCACGGCCTTGTAGAACTGGGCATGGGCATAGTCGCGGTCGAATTCGCGGAATTCGGTGTTGTGGCTGTGCAGCATCGTGCCGGCCTTGATGTCGTCCGCGGCAAAGCCGACGGTGACGGCATATTTCAGGATCGGCTCGCCCTTCTTGATGTCGCGCGCGGCGATCTTGTAGCCCGCCAGCACCTTGTCGCGGATCAGGAAGCCGGGATGGGCGTTGTCGCCCTCCACCGGGATGCCGGGCACCACATCGATGCGGGCGACCACGGTGTTGTCGTCAGGATGCAGACGGATGACGGGGCCGATCAGGCGTTTGGCGTGCAGGTCAATCTGGTTCATGGGGCTGGGACTTTTGCTGGTGGCTACGCTGCTGGTGAAAATGTTACCGGTAACATGAATCCGGAGCCTACCCCGGAATTGCCCCGCTGGCTATACTGGAATTGTGAAGACCGCCGCCAAGAGCCGTTCCGCAGTTGCGAAGATTCCTACCCTTGCCGATATCGCGGCCGAGGTCGGCGTCACGAAAATCACGGTTTCCCGGGCGCTCAACACGCCCGACCAGGTCTCGCCCAAGACGCTGGAAAAGGTGCGCGCCGCGATCCGGCGCCAGGGCTACACCCCCAACCTGCTGGCCGGCTCGCTGTCGTCGAACCGCTCGCGCCTGATCGTGGCGCTGGTGCCCAGCATCGCCGGCGCGATGTTCACCGCGACCATGCAGAATGTCGCCGAACATCTGCAGGAGCATGGCTACCAGCTGCTGATCGGCCAGGCCGGCTATGACGATGCGCGCGAGGACGAGCTGCTGGCCGCCATCATCGGCCGCCGGCCCGACGGCATCATCCTCACCGGTATCGTCCATTCGGCCGATGTGCGCCGCAAGCTGCGCGCCGCGCGCATTCCGGTGGTCGAGACCTGGGACCTGACCGACAAGCCGATCGACATGCTGGTCGGCTTCTCGCATCCCGCCATCGGCACGGCGGCGGCCGAATACCTGTACAAGCGCGGTTGTCGCAAGCCAGCGCTGATCTCGCCTGACGACCGCCGCGCGCGCCTGCGCGCCGAGGCCTTCCGCAGCTTCTTCGCAGCGAAGAAGATCGAGGTGCCGGTCTTCGAGGCGCCGGCGCCAACGCCGATGGGCGATGGCCGCAACGGCCTGGCGGCGCTACTCGACCAGCATCCGCAGATCGACGGCGTCTTCTGCGGCTCAGATAACCTGGCGCTTGGCGCGCTGATCGAGGCGAAGGCGCGCGGCATCGCAGTGCCCCGGCAGATGAAAGTCATTGGCTATGGCGACCAGAGCCTGGGCAAGGATGCCGATCCGCCGCTGACCAGCATCCGCATCGAAGGCGGCGAGATCGGACGCCTGGCCGCCGAGATGCTGATCGCGCGCGCCAGCGGACGCAGCCCGAAGAAGAAGATCGTCGATATCGGCTTCCGCCTGATCGAGCGCGACAGCGCGTAGCATGTGAATCGCGCCTTCCCGCCGCAGACAGCAATTCTCAGAATCGGAATAGCCCTGCGGTATTAGAACACCAGCTACCGAACGGGCGCCGTCACACACAACCTTCAGTACTGATTCGTCTACGTGCGGCATATCCTGCCTGCGGTTCCGCCGCGGCCGATTAAACCTGCGGTAAACCATAATATGCCGCACACAAATTTCTGGAAATGCCACGATCCAAGCGGCTACAAACTCCGTATACGACAGGCATTTGCAACAGGGAATTCCTCCCTCCACCGAACCCCGGCAGTCACGTCCGGGGCGCAGAGAAAATAAGGATATAACTTTTATGTTCCAGTTTTCTGGAAGCCCCGCGACGTCTGATCTGCGGGCACAGTTCGATGCGATCAACAAAGCGCAAGCGATCATCGAATTCACGCCGGACGGCACCATCCTCACCGCGAACGAGAATTTCCTGAAGGCCATCGGCTATACGCTGGTCGAGATCCAGGGCAAGCATCACGGCATGTTCGTCTCGCCCGAAGAGCGCAGCTCGGCAGCCTACAAGGCTTTCTGGGCCAAGCTCGGCGGCGGCACTTTCGATTCCGGCCAGTACAAGCGCATCGCCAAGGGCGGCAGGGAAATCTGGATCGAGGCAAGCTACAACCCGATCCTCGACAAGCGCGGACGCCCCTATAAGGTCGTCAAATTCGCTACCGACATCACGGCGCAGAAGCTGCAGACCGCCGATTACGAAGGCCAGCTCGCCGCCATCGATAAGGCGCAGGCGGTGATCGAGTTCACTCTCGATGGCAAGATCCTGCGCGCCAACGCCAACTTCCTGAAGACGCTGGGCTATGCCGAGGCCGAAGTGAAGGGCCGCCATCACAGCATCTTCGTTGCCCCGGCCGAGCGCGACGGCGCCGCCTACAAGGCCTTCTGGGACAAGCTCGGTGGCGGTGCCTTCGACGCCGGTCAGTACAAGCGCGTCGCCAAGGACGGCAGCGAAATCTGGATCCAGGCCAGCTACAACCCGATCATGGATGCCAGCGGGCGCCCCTATAAGGTCGTCAAATACGCCACCGACATCACCGCCCAGATCAAGGCGGCGCAGATGACGCAGCAGGCCGTGCACGAGGTGCAGGCCGTGGTCGACGCCACCCGTGGCAACGACCTGACCCAGCGTATCGCGCTGGCCGGCAAGACCGGCGAGATCGCATCGCTGTGCGGCGGCGTCAACGAACTGGTCGACGCCATGGCCAATGTCATCTCCGGCCTGCGCGACGCCTCGGCCACAATCGCCTCGGCCTCGGCCGAGATTTCTGCCGGCAGCCAGGACCTGGCGCAGCGCACGGAATCCCAGGCCGCCTCGATCGAAGAGACGGCGGCATCGATGCACGAGATCACCGCGACGGTGAAGCAGAATGCGGATAACGCACAGGCTGCCAACCAGCTCGCCGTGGTCGCGCGCGATACCGCCGAAAAGGGCGGCAGCGTGGTGGCCGATGCGGTCACCGCCGTCACCCAGATCGAGGACAGCGCGCAGAAGATTTCCGACATCATCGGCCTGATCGACGAGATCGCCTTCCAGACCAACCTGCTTGCCCTCAATGCCAGCGTCGAAGCGGCCCGCGCCGGCGAAGCCGGCAAGGGCTTTGCCGTCGTGGCGCAGGAAGTGCGCGCGCTGGCCCAGCGTTCGGCCAATGCGTCGAAGGACATCAAGGCGCTGATCTCGACCTCGAATGCCCAAGTCAAGACCGGCGCACAGCTGGTCAACCAGGCCGGCGGCTCGCTGACCGAGATCGTCACCGCGATCAAGAAGGTGTCGGACATCGTCGCCGAGATCGCCGCCGCCAGCCGCGAACAGTCGAGCGGGCTGGAGCAGATCAACACCGCCGTCGCCAGCATGGACGAGATGACCCAGCGCAATGGCGCATTGGTCGAGGAAACGAGTGCCTCGGCCCAGGCATTGTCCGACCAGGCCCAGGAACTGGCCGAACTGGTGCAGCGCTACAAGTTGGCCGGCCAGCCGGCTGCCGCGAAGATCGCCGCCCCGAAAGTCGTGACGGTCGCGAAGCCGGCTGCTGCAGCAAAGCCTACCACCCGCCCTGCCCTGCGGGTCGTGCCGCCGGCCAAGCCTCCGGTTGCGGCAAAGCCCGCCCCGGCGGCCGACAACGACGCCTGGGAAGAGTTCTAAGGCTTGTCCCCGGACATCTTGTCGTCCGGGGGCCGTGCAATGGCGATCTGCCAGTTATGGCGGATCGCCAGCACCCGCACGGCAAAGCAGAGCAGACCGCCGGCAATCATGCCCAGATGCGCCGGCAGGCTCAGCGCCTCGACGCCTACCACCACGGCCGCGCCGATCAGCGCCGCGACGGCATAGACCTCGGCGCGCAGCACGGTGGGAATCTCCGCCAGCATCATGTCGCGCGCCATGCCGCCGCCGATGCCGCTGAGCACGCCCAGCATCACCGCGGCCAGCGGGTTCAACCCGTAGATCAGCGCCTTCTGCGCGCCCAGCACGGCGAACAGCGCCAGGCCGGCCGCATCGAAGACCTGCACCGGATGCTTCAGCCGCTCGATCAGCGGATACCAAAAAAACACGATCAGCGCGGCGATGGCCGCGATCACCGGATAGGCCCAGTCGCGGATCGCCACCGGTGGCAGCGCGCCGATCAGCAGGTCGCGGGTGATGCCGCCAGCCGTGGCGGCGGCGAAGCCGAGCACCAGCACGCCAAACAGGTCGAGGCGACGGCGCACGCCGGCCGTCGCGCCCGAGAGCGCGAAGACGAAGGTTCCAGCGAAATCGAACAGGGTGAGCAGCATGGCGTCCGGTCGTTGAGCCGACCGGCGCCAGCATCAGCTCCGGTCAGTGTTTCTTCTTGGGCTTGGACCAGCCCGCCTTGTTTGTAGCAGGTGCGCGGTCGGGCTGGAAATCCCCCTCACCGGCACGGCCCTCGGCCTTTTCCTTCTGCTTCCAGTGCGGCTTGGCGCCAAAGGCCTTCTTGCCGCCGAAGTCCTTCTTCTCGCCGAAGGGCTTCTTGCCACCAAAATCCTTCCTGTCGCCGAAATCCTTCTTGGGGAACGGCTTCTTGAAGGGCGGCTTGGCCCGGTCACGATCACGGTCGCCACCGCCGCCGGCAGGCTCGCCTGGCGGGCCATCCAGCCGGGTGATGCTGATCTGCTTCTCGCCGGTGCCCTCGCGGGCGATCTGGTCCTCGAACCGCTGGGCGGCCGCGGCGCTCACCTCGAACTGGCTTTCGGTGTGGAAGATGCGGATCGCGCCGATCTCCTTGCGGGTGACATGACCGACGCGGCAGATCAGCGGCAACAGCCAGCGCGGCTCGGCATTCTGCTTGTGGCCGGCGGTGATCTTGAACCACACGCCATTGCCGGCCCCCATGCCGTCTCGCGGATTGGGGCGGTCGCCACGATCAAACCCACGCTCGCGCATCGGTTCCGGCTCGCCGCCGGCATCCAGCAGCTCTTCGGGCGCCGGCTGGCGGCCCTGATGCAGGCGCAGGAAGGCGGCAGCCACCTTCTCCGCGCCATGCTTGGCCAGCAGTTCGGCGGCAAAGGCCTTCTCGGCCTCGTTCGGCTCGGTGGTCAGGTTCTCGTCATTCAGGATGCGCTTGCGGTCGGCAGCCTGGATTTCGGCCGCGGACGGCGGCTGCGCCCACTTGGCCTCGATATTGGCTTCCTGCAACAGGCGCTGGATACCTCGGCGGCGGTTATGCGGCACCAGCAGGGCGCAGATGCCCTTGTTGCCGGCGCGGCCAGTACGGCCCGAACGATGCAGCAAGGCCTCCGCATTGGTCGGCAGGTCGGCATGCACCACCAGCTCCAGGCCCGGCAGGTCGATGCCGCGCGCCGCCACATCGGTGGCGACGCAGATACGGGCGCGGCCGTCGCGCATGGCCTGCAGCGCATGGGTGCGCTCGTTCTGGCTCAGCTCGCCCGACAGCGCCACCACGCCGAAGCCACGATTGGAAAGCCGCGTGGTCAGATGCGTCACCGCCATGCGGGTGCCGCAGAAGACGATGGCGCTCTTGGCGTCGTGGAAGCGCAGCACGTTGATGATGGCATTCTCGCGCTCGTTCGGCGCCACCATAAGTGCACGGTATTCGATGTCGCTATGCTGCTTTTTCTCGGCCGCCGTGGTGATGCGGATGGCATCCTTCTGGAACCGCTTGGCCAGCTGCGCGATCGGCTTCGACACCGTGGCCGAGAACATCAGCGTGCGGCGTTCCGGCGCGGCGGCGTCAAGGATGAACTCCAGGTCCTCGCGGAAGCCCAGGTCCAGCATCTCGTCGGCTTCGTCCAGTACCACGGCGCGCAGGCCGCTGATGTCCAGCGCACCGCGTTCGATATGGTCGCGCAGGCGGCCCGGCGTACCGACCACGATATGCGCGCCGGCATTCAGCGCCTGGCGTTCGGTGCGCATGTCCATGCCGCCGACGCAGGAGACGACGCGGCCGTTGGTCGAGGCATAGAGCCATTCCAGCTCGCGGCAGACCTGCAGCGCCAGTTCGCGCGTCGGCGCGATGATCAGCGCCAGCGGCGGCATCCAGCCGCCCTTGCGCTGTGGCTCGAAGCCGTCAGACCCCTGCAGCAGCGTCGGCGCGATGTTGAGGCCGAAGGCGACCGTCTTGCCCGATCCGGTCTGGGCCGAGACCAGCAGGTCGACCTCGGCATGCTGGGGCTCCAGCACGGCCTGCTGCACGGGGGTGAGCGCGGAATAGCCGCGCTGTGCCAGGGCCTGCGCCAACGGCGGAACGACGCCGGCAAAGACGGCGTCTGAAACTTCAGTCATGACTACTAACTTCCAGGAGATGAGGAACCGGCGGCCCACCCAGCATATTCAGGGCCGATCAGGGAATGGCGATCATCCTGCGCCGGCCCTGCTGCGGCGGGTTTTAGGCGTAAGCGCCCGGGCCGTCAACCGCAGCCGCCCAAAACCAGCCCGTTCAGGGACTTAGGCCGCGTGCCGGATAGTATCCGAGACGGTGCGCAGCAGATGCGGCACGTCGATCGGCTTGGCGACATGGCCGTTCATGCCGGCATCGTGGCAGCGGGCGATTTCCTCGGCCATGGCGCTGGCAGACAGCGCGATCACCGGCACCTTGCCCTTGTGGCCCGGCATGGCCCGAATGCGCGCCGTGGCTTCCAGACCGCTCATGCCCGGCATGTTGAGGTCCATCAGCACGAGATCGAAATCCTCGGCCGCCATCTTCTGCAGCGCTTCCTCGCCGCTGGCAGCCGCCACCACCGTGTTGCCGGCCGGGGTCAGCAGCGCACTGACCAGCCGGCGGTTGGTGGTGTTGTCGTCCACCACCAGGATACGGCCGGTGCAGACCGCCGGGGCGACCGGCTGGCTGTCTTCGACGACCACCGGCGCAGCGGCGCGCGGCAGGATCAGGGTGAACCAGAAAGTGCTGCCGACATCGAGTTCGGACGACACGCCGATCGAGCTGCCCATCAGTTCGACCAGGCGTTTGCAGATCGCCAGACCCAGGCCGGTGCCGCCGAAGCGGCGGCCGATGGTGGAATCCGCCTGGGTGAAGCTGCGGAACAGCCGCGGGATGTCGACGGCGCGGATGCCCACGCCGGTATCGCTGATGGCAAAGCGTACCGAGCTGCGCCCGTCGCTTTCGGCTTCCAGGCTGACCGCGACGGTGACATGCCCTTCGGCGGTGAACTTGATCGCATTGCCGATCAGGTTGATCAGCACCTGGCGCAGGCGGCTGGTGTCGCAGACCACAGGCGCGAACAGGCGCGGATCGTATTTCAGGCGCAGCGCCAGCCCCTTGGCTTCGGCCGCCGGCTGGTTCAGCGAGACGACCTCTTCCATCAGACGCTCAAGGTCGGTCGTCTGGCTGTCGAGCACGATCTTGCCGGCCTCGATCTTGGAATAGTCGAGGATGTCGTTGACGATGGTCAGCAGATTTCCGGCGGATTCACGGATGATGTTGACATAGCCCTGCCCGCGCGCGTCCAGCTTCAGGTCCGACAGCAGGTTGGCATAGCCGATCACGCCATTCATCGGCGTGCGCAGCTCGTGGCTCATGATGGCGAGGAATTCCGACTTGGCCTGGCTCGCCTCTTCGGCTTCCTGCTTGGCGATGGTGAGTTGGATTTCACGCTGTTCGGCGCGCTGGATGCTGCTGGCCAGCAGCAGTCCGCCCAGCATGACCGCCACGGCCAGCGTCAGCATCACCAGGCCGCCGATCACCGAGTTGCGCTTCCAGTCGGCCAGCACCTCGTCCAGCGCGACGCTGGCGCCCAGCACCAGGGGGCTGTCCGGCACCAGCCGGTAGCTGTACAGGCGCTCCTGGCCGTCGATCGGGCTGACCATCCGGGCCTTCCCGGACACGCCCTGGGCAATGATGCCGTAGAAGACGTTCAGCGGCGCAATCGGCTTGCCGATCAGCGCATCATTCATCGGGGTGCGGATCAGGATCGTGCCGTCATCCAGCGTGACGAAGTAGGACCCGCTCTGGCCCAGCGTCAGCGACTGATAGAGCTGGACGAAATAATCGAGATCGAGCCGCGCGGTTGCGATGCCAAGGAAAGTGCCGTCATCGGCGTTGATGCGGCGTGAAACGATCACGGTCTTGTTGTTGGTCACCTTGGACACGAAGGGATGCGCGAAATGCATCTGGTCGGTGTCGTTATTGGAGTGGAACAGATAGGGCTGCTGCTGCGACACATCCAGGCTCACAGTCGTCAGCTGCGAAGTGCCCAGCCCGCGCTGGCCATAGCGGTCGACGATGCTGATCCAGTGGATCGCCATCGCGGTGCCGTTGATATGCTCCAGGTCTTCGGCAGCCGCCTGCATGCTGCGCCGGCCGTCATGGACGGCCTTGGCCACGCGCACGCTCTGCTGCAGGGCGCGGTCGACCGCTTCCATGCTGCGCGCCATATGCTCGGCGGCGAGCGCCGAGACATCCTGCATCCGCGACTGCGCGGTCTGCAGCGTCGTGTCGTGGCGACGGTTGATTTCGAAACCGACAATGCCGAGCAGCACCAGCGCCAGCGCCGCAGCGATCGCGACAACTTCCGCACCGCGCCCGCGTGGCAGATGGGACATCGGCGTGACTTCGGCGGCAGCCGTGGATACGGCGGAAATGAGGGTAGACATGGGTGGTCTCCGGTCTGCGCCCACCTTGTCCGGATTCGCCCGGCAAATCAGGTTGAAAGCCGATAATGGCTCTTAATTCGCCCCCGCCGCCCGGCTCACGCCGCGCGAAGGTGTCCGGAAATTTAGCTCCGGCGCCTCCTCCGAATGTCCTTGCCTTCGCAATTCACCAGGCAGAAGCTGGCGGTACCCTCCCCGGCACTCCGATATGTCATCCGACCACGGCATGTACCGGGACCAGGCCGCTACGGCGGCGGGAAAGGCCCACCATGACAGCCCGAACCAGCGAAGCCTTCCTGGCTTTCACGCAGCCGTTCACCCTCAAGGCCCTGGGCGAACCGCAACCGGCCGGCACCTATCTTGTGGTGACGGAGGAAGAGGAAATCGACGGCCTGTCCTTCAGTGCCTTTCATCGCACGGCAACCTTGCTGCACCTTCCGGCGCAGGGCGTCGCGAGCGCCACACGCCAGGTCGTGACCGTCGATCCCGAGGATCTCGCCGCCGCGCATGCCGCGGACCCGGGACATCGCTGAGGTGCTGCTGCGGGTTCATCACCGCACGACTTACCTTTACAGCCAGCCGGTGACATTGGGGCCACATCGCCTGATGCTCCGGCCACGCGAGACCGTCTACAACCGCCTGCTGTCCTTCTCCGTGGAGACCACCCCGCCCAGCCTGGTGCATTGGAGCGAGGACGTGCACGGCAATATGGTTGCCGTGGCAACTCCGCTCTGGCCATCCGATATCCTGGTGATCGACAGCCACCTGCGCCTCGATCACCACCAGATCGAAGGCGAGCCGACCCTGCATGTCGCCCCCGCCGCCAGCCAATATCCCTTCACATACAGCGCTGCGGATCAGCATGGGCTCGGCGACCTTGCGCATCCGCATTACGCCGATCCCGAAGCTGCGCTGCCGACCTGGATTCAGGCCTATGTCGCGGCTTTGCCCACGCCCACGGTGGCAATGCTCTGCGATATCAATACCGGCATCGCCGGCTGGTTCTTCTATCAGAGCCGCGAAACACTGGGCACGCAGACACCGCTGGAGACCCTGCAGCGCGGCTGGGGCTGCTGCCGCGACATCGCCTTGCTCTTCGTCGAAGCGGTGCGCTGGCTCGGCCTCGGCGCGCGCCTGGTTTCGGGATATCTCTACAATCCTTTGCGCGACGGCCTGGATGATGTTGCCTTCGCGACCGGCGCCACCCATTGCTGGGCGGAGGTTTACCTGCCCGGAGCGGGCTGGGTCGCCTTCGATCCGACCCACGGCACGATGGGTGGCTTCGGCCTTGTCGCGGTGGCGACCGCCCGCGACATCCAGGACCTTGCGCCGGTCTGCGGCAGTTTTACCGGCCCCGGACACACCTATATCGGCATGACCGTCGGTGTGGCCGTTTCCAGCGGCAACCAGGGTGCAGCCGCGATCCCGCCATAATCCGGTCCGTCAGACGGGTGTCGCGCGACTCTGCTGCTGGCGCAGAACATTCAGTTCGCCACGGTTCGGGCAGAAGCCCGGCAGCGCGGCATGCTGGTGCGGCCTGGCCTGCACCGTCAGCCACTCACGGCAGTCGTCCTTGTCGGCGCAGAGCGTGCAGACGCGCTGCAGGTCGTGCAGGGCGCCGCTGCGGGCGGCGATGTCGCGCAGGCCGGCGCGCCGCAGCAGCTGGTCCAGTTCGGTGGTGCCGCGGCCACTGTGCAGCAGGTTGCTCATTTCACAATCGCCGACGCCCAGGTCGTTGGCGATCCGGCAGCGCTCGCGCTGACCGAGCGCCTCCCATTCCGCCTGCGTGGCCATGCGCAGCATCCAGCTGCGCAGCCAGCCGCCGAAGCGGTTCATCGGTGACGGAACGAATGGAGTGGTGGGAGCTCTGCGGGCCATGGCGACACCTCCTCGGGACGGTGGTTTCCTGAGTCCACCCTGCGCCTGTCCGTCGCCGCCCGCCTTGCGCAGGATCAAACCTCCCCCGAATACGGTCCCAAAAGGGGCG
>Ga0102594_1001719_pt1 | contig 12753 bp, 10 predicted proteins | sample AraplaCol_mLB_r2_2_FD_76863 | JGI IMG/M metagenome (GOLD analysis project Ga0102594, IMG submission 76863) | Arabidopsis root microbial communities from North Carolina, USA - plate scrape MF_Col_mLB_r2 (SPADES assembly) (version 2) | ecosystem: Host-associated > Plants > Roots > Endosphere...
CGCAGGTACCGGACAAAGGCTAGCCCAGGCGTCCTTCTTCGCGCAGCCGCATCCCTATCCGCTGGATCTCGGCCTCCCCCTGGGCCAGCGCGGCCCGGCTGGTGTGCACCGAGTAATACCCCATGACCAGCTCATGCGGATGCTTGACGGCCGAGCCCAGCACAAAAGCCGTGTCGCCCTGGGCCGTGAAGGCTATGGCCTCGCCGGACTCTTCGAACACCGCGAGTTCGCCGGTGGCTAGGGGGCCGCCGCTGTCGTCGCCCGCATCCAGCCGTCCCTGGTTGACTGCGACCCAGCCCACGGTGTGGCCTTCGGGCGGTGTGTAGCGCCACTGCTCGCCGTCCTTGAGCTTGACAGCCAGGTAATTCATCTGGGCCGGCGCGGGAATCAGGCTTTGCGCCGCGCCATAGCGGCCCAGCAGCACACGCGCCGGGCCTTCTTGCGGCAACTGTTCGGGCGAAAGGTAAAGGCTTTCGGCCGGCGCGTTTTCTTCGGCCGCGGGCAGCGCGACCCAGAGCTGGAAGCCCTGGACCGGTGAATCGCTGACGGGCGCGCCTGTGTGCCAGACGCCATTGCCGGCGCGCATCCATTCGACGCCGCCGGCCGGCAGCACGCCTTTTTTGCCGGTCGTGTCTTCGTAGCTGACCTGGCCTTCGACCATATAGGTCAGCGTGGCGATACCTGAATGCGGGTGCATGCCGAAGCCTTTGTGGCCGGCCGATGGCTTGAAGCCGAACAGGTCCAGGAACACAAACGGCTTGAGGAACTCGCCCAGGTCGCCGGGGCTGACCAGCCGCGTGATGGGCCCATGGGCGCTGCCGCGCGTTCGGTACACGATGGCGCGGGCGGCGCTTGCAACAGCGGCGCTGCTCATACGGCCTCCCTGGCGGTCTTGAGCGCCCTCGCCCACCAGGCCATGTCGTCCAGCAGGCCGGTGGCGGCCTGGGCCAGGTGCGGGAAGTCTTCAAAGCTTTTGCCCTGCTTCCAGATGCCCATGAACTCCACCATGCCGATGTGCACCGCATTGCGAACGGGCGCCATCTGCAGCTCGGTGGCGACCAGGCGCAACTGCTCGACGGCACGCGCCGCGCCCACGCCGCCGTAGCCGACAAAACCTATGGGCTTGCGGATGAACTCCTTGTAGGCATAGTCCAACGCGTTTTTGAGCACGGCGCTGGGGCCGTGGTTGTATTCGGGCGTGACCACGATCAGGCCGTCCAGCGTGGCGAGTTTTTCAGCCCAGCGCTGTGCGGCCTCGTTCTTCACGGGTGCCCAGGCCGGCGACATGGGCTCGGCGAAGAAAGGCAGCGGATGGTCGCGCAGGTCTACCAGCTCAAAAGCCAGGTCTGTGCGCTGCTGGGCGAGGCTGTGTATCCATTGCGCGGGTTTGTCGCCGAAGCGGCCTTCGCGGGTGGAGCCGATGATGATGCCGATACGGGGTGTGTTTGAGCTCATGGGTGTTCCTGAAACAAGGTGGGAGGCCTGGGCGGCCCATGGAGGGAAGATTAGGGCGACACTTATTGATTGACTAGATGGCAGAATCGGATTGCACTGATCCACCAAAAGAAGGAATACGCCATGCTGGACCTCAACGACATCGCCTTGTTTGTGCAGGTGGTGCGCTGCGGCAGTTTTGCCGAGGCGGCGCGGCGCCAGGGCCTGCCGGCCAATACCTTGAGCCGGCGCGTCCAGCAGTTGGAAAGCCGGCTAGGCACGCGGCTGATGCAGCGCTCCACGCGCAAGCTCACCTTGACCAGCGCGGGCCAGGCTTTTTATGAGCGCTGCGCGGGCGCGGTCGACGGGCTGGCCGAGGCCGGCCAGGAACTGGCGACCGGCAGCCAGGAGCCCAGCGGCCTGGTGCGCGTGGCGGCGACCGCCGATTTTTTTGATTTTTTCCCCATGGAATGGGTGGCCGAATTCCTGGCCTCGCACCCGCGCGTGCGGCTGGACTTTGTGCTCAGCGACGCCCACGCCGACCTGATTGCCGAGCAGATCGACGTGGCCTTTCGCGGCGGGCCCATGCGCGACTCGGGTTATGTAGGCCGCCAGCTGCTGGGCGCGCGCAGCGACGGCATGGTCGCCAGCCCGGCCTACATCGCCGCGCGCGGCGCGCCGGCCACGCTGCAGGATTTGCTGGAGCACGACTGCGTGACCTCGCCCCACCCCAGCGGCCGCACCACCTGGCGGCTGGCGGGCCCCGGTGGTGTGGAAGAAGAAGTGCAGGTAGCGGGACGCTTCAGCGGCAACACCGCCCAGGCCCTGCGCAAGGCCACACTGGCCGGCCTGGGCATCGCACTGCTGCCGCCCGCCATGGCCAGGCTGGACGTGCAGGCCGGGCGGCTGGTCCCCGTGCTGCCGCAGTACCAGCGCACGGGCCACGGGCTCAGTGTGCTTTACCCTAGCCGGCGGCAGTTGCCGCTGGCGGTGTCGGCTTTTATTGCGTTGGTGATGGAGAAGCTCAGTGAAGTGGAGACGCTTCCGGAGATATTTCGTGTCGGGGGGTGACCCGACTCCCCCTTTTGTTTTGAGTTCCGGAGCCGGGGGTAGCCCGGCAGCTACTCACTTTTCTTTTGCTTCGCCAAAAGAAAAGTAAGCAAAAGAAAAGGCGACCCTACTTGCTGCGTCCCTCCGCTGCGCTACGGGCAGCCTGCGGTGCTCGGTCCAGCCGGGGTCTCGCTAAACTCGCTCCGCTGCGCTTCGCTCAAACAACGCGATCCCTGATCCGTCTGGCCCTGCGCTCCTCGGCGCATCCAGAAGGGGTGGGAACAGGAATACCAAACAGCCGAAGACAAAACCCTGAATACCGAAAACCACAAGGACACGCCATGGCGTGTCCTTGTTTGTATTTGTCTTCTTGGTTTTCTGTCTTCTGTCCCCGTTCCCGATTGCCCCGTCCTGGCTGGGCCGAGGAGCGCAGAGACAAGCGGATCAGGGCCGGCGTTGTCTGAGCGAAGCGAGTTTAGCCGGACCCCGCTTGGCTCGAGCACCGCAGGTTGCCCGTAGCGCAGCGGAGGGACCCAGACTGCGGGTCGCCTTTTCTTTGGTGGGCGGATTCAAACCCCAAGCGCAACAGTCGGAATAAGGCCGGCGTCTCGCATGGCCTTGTTGTTGAAAAAGACTTCCGCAGGGCTTTGGAGAGCGCGTTCGCCGGAGCAAGACCCGGCTAAAGCCCCTTCCGAACCACCAGCGGTTCACTCACAAGCGACAGCAGGTAATCAATATCTGCTGGCTTCACCACATGATGGTCAAACCCAGCATGTTGCGAGCGCTGACGGCTCTCGGCCTCGCCGTAGCCCGTCAACGCGATCATCAACGCGTCCCTGGACTCTGGGCTGCTGCGCAGCTGGCGGGCCACTTCAAAACCGTCCATGCCGGGCAGGCCGATGTCGAGGATCAGCACGTCGGGCGCGAACTCCCGGGCCATGGTGAGTGCTGCCGCGCCGTCATTCGCGATCCTGACCACATAACCTTCGAGTTCGAGCAGGACCTTGAGCGTGTCGGCCGATGCCGGCAGGTCGTCGACGACCAGGATTTTGCGGGAAGCGGCCGGCGCCGGCCTTGCGGGCTTGGGTGCCGGTGCGGCGGGCGGGGCGGCTCCCTCGGCCATCACGCGGGCCGGGAAGTACACGGAGATGCGGCAGCCCTTGCCGCGTCCCTCGCTGTGCGCCTCCACCCTGCCCTGGTGCAACTGCACCAGGTGCTTGACCAGCGTGAGGCCTATGCCCAGGCCGCCCTGGGCGCGGTCCAGCGCCTGGTCGCCCTGGGCGAACAGGTCAAAGATATGCGGCATGAATTCGGCCTCTATGCCTTGGCCGCTGTCCGAGACGGTGATGCACAGCTCATCGCCCTGGAGCGAAGCGCCCAGGCTGATCTTTCCCCCCGGGTCGGTGAACTTGGAGGCGTTGTTGAGCAGGTTGGACAGCACCTGCGACAAGCGCACCAGGTCGCCCTGCACGACGATTGCCTCGCCGGGGATGTCAACGATGAGCTCCTGCTGCCTGGCGGCCAGCAAGGGGTTGCTGGCCTCGACGGCGCGCTCGCACAGGGTGGACAGCCGCACCGCCTCCATGTGCACGGTGACCTTGCCGCGGACGATGCGCGAGACGTCCAGCAGGTCGTCGACCATCCTGGACATATGGTCCACCTGGCGGGCGATCACGTCGCGCGCCCAGGCCACGGTCGGGTCGGCGACCTGGGCCCCGTGGATGATGTGCACCGCGTTGCGTATGGGCGCCAGCGGGTTGCGCAGCTCATGCGCCAGCATGGCGAGGAACTCGTTCTTGCGGCGGTCGGCCTCCTGCACCAGGGTGTAAAGCCTGGCGTTCTCCATGGCGATGGAGGCCCGGCCCACGACTTCACTGAGCAAGGCCGCATCGGCCTGCGCGAAGCCGCCGGCCCTGCCGAAGAGGATCAGCGCGCCCAGCTGCTGTTCGCCGGCCACCAGCGGGCAGACGGCCATCTCTTCATGGTCGGCCGGCAATTCCGGCCACTCGGCGGGCGGCGTGGCCGCGGGCTGCGCCGCACACAGCTCGGTCGCGGGCAGGAAGGCGATTTCCCGCGTGAGCATGGCATTACGCACCAGCGCCGCCATGGAGGGGCTCAGGTCGCGCTGGCATTCCAGCAGCACCGGGCCCACTGAGGGATCGGCGCTGCCCGAAATCTTGAGGCAGCGGCAATGCAGATCGCCATGGCCATCGAGCAGGGCAACGGCCGCCATGTCGCCCAGGCCGGGCACCGCGATGTCCGCCAGCGCGTGGGCGGTGGCGTCGATATGCAGGGACATCGAAAGCCGCTGGCTGGCCTCGGCCAGATAGGCGGCGCGGCGCGTGGCGTCTTCCGCCGCGGTGCGCGCCGCCTCGGAGCGCGCCAGCGCCTCGCGCTGCACGGCCTGCTGCTGCAGCTGCCGGTTCATGCGGTGCAGGTCGACAAACACCTTGACCTTGGAGCGCAGCACGCCGGGCACGACCGGGGACGAGATGTAGTCCACCGCGCCCAGCGCATAGCCCTTGGCGGCCTGGGCCTCGTCAACATAGGCGGTGATGAACAGGATGGGGGTCTGCGAGCTCTTTTTGTACTGCCGTATCAGGCTGGCGGTTTCCAGGCCGTCGATGTCGGGCATGTTCACGTCCAGCAGAATGGCGGCGAACTCCATCTCCAGGATCAGGCGCAGGGCCTCCCGGCCCGAACGGGCGCTGACGAGGTTCTGCCCCAGCTCCTCGAGGATGCTGCCCATGACGACGTGCTTTTCAGGCAGGTCGTCGACGATCAGGATGTTGACCGGGTCCGGGTTGAGCATGCTTGCCGGCTCTTGCGGCATGGCGAGGACGGCGCTCATCGGGGCAACCAGGCGCGCAGCACGGCGAGCAGGTTCTCCGTGTTGACGGGTTTGGACAGGTAATCCCAGGCGCCCGCCTCTATGCATTTCTCGCGGTCGCCCTTCATGGCCTTGGCCGTGACCGCGATCATGGGCAGGGTCTTGCCGGCCGGCAGCTTGCGGATCTCCTGCATGGTGACCAGGCCGTCCATCACCGGCATCATGATGTCCATCAGCACCACGCTGAGCCGCGGGTCGGAGGCAACCTTGGCGATGGCGTCATGGCCGTTGTCGGCCCAGACGATGTCCATGCCCTCTTCCTCGAGCACGGTGGCCAGCGCGAAGATGTTGCGCATGTCGTCGTCAACGATCAGCACCCGCTTGCCGGCAAGCGACTTGTTGGCGTCGTGCAGGGTCCTCAGGGTGCCGCGCTGCCGCTCCGTCATGCGCGCCTCGTTCACATGCAGGGCGTGCAGGGCCAGGTCCAGTACACGCGGGACGGACCTGGCCTCGCGGAACAGATAGCCGTCGCGGGCTTGCCAGGCGGGCTGGTGCAACGCGTCTATCGGGCCTTCGCGCCAGACCACCACCGGCAGCGGCCCCAGCACCGACGGGGCCGGCAAGGTATGGCGCAGCTGCTCGAAACCGTCCTCCAGCGAGGGCTCATCGGTGATGGCGCATTCAAAGCGCGCGAAGTCCTCGGGCTTGACCTCGGCCAGCGAGGCCACCGTCTGGCACAGGATGTGGCTGTGGCCCAGCAGGCCGGTGACCTCGGCGCGCAAGGCCTCGTCCTTCAGGGCGACCAGCACATGCCGCACCGGGCGCGAGACATAGCGGTGCAGCTGGTCCAGCATCTCGTCGAGCACTTCCTTGGCGGGGATGGGCTTGGCGATGAAGGCCATGGCGCCGCTGCGGTAGGCGCGCTCCTGGGAGTCGTCGGTGGAAATGACGCAGACCGGGATGTGGCGCACGCTGAAGTCCTGCTTGATGCGCTCCAGCACGCGCCAGCCTTCCATGTCGGGCAGGTGCATGTCCAGGGTGATGGCCGAGGGCTTGAATTCGGCGGCCAGCGTCAGCGCGCCGGCGCCCAGCGAGGTCACCAGGCCCTTGAAGCCCTTGGCGCGCGCGGCATCGAGCAAAAAGCTGGCGAAAGCCAGGTCGTTCTCGACGATCAGCAGCACGAAGTCGCCGGGCTGGATGTTGTGCCTGTCGTCCGCGGCTTCGTCGGCCGGCGCGGGCGCGTCCAGGGACAGGGCGGCGTCGTCGAAGCTGCTGTCCTGCTTTTCAAAACCCAAGCGGCTGATGGGCGCGGCGGTTTCGATGCGTTGTTCGGCACTGCCGCCGGGCTTGCGCGCGCCGCGCCACGAGGAATAGGTCAGCGGCAGGTAGAGCACAAAGCTGCTGCCCTCACCCGGCGCGCTGGACAGCCGTATCTCGCCGCCCAGCAGTCGCGAGAGTTCGCGGCTGATGGCCAGGCCCAGGCCGGTGCCGCCGTATTTGCGGGAGGTCGAGCCGTCGGCCTGCTGGAAGGCCTCAAAAATGATCTGCTGCTTGTCGGCGGAAATGCCTATGCCGGTGTCGGTGACGGAAAACGCCAGCACCTGCTGGGCGCGGTTGAGTTCTTCGTGGTCAGTACTCCAGCCGGTAAAGGCCTCCTCGATGGCCAGGGCCACGTGGCCCTGGTGGGTGAACTTGAAGGCGTTGGACAGCAGGTTCTTGAGGATTTGCTGCAGGCGCTTGACGTCGGTCACCATGGACACCGGCAGCTGCAGCCCGGTGGTGATCAGGAAGTCCACGTTCTTGGCCTCGGCCACGTGGCGGAAGGTGCGCTCCACATACATCTGCAGGTCGGACAGCCGCAGTTCGTTGACGTCCACGACCACCGTGCCCGACTCGATCTTGGACAGGTCCAGGATGTCGTTGATCAGCATCAGCAGGTCGTTGCCCGATGAATGGATGGTCTTGGAAAACTCCACCTGCTTGGCCGTCAGGTTGCCTTCGGAGTTCTTGCACAGCTGGTCGGACAGGATCAGCAGGCTGTTGAGCGGCGTGCGCAGCTCGTGCGACATATTGGCCAGGAACTCCGACTTGTACTTGGAGGTCAGCGACAGCTGCTTGGCTTTTTCCTCGAGCGCCTGGCGGGCCTGCTCGACCTCCTGGTTCTTGCGCTCCACCTCGTCGTTCTGCTGGACCAGCAGGTGGGCTTTTTCCTGCAGCTCCTCGTTGGTCTGCTGCAGTTCCTCCTGCCGGCTTTGCAGCTCCTGCGCCAGGGACTGCGACTGGGTCAGCAGGTCTTCGGTGCGCATATTGGCCTCGATCGTGTTGATCACGATGCCGATACTTTCCGTGAGCTGGTCCAGGAAGGCCTGGTGTGTGGGGTTGAAGCGCTCGACCGAGGCAAGCTCCACCACACCCCTGACCTGGCCCTCGAAGATGATGGGCAGCACCAGGATGTCCATGGGCGCCACTTCCGTGAGGCCCGAGGAGATCTTCAGTCCCTGCGGCATGGAGGAGGTCAGCAGGATCTTCTGCTTGTCGAAGGCGCACTGGCCAATCAGGCCCTGGCCCAGGTCGATTTCCTTGCCGTAAGCGCCCTGCCCGTCGGAGGCATAGCTGGCCATCAGGCGCAGGCGCGGCCTTTCCTGGGTGTAGCTCAGCACATAAAACTCCGCCTGCTGGGCGCCCACCACGGGCGCGAGCTCCGAGAGGATCAAATGGCCCACGGCCACCAGGTCTTTCTGGCCCTGCAGCATGCGGCTGAACTTGGCCAGGTTGGTCTTGAGCCAGTCCTGCTCGGTGTTGACCTGGGTGGTATCCTTGAGGTTGCGGATCATTTCGTTGATGGTGTCTTTCAGCGCGGCCACCTCGCCCAGCGCTTCCACCGTGATGGAACGCGTCAGGTCGCCCTGGGTCACGGCCGTCGCCACCTCGGCGATGGCGCGCACCTGGGTCGTCAGGTTGGCGGCCAGCTGGTTGACGTTTTCGGTCAGGCCTTTCCAGGTACCCGCCGCGCCCGGCACCTTGGCCTGGCCGCCCAGCTTGCCCTCCACCCCCACCTCGCGCGCCACCGAGGTCACCTGGTCGGCGAAGGTGGCCAGCGTGTCGGTCATGCCGTTGATGGTGTCGGCCAGCGCGGCGATCTCGCCCTTGGCCTCCACGGTGAGCTTGCGCTCCAGGTCGCCGTTGGCCACGGCCGTCACCACGCGCGCAATGCCGCGCACCTGGCTGGTCAGGTTGCCGGCCATGAAGTTCACGTTGTCGGTCAAGTCCTTCCAGGTGCCGGCCACGCCCTGCACATCGGCCTGGCCGCCCAGCTTGCCTTCGGTACCCACCTCGCGCGCCACACGCGTCACTTCGGCCGAGAAGGTGCCCAGCTGCTCCACCATCTTGTTGATGATCATGGCGGTGCGCAGGAACTCGCCTTCGAGCGCCCTGCCCTCGGCCTCCAGCGCCATGCTCTTGGACAGGTCGCCTTGCGCCACGGCACCTATCACACGCGCCACTTCGCTGGTCGGGTGCACCAGGTCGGCGATCAGCGAATTGATGGACTCCGCGGAGTCGCGCCAGAAACCCGAGGCGTCCGGCACAAAGGCGCGCTCCTTGAGGCGGCCCTGCTTGCCGACCACGCGGCTCAGGCGTTCGAGCTCACGGGCCATGCGCACGTTTTCAGAGACCACGTCGTTAAAAGCATCGGCGACCTTGCCGGGAACGCCGGTCCAGTCTTGCGGCAGCGAAGCGCGCGCATCGCCTTTTTTGAGGTCGGTCAAGGCGGTCAGCACCACCTTGGTTTGCTCCGTCACCGTCTCGGCTTCATCGAGCACGGTGTTGATGGCCATCGCGTTCTGCAACCAGAAGCCCGAGAGTTTGTCCTCGGGCAGGCGCCGGCTGGCACGTGTTGCCAGGCGGGACTTGGAGGCCAGGCCTTTGCAGCGGCTGGTGGTCGCCGTCGTCATGGCCGAGAGCTGGTTGAATTCGGCGGCGATCTTTCCATAGACGCCCTCCCACTCCGTTGGAAGGGTGACGCCCGCCTCTCCACGCCTGAGCGCGCTCAGGGATTTGAGAATGGACTTCAATTCGGTGTCGCGCTCCACCACCGAAAGCTTGGTCAAAGCTTCCATATCGTTCATCCTGTATTGAGGGTAACTTTTTGTAGAAACGGGTGCCGAGATTACTCGCGAAGATACAGAATGACAATCAAATCGCACACTATTTTCCTAAGGGTGAAAACTATGTGCGGCAAGCCTGTCACAGCGGCCAAACTGTAGGCTTTGGCTTACATGAACTTCGATTTGACCGCTGTACATTTTGTAGTTACGCCTTGAAAAATATCGCAGCCGGATGTGTGTTGCTGCACGGCGTGGGCCCTGCAGATTCGCCTGCAGTTTTTGTGAAACCACCATCGGCGGCAGCACCATGAGCGTTCCATCCAGCAGCACGGCAATACAGGCAAGCGGATTGCAAAGCTGCGAGGCCGAAGCGGCGCATTACGCGTTGCTGCGCCGGCTGGCCCCGGTGATACGCCACAACATGGCGGGGACGCTGCAGCCCATCGCCATGGTGGCGGCCATGCTGGAGCGGCGCTTGCAAAAAGCCGATGCCGACCCGGAAGCGCTGCTGAGAAACGCGCGCGACATCGTGGCGCTAACCAAGGAAGCGGCCGCATCCTGCGTGGACCTGATGAGCTGGCTGGCACCCAAGGAAAAGCGCTTGGTCACCGCCGGTGGCGGCATCGCGGAATGCCTGGGCATGGTGACGACGCAGCTTTCGTTCAGGGGTTTTTCAGTGATCGACAACACCGGCGGCCCCGTTGTGCAACTGCCCCAGTCCGCGCTTCGCACCGTGCTGACCGCCGCCCTCATCGCGCTGACCGATGCGGCCGACGCGCCCGGCAAGGTGCTCATAGGGGCCGAGTTTGCCCAGGACATTCTTTCCCTTCACATCGAACTCAAACCGCACGATGCCGCCGAGCCCATGCGTGCCGCCGACAAGCCGCCTTACCGGCTGCTGGACTGGCGCGATGTGCAGATACTGGCCCAGCAGGAATCCGTGCAGCTGGTTCACGGGAAGAACCGGCTCACGCTGCAGTTCGAAGCCGTCGCCGCTGCGGATTCGCATGCGCGGGCGGAGACGGCGCAAGCCTGAACGGCCGCGGCCTTCACGCTCGCGGCGACTCCATGTAGGACGAGGGAGCGTATGCAAAACAGGCTTCGTTCGCGCTGGCACACTGAAGCCATGAATCCTCTTCGACGCCTGGGGCGCCATGCCCTGCTGTGCGGCTGGCTGCTTTGCGCCGCCCAGTTCCCGGCTCACGCGCAAGCGCCGCAGGCAAGCGCCGCGAACGCGGAATCCGGCGCGCCGGCCCTGCTCGAAAAGCACGCGGAACTGGCCGGGCAGCTTGCGCAGAATGCCTACCGCAGGCCGCTGTTTCTGGAATCAACCGAGAATCCCAATGCCGTGACGGGCAGCGCCTATGCGGTGCTGAATTCGCCCTTCGCCACGGTCAGCGGCGCCTTCAAAAGCCCCAGGCGCTGGTGCGAGATGCTGATACTGCACATCAACACCAAGTACTGCCATGCGAGCGCGGACGAAAGCCCGAGCCTGCTGAACATGCATATCGGCAAAAAGACCGAGCAGCCACTGGAAGACGCTTTTGCGCTGCAATTCAGCTACCGGCTGGCCGCCAGCTCACCGGACTACCTTGCGGCGAACCTGAGGTCGGACAAAGGCCCCCTGGGCACCAGCAACTACCGTATCGAGCTGCAGGCGGTGCCGCTTCCCGGCGGCAAGACCTTTATGCACCTGCGCTATTCCTACGGCTACGGCGTCGCCGGCCGCCTGGCCATGCAGGGCTACCTGGCCACGGCCGGCAGCGGCAAGGTCGGCTTCACGCGGGTGCAACGCGGCGGCGCCACCGCCTTGGTGGACGGCATGCGCGGCACGGTGGAGCGTAACACCATGCGCTACTACCTGGCGATAGAGGCCTACCTGGCCTCGCTGGACAAGCCGCCGGCCCAGCAATTGGAGGCGCGCCTGCAGCACTGGTTCGACGCCACCGAGCAGTACGCCCGACAGCTGCACGAAGTGGACAAGGAAAGCTATCTCAGCATGAAGCGGGCCGAATACCAGCGCCAGCAGGCCTCCTGAGCCGCCAGCAAAAGGCCAAAGGCTAGAAGTCGGAAGTCCTGGCCGGCCTGGCCTGGGGCGGGACATTGGTACCCGGCTCGCGAATCGGCAGCGTGGGCTCGGGCGGCGGCGGGTCGGTGATCTCTGGCGGCATGCCCGGTTCGGGCGGCACGATCAACGGCGGGACCTCCTCGGGGATATGGATGCCCGGTGTGCCGGGCGGCGGCTGGGGAACATGAAGATGCAGCGGCATGGAATTTCCTTGGCTCAGGGATGCGCCCGGCCTCATCGCAAGCGAGACCGGCGCGGCAGCTGCAGGCGGCCGCGCAGTTGCGAACGCAAGGCCAGCATGGCCAGCGCGCCCGCCGCGGCGGCCAGCAGGGCTGACTGGCAGGGTCGGGCCGCGACATGTGCGCGAACGGCCTGCATGAACGGAAAACCACGGCTGCCTGTGGCGGCGGGACCGGATGGCGGCAGCGGCAGCGCGGCGGCACTGCCCTGCCCTTCAACCAGCACGGCTTCTTCCGCCGTCTGGAACACATCGTCGTCCAGCCGCCTGGGCCCGCTATAGGGCGGCAGCTCCATGGGCATATCGGCGAGTGAGGCCGCAGGTGTGCTCATGGTCCGGGCTCGCTGTGCTGCGGGTTCGGCTTCAGGCGGACTGCAGCCTTGAATCCAGCGAGTTCCTGGAGTCGTCATTGGCGGCGGTTTCCAGCTTGCGGCTCTGCGTGAGGCAGTAGGCCAGCAGGCAATCGATTTCGGTGGACTTATCGAACACCGCGTCCACGCCCAGCTCGGCGCAACGCATGCGCATTTCGCGCGTGGCGTAGTTGCTGAAGACCACGATCTTCTGCAGGGGGCTGCGCTCGCGGCAGGCTTGCAGGATCCTGAGGCCGCTGCCCTGCTTGAGGAACAGGTCGACGATGGCAAGGTCCCACTGGCCTTCATGGTGGGTCAGCCATTCGGTGCCCTCGTCTTCGGTTTCGCAGCTGCCGACCGACTGCACGGGCGCCAGTTCTTCCAGCGTGCTGATGAGGTTGTCGCGGATGGTCGGGTTGTCTTCCACGAGGTAGGTTCGCATTTTCATGGTGGGGTGCCGATCCGCAACAAAGGCAAACAAAGGAGGTGGGGTGGGCTCATGCCGGTTTTCATGCCCCTGAATTTACGTGTGCGGCCCGCGGCTTTGTGCCGGAGGGGTGAGCATGGCCTTGTAGGAGAAAAGGCCACGCGGCGCCACGGGCTTCTTCAAAAACCACGGGACCGGGGAAGGAGGCGCGCCCCCACCCATCCTTGGCGCACTGGTAAGCCATGTCTTA
>Ga0102594_1001729_pt1 | contig 12700 bp, 14 predicted proteins | sample AraplaCol_mLB_r2_2_FD_76863 | JGI IMG/M metagenome (GOLD analysis project Ga0102594, IMG submission 76863) | Arabidopsis root microbial communities from North Carolina, USA - plate scrape MF_Col_mLB_r2 (SPADES assembly) (version 2) | ecosystem: Host-associated > Plants > Roots > Endosphere...
CTCTGTTTTTTTTGACCGAAGATACCGGCTAATCAATACGAATCATCTGAAGCACCTTCCGATGGTCCCCCGGAAGGTTAGCTTGATTAGAAGCAAGCTGAGACGAGCCGTCACCGTCCAAGAAGATACCTTCTTTATACTGCCCTGGAGCGATCTGTTCCTGAATGGCTTGGCGGAATTGATCTGCTGTACATGGCGTTGGGGTAACAATGAGATATAACTGATTCATCTTGTCATAGACAAGTCCACTGCGTAATCTTGCCTCATGCGCTGCTGGAAGTGCCTGATAGTAGATCACGAGGCCCCAGATGTAATCATTCGCCAGATTCATACTGACGCCGCCCTGTGCCCAATAGTGACTGCGATCAAAGACGTCAATCTCGTCTGCGGATTTGACCGATTGAACAGAAAATTGTTTTTGATGCCCATCCCATACCAAAGTGCCGCGATCATATTTGGTGTTATACCAACCAGAGCCATAGGCGCGAGGTTTATCCTTCACAGGAACATGATCTTGTACAGCAATCGACAAGATGTCTTGTCCATAGAAGAACCCGCCGTTGATCCCGATATCCACCGTATCCGTAACATTGCTGTCAATTGCCGTTAATTGAATATGGTCTGGTGTCGTATGGAGCACATGCAGGGATATCCCATTCGATGCGGTAACTTGACTATAAGCGTAATTTGCTCTGGTCAGAACGAAGTAGTAGAGATTTATCGCTACAATGAGTATGAATGCCAGAATGAATAGGATCGTGCGTCCTCTGATTTTGCCCCACTGGAATTGTTTCATTGGAAATTGCACCAGGACACCTCCTGTGACTTCAACTCCAAAATCTTATTCTGTATCCGTTACATAGGCTGCGAGTAGTTTGGCAGTATTCATGATGGCTTGAATATGGGTGCGTTCCATGCCATGGGAGGCATGTACACCTGGTCCAATGAGTGCAGCCTTAATATTATTGCCGCCGCGAAGCGCTGCTGATGCATCGGAACCGTAATAAGGGTAAATATCAACGACATGCTGGATCTGTTCACGTGCTGCTAGACGGATGAACTTGCCTGTCATGCCGTAATCATACGGGCCTGATGAATCTTTGGCACAAATGGATACATCGAGCTCAGTGCAAGCAAGATCATCCCCCATGGCACCCATATCGACGGCAATCAGTTCATCAATTTCTGAAGGAATGTAGGAACCGCCGTGCCCGATTTCTTCATAATTGGTAATGATTAATTTCAAATTATAAGCTGGCGTCCAGCGATCGCGATGAATAGATTCCAACATCCCGAACAATGCAGCGACACTAGCTTTGTCATCCAGATGGCGGGATTTCACATAGCCGTTATCGAAGATGACAGCGCGGGGATCGAACGAGACATAGTCGCCTGTACGAATGCCTAGATTCATAACATCTTCTTTGTTGTTGACTAATTCATCAATACGAACTTCCATGTTGGCCTCGTCACGTTTGAAATCACGCGCATCACTGTAGACGTGAACGGATGGGTGAGTCGTCAGAATCGTTCCACTATAAATTCGTCCATCGCGTGTATGAATTGTGCAGTATTCATTCTCAATTGCGTTCATCATATACCCGCCAACCGACGTAATCCGGAGGGTACCCCGTGAATGAATCGAACGAACCATGGCGCCGAGCGTATCGACGTGAGCTGTGAGCCCGATCGTGCGTGAAGGATCATTACCAGGGACGCTAATGATACCGCAGCCTTTTTGCGTACGTTCAAATTCGAAACCGAGTGCACGTGCCTCATCTTCGATGCGCTTCATAATATGATGTGTGTAGCCCGTTGGGCTTGGTGTATTCAGAATTTCTTCGAGAAAATCAAGGACATAATCTTGGTTAAAGGGTAGGTTCATGACTCGATTTCTCCTCATCAGGGTTAGATGGATGCGTAGATGTTAGCGCATCTTGTGAATCAGGGTATGTATAGCCGGTTGCATCGATAATATGTTGTAATTCTGCTTTGGCTGCCTTCAGCTTGCGCTGTAGTCGGTACTGGAGGTAAATCCCGTAAGAACCGACGATGATGCCTCCTAACAAGGTACATCCCAAAATGAGCAGAATGAGCGGAATTTGGACTTCACCGAATAACAAATTCACTTGAACGGGATCCACATTGATGACAGCGAAGATCGCCGTAATTAATGCAAATACAAGTCCTAATATTAATGACCATTGAATCTTCATATGACTCCTCCTAAGCTTCAGCGTACCTTATAGTATAAAATCCCTTGCCGTAACGGGCAAGGGATTTTGTTCCATTTTGGGGTCAACGCAAAGTACTTGATTGGCTTCGAAGCTAAAGCACCCACTTTGTGGGGGTGTTTTCCATCAGTTCGTAAGCTTCTCCATGTCTTCAATCAATTGTTTGAAGACATCCATCGCTTCTCGAATTGGCTGCGGTGAAGACATGTCGACACCAGCACGTTTCAAGATGTTGATGGAGTAGTCGCTGCCACCACTCTTCAAGAATCCAAGATAACGTTCAACGGCAGGTGCGCCTTCATCGAGAATCTGCTTCGCAAAGCTTGTTGCTGCAGAGAACCCAGTAGCGTATTTATAGACATAGAAGCTGGTATAGAAATGAGGGATACGCGCCCATTCCATCTCGATATCTTTGTCTACGACCATACCTTTGCCGTAATATTGCAGGTTTAAATCGTAATAAATTTTCGAGAGTTCTTGCGGTGTTAGGGCATCGCCTTGTTCTGCACGCTCATGGATGATTTTCTCGAATTCGGCGAACATCGTCTGACGGAAGACAGTTGTACGGAATTGATCCGCATAGTACGTGAGCAGATACATCTTCATCTTCGGATCGTTCTCGGCCTTCTTCAGCATGTAGTTCATGAGCAGGGCTTCATTCAATGTTGAAGCCACTTCAGCTAAGAAGATCGTGTATTGTGCATCGCGATATTCCAAGTTCGTATCGGAATAGAAGGAGTGCAGCGCATGACCCATTTCATGTGCGAGTGTGAACATGCTGTTGAGATTGTCTTTGTGGTTCAAGAGCACGTAAGGGTGTGTGCCGTATGCGCCCCAGCTGTAAGCGCCACTGCGCTTGCCTTCATTTTCATGCACGTCGATCCAGCCATCATCGAATCCATGCTGGAGGTTGTTCAAATAATCATCGCCGAGCGGTTGCAAGCTCTCCTTGACCATTTCTTTGGCTTGTTGATAGGTGATATCCATTTTGAACTCTTCAACGAGCGGTGCGAACAGATCGTACATATGAAGTTCATCGACTTTCAGCAATTTCTTGCGAAGTTCCATATAGCGGTGCATGAGTGGCAAATGCTCATGGATGGTATCGATAAGATTCGTATAGACTTCTTTCGGAATGTTGTCGCCGTAGAGAGACATCTCAAGCACAGATGGATACTTGCGAGCACGCGAATAGAAGATATTTTTGCTGACGTTCGCATTGAGTGTTGCAGCGATCGTATTTTTTTGCTTACCATACGTTTCGTAGACGGCTTTGAACGCATTTCTACGCACTTCTACATTATCGCTCTCAAGAAACTGGATGTAGCTGCCGTGGGTTAATTCGCGTTCTACGCCGTTCTCATCTTTGACTTTCGGAAACTTCATATCCGCGTTGTTGATCATGCCGTAGATCGTACTCGGCGCTTGTGAGATATTGCCGACTTGTGCAAGCAATGCTTCTTCTGCTTTGGAGAGAACATGCGCTTTTTGGCGTTTCATTTCAGTTAATGTAAATTGATATTTACGAAGATCTGAATTGGCAATGAGACTGTCTAGCTGCTCATCGGATAATGATAATATTTCCGGGGTAATAAATGATAATGCCTCGCCGACGTCAACGCTGAGTTTTTTGGATTTCTCGGATAGTGCTTGATATGTAGGTTCAGCGGTGTCTTCGTGGTGATGCATGTTCGCGTACACGTAGAGTCGTTCAGTATGTAAGGAAATCTCATCTTCTAAGTCGAAGCAAGCTTTGACTGCCGTCGCGTCGGTTAATTTGCCGTGATAGGTGGATGCTTTGCTAAGCTGCTCTTTTACGAGTTTGTATTCTTGATCCCAAGCTTCTTGTGAAGCGAATAAATCTTCTAATTTCCACTGATCTTCTTTGGGTACATCTTGACGCTTAACAACTTGACTCATTGGAATCCTCCTCGGTTTGATCGTATGCGCGGCTTCAGCAGGTGAGCTAGCCGCGATGGGAATGACAGTCTGTTGCAATAGACATGTAATCAATAAAAGACAAATTCCTCGTCTCACAAGATCACTCCTGCGCCGTAAAATTTGTCCATAGTATGACCCTGATGCCTGTCGATTATCAATGATTAAGCTGATCCTAGAAAGAATGCGCTGTACACAATTAAGAAAAATGCAAATGCCACGAGAAGAATTGTAATGATTGCCATGACCCGGCGCAGCGGCGCAGGAATTGAATCTTTCTTCATAATAAGGATGGCACCCAGCGAGAAGGCTAGAATGATAAAGATGAGAATACTAGTTGAGTCTATGGGGATCACCTCATTTCATGAGCTTGTTTTAGACTTGTCTAAAATTCGCCATCATGTCATTCCATTCTTCTAAATTGTCCATATATTCGGATTTAGGGAAGCGGTTGTTAACCCAGTTCATGAGCGCAGGACGGCTTAAGAAGGTATGCGTTTCTTCGCCCCATTGGTCCGAAATCTCGCGCAGGACAATATATTTGCCTTGGACCTCTACTGTAATCATATTCCATTTGTCTTTTTTGTATATTACATGTTTTTTGATCATGAATAAGCTCCGTTCTTCTGGTGAGTTCTTGTTACGTGTTTTGTGTAAAATGATAACGTACAGCGCGATATAAAGCAAATAGTAAGTATAATTTTATCTTGCTTCGATTGGATAAAAGTGGTAGCTTATATCCAAGCCAAATGTGGCTGATGAGATGAGTTGAGATGAGCTGAGGAGAGTGGTTGTGATGAAGTTATATCCAGCGTATGAACAGCAAGGTGTAGCCATGACATGTCGTTCGTATGAAGAGTATGTGCGAATGTTCGCCTTAACAGAGGCAGACTTAGCGCAAGGAAGCATCCTGGATGTTGCAGGAGGTGCTTCGTCATTCACGGCGGAAGCAATTGAACGCGGATTCAATGCCATGGCCGTGGATCCGTTATTCCATTACAGTGCCGATGAGTTGGCACGTCATGCATCGCAGGAGATTGAGACCTCAACAGCCAAGATTATTCAAATTCAAGAGTCGTTCGATTGGAGTTACTATGGGCATCCGGCCGAGCACCGCGAACGGCGGATAAGATCGGCTGAACGATTCATTACAGATTATAAGTGCAACACATCGCATTACATTTTCGCACAGCTGCCTGAACTTCCCTTTGAGGATGATGCATTTCAGCATGTATTGTGCAGTCATTTTCTATTCTTATATGCGGATCAATTCGATCATGCGTTTCATAGGGCGTCTATCGAGGAATTATTACGCGTCTGTGCTGTCGGTGGAAGGGTGTTAATCTATCCATTGAAGTCACTTCAGTGGGCGGGATACCCGGCGATGGAATCCTTGGTTCAAGAGCTTGAAGTGGCCGGTCATAAGGTATCCTTCAAATCCAGTCAATTGCCCTTCATACCGGGCTCGTCCGAGTTTCTCGAGATCAAAAAGATTCGTTGAACATTTCCAATATTTCGGATATAATATAAATAATCGCCATTAAAGGCGGCATATTAGGAGGTTGTTCATTTGAAAGGAACAGTAAAATGGTTTAACGCAGAGAAGGGCTACGGGTTTATTCAAGTGGAAGGCGGCGACGATGTATTCGTTCATTTCTCCGCGATCCAAGGCGAAGGATTCAAGACTTTAGAAGAAGGCCAATCGGTTGAATTTGAGATTACACAAGGCAACCGCGGACCACAAGCGGCTAGCGTAACGAAATTATAATTTATTGTTAATTATACATTGCGCCATACGTGTACATCACACAGATTTCAGTTCATTCTGGGATCTGTTTTTTTGTGCTCTCATCCGCTGCAATGAATGTAGAATAAAGCCCCCTGTCATCCGATGATGACAGGGGGCTTGCTGTTATTTATTCAATGATGCGAAGAATATCTTGAACGTCTTTACGCGGCAGCTTGCTTGGCTGATCGGCCGGATAACCGAGAGAGATGACCATGTTGACTTGACGGTCATCAGGGATCTCCAGCAATTCTTTGAGCTGATGTTCCGCGAGGAGGACAGGCCCTGTCATCGGACAAGTAGCAAGTCCTTTGGCATGTGCTGCGAGCATCAGGTTCTGCGTTGCAAGACAGCTGCTCTTGATGCCTTCTTCCGCCCACACACTGTCCGAAGCAAGCTCAATCGGGTCGAAGATTTTCTCACGGAATTTCGAGTTGTATGGTGTTGCGAGACAGATGATCAAGACAGGTGCATTGGAGAATGCCGTTGCATAAGGTCCGAAGGACTTCACGAGCAGGCGTGCTTCACGGCTGAGACCTTTGGTCTCCGATACAGCAGCAAGCGCGTGGAGTTGTTCCCACGTTAGCGCCTCAATTTGTTTGATCAAGTCTTTATTCGTAATGGCGATGAACTCCCAAGTCTGTGAATTCGTATCACTTGGAGCATAACGCGCACAATCAATAAGATCTTCGATATCTGCAATCGCGACTGATTGATCGGTGTAATTACGGACGCTTCGACGTCCATGAATAATTGCTTTGAGTTGTTCGAAATCCATGATTTTCCCCGCCTTTATTACTTGGTCCTAAATCCTTTTATCATTATAGCCCGATGATTGGAAAAAGCAAGGAATTTCGCTTCGATTATTGATCCTTTGCAATCAAATACCGCGACATAAAGCCGATTGAACCGATCAATGCCAGACTCGCTGCGACCATGTATAATGTTCCTTTGCTGATATCGAGCAGGCTGCCGCCAACAGATCCACTGATGAGGCCTGCGAGCGAGGACCAGATGATCGTGAAGAATGCCAGACCTGTCGCGCGATATTCATCCGGGATAATATTGGTTACGTAGCGAACGGCGGTAAAGAAGTAGATGCCAAATGTGAGGCTGTGCATAAGTTGTATGACAACGACCCATGCCGGGTCGGTAACGACGCTCATGAGCAAGAATCGAACGAAATACATGAGACTGGCAATCGACAAGAGCGGAAGCTCCTTGAACTTTGATCCGTATTTGCTAAGAAGAAAGAAGACAGGAATCTCACTGAGCGATGACGCTGATAATGCCCATCCGATAATCGTCTCATCCGCACCCATACCTCGAAGGACCGGGGTGATGAATGCGTCGTTGAATCGATGTGATACCGCAACTAATAGCAGCAACAGGAAGAACCAGACGATTTCTCGCTGCTTCAGAATCTTAAGCAGTCCCCCGAGTTCCATCTTCTTGGCTGTTGCACCCTGCTGGTCTGTTGCGAATAAGGCGATTAGCAGCGAACAACCGGTTAGAAGAAGGCAGACCCACAGGGTAATATGGGCCCCGGTTTGCTTCAGAATAAATCCGAGGACGAGCGATGCGATGGCAAACCCGAATGAACCGTAGATCCGCACACTCATAAAATTTTTGCCGCGCTTCTGCATCGTCATGATCGCCCATGTATCAGCTAATGGGTTTATGGGTGAATAAAAGAAATTAAATACGAACATGAGAATACAAATGACAGCGAAAGAGGAAGACTGCGTTAACAGTAGGACCATAAATAATTGTCCGACGAGCAGGATCAAGACAATTTTCTTGATTGTACGGAATTTATCGCTGGCGATTCCCCAGATCAAATTCGAAAAGATGGAGATTAATGGTCCGATGGAATATATAAATCCGATCTGAACATTCGAAAATCCAATGCCGCTAAAATAGAGCGGAAAAAAAGCAGTAATAAGCGACGTGGTCGTATAGAGTGAGAATACGTACATTCGCAGCCAATGAACATCTTGCATCCGAGGGGTTCCGTTTCGTCTGAACATGCTGAGAGCTCCAATCTAGAATGGGTATTGAAATAAATATAAGTATAGCACCTGCCTTGTGGTTCTGGAATGCTCATTTGGGACTGTGCTGAATATTATAGATTTCCGGCATGCTGAGTGGTACATTTACTATTAGACTCTTTTTTTCAGGGAGGAGATAGAGATGGAGAATGTCTTTCAATTTGACGAACGCCTAGGTATTCACGTGCCGGCGCTTGTTCGGGAATGGGAACAATACAGTGTATCCGAGCGAGAAACGATTTTGGTTCGCTGGGAATGGATCCGCGGGAAAATTCCGAATCGCATTATGGAGCTAGAACGCATTATTAATAAGAAACAGTCGCAGTTATTCGATGAAGAGGATTTCGAAGTCAGCTGCCGATTGAATTCGGAGATCGCTGAGCTTGCGAGTCAAATTAATGATTTGCATTTGTGGTATCGTACGAATCAAGAGGTACGAACGAGAATGCATGCGTAATGTATCGGTTTGTGCATTATGCCTGATCGTACTATAATAGGATTGATTCACATGAAAATGAATGCATTTTTTGGAGGCACCCCGTATTGAGTCTAACACAGCAGCGACAATTCACCGCACCACTTAATCCAATACAGCTGATGTTCCGCGTGTATCGTGTTATTTTGCCAGGCGTTAAGCAAGCCCTTGGTTATTGGCAGGAACAAGCGGAGTCGATTACTGATGAAGAGCTTCGCAGACAAGCGCTAGCGAGCATTGCGACCAAGCAGTTCCATTGTCAGGGCGGAGCGGTGTACGCAGCCTTGGATCTATCGCAGAAAGATGTTCTGATTCCGCTTATTGTGGCATTTCAGACGATCAGTGATTACCTCGATAATCTGTGTGATCGCAGTACTTCCATGGATCCGGTTGATTTTCGCCAACTTCATCAGTCGATGTTAGATGCGATTAACCCCGATGCTTCTCTTCAAAATTATTACGCTTACCATCCTGAGCATGAAGATGATGGTTACCTGCACGATCTTGTATCGACCTGCCAATCTTGTATCAGGCAGCTGCCATCGTATGCCAAAGTGATGCCATACCTAGAAGAATTGGTCGGTCTGTATGTCGATCTGCAAGTGTACAAGCATATTCGGCATGACCTTCGTGAATCGGAGTTAACCAATTGGTGGGAGCAGAACCGGAATAAATCTCCTCATCTACATTGGAACGAGTTCGCAGCGGCGACAGGTTCGACGTTAGGCGTATTTATGTTGTTCGCAGCGGCGACTAGAGCAGATCTGACGGTACGCGAGGCGAGCGATATTCGAAGAGCTTATTTCCCGCATGTATGCGGTTTGCATATTTTGCTTGATTACTTAATTGACCAAGAAGAAGACCGCTTGGGTGGAGATCTGAATTTCTGTAACTATTATGCTGAGCAGGAGACCTTATTTCAGCGAATCGTGATGGTTGTTGAAGGGGCGAGAGATGATGTCAAGCACTTGCCTGATTCGCAGTTCCATCGTATGGTGATAGAAGGATTGCTTGCGTTATATTTGTCTGACCCGAAGGTGACGAGTCAACAGCATGTGAAATCCGTCTCCAAACGTCTCATGCAGAAAAGTCCGTTAACACGGTTGTTTTTCTGGGTGAACAGCCTTTGGATACGTAAACATAAATCATAGATAGAGACAAGATGGATTTTCTAAGGAGGATAAGGATTATGTCAGCAGTTAAAAAAATTGCAGTTCTTACTAGTGGGGGAGATTCGCAAGGGATGAACGCGGCTGTGCGTGCAGTCGTGCGAAGTGCGTTGTACTACGGTATTGAAGTGTTCGGTATTCAACGCGGATACCAGGGTTTATTGAACAAAGAAATCCGTTCGATGGACTTGCGCAGTGTAGGCGATATTATCCAACGCGGCGGAACGATTCTGCAATCGGCTCGTTGTAAAGAGTTCATGACGGCAGAGGGCCAACAAAAAGGTGCAGATATTCTACGTGAATATGGGATCGATGGCTTGGTCGTGATCGGTGGAGATGGTTCTTACCAAGGCGCGAATAAACTAAGCAAACTCGGTATTAAAACAATGTGCTTACCAGGCACAATTGATAATGATATTGCATTTACGGACTTCACGATCGGATTTGATACAGCGGTAGGTATCGTCGTTGATGCGGTCAACAAGTTGCGTGATACGATGAGCTCACACGAGCGTTCATCCATCGTTGAAGTTATGGGTCGTCACTGCGGGGATATCGCGTTATATGCAGGTCTTGCAAGCGGTGCTGAGACGATTCTTGTACCAGAAGTGCCATTCAGCATTGATGATGTAGCGAACCGGATGAAAGACAATTTCGAACATGGCAAACGCCACAGTATCGTCATTGTAGCAGAAGGCGTTGGCCGCGGTGAAGATATCGCCAAAGGCATTACAGAGCGTGTCGATGTCGATGCGCGTGTAACGGTACTTGGCCATATTCAACGTGGTGGCTGCCCTACACATAATGACCGAGTACTCGGAAGCCGTCTTGGCGATTACGCGGTACGTATGTTGATGGAAGGTGAGTCCGGCAAATCATGCGGTGTGATCAAAGGCGAATTGGTGATGACCGATATTGATAAGGTTGTCAATACGAAGAAAGCATTTGATATGGAATTGTACGAGCTAGCATTACGTCTTTCGAAATAATACCAAGTTCACAAGAGGCTGTTCTGAAGTCATGAAGATGACCGAGGAGCAGTCTTTTTTATCGCATAGTTCTTATTGGCGATAAAAACTCTACCTCTAAACGCGGTTGAAGAAGAAAAGATTAGACAAGGGCGCGGGTTATGTGATCGAGACGCATCAGAAGTAAGTAGAAGCGAAGAGAGCCCCGCATACCAACGGAATACGTTGGCATACAAGGCTCGTGATGAGGGCGAACATCAACATTAATACGTTACGTTATCCGTATATCGATTGCCAGCATTCCAGAGGAGGAACTCATCGATGCCGGTATCCTTCAGGGCGCGTATTTGTTCTTCGACTTCATGTTTGCCATATTTCGTGTAATGCCCTTTGCCGAGCCAGCTCGCGGTGAAATCTTGAATCCATGGCCTGATGATCGGTTTCTTCTCAGCGAGTGGAGCGAGCTTCTGATGCGTATCCTCCATAGAGCCTTTGATCGTGCGGTAAGGTTCGATATCCGGATTCTTCGCACCATACCAGCCCGTTGAGTAGTGGCTTGGATAGACCATTGGGCAGATGACGTCGACATGCTCGGATATTTTGACGAAATCCTGTCCAATACCTTCTGCAGCAGGGACGGATGCGGCATAACCGAAAATATCAACCGATACGCGCACACCGAGAGGGGCGAGCTGCTGCTTCGCATAATCGACGAAATCGGCAACGATCTGCACCCGTGATTTGTCGTTCGTTGTAAATTTGAGCGATTTGGCTTTGTTCTCGAACCCTTCCGGGAACCGAACATAGTCGAATTGGATTTCTCGGAATCCGAGCTTCACGGCTTCTTTCGCCAGTTCAATATTATAATCCCAGACTTCTTTTCTGTAAGGATTAACGAAGCTGTCTTTCTTGCCATTGGCCCAGACGGACCCGTCGGATTTAACTAATGAGAGCTCTGGATGCTTCTTTGCGAGTACCGTGTCTTTGAACACAACGATTCGTGCGATCGGATAGACCTGATGCTTCTGCAGTGTCTCCATGAATCCATGAATATCTTTGATGAAAGGCTTCGGTGACCCAAGCTGCGATAACTTCGCATTGTCCGTCTTATAGGTGATATATCCGGAATCATCCTTAATATCAACGACCATCGCATTAAGCTCGGTCGAATCTATCAATTGAAGCAAGGTTTTCAGGCGCTCGCCTCCGGCGCTGTATGCGGTTACATAAACGCCCTTTACTTTAGGTGCATTCTGCTGTGGATCCAGTGCAGTAAAGGGGTTAGATACCTGTCCGTTTGAATTCGCTTGTGCGCTAATCGCGCTCAGCGTCGCTTGCAGCATCTGCGTTGTGCTAGAGTCATGGTGTGCTTGAGCAGGTTGGCTCAATGAGCTCAGAGCCATGAGTAATAAGGACCATAGGATGTTCATGAAGGGTACACTCTCCTTGTAGACACTATTACTAGATTATAGCGAAAAAGAGAGATTCGATATAGAGCATTATGGGGGATTTTGCAGAAAAAACTCCCCTGCAGAAGTAATGCATCTACAGGGGAGTTGCTTAATGAATGTAACCATTTTTTTGATTATCACAGATGCTGTAATGAATAATCTCCATTGCATCTCCAGGACCTAAGATGTTCATACCGTCCCGTAGTACGATGTTGCGATCCAGCTCGTTCTGACGAAGGAACGGAATCATATCAGGGTACCATTTTAACACAATCTCGGACAGTTTTACCGTTTCCATTTCCACAGCGATCACCCTTTCATCGAAATCATGATTACGAGTTCGGAAAAGCTGTACATCGTGAAACAAAGGGTAAAAACCTGAAAACTATGCCAAATGATTTATTTCCAATTTAAATCCATTTGATTATAACACATCTTCCTAATAAAAAGTAGCGACACTTACGGTTTTCGTCTGCGGAATGCGCCCATTACACCGACGGTCTCAACGATGTTCACAAAAGCCTTCTTATCAACAGATTTAATGATATTCTGCAGTTCGGCTAACTCATAACGCGTCGTAACTGTCATCAGCATATCCTTCTCCACTTCCGAATAGGCACCACGCGTC
>Ga0102594_1001730_pt1 | contig 12693 bp, 11 predicted proteins | sample AraplaCol_mLB_r2_2_FD_76863 | JGI IMG/M metagenome (GOLD analysis project Ga0102594, IMG submission 76863) | Arabidopsis root microbial communities from North Carolina, USA - plate scrape MF_Col_mLB_r2 (SPADES assembly) (version 2) | ecosystem: Host-associated > Plants > Roots > Endosphere...
CCCCTCCGGACGGAGGGGGCGAGCGCCTTCGGACGGCCGCGCGGCGCTCAGGTAGTTCTCCTCCCCCAGCCTGCGCGCACTGCGTGTCGCTTCGCCTACCCCCTCCGGACGGAGGGGGCGAGCGCCTTCGGACGGCCGCGCGGCGCTCAGGTAGTTCTCCTCCCCCAGCCTGCGCGCACTGCGTGTCGCTTCGCCTACCCCCTCCGGACGGAGGGGGCGAGCGCCTCCGGGCGGCCGCGCGGCGCTCACTTTTCATCCTCCGCGTCGGGATCGAGGCCGAACTGCTTCTCGAGCCAGAAGCACAGCAGCACTGCGACGCCGATGGCCACGACGATGTTGAGCTTCAGCGGCAGCGCGTAGGCGGCGACCGCCGTGGCGCCGGCGATGAGGGCGGCGAGCACGCGCAGCCGCGTGGTCGCCATGGAGCAGACGATGGCCACCAGGCTTAGCACGCCGGCAAAGCTCAGGCCCCAGTTCTGCGGGATGAAGTTGGCGAGCGCCACGCCCAGCAGGCTCATGCCCATCCAGGCGCACCAGGTCACGAAGTAATTGCCGGTGAGATAGGCCTCCTGCGCCTCCTGCTCGGCAATGGTCAGCGGCGGCTTCGGGTACTTCTTGGTGAACAGCGCATAGCTCATGTCCGCCGTGAGGTAGCCGTGCAGCATGCGGCGCCAGCGCGGCATGTGCATGAGGTAGGGGCGCAGGTGCAGGCTGAACACCACGAAGCGCAGGTTGACGCAGAAGCCCGTCGCCAGGATGACCCAGGCCGGCGCGCCCGCGAACAGCAGCGGAATGGCCGCGAGCTGCGAGCTGCCTGCATACACGAGCAGCGTCATGGCCAGCGCCTCGACCACGCTCATGTTCGACTTGACCATGGCGACGCCGGTCATGAGCCCCCAGGCGCCGATGCCCATGGCCACCGGCGACATGTCGCGCACGCCGATGCGGAATTCGGGGCGGCCGCGGATGCTTTGCGAGAGGAACATCAGCCGAACGCCTGCCCGGGCTTCAGGTCGAAGCCGCGCAGGAAATCGGCCACGGCCAGGCGCTTGCCACCCGGTCGCTGAAGTTCGGTGACGGTCACGGCCGCATCGGCGGCGGCCACGGTGACGCCGGCGTCGGTCACCGCGAGGATGGTTCCCGGCGCGGCCGATTCGGCAGAAGGCGCTGCATGCGCGGTCCAGAGCTTGACGGTCTCGCCGTCGAGCGGGCTGTTGGCGCCCGGGAACGGATCGAAGGCGCGGATGCGGCGCACGATGGCCTCGGCCGGCTGGGCCCAGTCGATCAGCGCCTCGTGCTTCTCGACCTTGCTGGCATAGGTGACGCCCTCGGCCGGCTGGGGCGTACGGGTGAGGGTGCCGATGCGCGCGAGCGCCTCGACGATCATGCGGCCGCCCATGTCGGCCAGGCGATCGTGCAGGCGGGCGGTGTTGTCGCTGCCGATGTCGAGCGCCTCGCGCAACAGCATGTCGCCGGTGTCGAGGCCGGCGTCCATCTGCATGATGGTGATGCCGGTCTGCGCGTCGCCGGCCTCGATGGCACGGTGGATCGGCGCGGCGCCGCGCCAGCGCGGCAGGAGACTCGCATGGATGTTGAGGCAGCCGTGCACAGGCAGGTCGAGCACCCACTGGGGCAGGATCAGGCCGTAGGCGGCGACCACCATCACGTCGGGCCTGGCGGCGAGCAGCGTGTCGCGCGCGGCCGAGGCCTCGTCGGGGTACTTGCCGTCCAGCCGCAGGCTGCGCGGCTGCGCCACCGGCCAGTGGTGGGTCACGGCGCATTGCTTGACGGGCGAGGCCTGCAGCTTCATGCCGCGGCCGGCCGGGCGGTCGGGCTGGCTCATGACCAGCACCACGTCATGCCCGGCGGCGGCAATGGCCTCCAGGGCGACGCGCGCGAACTCGGGCGTGCCCGCGAAGACGACTCTCAGGCGGCTCAATCCCGGATCCGATCGAGATCGAGATCGTCCCCCGTGTGATAGCGCCGGACCACGCCGGTCGGATCGATGTAGATGTACAGCATGCGGCGCTCGTTCACGGCCTTGTAGCGCCAGGTCCAGACCGCGCCGTCGAAGGAACTCACGCGGGAAATCTCATAGGGGCGGCCGTAGAACGCCATCACGTCGTTCTGGCGCCACTGGTTGACCTTGATGTCGTGGCCGAAGCGGCCTTCGTTGAGCACCTGCGTCACCGACACGACCTTGCCGGAGGCATCGACGTCGATGTCGGTCACCTCGAAGCCGGCGGGCAGGCGCGAGTACTGCAGGCGTTCGCCGCCGCCGGTCAGCGGATAGCGGCCGGTGGGCGGGCCCAGGCGCTGCAGCGTGTCGGCGGCAGAGGCGCCAGGCTGGACGCGGGTGGGCTCGCCAGCGCAACCGGCGAGGCCGAGGCCGGCGGCAAGGGCCAGCGCGGCAAGGGGACCGAAGCGGCGGAAGATCATGGGTTCAGGCCCGTTCGCGCAGTTCTTCGCGCTGCTGCTTGAGCAGCTTGCTCTTGATGCGGTTGCGCTTCAGGGGGGACAGGTATTCGACGAACACCTTGCCCAGCAGATGGTCGAGTTCGTGCTGGATGCACACCGCCAGCAGGCCGTCGGCCTCGATGGTGCGCGACTCGCCGTTCTCGTCGAGCGCCTGCACCTTCACCGAGGTGGAACGCATCACGCCGTCGTAGATGCCGGGCACCGAGAGGCAGCCCTCTTCGTTGAGCACCTTTTCGTCGCTGGCCCAGGTGATCTCGGGGTTGATCAGCACGATCGGTTCGTTGCGTTCCTCGGAGGTATCGATGACGACCAGGCGCTCGTGCACGTCGATCTGGGTCGCCGCCAGGCCGATGCCGTTGGCGTCGTACATGGTCTCCAGCATGTCCGCGATGAGGGTCTTGATGCGCGCGTCGACGCCCTGCACCGGCTTGGCCACCGTATGCAGGCGCTTGTCCGGGTAACTCAGAATGATTCGTTTGGCCATGAAATCGGGGGGAAGTTGTGGCTATTTTCGCCAATTCCGCGACGCGACGGGCCCCCGGAGTCCGAAAACGTTGCCCTCGCAAGGGGTTCAGCGCAGAATTCGTAGCAAATTGTGAGATTCGTATGCGCCGCGCTACTGCGGGGCGCTCACCATCCAGACATGAAAAAGCTCAGCTTCACCGACCGCCAGCGCCCGTCTCTTCTTGCAACGCTGACTACCCTTGCGGTCATCGGCAGTTGCGGCGCGACGACGGCCTGGGCACAGAACTATCCGGTCACGCCCCAGCAGCGCGCGACGGCGCAGCAGACAGCGCAGGCCGGCGTGCCGCTGAGCGAGCTGGCACCCAACGCCCCAGACGAGTACACCATCAAGCCCGGCGACACGCTCTGGGCCATCTCGCGCCTCTATCTGCTGCGCCCCTGGCGCTGGCCTGAGCTCTGGGGCATGAACATCAACGAAATCGCCAACCCGCACCGGATCTATCCGGGCCAGGTGCTCTACCTGGACAAGAGCGGCGGCCGCGCGCGCCTGACCACCCGCCGCGGCGGCTTCAGCGGCGACGGCGGAACCATCAAGCTGTCACCTCGCACCCGCTTCGACTCGCTGGCCGGCATGGCATTGCCCACGCTCAACCCGAGCATCATCGAACCCTTCCTGAGCGAACCCATCGTGGTTGACGCCGGCACGCTCGATGCCGCACCGCGCATCGTCGCGGGCAACGACAGCCGCGTGCTGCTGTCGCGCGGCGACCGGGCCTATGCCCGCGGCAGCGCCGAGGCACCGCTGGTCGAGACTGCCGGCCCGGTGCAGAACTTCCGGATCTTCCGCAACGCCACCCCGCTGAAGGACCCCGGCACGGGTGAAATCCTCGGCTACGAGGCGCAGTACCTGGGCAAGGCCCGGCTGCAGCGCGGCGAGTCGACCACCATCGAGACGGTGGAAGACAAGGACGTCGTCACCGTGGTGCCCGCGAGCATCGACATCATTGCGTCGCGCGAGGAAATGCGCGCCGGCGACCGCCTGCTGCCCGAGCCCCCGCGCCAGCTGCTGAGCTACGTGCCCCGCGCCCCGTCGACGCAGGTCGACGGACGCATCGTCTCGGTCTACGGCAACGCGGTGCAGTTCGCAGCCCAGAACCAGGTCGTGGCCATCAACAAGGGCACGCGCGACGGCATCGACAACGGCCACGTGCTGGCCATCCTGAAGAACGGCGAGACGATCCTCGACCGCACCGGCGCCCGCAAGGAAACGATCAAGCTGCCGAACGAACGCATCGGCCTGCTGATGGTGTTCCGCACTTTCGAGAAAGTGTCCTACGCGCTGGTGCTGGAAATCAACGACACTCCCCGCGCCGGCGACTTCCTCGTCAATCCCTGACCCGCGACGCCGGCGTCCCTTCCCGTACACATTCGTTTGGAACGCGCAGAACTCGCAGGCTGGCTGCGGCTTTCACTGACGTCAGGCATCGGTGACGCTGGCGCGCGCCGCCTGCTCGCTGCCTTCGGGCTGCCCGAGCGCATCTTCGCGCAGCAGGACGCGGCGCTGCGCGAGGTCGTTTCCCATGCCCAGGCCGACGCATTGCAGCAGACGCCGGCCAACCTGCAGGCGCAGATCGACCTGACCTGGCAATGGCTCCACGCGGCGACGGACGACGGCTCGGGCAACCCGGCCGGTGCAACGGCAGCATCGCGCCGCATCGTCACGCTCGGCGACCCCGGATACCCCGCGTCGCTGCTCGAAACGGCCGACCCGCCGTTGATGCTCTACCTGCTCGGCAACGCCGATTTCGACCTCACCCAGCTGGGTCACAGCATCGCCGTGGTGGGCAGCCGCAACCCGACGCCGCAAGGCGCCACCAATGCACGCAGCTTCGCCCGCGCACTGGGCGATGCCGGCCTGCCGGTGGTGTCCGGGTTGGCGCTGGGCGTCGACGGCGCTGCGCACCAGGGCGCACTCGATGCGGCCGGCGACCTGCCCCGGCTGGCCACGGTGGCCGTGGTCGGCACAGGCCTCGATCGCGTCTACCCCGCAAGGCACCGCGACCTCGCGCACCGCATCACGCAGCAGGGCCTGATCGTGAGCGAACTGCCCCTGGGCACGCCGCCGCTCACGCAGAACTTCCCGAAGCGCAACCGGCTGATCGCCGGGCTGGCGCGCGGCACGCTGGTGGTCGAGGCGGCGCTGCAGTCGGGCTCACTGATCACGGCGCGCCTCACGTCCGAGCAGGGCAAGGAGGTGTTTGCCATTCCGGGTTCGATCCATTCGCCGCAGTCGCGCGGCTGCCATGCGCTGATCCGCCAGGGGGCGAAGCTGGTGGAGTCGGTGAGCGACATCCTCGAGGAACTGCCGCCGCTGCAGGCGCGCGCCGCCGGCGGCAACGGACATGCGGGCACGGCCACCGAAGACCCGTTGCTCGACGCACTCGGATTCGACCCCGTGAGCCTCGACGCGCTGAGCGCGCGCACAGGCTGGAGTGCAGCCGCGCTGCAGGCGAAGATGCTCGAGCTCGAGCTCGATGGCCATATCGCACGGCTGCCCGGCGGGCTCTTCCAGCGAAGCGCTTCCACGTAGCTCGCGGTGCACGAACGTGGGCTATATTGGGGCCATGTTCGAAGTGCTTGTCTTTGTCTACGAGAACTATTGGCGCGGCGACGCCTGCCCCGAACCCGAACAGCTGGGCCGCAAGCTCAGCGCACATGGTTTCGAGGCGGAGGAGATCCGCGAAGCCCTTCATTGGCTCGACGGCCTGAGCCTTGCCACGCAAGGCATGCAGATCGAGCGCAACGCCGACGACGAGGCGAGCGCCACGGTCACGCTGCGCGGCGCACCCGAGCCGGCCCTTCCTCAATCGGCGGGCTCCATGCGGGTCTACTCGCAAGCCGAGCAGGAACACCTGGGCGCCGAATGCCTCGGCTTCATCCGCTTCCTCGAGTCCTCGGACGTATTGCCCTGCGGCATGCGCGAGATCGTCGTCGAACGGGCGATGGCCGCGCCGGGCGATCCGGTCGCGATCGACGAACTCAAGATCATCGTGTTGATGGTGCATTGGAGCACCGGCATCGAGCCCGATGCGCTGGTCCTCGACGAACTCTGCGAGAGTCGCGAAGGCCGCGTGGCCCACTGACCCGGTGGCGGGGCGGGCTAGTTCAGCAGCCGCTCGGGGTTCGCATCGAGCTTGGCCAGCGCTTCGCGCGTGGCGCGCACCGTGAGCGTCTCTTCCTCGGCCGGCACCAGCAGGCCAGCCTGCAGGTAGGCGGCGAGCCGCCCCGCCTGGATCAGGAAGCTGCGTCCGTCCGCAGACGCGAACAGGTGCAGCTGCTTGCGGTCGCTGCGCCAGACGAACTGGACCTGGCTCACGCGGTCGTTGTGGTCCAGCATGAACCAGTTGCCCACCTGCAGCTCGTGCGCCCAGGCCAGCATGTCCTCGGACACCTTGGTGCCTGCAGCGTCGGGAATGACCTCGATGGATGCGGCATCCACGCCCAGCAGCAGCTCGATGCTGTGGGCGTCCAGCGGCAGGTCGGCGGAGCCGCTCACGTCGCTCACGAAATCTTCCAGATGCGTCAGCCGCTCGGCCATGGCTTCGATCTTGGCCTGCGGGATCGCCTCGGTTTTCGACATGAACGCGTCGGACAGCGTGGCGCCGATGGTCTTGATGTGCGCTTCCTGCGGCTCGTCGACGATGCCCAGCAACGCCATGCCCTGGCGCAGGCGCTGCAGCAGTTGCGGCAGGTCCTGGATCACGCGAGCGCGGTCGGTGCGGTTGGGCTTGGCGCTTGCGGCCCAGACCAGTTCGGAAGCCACGCGCTTGAGCATGACGGTCTGCTCGCCCTGCGCGCCGTAGCGCAGCGCGGCGATGGCCAGCACCTCGGCCCAGACCTTGAACAGGAATTCGCGGATCTCGTCGCGCACCGGCATGTCGTTGAGCATCTTGCGCAACTCGATGGTGTACTGGATCGCCATCGTCTCCTTCTGCTCCACCTGCTGCGCCACGCTCATCACGCGCTGCGTGGTGTCGCTCTGCGTCAGGTAGCGGTTGAGGAAGGCGACGAATTCGTCGAACACCAGCTTGAACACGCGCTGGCCCGTTTCCGGGTACTGCTCGATCACCTGCACCACGCGCTTGATCTCGTTTTCGAGGGCACTGCCCGAGATGGCCGCGGCATCGAAGCCCATGACGCACGACCCCATGCGGTCGATCAGCATGCGCGCGGGGTGCTGCAGGGTGCCGAAGAACTCCGGCTCGGCGATGGCCACGCGCAGCACGGGCATCTGCAGGCGCGCGAACCAGACGCGGGCGGAGAACGGAATGCGCTCCTCGGCCAGGATGGCCTGGAACATCAGCGCGACGATCTCGACCGTCGCCTTGTCGGCGGTGGTGGGTGCGCGCTTCTTGAGCTCGGCGGTGCGCCGGCGCAGGTCGACCGCGGTCTGCTGGATCAGCGTGGCCTGCTCGCCGTTGCCGTCCATGTACTGCGTGGCGGCCATGCGGTACGCGACCTCGGCATCCGCGATGGCGCCAGCGAAGGTGCGCGAGAAGACACGCGGCGCTGCACTGCCCGGACCCTGGCTGGCCGTACCACCCGCACCGGTGCCGCCTCCCGTGGCACGGCCGTCGGCGGCCATGGGCACGGACGGGCCGCCGGCATCGCCGCCGATGCGCGCGGTGACGAAGCGCTTGAGGTTCATCAGCGCGTTCTGCGCGCGCTGCCGCGCGACCATGAGCGGCGATCCACCGGTGGTGGTCGCGCTGGACGCCCCACCCGGCATCGACGCGGCTTGGTGCCCATCGAAGCCGAAGCCGGCGCGCTGCGCGCTGTGCGGGCCGGCGGACATGCCGCTGTCCATCGGCACGCTGGCGGACGCTGCCGAGCCCATGGACGCGCCGCTGGCATTGCCGGTGCGGCGCACGAAGCTCTTGAGATCGATTTCCTCCATCACGCCGTTGGCGATCAGGAAGGCATTGGCGCTCTGGTAGGCCTTGACCACCACCTCGACCAACCCCTGCTGCACGGTGTCCTGCACGCGAGTCCAGAGCCCGCGGCTCAAACCGGCCGCCAGCCACTGCTCGACCAGCAGCTTGGCGAGCGTCTCCGGCTTGAGCACGTCCTTGGCATCGAGCTCGGTCGTGCCTTCGAGGTGCTGGATGCGCAGGCGCAGGTCGCTGAGCTCGAAGCTGGCCTTGTCGTGGATCATCTGCGCCAGGCGCGACGAAAGAATGTTGCTCTCGACCACCTCGTCGCCGATCAGCTCGAGGCGCAACGCCGAAGACGTGCCCGAAGCACCGACGGCCGCGGTTCCCAGCGCCTTTCGCCAGCCGTTCTGCGCGAGGGTTACCCACTGGGTGGCTTGGCCGTGGAAGGCGACGAAGTCGTCGCGATGTTCCTGCATGGCGCGGGCATTGCCCGCCTCGGAGGACAGGGCCGTCAGGCGGTCCCGGATCGAACGGGCCAGTGGCGCGATCGCGCCTTCCGTGGCCGATACGAAACGCTCACGCGTCTCGCGTGCGAGCTGCAAGGAAGAGGCGGACCGCGCAATGCTCATTGAAAAGTCGGGAAGACCTGGATATTCGATTCGTCAGCAACAACCGAGAGCTTGCATCGGGATGCCCAACCGCACAAGTGTGGAGAGTGCCCGGCGTTGCATGCGAACCGCGGCGCGGCATGGCCGCCACCGCTCTGTTTAAACCTGAAGTATCCAGTATTCCTCAGACCACGGCGCCGGCGTTGGGATCGTCCTCGGATTCGCCGTCGCGCTTGGTCGGGCCGCCCTTGACGAGGTCTTCGCGCTTGATGCCCAGCCACATGGCGATGGCTGCGGCCACGAAGCACGAGGAGTAGATGCCGAAGCAGATGCCGATGGTCAGCGCCAGTGCGAAGTAGTGCAGCGTCGGCCCGCCGAAGAAGAACATCGAGAGCACCACCAGCTGGGTGGAACCGTGGGTGATGATGGTCCGGCTGATGGTCGAGGTGATCGCGTTGTCGATGATCTCGGTGGTCGTCATCTTCCGGTAGCGGCGGAAGTTCTCGCGGATCCGGTCGAAGATCACGACCGACTCGTTCACCGAGTAGCCCAGCACCGCCAGCACCGCCGCCAGCACCGCCAGCGAGAACTCCCACTGGAAGAAGGCGAAGAAGCCCAGGATGATCACCACGTCGTGCAGGTTGGCCAGCACGGTCGCCAGCGCGAACTTCCACTCGAAGCGGAACGCCAGGTAGATCATGATGCCGACCACCACCATGCCCAGCGCCTTCAGGCCGTTGGTGGTGAGCTCTTCGCCGACCTGCGGGCCGACGACCTCGATGCCGCGCTGCGTGGCCGACTCGTCGACCGACTTCAGCGCCTGCATGACCTGCGCGCTCTGCTGGTCGGAGCTCATGCCCTTCTGGGCCGGCAGGCGGATCTGGATGTTCTCGGAGGAGCCGTAGCTCTGCACCTGGACGTCCGGGTAGCCGAGCTTGCCGATGGCGTCGCGCACCTTGCCGATGTCGGCCGACTGCTTGTACGCGACCTCCATCACGGTGCCGCCGGTGAACTCGACCGACAGGTGCAGGCCGCGATGGAACAGGAAGAACACCGCCAGCGCGAAGGTGGCGAAGGAGACGATGTTCAGCACCAGCGCGTGGCGCATGAACGGGATCGTCTTGTGGATGCGGAAGAATTCCATGACGCTTGTCCTCGACCTTTATTTGGTGACCGCGGTCGAGCCGTCGGCCGTCGGCCGCCAGACCGTGCCGATCGACACCGTCTTGAGCTTCTTCTTCTGGCCGTACCAGAAGTTCACGAGGCCACGCGAGAAGAACACGGCCGAGAACATCGAGGTGACGATGCCGATGCAATGCACCACGGCGAAGCCGCGCACCGGACCCGAGCCGAAGGCCAGCAAGGCGATGCCGGCGATGAGCGTGGTCACGTTGGAGTCCAGGATGGTGCCCCAGGCGCGTTCGTAGCCGGCGTGGATGGCCGCCTGCGGCGACGCACCGTTGCGCAGTTCCTCGCGCACGCGCTCGTTGATCAGCACGTTGGAGTCGATCGCCACGCCGATGGCGAGCGCCATGGCGGCGATGCCGGGGAGCGTGAGGGTGGCTTGCAGCATCGAGAGGATCGACACCAGCAGCATCAGGTTCACGGCCAGCGCGATCGACGAGAACAGGCCGAACAGCGCGTAGTAGATGCACATGAAGACCATGATGGCCAGGAAGCCGTACATCACGCTCTTGAAGCCCTTCTCGATGTTGTCGGCACCCAGGCTCGGACCGATGGTGCGTTCCTGGATGATCTCCATCGGCGCGGCGAGCGAGCCGGCGCGCAGCAGCAGCGCGAGGTCGTTGGCCTCGACCACGGTCATCGAGCCCGACACCTGGAAGCGGTTGCCCAGTTCGCCGTTGATCGAGGGAGCCGTGAGCACTTCGCCCTTGCCCTTCTCGAAGATCAGCATGGCCATGCGCTTCTTGTAGTTCTCGCGGCTGACGTCGCGCATGATGCGGCCGCCCTTGGCGTCCATGGTCAGGTCGACCTTGGGCTGGTTGCTCTGCTGGTCGAAGCCGGGCTGCGCGTCGGTGAGGTTCTCGCCGGTCACGAGCACCTGCTTCTTCACGATCACCGGGCGGCCCTGGCGGTCGAGGAATTTCTCGGAGCCGAAGGGCACGGGTCCGCCGCTGAGTTCGGCCGAGCGGCCTTCGGCGCTCTCGTCGACCAGTCGCATTTCGAGCGTGGCGGTGCGGCCCAGGATTTCCTTGGCCTTGGCCGTGTCCTGCACGCCGGGCAACTGCACGACGATGCGGTCCAGGCCCTGCTGCTGGATCACCGGCTCGGCCACTCCGAGTTCGTTGATGCGGTTGTGCAGCGTGGTGATGTTCTGCTTGAGCGCGGCGTCCTGCAGGCGGCGCGCGGCTTCGGGCTTGATGCTGGCCACCAGGCGCCACGTGCTTCCGTCCTGGCTGTCGGTGGTGCTCAGGTCGGTGAACTGGTCCTGGATGAGACGCTTGGCCGCCTCGAGGGCGGCGGCGTCGCGGAAGCTCACCTCGACGGTCTGGCCGTTGCGGTTCACCTGGGTGCCGCGGATGCCCTTGTCGCGGAAGGTGGTGCGCAGGTCGCTCGCGAAGGACTCGGCCTTCTTGTCGATCGCGCCCTTCATGTCCACCTGCAGCAGGAAGTCGACGCCGCCGCGCAGGTCGAGGCCCAGGTACATGGGGAAGGCATGCAGCGCGGTCAGCCACTTGGGCGAGCGCGACAGCAGGTTCAGTGCCACCGTGTACGACGGGTCGTTGCTGTCGGGCACCAGCGCACGCTGGATCACATCGCGGCCCGCGAGCTGGTCCTGCGAGTTGACGAAGCGCGCGCGCAGCGAGCCGCCGTCGAGCGTGATCAGGTCGGGCGTCAGGTTGGCGGCCTTGAGCGCCTCCTCGACCCGGGTCTGGGTGGCGGCGTCGACCTTGGCGGTCGTCTTGGCCGCCGACACCTGCACCGCAGGCGCCTCACCGAAGAAATTGGGCAGGGCGTAGATGAGCCCCACGAGCAACACGATCACGATGATCGTGTACTTCCAGACCGGGTAACGGTTCATGAGCGGGCGCTTTTTCTCAAACTTTTCAGAGATGGAACACCGCGTGAATTGGGGCCCTGCGCCGCAAAGCGCAAGGTTCAGCTCACGCTTTTACTTGACGGCGCCCTTGGGCAGGACCTGGACGACGGCGCTGCGCTGGATCTTGATCTCGACGCCGTTGGCGATCTCGAGGCCGAGGTACTGGTCGCTCAGCGAGGTGATCTTGCCGAGCACGCCGCCGGCGGTGGCGACTTCGTCGCCCTTGGCCAGCGCCTCGATCATGGCGCGGGCTTCCTTCTGGCGCTTCATCTGGGGCCGGATCATGACGAAATACAGCACCACGAACATCAGCACGAGGGGCAGCATGCTGCCGAGCGAGGACATCATGTCGCCGCCGCCGGCTGCAGCAGGCGCGGTCTGGGCGAAAGCAGAGGAAATGAACAAGAGAGTCTCCAGCAATGGGAAGAGAAAACGATGGGAGCGCGGACGGCGTCCGCGGTTCCTTGGGGCTAGCGACCGCGTGGGAAGCGGACTGCGAGTCAAAGCGCGGCGGGGCCTGGCCGCGCACAGCACCGGGCATTGTATTCGTCGCGGATGACCGCTCCACGCGCTTATCCGGCGCGGCGGGGAGGGCTTTCCGGGTTTTCGTCCGGCCGGAACTTTGCTACGTTTTAAATAGCAACGGGCGTCCGATGGACGCCCGTTGTGCCTGCAGATGCCTTAAAAGGATCAGGCTGCCGCGCGCTGCGCCTGCGGGTTGCGCCACCTGGTCATGAGCTCGCTCCAGCGGGTGCGCGCCGCGGCCAGGTTGCGTTCCTTCACGTGGCCGTAGCCGCGGATCTGCTCGGGCAGCGCCGCGATCTCCAGCGCCAGCGCGTGGTTGTCGGCACGCAGCGCGCCGATCACTTCCTCGATGCTGGCGCGGTATTCGCCGATCAGCGCACGCTCGGTCCTGCGCTCCTCGGTGCGGCCGAACACGTCGAGCGCCGTGCCGCGCAGGCCCTTCAGCTTGGCCAGGAACCTGAAGCCCGTGAGCATCCAGGGGCCGAACTTCTGCTTCTGCAGCTGGCCCTTGGCGTTCTTCTTCGCCAGGAGGGGCGGCGCCAGGTGGTAGTTGAGCTTGTAGTCACCCTCGAACATGCCCTCGACGCGGTCGAGGAAAGTGCGGTCGGTGTGCAGCCGCGCG